>ENA-ORBV01011358-ORBV01011358.1-microbial-mat-metagenome-genome-assembly--contig:-NODE-11358-length-14002-cov-6.373788_pt1 | contig 14002 bp, 9 predicted proteins | sample MGYA00237777_ERZ505514 | MGnify/ENA primary metagenome ERZ505514 (study PRJEB26160, sample SAMN06269048) | microbial mat metagenome | isolation source: Oligotrophic lake microbial mat | place...
CGTCAACCCCTCCCCATCTCACCACAACCCACACCCAGCCTCCGTCCAATAACACGTCCAATACGCTCAAACGGGGTACACACACATCTCCAAACATTTGCGCACCTTGCCCGTTTCCCAAGCAGAAAACACCCCAAAATCAAGGTGCGCAAAGGCTTCCCCTCAGTTGCGCACCTTGCCCCCTGGGCGCACCGTGCTCATCGCTTGCGATCCAGCAGGCGGTAGCTCACCGCCTCGCTCACATGCTCAACCTTCACCGATTCGCTTCCGGCCAGGTCAGCGATGGTGCGGGCGATCCGCCGAATCTTGTCGTAGGCCCGGGCCGACAGCCCCAGTTCCGTCATCGCGCTCCCGAGGATCGAGAGCGCGGTTTCGTCCATCCGCGCGTGCTGGTCCAGTTGCCGGCCCGACAGCCGCGCGTTCGGAGTGTTGGCCCCTTGCCGCGGCACCTGCATCGCCCGGGCGGTGTTCACCTGGTCCCGCATGTGGGCGGTCGAACTGCCTTTGGGTATGTCGGTCTCGCCGCGGGCCGTGGCGGAGAGTTCTTTCCAAGGAACCGCGGGCGCTTCGACGTGGATGTCGATGCGGTCCAGCAGCGGGCCCGAAAGCCTCGACAAATACGTATCCATCGCCCGCTTGCCGACATCGCCCGGCGCCACGTCGCCCTTGGGCGTCGGATTCATCGCGGCGATGAGCATGAAATTCGCAGGGAACCGCACCGCGCTGTGCGAACGCGCAATCGTGACGACGTGGTCTTCGAGCGGCTGCCGCAGGCTCTCGAGCACATCCCGCGGGAACTCCGGGAGTTCATCCAGAAAGAGCACGCCCTTGTGCGAGAGCGAAATCTCACCCGGACGGGGCACAATGCCGCCGCCAACCACCGCCGCGCCGCTCGCGGTGTGATGAGGGCTCCGCACCGGGCGGCTCGTGATGAGGCCCTGCCCCGGCTGGAGAGCACCCGCCGCCGAATAGATCCGCGTGATCTCGATGGCCTCTTCGGGTGTCAGCGGCGGAAGGACGCCCGGCAGCGCCTTGGCCATCATGGTCTTGCCACTGCCGGGCGGCCCCAACATCAACAGGTTGTGCCCGCCCGCCGCGGCCACAACGATCGCCCGCTTGACCGATTCCTGGCCCCGAACGTCGGCAAAGTCGATCGAGGGGACGGCGTTCACCAGCAGCCCGGCGACGTCCGGCGGGGAGTGGGGCTCGGCCGCCAGTCGGCCGGTCAGCAGGCCGACAACCTCGGTAAACGTGCGGCAGCCGTACACCTCGATGCCGGCCACCACGGCGGCCTCGGCGGCGTTGTCGGCGGGCAGAATGACGCCCTGCATGCCCTTGGCTTTCGCCAGCGCAGCGAGCGCAATCCCGCCTTTGATCGGGCGCAGCCGACCGTCGAGCGCCAGTTCGCCGCCGAAAATGAACTTGCGATAGTCCAAGGGCGGGGCCGCTTCCTGCCCGGGCAAAAGGGCGTCCTCCAAGGGGACGGTTTCCGGTTTCTTTCGCGGCGCGGTCAATCGTTGCGGGCGCTTGGCCAAGGGTTCGTCGCTCTGAATGACACCGCAGACGACGAGCAGGCCGACCGCGATCGGGAGATCGTAAAGCGGGCCTTCTTTGCGTTGCTCGGCGGGCGCGAGGTTGATCAGCGTCTTGCCCATGGGCGGAAAGAAGCCGCTGTTAAAGAGGGCGGAGCGCACCCGTTCCTGCGACTCCTTGACACCGGCGTCGGGAAGGCCCACCACCATCGTCCGCGGCCCGGCTTCGCCCTCCTTCGGGATCTCGGTTTCGATAAAATCGACCTCGACCTCACACGGGAGGGCGTCGATGCCTTGGAGCAGAAACGATTGAACGCGGGCGAGCATGGTCGGCACATACTAACACGCTGCGAACCGGGCTGCGCGGGCGGGCGACCCAAGGCATTGACAGACGTTCAGCAGCCGCTGTCCCAGCGTCCGAAGAAAACCACGATGTCGTCTGAATCGGTGTCGTCGTCGCCGTCAAAGTCGGCCTCGCCCGCTTCCCAGTTGCTGAAGAAGAGGACAATGTCGTCGGAATCGATGTCGGCGTCAGAATCAACGTCGGCGGTGCAGCGGCCCGAGACGTCGACGAAGATGTTGTCCATCACCGCAGGCCGGCTGCGGCCGTGGAGAACCCATTGGTCGTAAGCGACCTGTCCGGCGGTGTTGGTGGTGTTTTCGTCACGGAGAAACTCGATGTATTCCTTCGTGGTGGTCTGGAAGAAGACGGTCACGTCGGCGCCGGTGGCGTTGGCCGGGAGATCAAACGTGGTATCGTCCCAGTGCTGGCCGTCGGCGTAGAGGTAGCCTCTGGGTTCGGCCTGAACGCTCAGGAACCCGGCGTTGGTGAAGCCGCGGGGCGGGATGCGGTTGTCGAAGAGCCATTCGTTGTTGAGAACGAAGTGGAAGGATTCGCCGACGGCTTCGCCGCTGGCCGCCGCCGCCGCCGCGTCGAGGCCGGCCTTCGCTTCGTAGACCTTGGTCCCGGCGGGATCAAAGTCACCGGTGTCGTAGTCGTAGCGGCCCCGTTCAGAGAACGTGTTGCCGCTGGTGTCGCTGTAGGCGACGTTGATCCACATGCGACGGCCTTCCGAGTACCCGGTCGGCAACTTGTGGCCGCTCTCGTTGATGATCCGGACGTGGAGGCGGTTGTTATCCAGCGTGACCTCAAGGTCCGAGGCGGCGTCGAGCATGGCGTGGGTGCGGGCGATGGATTCGTCGACGAGATCGGCGGTGAGGAAGGTGTCGAAGTCGGGGTAGAGGTCGCGGACGCTCTTGAGAACCCACGTGTTCGCGCCGTTGAAGTAGTGACGCGGGAGATCGTCGCGGAAAATCGGGCTGAAGGAGGGCTCGCAGGCGACGCCGCTCGACGTCGGCATGTGGCAGTCCTGGCAACTCGAAACGGCGGTCTGGTTGCCGCCGAAGCGGCCGCCCGTTTCGATAGGCCCTTGCGCGAACGCGCTGTGGAGCCACTCGCTGTAGGTCCGTTCGACGGGGAACTGCTCGTACTTGTCGTGGCTGGGTGCTTCGGCGTCGAGGGCGTTCAGCGTGTACGTGCCGTCGGGCTGGCGGGAGTACAACGGATTGCTGATATCGTGACAGGTGGCGCACAGGGCGCTGTCGCGGTGGAACGGGGAGACCAGGTGATTGTGCGGATGGTTGGGGTCGAGGGTGTAGGGGCCGCGCCGACGATCGTTGGGGTCAAGGACATAGTTCCCCGAGTGCGGGTTGACCGGGGTGTGGCCGGCGGCCGCGAGGGCGTTGAGAATGGCGACGTCTTGTGGCGGGTTGGCTCCGGCCTCATAGACGGGATCGACCATGCGGTGGCAAAGGGAGCAGGACACGCCTTGAAAGTCGTTGCCGGTGAGGGATCCGCCGGAGGGGTCGGCACTGCGTCCGGCCATCCAGCCTTGAGGCACGTGGCACCGCAGGCAATACTCGCCGGCGAAGGCGGCGTCCTGGTTGGCGATGGCGAGACAGGCGTAGAAGATGGGGTCGCGTGCGGACTGGCCCATCATGCTGGCCGACCACATCGTGAACGGTTCGTTCTGGCTGTCGCCGTAAAAACCGTGACAGTTGGCGCAGTTGATGGCGCTGACGAGGGAACTCTGGAGCGTCTGGGGCTGGGTGCCCGGAGCGCGGAAGTCCTTGGCGGTGCTGGAAAGGCCAGCCACGGCAGCGGCCACGGTAACAGCGCCGACCACAATTCCGCCGAGCCACAGAGTGCCGCCGTTGAGGAAACGGGTCAGACGTATCGACATGGTGCGAAAACCTTTGTGGGTCGAGCGTGGGCGGGGGAAGAGCCATTGGCGAATGCCGGCCAACGACTGTACGACCGGGGCGTTGGCGCGGATGCAAAGTCGCCCGGTCCGTCCGTAAACGTCCGGATGGGCATCGGGGTGCCGCGATGGGGGTTATCGCCCAAAGCGGTCGTCGAGTTTGGTGTAGATTTCGCGCCAGCGGGCTTTCAGGAGCGCGGGCTCGTAGGCCTTGCCACATTCGGGGCAGACGCCGTTCTCGGGAAGTAGCGACAGGTCGTACTGACAGCCCGGGCAAACTTTGAAGCCGATGCGTTCGATGTGTTTCTTGCCGTCGTAGTAGGCATTGGCGATCAGGGAGGCCAGGTACGCGCACGTCACGCCGCCGACCCATGCCACCGGCAAAAGAAAGACCATCCAGCCTTGTCGGAACCTCACGATCCCCACGAGAACGATCGAAACGAAGATCACGAGCGCGACGGCGAGATAGAAAAGACGGCGGCGTGCGCAGCGCTCGGTTTCGGTGGCGACAGGCGAGAGTCGAAGCGCCTTGAAGCCGTCGTACAAGCGTTTCCGGAGCATCAAGACAGGGTATGAAGCGGAGTGTCCGGTCGCGAACGCTGGGCGGAGGGATCTGATTCGAGACTCACCGTCGGGCCCGCCACAGGTCCGCATTCGAGGCGTCGCCGTTGGCTTCGTACAGGTTTGTCAGTTCGCCTGCCGCGGATCGAGCCCGGTGGTGGGCGGCCCCGAGTGAACGCTCGAAGATGGTGTATGCCTCCGCGAACGCCGCGATCGCCTGATCGCCCTTGCCCATCTCTGCATACGCCTTACCGAGATTGTGGACCAGCGTCCCCGTGATCCAATTGTCCGACCCCAGTTCGCGGCGTGCATCGGCCCCGATCGTTTCCAGCAGCGGCGCCGATTCTGCCGGCCGTCCGGCCTGCGTGAGCAGTTCGGCGTAGTTGCCCCGGAACATCAGCGTGTTCACATGGCCAGGGCCCAGCGTCCGCGTGGCACCCTCCACGGCCTCTTGGAAGAGCGTGGCCGCCCCCGCAAGATCACCCGAAGCACGCCGGGCGCTCGCCAGATTCGAGAGCGTGATCAGGATGCGCGGGTGATCGGCGTCCAGCGTGCGACGCTGGATTTCCAGGATGCGTTCAAACTCCGCCGCCGCCTCGGCCGGCCGCTCCAGTTCCGTCAGCGTCGTGGCGCGATTGGCGGCCGCGGAAAGCGTCTGGAGGTGCTCCGCCCCCCATACGGCGGTCGCGCCCGCCAGGGCCGCTTCCAGAATCGGTAGCGCCTCCGCCGCGCGATCCTGCTGCTTGAGGATGGTTCCCAAGTTGATGGCGGTGACCACCGCGTTGGGATGCTCCGGCCCGTCCGCCGCCAGCAAAGCCTCGTGGGCCTCCCGGAGGAGGGGAGTCGCCGAGGCCAAGTCCCCGTTCGAGACGTGGGTTACCGCGAGGTTGTTGAGCGCGGTCACGATGTCCGCGTGCCCGGCGGGCAGCAGAGCCCGTCGCGCATCCAGCACGGCCTGTTTGTGAACGATCGCGCCCGCGCGATCCCCGGTGTTCTCGAGGCACGCCGCCAGAACGGCGCGGGCCTCCAGCGCCCCGTCGGACCGTTGATCCAGCGAAGCGCTCGCCAGCGCGTGGGCCCGTTCGGCTCTTCCGAGGGCCTCGGTGCTGCGACCGAGTTCCAAGAGCGCAACGACGGCGGTCGTATCGGCCGTCACGCGATCAATAGGGCGCGGATAAGGCCCGGCTTCGGCCCGCCGGAGCGCCAAATCCGCCTCGCGCAGTCCCTCTTCCGCCTGACCAAGCGACGTGTAACTCTGCGCTAACGCCAGCCTCACGCCCACTTCGCTGCCCGCATCATCTTGAAAGGCCCGCCCGACATTGCTCGCGGCCTCGTCCAACACCTCGACCACCCGGACTTCACGCCCGTCCCTCGTCGGGTCCGGCGAGACGATCATCCCGATAAGCACGTCCGTCACCGTCTCGGCCCGCCGCAGCGCGCTCTCGGCGGCGTCGCGCTCGCGCTCCGCGATCGACGCCCAGCGCACCGAGATCATCGCCGCCGCAGCCAACGCCAGGGCCGACATTCCGCCGACCCATGCCGCCACGCGATACCGCGATGCTCTCTTTCTGAGGGTGTACCACGCGCTGTCGCGTCGGGCGCGGATCGGTTCACCCGCCAGCCACGCCGCGAGGTCGGCTCCGAGTTCCGCGGCCGATGGGTACCGCCGGGCCCGGTCCTTTGCAATACACCGCGCGATGATCGTCGACAGATCCCCATCCGCCGCGGGGTTCACGGAAGCGGCGCCCGGCGGAACCGTGCCTCGCACCGTATCCAAGGCCGCGTGCAGCGGGCCCGAGGTGTCATACGGCAATGCACCGGTCGCCAATTGGTGAAGGATTACACCGAGCGAGTAGATGTCGCTCCGTGTGTCAACGCTGGCCGCATCGTCCAGTTGTTCCGGACTCGCCCAGGGCAGCGAGCCGACGAACTGCCCGCTCGCGCTCACGACCAGCGAAGACGCTGCCAGGCTTTTGGCGAGCCCGAAGTCGAGCACCCGTGGCTCGCCGCAATCATCGATCCGAATGTTCCCCGGCTTGAGGTCCCGGTGCAACACGCCCCGCTGGTGAGCGTGTCCGACCGCGTCCACCACCTTTGTCATCAGGCCGACCCGCAACCGCAGCGTTTGGCGGTCCGGGGGCTCGGAGGAACTGAGGAACGGCCCACCTTCCACAAACTCCATAACGAGAAAAGGCGAGCCCTCAGCGGTGACTCCGCTGTCGAAAATCCGCACGATGTTCGGGTGTCGAAGCCCGGCCGCGAGCTCCGCCTCCCGCTCAAACCGCCGACGAGCCGTGGGCGTCGCCAGGCCGCCCGCCAGCAGCACCTTGATCGCGACGGGACGGCTGGTCGAAACCTGCACGGCCCGAAAGACCACTCCCTGCCCGCCCCGCTTGAGTTCGCGCAGTTCTGAATACCCCGGGATCACCGGTGTGTGCGCGGCATCACCCCGCGCCACGTCCAGGAGAGACGCCTCGTCCTCAAACCAGGTCGGCCCGGCCAGTGGTTGTAATCCGGATCTCTCGCCCATTGTGGCCTTCCTCCCCTTTCCGATCGAGACCATGCCGTCGTCTTTGGCCGTTCACCCTTCCTCCGCCACCTGCACCCGGATCGTCTCGCTCAGGCGCCGAAACACTCGGGTCTTGATCTGGTAGACCGCGGCGTCCGTGAGCCCGAAGTCCGCCGCCACCTCACCCACCGGGCGGCCCAGAGTCGCGTAGCGATGAAAGACTTCCCGATCGCGGTCCGAGAACTCCGACTCCAGAGTCCCCATCGCCCTTCGATAGTGGTATCGCCGCCACTCGAGCTCCCACTGCGTTTCGTCCTGGGCTCCGTCAACGGGAGATGCCTCCGCCGCACTTAGGCTCGCGGCGGGGTGGCTCTGACCGAATTTTCGCCCGATAGCACGCACCACCGCGGTTTTGAGGTACGACCGGAAGAGTCCCCGTGCGGAGTCGTACCGAAAACCCGGCATGGCCTTGGTCAGCGAAAACATGACTTCTTGGCCTACATCCTCCACATCCGCGGCCTGCAGACCCCGCCGGATGCAGAAGCCGCGGATGAGGTCGCCGTAGCGAATCCAAAACTCGGACCATGCCAGACCATCGGACCCGTCAGAAAGTCTTGCCAAAAGGCTCAGATGGGTCTGGCTATTCAACGACATTTCTGGTACATATTACGTCAGGAGTGCCCCCGCGCCTCCCTAGGTGTGTTTGCATCCCTTCCTGGGTTGCATCAAATGGTCCGAGAAGTATGGATCAAAGAACGTTCAAGGCCGAGCCGCGGAAATGGCATCGGCGAAACAGGAAAGGGAGTACAGATATGTCCAAGAGAATCCAGCAGGCTTCGACAAATCGGGCGGCTTTTCGACACGCGCCAGTGGGCGCACTCGTTCTCGCGGCATTCGCGGGCGTGGCGGCCAATGCTCATGGCCAAGTAAGGCTTTGGAACGCCGCCGCCAGCGGCAACTGGAACGTGCCCGCCAACTGGACCGGGGGCGATGTTCCCGACAGTGCCGGTGAGAGCGCCAACATTGGCCCCGCCGGCTCTTATGTGGTGACGCTTCCCGCTGGCTATAGCGCCTCCATCGGCACGCTCGATATCACGACCTCCGGCGTTGAAGTCTTCCGTGCCGACAATGGAGCGATTGTGCTTTCAACGGCCCTGACGAACAACGGCCTCCTCCGCATCAACAACGGCGCGGGTGGGAACGCGACCGTCCTTCGTGCCCTCAATGGGAATGTCGTGCTCTCCGGGTCCGGCACGCTCCGCCTCCACTCCAACGGCAATCTCGATACTGCTTTCATGCAATGGAACTCCAATGCAGGGGGCGAGTTCTTCACCCAGAACGCGGGCCACTCGATCCGCGGCACGGGCAACATCTACGCCCGCCTCGACAACGCGGGACTGGTCGACGCCGATGCGCCCGGATTCACGCTTCAGTTTCTTAGCCAGAACAAGAACAATTCCGGCAGCATGCGAGCCTCCGCCGGCACCCTCTCCATCAACGGAATTACGGTGACTCAAACCGGTCCGGGAACCATTTCGTCTGCCGGAGGAACCGTAAACTTCATTTCCGCGACCGTTATAGGTGGAGCGGTGTCCAACACCGGTGGGGCGGTCAACACCGCCAGCGGCACCACAATCTTCTCGTCGGTGAGTAAGACCGGCACGCTGCAAGTCGCGGATAGCACCGCACTGAGCATCACTGGCGGATCGCTGAGTAACGCCGGGAGTATCTTGGTGAACACCGGCGTCGGCGGGAACGTCGCGGCGGTGCGAGCCCTGACCGCGGCCCAGACCCTCAGCGGCCCTGGGGCGATCGTGCTGCAGGCGACCGCCAACCTCGACACTGCCATCATGCAGTGGAACTCCAATGCGGGTGCGGAGACGTTTGTTCAGGCCCAGGGGCACACGATCCGCGGTACCGGCAACATCTACTCGGTCCTCGCGAACAGCGGTCTCGTCAATGCCGACCAGAATACCCAGGTGTTGCAGTTGCTAAGCCAGAATAAGTCGAACTCGTCCACCGGCGTCTTCCGGGCCAGCAACGGAGGAACGCTCACCATCAACGGGGTCACCGTCACCAACAGCGGAGTCGTCGAAGCCCTCACCGGGTCAAGCGTTCTGTTGTCCAACGGCACCATCAACGGCGGAACGCTCAACGCCTCCGGAAGCGGTGTGTTCAACGTGGTCGGTACCTCAGGCCTCAGCCTCCTCACCAACAACGCTCCCATCCAGGTCGCCGATAACGCCTTCTTGGTGTCGTCCCCGGGTTCGCTGGTCAACAACGGCACGATCACCGTCAGAACCGGTGCGGGCGTAAATGCCTCCTCCTTCCGCGCCTTCAACGGCATCGTCACCCTCAACGGAACCGGCTCGGTTGTTCTCAACGCCACCACCAATCTCGACACGTCCACGTTAGTTTGGAACAGCAACCCCGCCGCCGAGATGTTCACGAATGGGCCCTCGCACACCATCCGCGGCACCGGACAGGTCTACGCCAATGTGACCAACAACGGCCTCGTTCATGCCAACGTCGCGGGGCGGACGCTCAACCTCGCATCTCAAGCGAAGACCAACAACGCAACGTTCCGGGCCAGCAACGGGGGAACGCTCGCGGTCAGTTCGGTCACCGTCACCAACAACGGAGTCGTCGAAGCCCTCACCGGGTCAAGCGTTCTGTTGTCCAACGGCACCATCAACGGTGGAACGCTCAACGCCTCCGGAAGTGGCGTGTTCAACGTGGTCGGTACCTCGGGCCTCAGCCTGCTCACCAACAACGCTCCCATCCAGATCGGCGATAACGCAAACTTGGTGTCGTCCACGGGTTCGCTGGTCAACAACGGCACGATCACCATCAACACCGGCATCGGCGGCAATGCCTCCTACTTCCGAGCGTTCGCGGGCATCGTCACCCTCAACGGCACGGGTGCCCTCGTCCTCAACGCCACCTCGAATCTCGGCACCGCGCAAGTGATCTGGAACAGCAATCCCGCCGTCGAAACGCTCGCCAACGGGCCCTCGCACACCATCGCAGGCAAGGGCATTATCTCCGCGCGACTCTTCAACAACGGAACGCTCTCGCCGGGTGTCGCGCCGGGTTCCAGCGGGCAACTCGACTTCAATTCCCAGATCTGCACCATGAGCTCGACGTCCCGCTTCCTCTGCAACATCAACGGCACGGCCGTCGCCGACTTCGACCGTCTGACCGGCACGGCAAGCCGCGCCCTCAATGGCACGCTTCAGGTGGTCTTCGGCTACAACCCCACCACGCTCGATGAGTTCGACATCATCACGGGCCCCTACACCGGCCGCTTCACCACCCTCCTCCTGCCCAAGGGCTTCTACATCGAGTACGGCCCCACTGTCAAGATCGTCTTCAACGGCTGCATCTCTGACTGGGACCAGGACGGCGATTCCGACTCCGACGATATCACTCAGTTCTTCGCCGACTTCGAGAACGGCGAATCCGATTTCGATCAGGACGGCGACACCGACTCCGACGACATCATCGCGTTCTTCGCCGCGTTCGAGGCAGGTTGCTGAGTCTGCCGGTGGTCCATGCCCGCGATCGATCGGAAGCGCCGATCGCGGGCCGGGGCTTCAACGGCCCCCGGCTTTGGCCCCGGCTCTGACCCCCGCCGTTCTTGGATGAGGTCCCGTGCGGCGGCAGCCTGCCGGTCTTCGGAATAACTTGCCCGGACTATGCGATTCTTCAGTCGAACGATTGTCGATGAATCACGCCCTTCAATCACAGAAGATTGTTCCTCGCAGGTACGGGAGAATCCGCTGACTCCTCGCCCATCGCGTTGCGAAAATGGAAGGCGCGGGCAGATGTTGCCACGAGCAGAGGAGGTCGTCGCCGGCAGCAAGCCACGGGCGTTAAATTCGCGATAGTCACCGTCCCGCCAGATTTATTCGTTGTCCGCGCGCCAAAACGACCGATCTCTGCCTTTCTAGGGTTGGCACAGGCCACGCGGGGTGATCCTTGCCGCGTTTTGGCCTGCCCTGAGGCCCCCGGAGACGTAGACGCGTGCCACAACAGTCCCACACCGGAACAGGTTCTGCCGCGCCAGTAGGCACCGGTGAGCGTGAAGTCGCGTCGGGCGAGTGCGCGATCAGCATCGCCGATGCCGCGGGTCATTTCTGGCGAACTATCTGGAACCATCCGGCGAACGACGAGGTCAAGTCGGTCCGGGGGTCACCCCACGTTCTGCTCGCGGGCGACCGCCTGCACGTCCCGCCGATTGTGATCAAGGAAGAGGACGGCGCCACCGAACAGCGCCACCGCTTCCGCCGCAAGGGCATCCCCATCACCTTCGAGATCGTTGTCAAAGAGAACGGCAAACCACTCGCGGGTGAGCGCTACATCATCGTCATCGAGGGCCGGATGGATTCCGGGACCATCCCCTCCGATGGCAAGGTGACGGTTAAAATGTTCCCCAGCGATCGGACGGGTGAACTCCGCGTCGGGGAGGGCGAGAACGTGCGTACCTTCCCGCTCGGGATCGGTGAACTCGATCCCGCGCATTCGCGCACCGGAGCCGAGGCCCGCCTGGCCAACCTGGGCCGAATCGGCGACTGCCCGGATGATGAAGACTTCGCCGCCGCGATTCGCAAGTTCCAGAAAGACAATGACCTCGAGCGAACCGGCGAACTCAACGACGCCACCGCCAGCAAACTCGCCGAGGTCCACGGCTCCTAGTTCAGCGAACCTTTCGCTCGCTTTCCCGCCCGTTCCACGATCAAGAGAGGTATGCACCGATGAAGACGTCCGCGGGTTTGGTGGAGTTCGTCCTGCCGGAAGGCTGGCGAGATTCAACGAGTTACGTCTTTCGTTCCCGCGATGAGGAAGTCGAAGTTACCCTCGCCTATTCGCCCATGGGCCCCGACGCCACGCCCGAAGACATCCTCGATCCGATCGAACGCAAACTCAAGGCCACTGGCTTGGGCACCGACATCGTCCGCGGCGTTCGCAACGCCGCGGGCCTCCCCTGCAGCACCCTCGTCACCCGTGCCAAATCCCCTTCCGACGTCGACGAAACCGTGATGCACGTTGTCACCTTCATCCCACGAAAAGGCACCGGGGCCACCCTCACCGGCACCTCCACCGCCGATCACGAGGCGGCCCTCAAGTCGGGCGTCTCCAAGATTCTTGAGTCCATGTCGCTCGCCACCCGCCCCTGACGCCCGCCTTCGCTGCGGGTTTCGCCGCATCTCAGCAGCCGATCGAGGAGTCTCATGCCGCAACTTGTTCCTTGGATCCCCAGAGCGGGCGCGGCGTCGGCCACCATGCGGTCCGCCACGCCAGTCTCGCGGGACGGCTCGCAGACGCTCGACCGCGAGTTGTGGCCCGTTATCATGGTCCCCGGCATCATGGGCTCCCGCATCGAGATGGCCAGCGGCACCGACCGCATCTGGGATCCCGATCGAACTGTCTTCATGTTGTGGCTGATGACCCAGTCGCCCGACACCCTCACCCGCCACTACAACTACCGCCTGAATCCGGGTCGCACGATGGGCTCCATCTACGACGACGATAACAACGCCTATGAAAGCCAGGACGCCGCGGAGCGGGCCTTCGGCCTCACTCGCAATCAGCGAAACTGGGGCTCGGTCTCATGGGAGTACTACGGACCCGGAACCCTCGCCATGCAACGCGCCATCGCCGCCCAAGGGGGCGTCATGTGGTGCTTCGGCTACGACTGGCGAGAACCCAACCAGGACACCGGGCTGGCCCTCAAGAACTTCATCAAGAACACCGTCCGGCCCACCTCGCCCTACAAGCCCATCATCATCACTCACTCCATGGGCGGCCTCGTCACCCGCGCGGGGTGTGCCATCCACGAAATGGAGTCCTTGGTCTCCGCGGTCATCCACACCATGATGCCCACCCACGGAGCCGCCGAGTGCTACGCCAGCATCAAGTCCGGCGGCATGGCCGGTGCCTTCGCCTACCTCATCGGCGACACCCCGCAGGAAGTCCAGTGCACATCGTCAGGCGTCGCGGGCATGTATCAGTTGATGTGCAACAACCTCTACCCCGACCCCACGTGGCTCAGCCTAGACAGCCGCCTCGGCCCGGCCGGCACCCCCTCTTCCACCACCCACCACACCGCCGATATGTACACCATCTATCGCGAAGCCAATGCCATGGTCGGCTTGGTCAAACATTCTGAGTTTGCCACGGGTGTTGTGAACGTCGGCTCCAGCCGCTACGTCAACACCACCCGCCGCGTTCTCAGCCACATCCTCGAGAACATCGAGATGGCCGAGAACTACCACACGAACCAGGTCCGCGACTACTGCCATCCGCAAACTTGGTTGATCGCCGGGACGGGCAAGAACACCGTCACCGATGTCAACGTGGCATACACCCAACCCACCTACCACGGCACGCCCCTCAACCCCGTCGCCGTCACCACCCACCGGGCCACCACACTCGGCGACGCCACCGTGCCCTTGGTGAGCGCCCGCGCGCTCGAGTCTCACGCCAACTGCCAGGGCGGGTTCGTCACCAGCGGCAACAACGAACACGCGAAGTCCGTGAACGATCCCGTCGTGATCCCCGCCATGGTGAACCTCATCCAGACGGCCCGCACCCAGACCGCCACGCGGTGGTAACAGGCTGTAGTCGAGGCACTTGCGCCAGCCGTCTTGAAACGAACTCGCCCTCCGCCCGTTCGTACAAGGAGACGGAACCGCCAACGATGCGCATCAAGTGTTTGCGCACACCCGCTACCGTTCCCGTGCGGGCCCACCGCCCGGCAGACATTTCGTGGAAATCTTGACATATGCAGATTGCTCGAAACGCCGTCACCACCTTTCTGGCGGCCGCTGTGTTCGCGTGCCCGGCATTCGGCCAGCCCCTCGCCCAACCGGTACGGGTGCCGTTGGCAAGAATCTGGGCTGGTCGGCATCCCACTTCAAAGGCACTGCTTCTCTCCCTCTGATTCGCCTGACAAGGCGGGCCTTATTCTGATCCCTTGAACCCCGCCGTCCAACCCGGCGGGGTTCTTTCATTCCCAAGACGCCCACCGCCGCTGTCAAAACGTAGTCTTTGGAAGCCACCAGATTCGGCCGCAGGGTGATATCGCGGCCGCAGACGCTGAAACCTGTCCAACGACTTACCTCATACCCTCCCCG
>ENA-ORBV01011359-ORBV01011359.1-microbial-mat-metagenome-genome-assembly--contig:-NODE-11359-length-14001-cov-5.606579_pt1 | contig 14001 bp, 16 predicted proteins | sample MGYA00237777_ERZ505514 | MGnify/ENA primary metagenome ERZ505514 (study PRJEB26160, sample SAMN06269048) | microbial mat metagenome | isolation source: Oligotrophic lake microbial mat | place...
TAGTAATTTGGTACGTACCGGATAAACTTAAAAAACTGGTTGTTACCCACTTATAGAGTCGTGAATCAAATCATATTGAATCAATGAATGAATCATTCACTCATGACTGATAGATTTCGCAGCCCATCTTTTTGGTTGCCGTCAGAAGACAAGAGAAAGAATTATAATTAATAGCACCGACAAGCAAACAACATCAATACAAATGCAAGACGGTTACCTACTACTAGCTAGTAATAGCTAGACACTATTACACAACGGATAGAGACACTATCATAGATAAGTCAGTACCAGTATAGTATCGGAACAAGCTAGTAGCTAAGTAATAGGGTACAGCAAGAGATTGACTTTGGTTACAAACGCATCTACCGCAGACGAAAAGAGCTGCCTCAACAATATTTCAGGCGCACTGTCATTCGTTCCGATAAACAGTCATGACAACGGGTTCGAGTAATAACGGGCAAGGCCGCCGAAATAGTGTTTCAGCTGCTGACGGGGCTTCGTCTCTCTTAAGCATGTTTGCCCCACCTTCAGGAGCCACTCCACCACAAGTACCACAATCCAATGTAACGCCAACGAACAGTCAAGGCTCGAAAAGAAGCAATGGGAACCAGAGCAATCATGAGAATGGTACAGAGGAATCAGCACCAGTGACAACCCCAACGAATGACGCCTCAACAACAAGCCCTTCGTCAACTGCAAATGCGGCTACTTTAATGTCAATGTTCCAACCACCCCCAGCGGCTGCTGCTACTGCCACAACGAGTACTGGTAGCGCCAAGTCTGGGCCTAATGACGCCTCAACAACGCATCCTGTGTCACCCAATACGGCTGCTTTGATGAGCATGTTTCAACCACCCTCTGGAGCCGTTATTACTGCCACCACGAGTACTGGTAGCACTGAGTCTGGGGGGCCTCCGTCTCCTGGTACTGCGAACCTTATGTCAATGTTTGATCCGCCATCGAACACAGCTACCACTCCCGTTCGTAGTACCAAAAATCTCAACAATGCATTTGACAATGCTACCGATGAAACTGCATATCAAAGCCCCACCACAGCATCCCCTCTCATTCCGACACCTTTTTCCAATGCGTGCCCGAAACACCAGTATCGACGAGAGAGTAATGGAGGCAGCAATGACAATAGCTATGGTAGTACAGGAGGTGAAAATGGCGACGACAGGCCCAACAGCAGATATAGTGATTACGTCAAAAATCTTTCGGAACATACTGGTCTTTTGCAGTCCCTATTTGCGGCCGATGAAAATGAAACCACACCTCGAATGAAAAAAGTGGCAATCAACTATGATGCCATGCGACAGGACAATAGTGCCAACGATGCTTTTCAGCGTCTAATGGCTCCCTTGCCTGTCTTGCAGAAGAATCAGCATCAGCCTTCTCATCCACAAGAGAAAGACACCTACGACGACGGATATTACGTGCCCGTCAAACAAGCTTTGGGTGACAGTCCCATGAAACCTACAACACCAGATGATTCAACAGCAGCAGCAGCAGCATTGACATTCAAAACAAGATGCAAAGAATTTTTCAAAGAACATTTCCAACCAACAACATTTGCGGGGGCGTCCATGTTTTGTCTCTATCACATTGTCTTTTGTTTGGCCAATGGAAGTGCCATTGTACGACCGCATGGTACGACACCCATTTTGGGTGTCATGGCCAAACTTACCGCCGTGGGTGTTTTTTTCGCTGGTCCCTTTTATATACAACGTTTTGGGGGCGATATTCCAGCGGTGTACCCGTCTTCCGATTTGTTTTTGGCGCCTTTCATGGCTTCCGCCGCAGCCATTGTGGATCAAACCATGGCGGAAGACGGCATTGGCGTATCCAAATCATCATCAGGAACTGGCGGAAGCACCACCGGCGTGGCCGATGATAGCGATGCCATATTCTTTGCAACCTTTGCTGTGTTAGCGTCCATTGGCATGTTGTCGGCTGGGTTTTTGCTCTTGATGGCAGCCACATTTCGACTCGCTAACTTGGGGAGTTTCATACCCTATTCGGTCTTGTGTGGATTCTTCTCGGCCGTGGGGGTCTTACTTTGGGCATTGGCCTTTTCCGTCGACACCAGTGGCAAGAAATGGGAACACGTCTTCTTCTCGGGAGATCTTGATTTGATTGCTGAGTCGCTAATGCACCATGCACCATCTTTCGTGGTTGGCATTTTGATGAACATTTTGGGTACGTCGTGATGGCAACGTCCCTTTCAGTCGTTTTTGTATCAAAAAATCTAACAAGCCCGAACAACGACACCCCCGATACATCGTAGGACCAAAGCACCCGTTTTACGTGATTTTGTTGATCATTATGACCGTGTTGACGTTTTACACAACTATGTGGATTACTGGAACATCATTGGAAGAGGCTCAAGAACAGCAATGGTTTTGGAGCCAACATGAATTAAGCGTCCAAGCTACTTCAGAATCTGAGGTGAGATCCTTGTTCCATTTCCAGCACGTTGCCAATCCTGGCTATCCTTTCAAGCGGGTGCAATACTAAGTTTGTAAACGTCTTTGCATTTCATAGGGTCTGTTTGATTCATGGGTGGTTCCGCTTCCCTTTGCGCACATTGTTGCGTTGTTCAAAGGAAAAGTTCACTGGAGGGCTGTTAAGGAGGGGTTGTCTTCCATGTTCGTTTTGGCCGTTCTTTACCTTTTGAGATCATCAATCCACGCCAGCGCGATGAAAAAGAACATCAACAATCTTGTGTGTAAGAAGCGCGTCAAGAAACAAAAACCTGAGCCAGCCAATCAACTGCTCCCAAATGAACTACCCCCAACGCCGAGGCCGAGAAAACATCGAAGAGAGCCATCCTATGCAAAAGCTGCGATGGACGCCATGTCGGAAAATGTTCGTTTGGTAAACGAAAGTCTCGCCGGAACACAAAATGCTAGTGGAGCCAATCAGTCAATCCGACCAAGCAAATCCTTTCCGGCGACACGGCGGAGTAGTGCGGAGCTTCCCCACGCAGGCGCCTCGGAAGAGTCGGAGGAATATGAATACATTTTAGAGCGTCCGAAACCGTGCCGGAAAAATCTGCAGGGCATCTTTGTAGAATATGGCTATGCGCTCATGCTGGTAGGATGTTCTGGAGGCTTTGGCATTTGTCCAACTGTAGCGACAAGCAACACCATGTTCGCCATCGGTGCAGGCGGCTCTGCACCTCAATATGGCTCTATCTTGCTGCTGATCTTCTTTTACTTGACCGATTTTACCCTGGTGCGGTATATACCCAAGGCATGCTTTTCCTCGCTATTGGTGCTCGGAGCAGTCGACACCTTTGTTGTTTGGTTTGGCCTATCCTATCGCAAGACTCAAGATTTGACAGAGTGGCTTGTAGTTCCTGTCATCGTTCTTTTCTCGCTCATTGTCGGATTCCTCAACGCCGTCTTCCTCGGGGTCGGCATCAGCACATTTGTATTTGTGGCTGCCTTCTTTAGGTAAGCCTTCGCGGCGCTGTCTGTGCGATGGTTTTTAAGCGTCTCACGCTGAAATTCAAATGTTGCATTCGCCAGGGTCGGGGTGGTGAAGTTCAATGCGACTGGTACGTAGAAAAGATGATAAAAGTTTTGCTTGCGTCAATTTTCCAAATCCGTTTTATCGAATAAGATATTCTTCGTCCAGGTTTACTCATTAAGTTTTGTTATTTTTAAGGTATGGAAATTCGCTCGACGATCGAGAGGTCGGTTGCTATATCAGATTGGTTAGATATGCACGGAGATTTCGTTCAGGTGTTGGTCTTGCAAAACTACTTGTTCTTTGGGAATGCCTCGTCGATCTTGAATTACATTGCCACTATGTTTGAAGATGTGGTGGGGTCCGATTCAATATATTCCGGTTACGACTTACCGCCAAAACCCAAAGTGCTGATAATTGACATGTCATTGAACACTGGTACGTCAAAGGTATTGTGGGATTACTGCTCAATTCAAGTGCCGTCGACCTTGCCTCACCTTTCTTTGTTCAGGAATGGATACATCAACACTCGACATATTTGCTGAGATTAAAGATCTGTGCAAGAACAATGGCTGGTGAGTACACTTCTATTGAGCCGAGTTCTTCTTTATTAGATCGTATTGGATCCACCTACTTCGTCACTCACCTTCTCCTTTTTAGCAAACTCTACCTCTGTGGCCTCTCTAACCGTGCCAAGAAAGGGCTCAGCTTGACAGGAGTAAAACCTGAGCCGGGGTTTCTTGACCAACGATCAGTTCGTTTTTTCACTAATCTAGACACGGTAAGGGCGCAGCTTCTCTTTTCAAAGCAATCCCAGTCGTCGCAATAAATCTAACTTTGACATCTCGTCATCGATAGGCCCTTGGAAGAGCTGAAGATTTCATCGCAGCCGACATGTACGAAAAGGAGATGCAAGTGACCAGCTCCAATGCCAAAGAGTTCTCTCGTTTAAGTGGATTTCAGAGAGCACTCAAGCTCATTGACGAACAGCACGGCGAGGAATTTTCCAAAGGACTTATAAGTCTTGAATCCCATACGTCGGAAGTCGAGCTTGTATCTGGCGAGTGTTTATTTGCCTGCGATGGAGGCAAAGTGGGCCAGCGCGGGCTGTTTTTCATAGAGTCGGGAACGCTCAAAATCGAGCGTGACGCCGGTGCCACTCTTACTAGGGGTCGGAACACATTGACACACAAGAGCGGCTCTACGTTTGGTACTATCGGCAACCTCCATGCTCGAGCAGGAACCCTCGGCCGACAGCGCGCTGCCCTCAAAGCATCTTCGCGTGGCGACAACACGATGACACGACAATTTCGGCTCGCCCGCATTGGTCCTGGTTGGGTTTGCGGTGCCATTGAAGGGGCATCTGGAATGGCACGCGAAGGAGTACATATAGCCGTGACGGATTGTCGATTGCATCATCTGCCGTTTCAGAAATTGGAAGAGATGGAAAAGGATAATCCAATATTGGTCCTGACGCTGTATAAGATGCTGTCCCACTTGATGGCCAGGCGACAAGAAATCACCATCGAACAACTTGCAACCTTTCACTCCATTATGAGTTCACCCGCACATTCCAAACCTGTGAGCAGGGTGGCACTGATGGCATTGAAACAAAAATAAGTATGTAGAAGTTGGTATACTACGACATGGTTGTATCTACCTTAGAAGCTACTTCTTTCGTCCAAATAATTGAAGGCGTCATCTCCACAAGTTCCTGTACTTCCGTCGTCACAGTTAGGACTAGGCATTGCTTAGGAATCAAGCTGCTGGTACAATGCTGTATTATTGTGCAGTGCATGTCCGTTAGCTCTGTTTCTGTGGTCATCGACAAGTTAGGTGTTGTGTTGTGACTAAAACTAGGCTACTAGCTAGCTAGTAGCTAGGAGCTAGAAAAACGACATGGTATTGGATAAATTTCACAATGATGCACACATGCTCGTCGGTCCACCGACTCACTGTCATTGCATTCACGTGATGCTTTATTTTCGCGCATTGTTTGCTGGTATGTGGATGGTTGCCATCATTGCATTGCTGCTAGCTAGAATGAATAGGACCAGTGAGTGTTGCCGTTGTAAAAAAGACACAAGCTGGTGTGAAAAGTGAAAGTAGTGGAATAAAGCCATTCATTGGTTGGTCGATTGAATGCAATACTCACGAAAACTACAGTAGACTACAGTAGTGGTAGCAGTTGCTATCTACCTATTGACTTTTTGTCTGTCGAGTGGATTGCTCGCTCGTCTTCTCCATTTGTCGCCATGGCTGTCAAGAGGCGCAACCGCAAAGCCAATCCTGCAACAAGCAGTAATAGATCGTCTTCTGCAGAGCCAAACAACAACAGCCATCACATCATTCATCAAGTCCATGCTACTCCAGTCTTGTCCGCTGCCAATTCTCCCATTCCTGTGACCATTAATGCTACACCATTGTACGAGTTAAATCCCAAAGAGGCGGCCCGAAAAATCAAAAAGCAAACCGTGGATTCTTCGACCCAAATTGTACGGCATTTTGCCATTTTTCGGTTTCTCTTGTTTCTCGTCTTGGTCTATGTAAGTGAAAATACATGATGCATGTGCATGATCTATCATTTTGGTGGCTTTTATATTGTATGGGCACTATTCTATAATGGCATTGCTCACTCACACATACAAACAACTCTCGACAAAATGCCTCTTTCTTTTTCATGCAGACCTATGTTCGCTATTTGCCGCACGGAGAAGTCAATCCCCACGTCGTGGATGCTTGGTTCACCTATGACCAGTTTGACGCCTTCTTTGAACTAGCTCCCCGACAAGGAGATCGATTGGGAAGCTTTTTGACCTTGGCCATTTTGACGTCGGCCGTCTTTTTTGGAATGCTCGCCGCCATGGGAGGCATGAATGGTGTGGAGTATTCTTTTCCCGTCTCGGGGTACACCTTCTTGTCATTTTTTGCCTTTCGATTCTTCATGTACGCCACCAATTACAATGATCGTCATTATTTAATGTGGTTGTTGGGCATCGTTTGTGTGTATACCGGTGGTGGAAGTTTTTTTCTCATTTTTACGGATGTGGAAATCGGAATGACGCCCGAACAAGAAGCCAGTCAACGAAACAAACGACAATTATTGATTCAAGAAAGTGAATGGGGTGCCATTACTTTGAGACTACAATTTGCAGTGGTATATTTTTATTCTTCTCTGTGGAAACTCCATACCGATTTTTTACAAGGATCGATTCTTCAAGAACATTTGGTGGGACCAGAGGAATTAGGGCATGACGATGGCACTTGGTTGTATCAACGCGTCAATGCTATCTTTGGATCGCAAGGATTTCTCGTCATGGGCGTCTCTCTCTTTCTGATGGAGTTCACAATGTTTCTAGCCATGACATTTCGACGCCCTACGGTCGACACCTCCCGTCAATTCTTTATTGGGTCCCTCGTCTTTTATGGTGTGCAAACTCTTGTCATGGGGCATAAAATCGGATACTTGTATCCATTGGTGTGCCTGGCAGGAACTCTGATCTTTCATCCTATTGGTGGTGGTAGCAAAGTGGCTGCTGAAATCGATGCCGCAACCAGTGCTCAACGAAGTGCCATCGCCAAACGTATCCGGAGCCGTCAGCAATTAGAAGAGGCAAATCTCCTTGGTTGGATCAAGCGATACGCCCTTGGTAGTCCTGAGGCACTGGCCACTCGAAATCAACAATTATTTACTCTTGTTTGGCTTTTGATTCAAATTTTGCTCCCTTGGAGAATGCCAATCATTTCCAATGGAAACTATGCTTTCACAGCAGAAGGCTTTCGGTTTTCTTGGACAGATCATACCCATACACGACAAACGGCGATCTTTCATACCAACAAAAATGATGGTGTCGATCCTTTATTGGGTCCAACCATTCAAACACCCGATGGAAGCAGACTGATTCCTCTCATCAATCTCTTTTATTTTCTTCCGGAATGTTCTGGGAAATCATTGCATCGAGGAGACTACATGCCAGAACGGGCCGTGAGCTCCGAAGATCCGAGGACCCTTCCCATCAACTCGATCCTGACCAGTCAACATACCTTTTTTATGAGAGCATATCCTCATTATTCCAACCGAGTTGCCGGCGGGATGAGTCTCGTACTCCATCAAATTAAACCCGAACCATGTCATCAAACCCATGTCTCCATGTATGGGGTTCACTTTGCCAAACTCAACGGAAAAGGTCCCTTTTGTCGCATCTTTGACCCAACCATTAATTTGGCGTTGGTGGAAATTATGCGATATCATAGATCCTTGTGGGATGTTTGGGCGGGAGTCTTTCTCGACCAAGCACCCACAGGCTATGAGTATATTTTGTCCAAAGGCATTGGTACTATGACTTCCAAAGTTGACAAACACAAAGCCGAGGTCGAACGTAGCGTGCTGGGAGCGGAACGCATTGAATTTATTGCGGATCGAGCACCTTGTTTGGCGGCACGTCCCATTGCTTTATGGCCCAATGGTGTGGAGGTGTCGTTCATGGTTTTGGAAGCGCCCAGCGATGTAACTTTGTATATAACCACTCGCTCGTACCGAAAATCCTCCCAAGAATTAACCAGCGTGAAAGCCAAGGACCTGTGGGATGAGCTGGAAAAAACACAAACGCAGTGGCTCTATAAGAACCAATTGTTTTCGACTTCATCGATATCCGTGGAAATAAGTGTTGATCACAATGATGGGTCCGATTTTGTCGACAAATGCGGTGAGACTGTGGAGGAGGATATCCTGTTCGCCTTGATATTCATGCCCTAAGGCGAATGCCTTGCCTTTCTTGAAAAAGTTGGGACTCTGTACGTGGGATAGCGAGTTGGACTCGCTCCCCTGTCCGCAGTCCGAAACATTTCAACACTGCTGGCTCAGTCACTATGCACGCTGTATATATACTTCTATTGGTCACTAATTGGACACTAAATTTTAGATTATTCTTTAGGCTAGCTAGCTTGATGGGATCATCCAGCCGGGGTGCAGGATGCATGCAGAGACAGCACTATCTTGGAAAAGCTTAATAGCAACAGTGTATACTACTATAGCTTCTACTCATACTAGGACGCAGATTTGCTCCAACCCCAAAAATCTTTTGGATCTTTTTTTCGGATGATGGTTGAAATTTTTCGTCGCCGAAGACATTATTTTGTTCGATCTATCTCCATGCACTCTGCATACCTCGAGACTTCCATAGTCCCCTTTCCGACTCAGCTTCTACCTCCCAAGACATTAGCCTCCTGCACTTGCCATTCCGTCATCAAAGTCCGCACTGGCTAGCTGCGAGAGCGTTCCGATTCGTCAACTGTTGTTTTCGGCTCTACTCGGCGACACTACACCTTTGATCCTCCTTGAGTCGCCAGTTATTCACTGCATGGGACCTGCCTCCCCACGCTTCTTGAACACAACCGACGAACAATACCAGGTACTAAAAAAGCCTACACGTGAACATCATGACAACACCTCCAATGGAAATGAAAAACGAAAACGTTGTGAATGACAATGATCCCAAAATCATGACTGTGTTGGGTCCCATTCAAGGCGAGGATCTCGGCTGGGTCTTGATGAATGAACACCTAGTGTGTGATGAAGCCCTCGCGAAAAAGAAGCAACAACAACAAGGCACAAGCAGCAGCAGCAGCATTACACTGGAAAATCTACACACTATTCGTCGACATCCATGGCCACATGGTTTCAACACAATGCCGTCCAATAGCAGTACCATTGACGAGGAACTAAAACCCCTGCTGCAACAAATATCGAAGACAGCAACGAATCCTCGCGACAACAATAAAAAGGTTGTTGCAGCTACCATTTTGGATGTGACGAGTGTTGATGAGGGACGAAATCACAAGGCCGTTCAAACACTCGCCAAACGGTTGGGTTCCAATACTACTGTCCAGATCATAATGGGGACCACTTGTGAAGCTAGTTCCACAACCGACGATCCAAAGGACAAAGACAAGTATCTCAAGAAACAAATTGCCCGAATGGAACAAGAATTACTCTATGGAATCGATTTTGACTTTGACAAAGATGCTACCGGCAGCACAGACATTGTGCGTGCTGGATTTATTGGACAACTGGCACTGTCCTCGCCGGTGCCGACCCAACACGAATGGCAACAACTGAAAGCCTGTGCCATGGTGCAGGGGTCGACCAAAGCTCCATTGATTGTAGGAGTACCAGAACCATCGAGTCCTCCAAGTCGTCAAATTATATTGGAGATTATTCAAACGTTAGAAACCTTTAATGGTGGCAATTTACAATCTAGAACTGTGTTGAGTCATATGGATCTCTATCACAAGGATGTAGAATTGATCGAAACAGTCTTGGACAAGGGCCATTGCATTGGATTGGATCGCTATTCCTTGGCGTACAGTGTTTTGAATTTGGATTCCATTTATCCCACCATTCACAATGTCATCACCATGCTCCAAACGTTGCTCGCCAAGAATCCAGCCTATGTTCATCAAATTGTGCTTTCCGCGGGCATTGAAATGAAATTACAGTACCAAAAATACGGTGGCCCGGGATATGCCATTGTCTGGGATCTCATTGAACGATTAATACAAACCAATACACTTACTCGGGCACAACTGGACACGGTGCTGACCGAGAATCCTCGCAAATTATTGCAATGGTGGACGCCTCCTCCAGAACCCACCAAACCCATTGAGTATCTGGAATGCTCCGTCTGTAAGAAAATGTTTGAACCAATTTTGGGGCAATACTATACGAAATATGCATTTACTTATTGTGGCAGAGAGTGCTTGACGAAGCATCGCCTCGCCAAATTCAAGCCAATAGACTAGAATTGAAGTGATAATTATAAGGTTACGGCAGATTCGGCACGAAGGTTCAATGCATTACCTATTGTTTGCTCATATCGAAGGCTTCTATTGTCTTGTGTCGCTTTGGTGTTGCAGAAGGTTCCCACGATCGCGGCTGCCTCTAGAGTTAGTAGTTGCTAATATCCCCAAAGCTCTAAATGCGCAGACGCCTTTCGAAGCTTTGAAAGCTCTCCCCCTGTTGCGATTCCCAGTAGCTCTGCCAAATGTTTCCTTAAAGCCAACGAAGTGTCCTCCCCAAGTTCTGTGAGAAGTGTACGGAGGGGGCAGTCGCTGCTCGTAGAAGAGGAAGCACCACATAGAACCGTCTTGAAGAAGATGTCCTGGGCCAGTAGCTTTGCTCTCACGTTCTCGGCAAACTCTGTGACAAAGCGATACTGATCTCGGGCAAAGAAAATGTCTCCCACTTCTTCACCAAATGCCCATGCAGCTAAAACGACATCAAAATCCGACTTCAAATCAGCATTGTTGATGCCACGATAGACCATTCCATTCCGTCCGATCGCTTGCAATAAAAATTGTTTGTCATTGAGGAGCGCATCGGACACCACGTGGAATGAATGCTCGTTGTGCTTGGCAACCAGAAGCATCAGCTCTTCATCCTTGACGAGCTCTTCAGGGAATGGTTCCATCCACCCCCATCCTTTGGATAGCCAAGCTCGGACAATTTCACGGTTGGCTTGAGCATCTTCATGGTTGGCCCAATCGAAGTCCCAAAGACGCTCGTCAAAATCTTCTTTTGATGAAAATCCTAGCGCCTCGGCAACAAGGTCAGGATGCAGCCCCATGATATCGAATGGAATCAAATCCCACAGAATATTGTCTTTGGTTGCAACCATAGCCTCCAGAATCTCGCGATCTGTTTTCAGAGAATCATGAAGGCACTTGTAGACAGACACATCCAGCGGTATGGCAAGGAGCATAGCTTCCTTGTCCTGGAGCACCTTGCTATTGGAAGCATGATTTGATAAAAACTCCCCAATGTCGAGGTTAGGATCGTCTTTAAAACATAAGCGTCCCGTTCTATGCAAAAAGTGCCTCCAAAAAGCCAGGTCGGAGGACAGGGAAGGAAATTTAGCAAGCATGCGTCGAATTATTGCTGGTCCTGGTGTGTCAAGGCTTTTGGAAAATTCAATGTCATCGGCAAAGGGGCGGTGTTCCCACAGAGAAGCGTGTGCCTGCATAGCGTCGCGCCAAAAGTTCCGGTCGTAATCCGAGCACCACTGAGCCAGCGTTGTCTCCCATTTCTTCTCGTGGCCACTGTCATTGCCGCCACCAGATTTTAGGTCGGCTAAAAGATAGGATTCTGAGTGCACAAAGCCGTCCCAAAAGGCGGGGTTAGCTTTGCAAACATCAGGGACTTGGTTCAAGCCAATGTGTCCACATTTGATGGCTGCAAGACAAACATCACAGTCTTTTTTCAACATCGGGGACAAAATTGAGTACACATTGCGGTTGTTCAACTCGGGCATAAAGAGTTTCCAACGTCGCGTCATGGAATCAGATTGATAGAACGAATTTCTTGTCAGCGAGCAGGTGTTTCCCAATTTCCCTCGGAACGTGCTCCAAGAGGGCAATGGGATAAGCATGGCTGGCAAGTCGAGCCAGAGACTGGTTTCTTTCCCGAAGGGAACATGCTACAAATTGGTAAGAGCGGCCGCTGGCCCCGCAGAAGGCTTCAACAACTTGGGGATCGGACTTGACACGATCTGTAAAAAACTGCAAGGCATCTTCAACCCTCGAACCAACCTTCTTCACCACGTCAAGTGCAAAGGCGACACTGTCTGCTAGTAATACTCCCAAAAAACGCATGTCCTTGGAACAGGTATGCGACCTTCTGATAGCCAACAGCATGAGCTTGTGGTTCCCACGGAGCTCGGGCGACATCCTTTCAAAAAACTCTCGGCCACACGTGACATAAAACGAGTTGTCACTAAGCAGATGCGCCCTTGCTATTGTCTCCCATCGACATGGCGCGATCGGGCAAAATGCTTGGAAAAAAACTTCTGGGAGTTCTGATACAATTGACACCATGACCTTGCGAATCCGAATGCTTTGTTCGTGGTTGGATTCTAGCCGCTGGTCCAATGCTGCAAATTCCTCAAACCAGCGAAGCATGTCTGGTATGTTGGTGTAGGCGTAATGATTCCTGAACTCCGCACGGTGGGAGCGTGTCAAGAAAATCTCTGGATCGAGAGCCAATTCTTGCTTTTTCTTGCCGTGGTGGCCTGTCAAGTACTCGCACCATTTTGCTTCCTCAAGCTGGGACGGTAGCTGGTCCACGTTTTTCTTGCAAGATAGAATGGCCAAAAGAGTTTCTTTTTTCCATGCGGCCTTTTTTCCTTCCTCTCCGTCATCGAGCAACTCGACCCAAGTGCTGCTACGTCCCACAAGGCGCAATGAAGTCAAGGTTTGAATGTTGCGCTGGGCCTTGCGCTGTGCTTCAAAATCTAGTCTTAGACGTTTTAGCACGCCTCTCCAACTCTTCTAGCAATTGCTCAGTCTCAATCACCCGCTTGTTGCGCTCCATGTTTTGGGCAATGGGCCGTGACAATGTTCCAGGCTCCTCGACTACCATGTTTTCCAAAGTTTGAGTGCTCATTCTGCTGCTGTTATCAGTGTTGTCGACTGTGATGGCCGACAATTGAATGACAGGCAAAAAAGACAGCACCGAAAATGAGTGAACAGAACTGTCGTGTTCCAGTTTTGTCTTGATTGTTATGCTTCCGTCGTCTCTCATTGTTCGTACATTCGTGTCACTGGTTCGTGTCGTTATTTTTCTTGTTCTTGGTTCTTGTTGGTGATCGCTGACTCGGATCGGTCCCAAGGACTCTAGTCTTTACGAACTTGTTCGAAACTCGGTCGTTGACTCCCAGTCACACTTGGTCGTAGCAGCGCTCGGCTTGTGTTGCTTTCTAATTCTTCCTCTTGGTCGCTCCAGGTGTTGCTGTAATTGCTGCTTTAGTTTCGGTACAGCCTAATAAATGGACTACTGATCCAAATTACTGTATTTATTTGATGTGTTAAACGGTCGTCTCTCGCATTTGATTGATTCAATTGCCTTGGGCTCGTGCTTCTCGTCTTGCGCTCATTAATTTTGAATGATTGCCTCGAACTTCTCTTTGATTTCTCTCGAGCTCCAAACTCCAAACGGTGACAACCACTTTCCCGCGCAAATGAACCTCAACCTTTTAAACTAATCCCTTTTAGTCATGATTACTGAGTCACGGATTAGTTTGGGGCACTGCAACACTGGACTGTGCACTGGTGTGAACACTGTGTGTGCCAGGTGCAGTACCCCAAGCTGGGGTTGTAGGTCATAACCAGTCAGCAGGTTGTTTTGTCCCCCAATGGACGCACACAGTCCCAGACAGTGATTGTGTCCGCTCCCCTTCGTCTAGCTAAAGAAGCAGGAGGACAAGCCCCACAGCTGCAGCTCCTGTCGACTGTCAGAAGATGATCTACGAAGCATGTTAACAAGACAACAAGGGGTGTCGTTGCTGGAGGAGTCATTAGCTATGGAGCTGTTAGTGTTGCTGTTCGAGTCTGTTGTTGTTGTTGTTGTTGGAGGTGTTCGCGTTTTGGCTGCTCCGTGGAATTCCTAGGAGAATGGTCTGTCATCCATCCGTTGTTGGGGGAAAAATCTTCGAAACTCAAGAATCAAAGAGCCATCAGTCTGTGGGAGGACCA
>ENA-ORBV01011362-ORBV01011362.1-microbial-mat-metagenome-genome-assembly--contig:-NODE-11362-length-13999-cov-6.192717_pt1 | contig 13999 bp, 8 predicted proteins | sample MGYA00237777_ERZ505514 | MGnify/ENA primary metagenome ERZ505514 (study PRJEB26160, sample SAMN06269048) | microbial mat metagenome | isolation source: Oligotrophic lake microbial mat | place...
ATGATTATGAATATACAGAGCAGTCCTATGCCTCATCGGTCACGGCCTCGCCGCGCCACACGATTAGCGCCGGTGCTGGTTATGAAACGGATCCAGAAACCACATTGGATGTTCCGCAAGGAAAAGTGTCTACCATTCACTGGGATCCCTCCGAGGGATGCAAAATTGGATGGAAAGCACGATTGTTGAGTACGACAGCGGTCCGAGATGGAAGAATTACAGCCTACGATCCTTACACGCACAAACACAAAATTCAGCTCGACGATGAAGGCGACGAAGATATTTTTGAAGAGTACACTGCCTCCTTGCAAAATAAAAAACGCAAAAACAAAAAACAAACGTCCGTATGGCTTCGATTGCCCCATTCGGATGTGCAAGTTGCCACGCGGTTGGTGTGGGCGCATGTCAAGGGATATGCTTGGTGGCCGGCCATGGTGATGGAACTATCCTCCCCCGCCACGTCCACCATGACTCCTCCTCGACCCGGCTTTGTCTTTGTTCATTTCATTGGGGCTCCCGAGCATTCTTTTCTGCGCGATGCCCCCGACTGCATTCGGTCGTTCTCGTCCCTCGTCAAAGACCCCGTCATTGAAAAATCCAAAAAGAAACGCAATGCCAAAGCCATCGCTCAAGCCCAACGAGAAGAATTGAATCTGCAACACTACAAAAATCAAGCCGCCAGGCATTATGCCCTCAAAGCCTTTTTCATGGCGGATTCCGCGACGAAATATGTGGGCAAACGTGTTCGGCTCTTTTCTTCTGACATTAATTATCCCGATGGGGCTACAGTGATTGGTATCGTACGACAATATTCCTCCATTCAAAAAAAGTGGTTGGTCTCGTTTGAAATCGCCCACAAACTCAAGCACAAAATGAGCGCGGCGTGGATTAATTTGCAGTCCAAAGATTGTTCCATGACCTTTTTGCAAGATACGTCCGACAAGCCGCGAAAGAAAAATGAGGAAGTGGAACCCACCGATATTGATTTGGTCCCCTTTTTGTTTGGGTTTTCATTCAAGATTACCGAACGAACCGAATTGCCGCAAAAGAAAAAGCCTGGCAAAGGGGGAGAAAAGGAAGAATCAACAAAAAACGACGTTAGCAGCCATGACAAGGACGAGGTTGAGTTGCAATTGGAAACAGATGCACGGTTGGCAAAAGTGCTCAAGGAAAATTGTAGGGCCTGTCTCGATGTCTGGAGCGGCGATTTTACAGTCACTTGCGCCGACTGTGGCGGATCGTATCATTTGGGTTGTTTGGATCCTCCACTTTCAAAGGAAGCCTACAAACGGATGGAACGGGATCTTAACGGCAATGTCGTGGATTGGAAATGCTCCCGATGCACTCTTTGTTTGGGATGCTATCAGAAGGATATTGTCTTTGGGAGTCACCCGATGCAAGTTCCTCCGACCGTGTCTTTCCCTCACGGAGAAACGCTGAATTTGTGTTCGATGTGTGTAAAAGCTTACGAAGCAGACAAGTACTGCCCTAACTGTGCCCACTCATGGGATGATATCAAGTATCAGAAGGTATTGGATCAATTGGACGAAGATGGAGTGGGACCCCCGCAAGAGCCAGTGCCGGCGAAGAAACAGAGACGAAAGTCGAATGATAGCTCAGGGGGACTTGACACAGCAACAGATGCGTCGGACGCTATGACTGCGACAGCGAAAGGCATGCCCCCAGGCACACCGTTTGCCAACGGAACGTTAATGAATGGAGCTCGCATTGACCCCTCGTGGTATCACGCCGAGAACAATGTATGGGGATACACTGAAGGAGATATGCTGGTGTGCGACTCCTGTGATCTTTGGGTCCACGCAGGGTGTGGTGGCTTGACTCATGATGAGTACGAGCTGACGTCGGAGGGGAATCACCCGATCTACAGCAAAGAGTTCCTCTGCAGAATTTGTTGCCGTAAACGATGTGTCGACCTAATTGAAAGAATGCAAAGGGAAGATCTCATGATGCTTTTCGCGGTACCAGTAACGGAGAAAGTGGCGCCCAATTACAGTGATGTCATCAAGCGCCCGATGGATTTACAGACCATGATGACGAAAGCAAAGGACGAAGAGTATCTAAACTATGCATGGGTCCGCGAAGATTTTGCTCTTATGGTCTTCAACGCCCTCACATTCAACCGCTTTTACACAAATTTTTGGAACGAAGCCAAACGGTTTTATGAGCAATGTATAAAAGTTGTCTTTTCGGAAAAAATGCTTGGAAAAGCTGCTCCTCCTTGCAAGTACGACGAAGCAGTGGAGAACAATTTTATTGCCGCGGAATCCGCGAGGCAGATGGAGGAAGATCGCGTGCAGGAAGATACATCGACCGAAAAGAAAGACCTGGTGGGAGGGGCTGCCGTTGAAAAGGTCACCCTCCCGCCTCTTCGTGAGAAGGCACCGGACGAATCGTCGTGCCTACCCTTTCAGGAAGTGAAAGTCAGGCCACTGGACGCATTCTACGTTGCTTGGATGGATTGCTGTTTCACTTGTGGTAGCACTGGAGCGTCTGATACGATGATCTTTTGTGTGGACTGTGGCGAAGCGTTTCATTCGTTCTGTGCCAACGTACCCATACACAGCATGGATGCTTATTCCGTCGCAGGTTGGAGATGCCCCAATTGCAAAGTATGCGAAATATCGGGAGATGTGCCGATGGATGAGCTGCGAATGTTATTTTGTGAGATGTGTGATCGCGCGTTTTCACTTGACTTGCTAGATCCTCCGCTCGAAAAAGCACCATCTGGTCTTTGGATTTGTGGACAATGCGTGGATTGCAAAGTTTGCAAGAATACTTCAGAACCGCCGAGACCAGCGGCCAAGGCGAACTCTGCCACTTCGGCAATCAGTCTTAAATATTGGTCGCGCGATCCAGAAAAGTGTTACCGTTGTGGCGGGTGCGATGGATTGTCTGACCTCATTGTAGGCGACAAGCTAGAGTGCCAAGTCTGCAAGAAGATTCTGAGGAACGATGATGGGGACTTCATCAACTGCAGCGAATGCAAAGCATGCGTTCACGCCGGATGCGACAGACGCGCAGACGATTTCATGAAACTTTCGCGTACCGAAGAATTGTTTGGTTCGCGGACGTTGAAAGCGCAGCAAAAGACTAAGGTGAGTTTTATCGGACTGATAATACAAGCTGGTCTAGGTGCCAATCTTACTATTTGCTTGTTCGTCGTTGATCTTCCCTTTATAGCCAACATACCGTTGTCCACCTTGCTCAGGGGTGGAACTCGTAACGAAATTGGATTTCACCACGTTTGATACTACGTGCAACAAATCCCACATGCACGACCAAGCATGGCAAAGAATAGCCGATGGAAGCTTGCAGTGTGATAACTTATCTCCCATTGAACTGCATGGGCGGCTGATGGATCAGCTTGAATGGCAGACTCGCGAGATGTGGAGAGATGAATATGTGAGCGTTGTGGAAGAGGCCATCCGCTTTTATGGTCTAGCAAAGTCTTCTTTTGGAGACCCACGTAAAAAGGTGATCCAGGGCGTTCTGAAGGGCATTGCTAACGGAAAAGTCGGTTTGCCCATGTGGCTTGGGCAGCGAGCGTATCGCTTCTTGTTGTTGTTGAAGCGAAATAAGTGGGATACGGCAGGCTTCACCCCGAAGGGTATCGAGAATTGTGTGTTCACCGCAAAGCTAGCGGCTGCTTTCCTGGCTCTTTGTTGTCATACAATGTGCCTCGACCTTAAGAAGAGCGTGAAGAGCTTCAAAAGGGTGGAACGTCTTCTGAAATCTCCTATGGCTTCTGGGGTCTTTGAAATTCCAATGGATATAGTCCGGAATCAGGAGAGACTTACCGAGAGTGAACAAAGTGCCCAAGTTAGCGACAGAAAGTTCCTCAGGCAGCCAAGCTCCTCCTCTTTGGCGCCGAATAAAGCCATCTTGGCTTCACCTCTGTGTGGCTGGGGACGCCATGTTGACCCATCAAGTACTGAAAACGCCTGGAGAGATCCTCGAGAATGCTGTTTATGCCACTTGTGCGGCGACAACGATGCAGGCTTCCCAGAGCCAGAGGACGACGACAATGAGCTTACCAGTCAGACTTCAATGAAAACGGATAAACAAAGTTCCGACAAAGCCAAGGCCATTGCTGCATCCGAAACATCCTCCCAGCAATCGGAGCAGGAAGGTGACGCTGGCACGACAGAGCCCCGCAGCCTTGCTCGTTTAGGTCGTCTTCTTCCGATGGCGGAAGGCCATTGGGTGCATGCCTCGTGTGCTTTGTGGAGCTCTGAAGTCTGGGAGTCTCCTCGGGGTGGCACTATCAATGCTATGGAAAAGGCACGGTCGCGTGGTGCTCAATTAAAATGCTTCGGGTGTGGACGACCGGGCGCTACGGTGGGCTGCAACAAGCAGAATTGTTCCTTCAACTACCACTTCCCATGTGCGAAAGTTTGTGGCGCTGTCTTCACATCGAAACAGCAAATGTTTTGTGCTAATCACAGGTCGAACTACCAGTCTGGAGGTACGATCGTTCGGGAAAGCTTTGAAGCTATGAAAACTCTCACAGTTGCACCAGAAAAGCAAAAGCCAGTCCCCGGCGTCGACAAAGACCACCAAGGAGAACCCAAGGAATTTTGTCTACGAATCGGATCTTTGACGGTTCACTCTCTAGGAAAGATTGTTCAAGATGCAGATGGCTTTCACGTTGAAGATTACATCTATCCTGATGGTTATGTTGCCACTCGGATTTTTTGGTCCATGGCCACTCCACGAACGCGAACCGTCTACATTTTGAAGATCGAACGAAACGATATCAGTGACGGGACGCCAGGCCCACTGTTTACCATTACTCCTGGAGATGCGCCGGGCTCCAAGATTCGGGGCCGTTTTGTGTCTCAAGTATACCAGACTCTGATCAATAAAGTACGAAAGGTGAATGCAGACTACTTTTCGCAGGGCGACTTGTTTTCGAAGTTGCCCATGATCCGAAAGACGCGCAAGAGGTTCTACGCCTTGAATGGAGCCCAGGTACGTACATCGGTTGCAGCTAAGATGTGTTTGGTCTTGTTGTGTCTTTGACTTCTGCTCACGCTTCTCGTTGTGTTTGGTTCTCTCTTTTTCTGTGCAGTTTTTCGGTGTGGGCCTCAACCAGATCCGTGAAAGGTTGGAATCGTTGCCCGGTATTGAGTCGGTGGTGGCTCCTCTGAAACCGACTTCACCAAAATATCGATTCTGCTTTGTGAAGCCAAACATTGATGCCATCGTGGATTTGCAGAGAAAACGCGCTGCCGTTGCTGCAGAACGAGCATTGGAGAATTCTACTGGCTGCGCTCGAACCGAAGGCATTTTTGCCGTTCAGCGAAGTGGCGGAAGCGGGAGAATTACGAGAGCGCTGGTGAGAAGTGTCGAAGAGGAAGGTCCTGAAGAGGTGGGTGTCAATGTCAGTAGCAGCAACCGACGAAAGAACGTGGACCCTGAGAAGAACAAGCTTGACAAGAAACGTCATCAAGCGAAATACAACAAAATGAAATCTGTGCCCATGGCAGAGCGCCTTGTAGCCAGGAGGTCCCACATTCATGGGTGGGGTCTCTTCACCAAACTCGACATTAAAAAGGACGACATGATTACTGAATACATGGGCGAGATAGTCCGACAGGCCATTGCGGACAAACGAGAAGCGGCGTATGAAATTTCTGGCGAAGGAAGTTGTTATATGTTCCGGTTGGATTTATCTCGGATCGTTGATGCCACTGTGATCGGCTGCATGGCGCGCTTTATGAATCACTGTTGTCAACCCAATGCCTATGCCAAGATTATTACGGTTGACACTGAATTTGGTCTCGATAAGAAAATTGCTGTCTTTGCGAATCGTGACATTGGTAAGACTTTGTTGTTTGTAATTTCTATTGCTTTTGTGTTCAAGCGAATTCCTCTAATCCCAATAACTTTTTGTTTATTCCAACGCTGCACCAGCTTCTGGCGAGGAGATCACCTATGATTACAAATTCCCTGTGGAGGATGGCAGCCTTCGATGTACCTGTGGAGCTCCGAACTGCATTGGCCGTATGAATTAAATCGAGATTATTATTATTATTAAAAATGCATTTCATTACAATCATCCATTAATGTATAGCCTTGTATAAAAACAAATTGATTCAAATCTGCGATGACGTTATGCTCGAAAGGATTTTATAATTCGTTGTTCTTCTCTCTTGTTTTGTCGCTCCATAATGTCCTGCCGTTTGTCCCGGACATTCTTTCCTCGACAAAGACCAATTTGTATCTTGACTTTATTTTCGTCGTTGAAATAGGCTTTCAGTGGAACAATCGTCATCCCCTTGGTTTCTGTTTGCTGCAAGAGCTTTCGTGCTTCTTGCTTGTGTACCAATAATCTTCTCTCTCGCTTCTCTTCGTGTTGAAAATATTCTCCACTCATCGAGTGCTTTCCGATATGGACATTGTAGAGCAGGCACGATCGTCCATCTTTGGTCGGTCGTACATACCCATCTCGTAGGTTCATTTTTCCATCCCGAATGGATTTAATTTCGGTACCAAGCAAGGATATTCCAGCTTCGAAGGTTTCCAATACTTCAAAATTTCGTCTTGCTTGTCGATTGACGGCAATCGTGTTGGTTTTTGGTTTGGCCTTTTTCTTGGATTTGGCCCACAACTGTGACGACGATGCCGACGACGATGGTGATTGTGATGGTAGTAGTTGTGAATTGTGGTACTGGCGAGGAATGGAAGATGGAATAAGAAAAGACTGGACCAGAAGAGTATTATGTCTGCAGCATGACATCCATACTGTCACTACTAGTAGTTGGACCAGCACAGCCAGCAATCGGTGTCGCCGTATGGAACTTTGCCTCATCATCCTGAGGGGCGTCAAGTAAGTAAGTCAGTACTAAACGCTTCTGACGAACTGTCGGATTTGAAATGAGTCCAGCCCTAGGTGCTTATTGGGGCTTCTTTCTTGAATCTTCTATGGATGGGTCTTGGGCTCTTGGCTTTTGTCGTCCACAACAATGATGCATTGGTCAAATCAACTTAGCTAGACAATCACAAGAACTTAAATTAACTCCTATCCGACAACGATGCATTTAATTGTATCTTCCTCGGTCTCCCCACAGCAAGCTGCGAGGTTGTTTTGTGTTGTTTGTGCGCCGTCCAAAATAATAATAGCACAATAAATTGTCATGCACATGCCCGGGTAGATTCCTTCATTGCAATGGGCATGTGAGCGCCCCGGAACTAAATCTCCTCGCACAACCAGCCAGGCCAAGAACCTCAAGCAAGCTAAACGACGAAGAGCTTGGCAAAGCAGGTAAACCAACCTTGACGGCATTTTGTGATTGGAACAAAGAAAGTAAGAAACATGATGACACAGACAGGAGCGTCGTTATCATCGTCAACGGGGCACGACGACGGCGAAGGTGGTTGTTCTTCTTTCGACGAGGTGGAACGAATCTACGTGGGAGGCTTTGATCCTCCTAATTTGTCGGTCTCTGAGTTTTTGCAACGATTGCAGGACACACCGTCGTTGAGCTCTGCCGTCGAGATTCTTCTTCCAGACACAACAACACACTTTGACGAAGAGGATGCTCGCTACATTCATCTCAATGTCCGACGACGACGTGGCAAGGATGACGACAAGAATGACGATGACACTGAATCGGCACTCGACAAGATTGCCAAGTTGTACCATAATGTCACGTGGAAAGGATGCAAACTAAAGGTGCAGGCTGCCAAGCCACATTTTCTGGATAGGTTGCAAGAAGAAATTAAAGAACGACAAGAAGCGGCATCATTGTCGACGCCTTCAAAAAAGGAAGGAGAAGAGGACGATGCGATCAACACTAGCGCTACTACTTCTGCTACTACTACTCGCAGAAGATACTTGAAGATTAAGGAGCGCTATGGGGAACAATCCTTTTCGGTCGACACCAAACCATATGCCGTTGAGAGCTGGAGAGGTATGCAATCTCTGCTTCGGAAAATTGAACGACGAAAAAAACATTTTCAGCAAGAACACTTGAAGGATCTTGCTGCCATTGCTCATCCTAACAACAACATTAAGCAAATGGAAGCCTTTGTGGCGGCGACCAACAACAATGCCATTTATCCACAACAAGGAATGGATAGTATTATGAGGAGCCAATCCAAACTGAATCGCGCTGTTCACTTGAGGTTTCTAGATGACACTTCTGGCGAGGAGGAGGAAAAAGGGAACAGCACGGAGGAGAAGGGAACACGCGATATTCGTGACGACGGTGACGGCTCTTCTGAAGTATCCAGCTTTGTAAGCAGCAGTGATGCATCGTCCTCCTCGGACTCGGATGCAAGTGATGTACCTAATGTACCAGAGCAAAAATCATCCTACGTCTGGTCGTCTTCGTCTTCCGAAGAGTCAGATAGTGAAAATGATGATGATGATGACTCGGACAATGATAAGGAGAGCGACAACAATGGCGTCAAACAGCAAACGTCACAAGATATTATACCCATCCCGTCGGACGATGAAATGGACAGTAGCGCGAGCGAGGATGGGAAGGACGACACAGGAAACAAATGCACCGAAAAAATTTCGGAATACACAGAGCAAGCCAGTGACGAGGTCTCTTCAGAAGAGGCTGATGAATTTGTGCCAGCCGTTGAAAAGGGGGGTGCCCTCGAAGAAAGTGATCCTAGTAGTAGTGACGCTGACAGTGACTCGTCGCCAGGTCCGATGGAACAAGAGAACATCGAGCTCCTCCAGGACGTCGAGTCGAATCTAGGGATCCTTGCATCGCTTTTTCCCGACATGAAAGCAGCCAAACCTAGAAAGGTTGCCAGCGATGAGAAAGGAGCTGAAGAGGAAGAAAATGCATCCTCGAATAAAAAAAGTGGATGGACTTCGGGAGGCATCATGTTGCGATACGATCCTACGAAGAACATTTCAACCACAAAAAGTAAAGAATTGAAAGGACAGGACGACGATGATGAGCGTGCCTCTCGTGGTACAGATACCTCGTCGGAAACAGAAAATGATTCTGACAACAGTAAGCCAGAGAAGAGCCCTGGCAAAAAGGGGGGGAACGAAAGCGACGAGATTGATAGCGATAATAACGACAGATCTGCCACGGAGAAGCCAGAACCGGGTAATATCTACAAACAAGACAAATTGGAAGATGTGTTTCGTGAGGCCCGTGAGGCGGCTACAACAAGTGATCCAGTAGTGACAGACGGTAGTTCGGGCGTGGACGCTCCCACAACAGGGAACTTCGCCTTTGGGTTCAACCTTGGGCCCGAGCCCGATAAGGAGAGCTCCAAACCTGATAATTCTGCCGGGTTCTCGTTTTCGTTTTTCCCGGGAACACCAAAAGAAGACAAGGGCGAGGAGCAAAAGTTGGGGAATAAAGAGGCAACTGACAATGCAATGGAAATTGATGGAAAGCCTTCAGACGCTCCCGTCGAAGGCTCTACTCAGGCGGATGTGCTGTCGTTTCGCCGGCGAGGCATGTTTTTCCCAAAAGAGGTTTTGGACAAGTACCAGGAAGACTTTTATGTTATGAATGACGGGCTAAAGATTCTGCAAGACAAGACAAGGTATCGAAATGATGATGAGATCAAAGAACGTTGGAAGGAAGAGCGATCAGCTTTGACTCGTGATTTTAAGCGGAAACGAAAATACGCAACACAACCGCGCAATAAAACCGCCATGTTCAAGAAACAGCACCGCTAATAAAAAACTAACGAGAAGTATTGCTCACGAGTTTTTTCAAGGCAGATAACTTCACCACTGTGGAAAAGAGCAACGTTTACACCCAACAGATTGGTGAAGAATCTGCTGAATCGCAAAATATCTTCCAACAAAGCTCAGCCCATAGAATTGTCAACGATGCATCATCGCGGATCTTTCTTTGTGTTTATGAAAACGCCAGAGTAAGCACAACCCCATTGTCCAAGGGCATCTGGCATGCATGCCCAATGGACTTTTTATCTCATCTCACCAGCAATTACATGCTAACTTAAGGAAGGAAATAACTAATCCTATCCCCTATTTTTGTAAATTCTCTTTTGATGGTTGCAGTTGTATTAGAAGGTATAGTTTATCTTAGGAGCACTGCATGTCTAACCATTGCAGCAATGTTTCATTTGGCAAGGTTGGCATTCAAGTGCCCACCTGCTACAACTGAATTTTTTTTGGGTTACCTTCCAGCCGTCCTGGCTGGAAAAGGAGTGCAAATGGTGCGGATCAAAGACATGTTGATTTTTTTGTGGGCAAATGTTTTGAGCATGGATAATCTTTACCACTTTTAAGAACTTACTTAACTGCTAGCACTGATCACATAGATAAGCATCTACTTAGCTTGTTATAGATGTTGAAAAGGTTTTGTGATCGCTGTTAGCAGCAACACTTTAGCTGCATCGCAGCATTTGTGGCATTGTTAGGCATAAAAGTTTGCAATGCTGCCAATCTGTTTTCTTCTGTTGCGTGCTACAGCACTGACTTCATCTGATTGGCAAAACAGCAACACCTCCTTTGATTTAATCATGGGCTTCATTGCCCAAGCTTTGTTTTTAACTTGCTGTCTTTCTGTTAGCTTTGTTTTGTCAATTTGTTCATTTAAGCCTGATGACTTTGAGTTGATAGGTGCGGCCATGTCTCACTTCATGAATAAGATAACCAGGACCCCGCCCAAGGTGCAAACAGAATTTTTAATAAATCAGAAAAGTTGTGGGGCTCAGCTCGCACATCCCTCATGTCTCAACGTGTTTTCAACTTCATTTGTGACACTTCCAAGACAACCATTGGTTGACTGACCTTGCACATTGATAAAAACATGAAATGCGCCGGAATTGAACCAGCAAGACCACTTACATTTTAGGTGAAAACCAGGTTAATTTACCATTAAGAATCAACCATCTGTCACTCCCCTTTCTTACAAACCAATTAACGGTTGAGCGGCTGCACATGTGTCGTTTTCCCAATGAATCCCAGTGCGAGTCTTCAAGTAGTCAATGCACGCAACTTTCGTTGCGCCAGGCCGGAAACTGGTACAGCCACGGTGAGAGATCGCTCGCCACGCACTGGTGCTAATTCATGGGTAAAACCGACACACACACACAGAACGGCCGTTCGATCAGGGAGCCAACGGTTTGCACCTATTGAAAAGGGCATTTCACCATGATAAAAACATGAAATACGCCGGAATTGAACCAGCAAGACCACTTTCATTTCAGGTGAAAACCAGGTTAATTTGCGGTTAAGAATCAACCATCTGTCAACATCTCAATGACGTCATTGATAGTGCAGTTGCTCCATTCGACACTCACACTGGTGGTTATCAGCAGAGTGTTAACATTGGTCACCTAATCATTGAAACTTCTGTTATGTGTGTTAATTATTTAACGTGTCATTGTTGTGGTGGCGGCTGTTATCTAATTAGAGTTAGTTGCTTTCCTGGGAGCCTGTGCTGCGTTGTGAAGATTGCAATCAATGCTCTGGGCCATTGGATAGACAAAGTGATGTTAAATGAATGAATGGAAGCATTGATTCTATTATGGTACTGGTAGCTACTAGTAGTAGCTAGCTAGCTACTACAGTAGTGTACTGACTGGCCGGAAGTACAGTACTACTAGCTAGCTAGTAGTTGCAGTATCGTAGGGGAGCTTTCCCTTTTTCTTAGACCATTCATTCATTTTGTGAGATTGATGCCACGCCCAACAAAACAGACAAACTCACACACTACATTACACGGAACCAGTGACAGAACGTTTCATTATTTTGGATGATAGTTATTGTTCAGCATGTTGACGGCAATGCTGGTAATCTCGAGAATCGGTTATTTTATTTTGTCCTGCTTCCTGGTTTTCGTCACAGCTTGCTGCCCCTGCAACTTCGCTGCCGCTTCCTTCATTGGCAGTATTGGCGGTACAAGTACTGCATGCACAGGTGCTTGTAAGAAGCATGCGGCTTCGTCGATATGTCTTGATATGGCAAAGAAAAAGATTACTTCTCGAAACAAAAAGCGACGTAAGACGAAGCAAGACCACGCAGACAAAGAAAATTTTGAGAATGCCTTGTCCTCGGCCACAGAACTTCCGAACGCAGAACTAGCCAATGTTCTGGAAGACCATCGATATGAGCAATTTTTCTACGCCTCTCATTCATCCAAACAGATCCAGCAACTTGTCGATTTGTACGAACGTCCGCTTTTGCTCTGCAATCCCAGTCTTGCCATTGAGGCAGAGCGAGATGGGTCTACCTATCTGCTTTTGGACCGTGATAAGCGTTTCGAATTTTTGCAACATTTTCAGGAATTTGACTTGACGTCGCCCATTCTCATTAGCCACCGCTATCCCTATGACGCTGTCTTTGTGGATCCCCCTTTTGCCAATGTTCCGCCATCGCAAATCGCGAAGTGCCTACGACTCATGGGAACGAAAGAACATCGATCCGTACCTGTCTACATTGCTTATACATCGAAACGGGAAGAGGCACTGAGAAAGGCGTTTGATGATGGTTTGCCGTGTCCACCACTGAAACGACTTTTCGGGTTGGATTACAAAAGTATCCGGCAGGATATGCAAGATACCATTTATCTGTACGGCCCAAGCATGGTATGACCAAAAAATGGATGTCAGCAAATGTTAGTCAACTTGGGGAAAGAATCTACAAATAAGTAAAGGTTTAAGTCCCCTATGCCTATGCTGGGGATATTACTAAATCCCTACTAGATAACCCATCCTCGTTGACACCAGCAGCACCACCAAATTCGTTGCAAAATATCATCTCATCACTTGGATAGCGCTTGTCCCTTTTCTCTGCAAGTGCCTGTTGTTGTGTTTGCTGGTGTTGTTCTGGTGTTGACGGATACGATTTTCCCGTCGCCACAATCATTGGAATCGCATATCGGCGGGGTATCTTGAGCGCCTTTCGAATGCCGGCTGCATTGATACCTTCCATGGGACAGGTGGCCAAACCCTTGGAGGAACAGGATAACATATATGTCATGGCCACCATCGACATTTGTTTGGTAGCCCATGTTTCGGCAGTCGAAAACGAAGGCAAGACATAGTACCATCGAATCAGTGTTTCTACGATGGACATGCCCAATCGTACCAAAAAGGAAAGGGGAGCTGACAATATGCGAGGCAATGGATATCCTGATGAAAAGAGTGTAATATAAAACAACAATGTAAGCTCTGATTTATTAAGAGGCTTTGTCTTTCGTTGTTGTTGTCGTGCATTGCTTTGACTTCGAAGAAATCGTAGAAATCGTGGAAAGGTCCTCATGACTTGTCGATCGGCCAAAAATATGACCGTGCAATCGGAATCCAAAACACGGTTATGATTGGGACCCAAAGCATAGCGTGATAGCTTTTGTTTGTGTTTTTGGGAATGAACAAGAACTAATTTGTAGGGTTGCGTATTAAAGCTCGATGGCGCACACTGGGCCAATTTTAGACATGCCAGTGCTTGTTCAACAACAGTAGTATTGGAAAGACTTGATTTTGCTCGCGCCACGTCGGTATAATTGCCATCATTTCGTTGAAACTTTTTGCAAGCGCTGCGGCTCAAAACAACAGAATCAAAGATTTGCGATGGGTCTGTACTTGCAGTGGATTTGGATGAATCATCTTGGCTCTCCCACAATGGGTTTGTCTTCTTTGAGGTTGGGACAAGTACATTGATAATTTGCGAGAGTTGTCTTCGACGAGCATGCTTCAAATTTGCATAGTTTGAGCCTTGCTGTTGGAATGAGGATGATTTTTGCAGGCTTCTTGATGTGTGTATGAAACCATGAACATGGAATTTGCCGGACAAAAAGAGAAATATAAAAGCATGGAGGGCTTGAAGTGATGGCATCATCGGTATCGTCTGCAATTGAGGTCAGGTCGAAATGAAGTTCTATTCCGAGAGATCAATTCTTCGAATACACTGAATGCGGATTCGATGGGTCGAGACGACGATGAAGGACGAGTCTTTGCATCAAGTCACTTTCAAACTTTCTTGTCAGCAGATGCTAAAGTAATAATATAACTTCATTGT
>ENA-ORBV01011363-ORBV01011363.1-microbial-mat-metagenome-genome-assembly--contig:-NODE-11363-length-13998-cov-7.866604_pt1 | contig 13998 bp, 15 predicted proteins | sample MGYA00237777_ERZ505514 | MGnify/ENA primary metagenome ERZ505514 (study PRJEB26160, sample SAMN06269048) | microbial mat metagenome | isolation source: Oligotrophic lake microbial mat | place...
CAAAAGGAACGCTAAAAAAAGGAAAAGGAAAAGAGGGATTCCCAGAAAATTGGATTTTCCCTTTCCTTTTGGCACCCCCCCCCCCCGCGAAGGAACGTGAAAAAGGAAAATGCAACCAAGTTGACACAACATTGACAAACTGCCAAAAAGGCAATTGGGTCTATGCCACTTGTGGCAACCCCATGTGACAGACTGCATGGGTGCACAATCCAACTACATGATGAGCGAGTGAGACTGACACATCACATCGCTACACTACAAGGAGGGAATCACTGCAACCAACTTGGTGTTGACGCCCCTTACAACAATTTTGATGACATGTGCCACCAACTTTGCTGACAGCACACTGTTTCCGTCGTCGCACTTGACAATCACGTGCTTGTTGCTTGCTTTTTGGCCTTGCGCAGACCATAGTATTGTTTGAACCATGTTACCTGGTACCTCTACAAGTGCGTGTGCGGTACGTAGCCGACTTCATCGCGGTTTTTGTCAACAAGACCAAAGACTCTTGTTTTACTCGTGCCTGGTTCCAAGTAGGCTGCTGTGCTAGTCGGGCATTGGTGCCGTGAAAGAAAGACCGCGATCATCAAGCTCTACGACCGCTTCGCGCAATGCCACATCCTCGGAGTATCCGGAAAGTAAGGAATTCAGGAGAACATCAAGTGTCATGTGACTCATGTCAAAGTCTTCTTCCCCAATTTACTGGTTTATGCGGTCTCTGAGAGGCATTTCGTTAAATCTAAATGAGTGATTTGAAACCGCGAATTTGACACTCCCGTGTCAACCCCGCAATTCAAGGAACCTGGCCAAGAACCCTCGCAAAAAATTCAAACCGCTCTTGCAAAACACTCGGAGTCTTCTTTTCAGAAGTCAATCAACGCCCATCACAAGTATCCCACAAATCAAAGAAAACAACCAAATCAAAGCCAACTACTTCACTAATAAACTGCAACCATGATGAAATTCACGGCCATCCTCGCTCTTATCTTCGTCACCTTCCTCTCCAGTGCGGAAGGTCTTGCCTTTGTGACCTTTATTCTGCGACCTTCGGTCAACCAAATGACAGCCTTCAAGACCATTCGCTCTACTCCCTCCACGGCCCCCATTTCTCTTTCCAATGCTGCCAACAAGGAAGGAGAAGAAGCCATCAAAATTAATCTGGATGCTGCCCCCGTTTTTGGTAGCGATGAGAGCACTCGTGCCCACCGTTCCGAAATGTTGGACCTTGTCTACCAGCGGCAAATGGATCGTCTCAACAGCTTTTCTCAGTAAACGCAGACAAGAAGCACGTACGAGGTTTTTGCACCACTTTATTCCACTTTTGCCAAATCATACACACGCTCGGCGGGCATTCTACCGAGAGGCAAAATGTTGAAATACACACATTTAGATTCATAATATATTCCGTGGCCAAATGATAGAGAAAAAACATAACTTATAGACACAAACTTATTCAGACAAACCTCACATCTACTATCCAGCCGTATATGAACCTCATAGACGTGCCATTAGAAGAGGGAATTCTATTCATCTTGCTGCTTTACACGTGTACATACCTCGACTTTAGAGTACAAACAAGAAAGGAATATACACAGTGCAACTAGCTCACGAACTACCACATACAATTTTATCGCTGCAACTATGGAGGCCCCAAATCATTGCAGCCAATCAATTCATTATACATATATGAAGGCAGCGGAGCTAGAGATCGCCGCTAGACTGTAGGTTTTGAATGAGATAATGTAGTATACCACCAAATTTAAAGAAGCACTGAATTACATAACTAACGGTAATTCATTGCCATGTCCATAGGACAGGAAGGCTTTGTTTTCACTTTGTGTTCCCTCCTTAGCCCCTCTCCCCCACCACCACAACCTTGCACACCTCCATAACTCTCCATCCCTACAACCTACCACTCCAGCTAACTTATAACTATTAATGCTAGCATTTGTCAGATGCTCAACATCTAACATCCAGCTACGTTGTAGTGATGCAAAAAGATCAAAAGTAGTAGAATTGCTTGTTTACCAGAATAGCTGAATGAAAAATAGGGCAACTGTGCTACCAGAGTTTTGGAGCAACTGTGGTTCCGGATTACCTGACAAAAATCCTCGCCGCGTTATCTCCACCCACGAAGAAACCGCTACCAACCAAAGTCTTAGCTAGAGTTCAGTTGAGAGCAGTTTTGTCCAGTTTGGTGGCTTCAACTTTGAAACCCCCAGAAAAAGAGACTAGGGCTAGTTACTTGAACGAAATGGCTGGACCGAAAAGTCCACCATCGCGGCCTGGAACGGGAACCAACGAGAGCGAATGCTGGACTCTGCTAGCCCAATAATTTGCCCAGGTCCAATGATACGTTGGGTTACAGATTCAACAGCTTGGGTAAATGTTGGGCTGAAGTATCCCTGACTCTCGACTTTACGCTCAATCACAATGCTGTCTAAGAGTCGGGTCTTGGTCACGGTCCATACGGAAATAGACCGAATGCCCGGGCATGCCTGCTTTAGCAAGTCTTGAAAGTGATTATGAGCGTCCCATGCAGATTCAGATACCTTGCAAGTAAAGGCCCATGAAATGCCCCTCAGCTTTGAAACATCACAGTATCGAAGTACCTGAGCAAGAATGCCGTCATGCAAAGGTAGGTGTGGAGTCCGAATGTAAGTGACGGAGAGCTTGTGGCGAAAAAGGAATTCCAGGGGCTTTGTGTTTTCCTTGTAGTTCCAAAAGGGAATGTCCACAAGCAATTCGAGTAAATCACCCTTGTTGCTTGGGAGCCAGGGTATCCTTCGTTCTAAAAGAAATTCTCGGACCAAGTCCACTTCGATACTTGGCGCCAAGAAGCCTATGGAATTGTCCATTATTCCTTTCCATGCTTGTGAAACTGCCGCCAGCGAGTAGTAAAAGTTGGCCGCGTCTGTGACAGGCAACGGGGCACTGCTTGTAGTAGGGTCCGTGTCAGTCTTCTTGTTGTTATGGCCCTCCAGTGCTGACGATACGGGTCCAACAAAAGCAAAAATATAAAGCATTAAATCATCGTTCAAAACCGAAAAAGGATCGCACGGATTCTTCGCACGATTTCCGAGATTCTCTGCCAAGTCCAATGGCAGGGTGCATTTGGACACGAGTGCTAGATTCGACTCGGGCAATTCAGCAACGCTCTCTTGTTTCTTCGCACTGCGATCATTTTCAACAGGAATGGATTGTCGGCAGCCCATGGGTATACCTCGCAACTCGTTTCGTATCTTATCGCCCTGAAATTAGTATGACAAACTAGAAAACGTTTTGTGGTTGCTCCATGATCGGATACAAGTGCGAGATGACCTACTAGCCGCAACGAGTAGTCGATGGGCGTGGACACGCATCACGCTGTTTATAATCGACGGAAGCGTTGTCTGTCGAAAACCACTGTGCACCGTGGAACGAACCACGATCGAATGATTCGTTTCATTTTTAAATTGAATCACGTTTACGGATTATTTATTTTCGTGGAGTTCTCCAATTCCAGTATCGATAAGCCTCCATGAGGTTGGAAACTCCCTAGCGTAGTAGCTCTGCTTCACTGGGTAATACGTTAGCATATGATCGTATCTGTCCTCGAGCGCGTAATACCAACTATTCACAATTCCTTGTTCATGACCGGGAGCTTTTTCTTTTGTCGAGTGGTAGCCTCTTATTCGATTGATGTAGCCAGTAAAAGTAGAGAACCAACAACCGAAGAATGTTCTACCGCGGGACGCTACCAACTGGTCGATCATGCCCCAGTAGTTTGTGTTGACATCTACCAAGACATCTTTGAAGTCATCCAAAAAGACAATGTCGTAATGATCCTTCAGAGGCTTGAAAAAGTTTTTGTCCCTCTCATCAGTTGCGATGAAGATTGTTTCACCTTCATTCAACTTGCTTTTACTCACTTCGTAAATTTTGGGAGCATCAAATCTTGTAACTGTATACTGAAAATCGCCTCTACGGATATGGAACGAGTCGAATTCTCCCTTTTCTTTTTCGCGCGAAGCAGGATTATTTCGGGCCCGTTCTCGTACAGCTTGCACCACACGTGCCGCCGCACATTGAATGGAGTCCACGTACCGGACGTGGTCGCGAATAAATCGCTTCATAAACAAATCCTGCTTCCAGTCCTCAAAAAACAGGAATGCGTAAAAATGGACCAGCAGGCGAGCCTGCAACTGATGATCACTGGGAAAGTGTATGAGTTGCGTATTTTGTAGATTGTTGTCATAGAGGCAAAGGTTCTTGCGGCCCGCCCAATTTTCTCGCATGCGTTCCCGTGCCGAAGCATTCACGGGGAACGGTTTTCCCACATAGGCCTCATATCCTAGAAAACCACCTTCTCTCTCCACTGATTCTTTGATTTCCACCAGATTTTGGGTACCACTTGGATCCGGCGATGCGGGAAATGCCGCCATGCACTGTTCGGGCGTCCAGATGGCCATGTGACCGGTAGCTCGCAAGAACTCAAAGAGCGGCCGTCGAGGTTGGCCGTCCCAGTCTGTTCTATTACCGGGTGGGAAAGCTACATTCCCTGCCTGATCTCGCAGTTTGCCTGTCATGGCCTCTCGTTCCAGAAATTGTTTCATGGTGATAATGTCAAGCCCCGGGTGTTCATCATGGATGCTTTCCATATGGAAGAAGTGATTGAACGAAAACTCCTGGACACGTATGGGTCATTCATTTGCAATGGATGAGTCCTTAAAAATTCTCAATATAACAAAAGATCAATTATTGTCCTGGTGGACTTGACCTACCCGTCGCTGCTCTCCTTTCTGTCCTTTGGTACTTCCCAGCAAGTAGAAAACTTGTTCCGGGGGCAAAACTAGCGTGCGTCCCATTGCATATCTACAAAATAATAATGGTAGGAACAAAAACAAGAGTTTCGTGGTGAGATTCTTCTTGTCTTTACTATACACACGTGCTTCAAAGCCCGTGGTGATACGTACGACATTGCTAGCACTGTTTCCATCGACATTCGAATATTATTCCTGTTTCCCAAGAATTGGAAATTGAAAGTTGTGTGAGAAAAAAACCATTGTGTGCATTGAGACTCCGAACATTTTTTGAAAATGTGTCGTACCAACCCCCTTGATCCGGCTCAAAGGTCAAGTACTGTGTTGGTCCTGATTTTCGCTTGAAAGGGCTAATATGTTTACTATCACTGGGGATATCTTCCCAATACACCATTTCCTGAAATTGAGATTGGATTTAGCAGAATAAAAAATTTATGAGGAGGAATGGTGGAGCAAAACATTGGTATCATCATGCTAGGTTCGCCGCAACAAATGCATCGTTTATGTACTGCACATATAGCCCTGCATACCTGGGCCAATTCTTGTGATGGTCCACCATGATCCTCACAACTTAACCCAGCCAGGTTATGTCTATCATTGTCTCCTCCTCTGTTGTTCTCTGCTCTATCGTTCTCCTCATTGGTCGCCGGACTACCATTCTCAAACTCTGCCACATTTTGTTGAAAGGACGTCTTGTACGAATACAGAGCACTCCCGACGTTGGAGGCCAAAAAATCTTGAACTCCCGTTATACTTGTCAAACCAACTTCCCGAGCAATATGTAAATTCATGGCGAGACTCATGAGGCCAAACACCGCCATTAGACAGAGAAAATACTGGGTGATAGACCCTCCGCCGCCACCACTCCCACTGCTACCATTATGTCTTCGATCTACCGGCATGATGAATGCATATATATTGAAAATGAAGTAATAGCAAACTATAATGTTTTAACATAAAATAAGTCAAGAGGTTGTGAGAGGGGGGGTCATTGATGATTTGCCGTTTCTTTTGTCGCCTACTTAAATAGCAAAGAATCGACGGGCGCACAGTGGTCCCATTTTCGTCTTCAAACGAACGAAGGGCTTTTGAAACACCTCGATCGTTTTCGACCATGCACGCTACTGTACTCTCAATAATTATATTCTATTAACAGCTACTTATTAAGATAGCAGTAGTATATAAAGGATCTGCCTGTGCAGCAACAGACCCTCCAGCTTAGCATACAGTATTTCTCAGAGAGAGATCTTGTCAGAAGTTCAGTCAAGGCAAGGGACGAACGACATGAAACTTGAATACTTTGGTCCTTGCGGGCTAAGATTCTTTATCCACGTCTGAGTGGCCGACCAGTAAAGTGATCGACAGGAAAGAAGGAAGGGAATCATAAAATCTCCCCCAGGTTTCTCGCTTCTACCGTATCGCTCTACACCGCTTTTTCTTTCATATTCAAGATAAATGTCTTCCTCCATGACTACTGCAGTGGCGGCGGCAGCCGCTGCCTCTTGGAGCATTAATCGATTGAACCCTGTTTTATATCCAGTATCTCTCACAGAACTCTTGGAAACGAACGACCCGTCCTTGTGGAAACTAAAATTGTACAAGCATCCTACCGAACATTTTGACAGTCTGCCCAATTTCATTCATGCCCTTCAGCAAAATTCGGTAGTGACATCGGTCGAAGTCACGTGGAGATTTCTTCGGAATCTCACGGACCACCAGCGTGTTTGGGTACTGGAAACCATTGGATCTTTGGGGCAACTCCAAGAATTGTCTATGGAAGTTGTGGGTCCCACCAACATCTTGACGGCAGCCTTGTTGAAATGCCATGCCCGCAACAGTTTGAAAAGTTTGACCATTGGAAAATTGCGGTTTTCATCCAACCAGGATGTACAAGATTTGGCTCTTGCACTGCGAGGCTGCTTGTCCTTGAAGTTGATCTCCTTGTCCTCGCTCCAAGTCATGGTGCAAGGCAATCACGTCATGGACGCAGATGGGATGGTTTGGTTTCAGGAAACGACGAACAATATTACTGGAAATGGCGGTGCCAACGACGAAGAAGGAGCAAAGCTAGTGTTGGATCCTTTACTCGAGGCAATGGCGGCTCTACCTAGGCTGCATCATATCCGACTGGAGCATTACCTCAGTGAAAGCAAAAGAATTCAATCTCCCAAAGAAGAATCATTGCGTTCTCTTTGTCGAGCACCTCGCAAAGCTTTGATTTTTAATTCTTGTGGATTGTCGGACCAGCAGTGTTTGGCCATGGCCCACGAGCTCAAAGAGAACCAAATTCAATGCAAGGGCCTATCGATCCTTGTCGTCACGCGGAATCTCCAAATCAGTTCCCATGGGTGGGATGCCTTTGTGGACATGCTGGAGCACAATTATAGCATACTTGATTTTCATCAAGGCGAAGAAGGTCAATCCAATGCGCCATCGACGGAACAGATTGCCAAGATTGAGTATTTCACCAAACTCAACAACGCAGGACGACGGCGCCTTTTGCGTGGCGATGACGGTGGTGGTAGCAGTTGCAGTCGGCGGGAGGCTTGGATGGACTTTTTAGTTCGCGGAAGGGACGACATTGACCTACTATTTTTTGCGCTTCAAACAAACCCTTCCTTGTGTTTATAAGGGGTACAATAGTTGAAACGTTATCTTCACTATCATTATTATAAAGTCTCGACACACATATTTGTTATTACTGGATATGTAAATTGGAACTAAACTGTTGCACCAACGCGGACGGGCAGTAGGACTGTTGCTCGTTGACACAATATTCTTTGTCGCTCGTCCAGCATACACGCCACGCCAGTCATACACCAACAGTTTCTTGCTCCATATCAAGTTTCCGTATTTATTGTTCTTCTTCCTCTTCTTCCGTTTGTCTACGGCTTCATTTCAGCGTCGCCATCAATTGCATCCTCCTCTTCTTCTTCCTCCACTGCTGCCATGCCGCCAGCGGCGCTGTTTCCAAGATCAGCTCCAAGATCATGTAGATTATTGGTCATGCTGCTTAGATCGATCGATTGACGTCGGCGCTTGTCAAAGACGTATCCTTCCTGCTGAATGTTGATGTCCACTTCTTCTTCTTCCTCCTCCTCGTCGAAGTCATCCCATTCCTCATCAGATTCATCCGGGTCTGGATTTTCTCGAACCAGTCCCAACTTGAGGCGTTTCTCCATTTCCGCTGGACTTAGATTCGACACGCTGACGGAGTCTCGTCTGTGCACGTACTGATTTTTGTACGCCGGCGACCGATTGATGACCTGGAGCTTATCATTGTCCACCAGCATGCAACCGGCCATGGCATTTGCTCCTTGATTGTGATCTTGACTGGTCGAAAAGACAGTGAAGACCCGAGCGCCCTTGCTCAGGGCGACACCTTCGGCATGGGCTTCATGCGCCCTCATGATGTAGGAGAAACCCTGTTGCTTCAAAAAATTCGTGACGGCCTTGTTTCCAAAACAAATGGCACCACCTCCACGAAGAGATTCTCCAAATCCGGTTTCGGGGTCCACGCTGGTCATCTCCTGTTCCTCCGAGGCCGGGTCACTCCAGATACAATCACTGGCAACTTGTTGATAAGCATCATCTTCGTGCTCATACGGAGGATTGATTCCAGCAACCCGAGGGACACTCAACATGTCTTGGATACGGGTCTGGTTGGAAATGGGCCGGGGGATACCACCATGGACGCAAAAGACATCTTGATCAATCACAGCCGCCAAGGGCAGTCGATCAAAAATTTGGTTGCAAGCTTCCCAGACTCGATAGCCGACATCGTCGCCAAAGCGATTGCGACATTGAAAAATAAAACTGCGTTCTCCGTAATGCTCCTCCCATCCATTGACATCGCGAGTTTCATGGTTCCCTCGTAGCAAAAAGACCTTGTTGGGGAGCTGATATTTCATCACGAATAGATAGGCAATGCACTCCAAACAGGACTTGCCGCGATCGACGTAATCGCCCAAAAAGACAAAATTACCAGCCGTCAAGGACATTCCCAACCTCCAAAGATTGTCCGAGAAAAAGTGCAAATCTTCCAAGTTACCATGAATGTCTCCAAATACGTAGACAGGAGACTGGACAAAGGACACGCGGGGTTCTCTCTCAAAGATGTGTCGCACCTTTTGGCACAACTTAAAGACATCCTTGGCAAACTGGATCGAGTTCAAGTAATCGACATGGGCGGCAGGGTTCTGGAACATCTCCAGGATCCGGTTGACAAAGCCAGGCTGATTCAAGATGGCATCGTCGGGGATCAAGTCCAAGGCCTGTTGCGTGCAAATACTGGCATTCCGGCCCATGCGCTCACGGGAACTTACCAAGACTTGCTTGCCCTTGACGTTGACTTCACGGACCGCCGTCGCGTGCGCTTGGGCCTGAAGGCGGCGTTTCTGGGTTCCGCGCTCTGCATTGGCGTTCAAGACGGCTTCTAATTGATGCGAAAGGGACGAAACCTTTTCTTGGAGGGCGGCAATCTCGAGCTCTTTGTCACTCATGATGATGCCGGTGGCGGTATGTCGCGTAAGATGATGATTGCTATTGTTGTTTGGTTCGGCGTATGTGGGGTCCGCACGCGCAGTAACGTCAAAGTCACAGTAGATTTCAACTAGGTTGTTTGTGAATACAATTGGTGGCGCAAGACACGAAGCCTACGGTCACCGGTCCACAGATGAATTACTAACAGCTACTACGGTGTATTGTAAGCAATCTGGATGTGTTACCAACAGCTTTCGATAGACTCTGCCTAGAGCTAAGAGTACCAAAACTAGCTTACTCTTCTCTACAAGTACAGGTGAGTAGCCAATGGACGACAGCTGTCATGTAGTTGTGCTACAGGAACAGGGTTTATTGTAGCTGTTATTATGGCTTTCACTTGCCGTAATCGTAGCTTGCTTGCCCCAACAAGCGGCTGTTGGGTGTTGTACATAAAGATAAAACATGACTTGACGCGACGCACCTCTTGACCATTCTTCTTGGTGTCGACACGATCGAGAGGATTCAAAAGGGGGCAAAGCAATATTTCACATGTCGAAAAGGGGGAAGTACTGGGGGAAAGACACGGTCATTGGTGCGATGGAAACAAGGCTCCGGGTGGTATGAGAACGTCTGCAAACGCACCCGTAGGTGCCACCATTTATCTGAAAAAAAATTACAATCATTGTTTGCTCACCTCCATACTGCAGATGTTAGAGACCAAGGGGACAACATAGATCATCTGGTTTGTTCACCTCCATACTCTAGACTATTGAGACACCACATCTTCGTTCTTCTTAGCTGCTCTTTAGTATTTTTTGCAGCATTGTTTTGTGACATCCAGCCCCCTTTTTGATTACCAGGCACCTCCAGTTTGGGACTTGATACTTCTAAGGGGGAAAAGCCAACTTTGTAAGCTTTAGAGGAAGAGGTAAGCTTTGGTTTTATTCATTGTCCCCTGGGTGGTGGGTGGAAAAGGATCGGCATTGGTAGTTTTAAAGGCAATGCCTCTCATAGCGCTGAATAAAACTTCCCTACTAGTAGCAGTCATAAGACTGTTGAATGTAAGTGGATGCTTCTGCAGGTCAGCTTGGCAAACAGCCCGGCAACTAGTGGCGACGTCAAACGACAAGGTGCACGTAGGCAAGATCTGAGAAATGTCCTCCTAGGCACAACTTTCATAAAAATTCATATTGCTGTTCTCGTAGCCGTAAAAGGTTGCCTAGGGCTGCTGCCAGACCTTTTTCTTCGCTTCGTATCTAAACATACGCCTGCAACCTCGACAAGTAAGCCATTGTATAAGCTATTGTCGACGTTCATTTCTCGTTTTTGACAAGTCTGTGTCGGGTGGGTGGTGTGTTAGGTGAATTATGGTAATTAAAAGATTCAGACGACGGAAGTCTATACACATTTTTTATGGTAGATTATTGAGCTCGAAAGCCGTTTCATTCTCATTCAAGTACAGACGCCAACAAGGACGATTCCACCCTGCCCTTGTTCAAGGACATGGACAACGGGCGATGAAAAAACAGTATCGCCCCCGCTCAGAATACCCTGTCGGTTGCAGTGGCCTTCAGCTTACTTTTTTCGGCTCTTCAAGACGTCTTTGCCCGAGCCAAAAGTTCCATCCCCTTTCATCTCTTCGAATGCCTCTTCTCCGCCACGAAGGGCGATTGGCAAAAGGGCCGTCAAAATTGCCAAAAGACCACCGATAATGGGAACCAACGGAGGAGCCGAGACGGCGCCATATTCGTAGTCCTCCGCCTCTTCGGCCAAGGCGATCAAGGGCTGACTCGCGATAAAAACGGAAATGGCAGCTGCTTTTACGTTGGTCGGGATGTTATTCAAAGGATTTTCAATGTTCTTGGGAAGAGCTCCCAGACTGACACTCTTTGTGTTGGCCCTGGGGGAAACAACAAATGCGCTGCTTGTCCACGACAAGAAAGCAAATAAGAGGGCCTTGAGGATGGTCTGTTGCATTTTGGATATTTCTCTACTTGTTGATGAATCAATGAACGTTGTTGTGCAATGCTACATGAAATTGTGAACGCAACAATCAGAAGACAAGCAACCTCCAAACGATCGCAACCTCTCGAGGTGTCACCCTGAGTTGCTTCTGATAGCTCTTGCTTCTGACTGATCATCATGGGCATGGCAACCCAAAAATATGGGGGATACGAATGCGTATCTTTTACTTTGCATTGATGAGACCGACGTCGATGAGTCACTGATCAGTCACGGATACTTCGGTCACGCTTAACGTTGGACGCACACGAAATTGTTCGACGACGGAAAAGATATTGGGTTGATAGTGGAGCTTCCCCAACCACAGCAACAGTCTGTCCGTAGATGGTATAACCCACCACTTGACTAGGTAGCAGCTACCCAGTACCGGCCTTGCACCCACATAGTTTACTTGCTTCCAACTTGGCTAGTTGTCCACCAGATTGACAAATTATATTATTTAAAAAATTATGCACCCGTCAAAGGAGAAAGAAGAGATCTGGAACGGCTTGCAAGGCATAGAAAACAATGTCAATGTCGTCAATTTCCCGTATCAAGAACTCCATTCCCTCCCTCCGAGTTGCCGAATCCTGCAACAACTGTTTTCTACCTTTTTGGTTGAGCCGTACGTACAACCCCAGTTTTCGCACACACTCTTGGCTAGGCGCAGAATTTGATGCTGTTGTTGGCGTCATTGTAGTAGTCGCAGCAAGTTCCGCAAGGATGTCATTGGCACGCATAGGTCCCTCGGGAGTTCCTGGACTTGCCGCAGTGAACAAGGCCGTAATGTGGAGATTGGTTTCCATCATTTTGGCGAGACTGTTCCATCCTACATCGGAAATACTGTTCCCACGCCCCAAGTTGAGCACCTCTACACAGTTTTCGTTGCGACTCAATTGTTCGGATAGGACAGCAATGTCGTCATCATGTAGATCGCACGAGTTCAACATAAGAAAGGATCGCGGAGGCTCACACAAAGCCCTCAAAACGGATTCCAAAATTCGCTCCATTTTGGTCGGGTTCAATTGCAAGTCCAGTTGGATCCTTGTCAATGTACGAATTCCCGATAGAGCCGATAATAAGGGATTCAAATCAATCTTTTCCAGCCTTTCATTTTCTTGAAACCACACCATTCCTTCCTCGTCAACTCGATACGTACCAACCACGCCAGGTTTTACATTGTAGATATCCACTTGTTGCAGGGAATCATGGGTCTGCAAGGCAGCTGCTAGCTTGTCAACATCCTGATTAGAGGACAGTCGCAAAGAATTAATCCACAACAATTTGAGATTTTGGGCGTGTTGCAAAGCAGCCACCAAGGCGTCGACAGGGCCAATGGCTTCCAAAATCAATTGTTCCAACGATGGAACACGGCCAATGGCTTGCAAAACTTCAATCCGAGCCACGACCGACAGAGCACTTAGAAATCGCCATGAAAATTGGACTGTCGTAATCAACTTGTTTTGACCCAACGCCTCTAAGAATCCAGCCACGTCCTCCCCAAAAAGACTGGCGGGCTTGCGACACAGCTTGAGATGTAGCAAGCTTGGATCATTGGTACGTACTCGATCCGTCAGAGTAGCGTTCCAGGCTTGAGATGACTGGAGCCTAGCAGTAGCGGCAGCAGCTGCTGCAAAGACACTAGGACTTGGAGTAATACCCGTGATCGGCATGTCGGTTTTGTTGTTTTTCTGTGTCAAGGTTATTGTGGCAGAGCAGCGCTGTTTCTTGCGCTATTCAATCTTTCTTGTTGTTGTGGTTGTCCACGCAATCCACGTCTGGCAGGATCCAAACCGTTCCAACGTCAGCCCAAGTAAAACTTTAAAAAACTTGGTTCGTACTCCTTCAAGAAATCTCTGTAGCAGTCCTGTGTTGCCTTGAATTGGAAGTAAGACAGCGTCCTTTATTGCTACATACATGGAGCTAGCTATAAAGTTGCCCGGAAGGTTGAGCTCGTATGTGTTTTGATTCATTGATCATGAACGAAGATCGAAGAAGAGGAAGAAAATTCATAAATGAGCGCACATTGGATCCCTGTTTTAAAACTGGCCGGTTGATTTTGTGTGGACCCACGCACAGGGTCCCCACCCTACTACCGGTAGTCTAGCTACTAGTAGTGCGCTGGAAAGTTATACCACATGGTATACCGCCTGGTACAACACATGCCCGGGTGTGCACCCTGCTGTATTTTACAATTTTTATGTGCTCGCCAAATGCCGCCAAATGCCGTTGGAGTGCATGAGAAATAAGACAAGACCACAAATGTTGTTGACACAATTTTTTCCACCTACACACAATTTTCTATTGCCTGTGGTTGTAACAAAATTTATGTTGCCATTTTTTTGTTGAGGGTGCTTTTCGTGCCGGCCATTTTGTTGTTTGTTTGTTAGGCATGTTGCTTACATTATTTTTCTAGCTATGGTGCAAGACGGCATCTGTTTCATAGTAGCTTATGTTTTTGCGCTTAACCCTATGCTACTTCAATTGACCCTTAATAGGACGAATTACATAATCCGTCCTATTAAGGGTCACTTGAACTTTGTTAAGGTTGGTGCTATGCGGACCGCTGCCTTTGAATGTCATACGCGTTGCCGCGCTCAGATTAAGCTAACAATTAACTAGCAGTTATCATGAAGAAGCAATTGGCTATTTTTGTGGATTTTATTGATTTCTTTAAGCTTCGTCAGCTTGTTTCTGTTGTTTGCATCTGCGA
>ENA-ORBV01011365-ORBV01011365.1-microbial-mat-metagenome-genome-assembly--contig:-NODE-11365-length-13998-cov-2.989871_pt1 | contig 13998 bp, 11 predicted proteins | sample MGYA00237777_ERZ505514 | MGnify/ENA primary metagenome ERZ505514 (study PRJEB26160, sample SAMN06269048) | microbial mat metagenome | isolation source: Oligotrophic lake microbial mat | place...
AGCGGCTCCAGGCGTCCCTCGGCAGCTGCTTCATGGGGTCTTTTCGCGACCGCGAGTATTCGCAAGCAGGTGTCCGGAACGGCGTGCTTTGGTGGCGAGGTAGAACCGATTGTGCGGGTTGGGCTCCATTTCGTGCCTCGAGCGTCTAGATATTGTACACTTTCTGTAGAGGTCAACTGGTGACGTCGAACAAACTCCCCGCGCTGGCGAAGTCGGCGCCCCCGCCGAGCCATTCCATCAAGGTGGTGTCGGAGCTGACGCGGTTGCCCATGGGGACGCTACGCGCTTGGGAGCGCCGCTATGGCTTTCCCAAACCCGAGCGTCCTCGCGACTCCAATCGCCGTCGGTACACGAGCGAGCAGCTCGAACGGCTGCGGTTGATAGCGCAGCTACTGGACCGTGGTTATCGACCGGGGGACGTCATCCACAAGCCCGAGCCCGAGCTTTTGCTGCTGCTTGCTATGAGCGCGAACCCAACGCGAGAAGTCGTTGAAGGATCGACGGTGGGCGACGTGCCCGCGCTGCTAGAGCTTCTGGCGGCAGACGACGCGAGAGGTATGGAGGAGCAGCTGCGACTGGCGGCCGCGGCGTGGGGCGCCAAGCGTTTCGTCACCGAGCTGGCACATCCCTTGGCTCAGGCGGTCGGCGAGGCCTGGGCGAAGGGCCAGTTGGCGATCAGGCACGAGCACTTGATGACCGAGTGCCTGACGACTCAGTTGCGTGCGCTGCTCGCGGCGCACGCAGACGCGGACGGTGCGCCCAACATCGTGCTGAGCACCTTGCCAGGCGAGAGCCACACCTTGGGGTTACAAATGGTCGCCGTGTATTTGGCGCTGAGCGCGGCCAAGCCGCGGCTTTTGGGCGCGAGCACGCCGCCCGATCAGCTCATCTCGGCCGCACGCGCGCTGGGCGCTTCAGTCGTCGGCATCGCCGTCAGCCCTGCGGCGGAGCTGCCCGCGACGCGACGCCAGCTCCGTCGTGTCGCCGCGGGGCTACCTCAGTCGGTTGCGCTCTGGGTAGGTGGCGCTGGCGCTCGTGCCTTGGGCGCGCTGCCCGCGCCCGCGGAGGCGGTAGCCAGCTGGGCTGCGATTGACGCCGCGCTTTTGCGAGCACAGCGCAACGCCTTCGGCTCACCGGCGCTCTCGAGGTGACGACGCGTGACGACTGCAGCTACCGGCTGGACTTAGCTTCCCTAGGGGAAGGAAGCTCCCTATTCCGCCTTGAAGTGGCAGATTCGGTGATGCAAGGGCTCGATTTCTATTTGCGCGGACGCCTCGACGCGGAGCTACCCTCACTCAACGGACGCTCACCGATGTCACTGCAAATGACGATCAACTGAGCGGGCGGCTTGGCTGCCTAAGCGTGTAGTATGCGTGACTGCACGGCGCAGTCAGCATGATAATCCGCATCGTCTCCGATCTGCATTTCGAGTTCCACGAAGACCGCGGACGAACCCTCGCGGGCGAGCTGGCCGTAGGCAGGTTCGATGTGTTGGTCGTCGCTGGTGATCTCTCGAGCTACCCGGGGCTCGGCGCGGCGCTGCAAACGCTGTGCGAAGCAGTGGCCCCTCGACCTGTCGTGTACGTCCTAGGCAACCACGAGGGCTACGGGGGAACCTGGGAGCTGGTTCAAGAGCGAGTGCGACGAGCGGCCAAGAATGCCAAAAACCTGGTACCGCTGGAGCGGTCCGTAGCGGAGCTACATGGGCAACGGTTCGTGGGCTGCACGCTCTGGTTTCCGTATTCAGGAAAGCACGCCCCGATGGATGAGTACCTGGCAGATTTCAGCGAGATTCGAGGCATCCGCGAATGGTTACCGGCGACTGCGGCGGCCTCCTCCCGCTTTCTTGCCGAGACCGTTCAGCCGGGGGACGTCGTCGTGACCCACCACCTCCCGCACCCACGCAGCATCGCAGCGCGATTCGTGGGCTCGCCGACCAACGCCTATTTCCTGCACGACGTATCGCAAACGGTCGAGAACGGTCACGCAGCGTTGTGGATCCACGGACACACGCACGTGAGCTGCGACTACATGGCTGGAGCAACCCGCGTCGTCTGCAATCCCCTCGGCTACGCGCGAGGAGCTCCCGGCGAACCGAACCAGAAATTTCTGGCTAATTTCGATGTTTCCGTGTGACTCGGGCGCCAGCGCCACCCATCGCCTTGGCAACGAGGTCTTCCCCAGCGAATGTGCGTCTATGGCAACTCGGTCGTGACCCGCAAGCGATATAGGTTGGTGTTGCTCTGGAGGAATGTCGTGGCGGCATAGCTGGAGCGGTTGCCGTTGACTGCGTACCCGAAAGAGAGCGACCGCTCCTGGGGTGGGGTATCGTAGTAGACGTAGCCTTCACCGATTACGAGCGTCACGGCCAGCAGGTAGCGCTTGCCTGGCAGAAGGTCGTAGTCGAGCGCGGCAGAGCTGAAGAAGCCGCTGCCAACCTGATTGGCCGTGATGTCGCTCAGCAAGGCTACAAACTCGGTACCTGACCATTCGTAGAGCACCCAGCGCAGGTCCCGCGGTACATCTAGAAGCAAATTGGCCTCCAGCTTGGTCAGACGGCGCTTGGAATGCACGTCAATCACGTTGCCCACAATCTCGTTGTTGCTCAAGGGCTCGACCTCTTGCGCGAGCCCGAGCGTATCCACGGCGGTCTTGATGCAGGCTCCGGCGGAGCTGCACACGTCGCCACTGCTCTCACAGTTCTTCGTTGCTGCAACTAGGCCGTGACCATCGGCCTTGCACTGCCCGATGCTGTTGGCCACGCAAGCTTCAGCAGCGCCTGGCTTACACAGGCGAGCCACGCAGTCCAAGTTCGTCCCCAAAAGGGCACAGCTCGTTTCAGCGGGGCACTGCTGTGAAATTTCGATGCGCACGCCACGTCCAGGGCAACTATAGACGTTTCCATCTTTACAGGAAGACTTGCCCACTTCGCAGACCTTGGGCAAGCAAGCCCCTGCTTCACAAACTTCGTCCCCACAATCGGTGCCATCCGCCGGGAACGTGCCATCCGCGTTGCAGGTCTTGAGCGTATTTCCGTGACAGACGTCGAACCCAGCTAGGCAGTCGTTCGTGTAGCAGCCAGCTTCACTCGAGTTGATCTCGACGCAATGCTGGTTGGAGTCGCACGCGAGCGAGAGCGTGAGCGTGAGCCCATCCAGATTGCAGGAGTACAGGGAATTATCGATGCATTGCACGGCGCCTGGCACGCACGTTGGGTCCTTGCATTGCCCTGCGGCGCAGACCTGATTCTGAGTTGCGCAATCCATGTCAGTCTCGTTCCAGCGCGTTCCGACGTCGTTGCACTTTCTCACCCGGGTTTGGTCGCAGCCGAGCTGGCCAGCCTCGCACACGCGCAAAGCACAAATCAGTAGCTCCGGGTGGCAGATTCTATCGTCCTTCTTGCAATCGTTGACTAACGAAACGCTGTTGCCGCTCGCCGCGCACAACACCACGTCGCCGTCGCGGCAAAGCCGCTGCCCGGGCACGCAGCTCGCCTCGACACAGGCGCCTTGCTCACAGACTTGCTCTGTTGCGCCGCAATCCTGACCGCCTGGCTCCGGCCCCGAGCCATCCGCGCGGCAGCGCGTCGCAACATCCCCCTCGCAGATGGCCTGCCCCGCGAAGCATGCGCTCTCGCAGGCAGCAGCGTCGCCCTGCTCTCGACATTGCTCGTCCGCGGAACAGCTCTGGACGATGGTCGCCTCGTCGCCCTGGTCGTTACATTCCCAAATTTGGCGCTCGTGACAGAATTTTCTGGTCGGTTCACAACGCTCAGGGCAGTCGTCCTTCGGACAGACTGACGACCCCGTGCCTGTCGGCTTGGATGTGTCCCCACAGCCCAACGCCAACCCCAAACCAACAACCATTAACGCATCCGAATAGCTCTTGTTTGCCACGATAAATTACCCTTGGCGATCTCTCCGCGAACTGCTGCACGTCTCACGAGGCTCGTACCTCTAACCCAGGAATGGAAACTACCACGCCACGACACCAATGTGAAACGCTGTTCGAGATGGCGCGCCTCCTTGCCTACCAACCTAACCCTACCAGATGCCGTCGGGGGAGGTCGTCGCTGAGTGGGGTTGTACCGGCACGACCACCACCTGGAGCGAATACCGCAGCGACGCTTTGCTTAGGAGGGGCATTCCAATTCCCGAATATCATTTCGATCGGTTGCACCCCGATACATGACACACCGGGATGAGGCGTCAGGCCCACCTCTTTCGTTTGGGGTTCGGCGGCTCCATGCACTTCAGATGGCACATCGACATCGCCTGGAGCGCGTGCAGCTGGTGCGAGCACCGCGAGCACGGGTCTTCGAGTTCTTTTCGGAAGCGAGCAATCTCGAGCGTCTAACCCCGCCGTTCGTCAGCTTTCGGATCCTCACGCCGACTCCAATCGACATGAGACAAGGACAGCACATCCAGTACCGCATCGGCATGGGCGGCATCCCCATGGGCTGGCTCACCGAAATCAGCGTTTGGGAGCCGAACGTCCGTTTTGTCGACACGCAGCTGCGCGGTCCCTACCGCTACTGGCACCACTTGCACGAATTTCGTGACGCCGAAGCGGACACGGAAATACGCGACGTCGTGGACTATGAGCTGCCGTTGGGACCGCTTGGTTCGCTCGCTCATGCGCTCGTCGTACGGCGCACTCTGGACCGTATTTTCGAGTTCCGCAGCGCGGCAGTCGCCTCGGCCTTTTCCAACGTGTGAGTGTGCTACCGGGGAGCCGCATCGCTAGTGTCGTTTCCCCTTGGGCCCTGGCGCCTTCGGTGGCTCCGACTCGTTCGGCGTCGCCTCTAGACCCCAGCGAGCCAGTAGGCACAAAAGCTCAGCGCGCCCCGAAACGCCAAGCCTTCTAAACGCGGAGGTGATTTGGTTGGCCACCGTGCGGACGGACGTTCCCCGAAGGCGCGCGATCTCCGCGTAGGAATTGCCCTCGATCAGCTGCGTCATGACCTCGTGTTCGGCCGGAGCCAACCAGTGGGCCAATGCCTTGTCGGGACGAACCACGCTTACAGTCTGAGGCGAAAACTGTAGCCCAGAATGCGCGGTGCTGGAGCCGGAGCCAGCGGTTGGACAGCGACGCGCGTGAGCTGCAGCGACGAGGAGCGCCGGGATACGCGACGGGAGGCACGCGAGGCCGATGAACTGGAAGCAACTCTGAAGAATCGTCGCGACGCTGGAACACGACAGCCCTACTTCCATGGCTACCAGCTTGCGAACGCCACACAAGAGGGCACGCTCCAAGATTTGCTCGTCGCGAGCGGACAACCGACCCGGCGGCGCGTCTGTCTGCTGCCCGCGGTTGACGACCACGACCGACCAGGTTTCGGGACTGTGTAGCGCCCGTTCGATTTTGCGGTTGCCGGCCATGAGATCGTCCCACAGCGCAGCCAACTCCGTCTTTTCGTTGCTTGCGAACATGCTGAACGATTACCGACTCATCCGAGGCCAGTCGATTGCAGTCGATTGCAGTGAATCGCAGTCCCGTCCCTTGCGACGCCGCGCCTCGTGGTCTACTACCGGGCAATCGAATGGCAGAACTTCGTCGATGCGACGGAAGCCGTTCCAGCTTGCTGTGGAACGACCATCTCATCGGTCGCAGCTCGCAGTGCGCCCTGTGTCTGAGCGGAACTTATGTATCCACCCAGCACGCGCTGGTCCGCTGGGACGGCTGGGCCTGGGAAATCCTCGATCGCGGCAGTCGAAACGGCACGCAGCTTGACGGCGCGGCGCTGGAGCCTAGGCGAGCGTATCGCCTTACCAAAGGCTGCATCATCACTTTCGGCCATGCCGACGAGCGCTGGACGCTGGTGGATGCTTCGCCGCCCCAGGTCATGGTCGTTGCGCTGAAAACGGGTTTGCCGCTGGTTGGCGGTCAGGGGATCATCGGCGTGCCGTCGAGCCAGAACCCGGAGTGCACCGTGTACCTGGACGCCGAGGGCGCCTGGAAGCTCGAGACTGCGCAGGGCGACATCGAGCCGCTCGTGGACGGCCAGCTCATCGAGAGCAGCGGAGAGCGCTTTCGCTTCTGCTGCCCCAGCTCGAACCGGTCAACGGAGCCTCTGTCGACCGGGCCTGGCGCGCGGGCACCGACGCTACACTTCGTGGTCTCGTCCGACGAGGCCTTCGTAGAGCTCAGCGTCATTTACCCCGACCGCCGCGTGGACCTGGGCTCCCGGTCGCACAATTACCTGATGCTCACCCTGGCACGTGCTCACTTGGCCGATCTGGCCGGGAACGTTCCCCCGACCTCGAGCGGCTGGATGGACAAGGACGAAATCGCCGACGGACTCGAGATGACCCCGCAGCAGGTGGATGGTGAGGTGTTTCGAATCCGCAAGCACTTCTCGGAGCACGGCCTTGCCGAATCCGCCAGCATCATCGAGCGACGTCCTCGTACCAAACAGATCCGTCTGGGCCTGCAGCGGATTCGGATCGAGCGCGCTTAGCGAGCCCGCAAGCGGAGCACACTGGGGAGTTGCTCGACCCCTACTCGCTTGGCCGCGCCGCGAAAAGCCTCTGCCAGCACGTCTTCGTACATGAGCAGGCTGAACTCCTCTACTCCGAGACCGTTGCGCGACATCCAAACGGCGGTGTCCTCTTCCGTCAATAGCCCGCGCTCCCGGCGAAACTCTTCGGACCTGCGCTGTACGGCCTCTGCGTCCGCCGAGAACCCGGCGGCTTCAGCGAGAGCAAGCGCGAGCGCGCGTTCGCGTGCCGCCTCCGAAACCTCTGGCGCGACTGGGCGATCGATAGTGCGGCGGAAGGCGTCCCAAGCGTCCGTGTACTCGAACTCGAAGGAAGGGGGCGAATTCTGCCGGTTTTTAAGCTCAAGCAAGTCATCTCGCATGCGTTCGAGCATGGCCAAGGCGTCCAGCCGTTTCTGGTTTACCGGTCCATGTTTCTCGAGCCAGTCTCGAAATCCGCGAACTTCGCTTTCGGGGGCTCCGGCTGCTAGCACGCGCAGAAAAATCTCTTCGTACGTGCGCTCTGGGTAAAACATGCTCTTGGTGACTTCTATCCACTGCTGCCTCGATTTTTCGGAGAGGACGCCTCGAGCAACGGCCACCGCCAGCGTCGCTCGCACGTTCACCATGGCCTCGGAGCTCGGCCTGTAGTCGCGCTCTTGGCTTTCGTGCGCGAGCGCCACCTCGTCGTCGTCTTCGAGGACACCGTCTCGATACTGCTCGAAAATGAGCCCAACGCCGAGCATGCCGAACCCGTGCAGCTCGGCTGCACGCAAAGCTCCCATGCTCGCGCTACCGTAGACCCGGACGCGGTGCATCAAGGCCCAAAGTACTTCCTTGTGCCAAACCGACAACTGATGGTCGAAGTACCCATCACAAATGCCCACGGCCTGCGCGCCCTCCTGAACAGCGCGGTAGACGTCTCCGCAAGTAGCCGGCCCACGGATTCTCGCCGAAGGCACGATCGCGCTGGCTTCCTCCGCCCGCACGCTCGGACCACAAAACAGCACCACGCTCACGATCTACGCTCCCCGGCACACCGGTCATCCAATGCGCGCGCGCGCGCCCCCGGCACATAGCCCGGCAGGTCGCTCGTGCCTTCGAGCCCCGGCACCAAGACGCGCACCACGTGCACCGGTAAGTCCGAGCGCGAGAGATCGACGTACAACACTTCTGACATTCCGACCTCGGCCAACCGAGCGGCCGTGTTGGCCAGGTCGTCTTCGAAGCTTGGGAGGCGTAGCGAGGGAACCTCCAGAAAGGAGCGGACCTCGTCGCCTTGCGCGTCTAGCTCGAGCTGCTGCCTTCGAATCGAGTCCTGGGAGCGAATCTCGTCGAAGTCTGCGCGCTGTATGTCGTCGCGCGAGCCCGTGATGCGGGTAAGTCGACTTTGTGCGGCCTCACATAGCGCCCTGCACAATGCCACCCCCCGATCCAAGTGGCAGCCGAACCCCACGGCCTTTCCCACTAGGCGAAAAGGATTGAGCTCCCGCTCGACGATCGTGCAGTAAAACGCCGCGACTCCGACGTCCGAGGTGATGTCCCACACCGCGACCCGAATCCCGGCGGCCGTGTAAAGTTTCAGCACGCCGACGGCGCCAGGGTCTTGCACCGTGTCCAGCCGAAGCCGGCGCTGACTCTGCTCTACCGCAGGTAGGCGATAGAAAAGCGCTACCGCATCGCGTTCGATGAGCTCCCAGAGCCCATGCGCCAGCGTTTCGCTCAACGTATTGCCCGAAGAAAGGCCGTTAGAACCCAGAGGGAAGCAGCCGCTGCCAGGGGGCAACGGCAAGGTAAGATTCACGTGCACTAGATCGAACGGGACCTGCACCTTGTGACCCGTGTTGAGCTCTGTGCTCTCGACCCAAAGCAGGCGCAGGTGTTCAGTGAAGGGCCGCACGTAGGCGGGCAGACGAGCGACGTCAGCCACGCGATGACTCCCGGAGAGCTCTCGGTAGCTCAGCAGACGCAGCGGAAGCTCCACCCTCTCGGCGTGGAAGTGCTCGACCGACTCCATAATCGCCGAAGCCTTCGCCGAATCCAAGTCGAGCCCTTTCCCTTGGCTGACGCTTAGGGACCGCGAATTTGGACGAAACGCAAGCACGGTTGGTACTCCAATGGTGTCCAAACCGGTAACGTTCGCGACACGCGTGATACCCATGCTGGGCAGGTGCGGCCTGATTCTGGCGATCGTGTCGCTGGGGTGACGCGCGCGGTGAGCGCCGACCAGCATGGCTTTCTCCAATGTTTCCTCGTTCCCCAACTGACGCTCTATGCCTGCGACCACGCACAGCTACGCGGTCGGCGAAGTATTCCGCGTCACGCTTAGACCAGCAACGACCAAAGGCCAAGCGCACAAACGAAGTTACTATTGATGCGTGTAGCCGGGCCGGCTACTTTGCGCCCGTCGCGAGACGTCGCGGTGGGAGCATGCCATGAAAAACAAACGAGTCAGACGCGAGCGCGCCGAGGTAACCGAAGCCCCGACGCCCAATCCGGAGCACGACCTTCTGGTGTTCCCGCGGGAAAACATCCTCAAGCCTTGGGAGTACTATCGAGTTCCTGTCAACAAGGGCGGGACTGAAGAAAAACCCAACCGGGCGGGTGAGTTCGAACTTCCGCCGGAGAAATGGGACCTCGCCGATCATGGCAGTCGAAAAGTGGTGTCTATCGCGCGCCCGCAAGACGGAGCGAAGCTAGACGCAAGGGAGGTACAATCAACGCGGGGGCCCGCTATCGCCACGTTGCCCGTCAAGCCGGAACCGAGCTCGGCATTCTTTGGAACATGCTTCCTCGTGAACGCGGATCGCTTCGATATTCCAAACCTGTGGACGGTCGAAGAGTGGAGCGATGGGCCCGGGGGCGCCAACTTCGAAAGCCCGCAACACCCGGATGAGCTCGAGGTCCTTTTGGCAGGACCTCAAGGCAAGGTCTTCCGCCTCAAGCTGCGCGAGCTTCACAAGTGGGAGCGTGGCCAGGAAGTGCAGCTGGAGGGCGGGCGCGGTGAGGTCGAATCGGTGGACTTGGGTCTGGAGAGCGAGATCTGGCAACAACTGCGCAACGGCTGTGTGGCTGGTCAAGCCAGTTACGAGGGCTGCGGCCATGAAGCGCACAGGCATGAAGCGCACAAGAAGGGGACCGGACGCCGGTCGATTCCCCTAGTCAACATCACGGCCCTCCAACCCGGACTTGCGTCGAAGAAGGCGAGTGGATCATGAGCTGCTGTACCTTTGCCAAGCGTTCCGGTCGTAGCTCGACCAGCTCCAGGCCGTCATCCGACGTCGAGGCACCGAAGGGCGCCATCGAAGTCCTGGGCACTTGGGACTTCAAATGGCCTCAAAACACTAAGATTCGAGTGGCATTCCAGAGCCCCGACTCGCCAGACATCGATGTGAATGATTTCAAGAAAGCCGTCGAGCAAATCAAGAAGCTTGCGCGTAGCTGGACGCAGACCAACGGAAAAAATCACGCCGCCATAGATTTCGATTTCTTGGAGACACCACTCGAACCGGCCGATAGCACGGACCCACAAAACGGCAGTCCCTTCGAAGCACCGAACGACCTCGGCGCTTATGGAAAAGTGAACTACGACGTGCTGGTTTCGCTAGACCAGCTTCCTCGAGGCCGCCGGGATCCCGTCAGTGTGGAGCTCATCGAGCGGATCTTCCTGCCCCGCTCGGAGCTCGGGTCGTTCGCACGAAGGCAGGACTACGGCGTGCCTACCATCAACATCGGCCCCTTTGCCGGTCTGTTCGACAAGGGCCTTGCGAACTACTACGAGTTCAATCCGGTCGGCCGTTTCTACGTCGTTCACGAGTTCGGACACGTGCTCGGTTTGATCCACGAGCATCAGAATCCAAATCGACGACAACATCTGGCTGCTTCATACAAGGAAGCCACGGCCACGGCCGCGATCGGGTCGGTCAATGCCCTGAATGCTCTAAGTGAAGAGGTCGATGGTCTCGAAAGGCAGCTCGAAAGTCAGCGACAACGACCGCTCGAGAATCAGGCGGCGAGGCTGTCCGGCGTCGAGAAGGAGCTTGCCCAGGCAAGGAAAAACCTCAAAGAAGGACTGTCGCCGATCAAAGCGCGAGTGAAGGACTTCTTGGCGGCGCGGCGCATCCCGCTGTCGACCGACGAGTCGACGCTGGAGCAGTTCATTCTTCGACAGCTGGTCAACGTTTGGCCGGGAAATTCGGAATACTCCGATCTCAGAGAATGGGCCAAGGCCGAGGAGCCGTCGGTGATGGACGCGCCCTACTACAAGTGCTTCCTCGGCTTGCACGCGCCAAAGCCCAACGGTGAATGCGAGGAGTGCAACGGGGTATTCGACGCCGTGCTCAAGAACGGGCCCTTTCCGGGCGACATCGAACACCTGAAGAGCATGTATCCGCTCCGCTAGGCGCGAGGCATCAGCAGTAGTGAAGCCGACGGGCGGAGCTCAGTAGTGCATCCGCGCAATCCTGAATGGTGTGGGGGGGGCTCGAGCGCAAAGCTTCTGCCAAGGCGCTGATCTGCCTCACCAGCTCCTCCGGCAGCGCCTGTTGGGATGGGTGAGTCAGTAGCTCGAGCAGCGGCGGAACGTGCTCGTAGAGTCCCTCCGCGATGCTGGAATCCAGGAGCGGCAGGGCGCAACTCCATTGAAACGGGAACGCATGCGGATGGATCCGCCAAAGGTCCAGCGCTCGCCGCGCCAACTCGCCCGCGTGAAAAATATCACCGGTGCGCCACTCCGCCCAGGCTTGGTACCCCAGCGCCGCACCTACGTAAGGCGGCAGTTGGACCGATTCTGCTAACTGCAGGGCGCGAGCGGCCATTGCTCGCGTTGGCTCCACTTGACCCAGTCGAAGCAGCGCAAGTCCGTGATAAACCAGGATGCGAGACAGGAGCGTGCTGTCACCGGAAGCACGGGCGTCGGTTTCGGCGCGCTGAAACCAATCACACGCGTCGCGACAATCGGCCTCCGACCCGGGCACGAGCATGAAACCGACGATGAATCGAGCCTGCGCCACGAGGTTGCGGGCCAAGGATTCGGTGCCGTGTCCCAGCGCCAGGCGAGACAGCGCCACCGCGCGCTCGTTGAAGGCATAGCGCCCGCGCGCCAGTAGCTCGCAGGCCGCACCGACACAGAAGTAGCAACGCTGCGCCGCAGTGGCGTGAGCCTCGATCAGCGGCTGGAGCTGCACAATTAGGGTCTCGGTCTCGGCTCCCACCTCGCGGGAAAAGTAGAGCCGCTCGAGTTTACCGATTTGGACCTCGATGTATTCGCCGATGGCTTCGGCATTTCCCGGATCCGGATCCCCAAGGGCCAACGCCGCCTGCTCGTGGTGCTCCTGGGCTAGCTCATACTCGTGCAGGGTCCAGTACGAAGCGGCCGTCTTGCGATGAATCCTGGCTTTGGGCACCCGCTCGCCGGGCTGGAGGAGCGTGCGAGCTCGCTCGTAGACCGCTCGCGCCTCGTGATGCAGCGCCTCCACCAACAGCGCGTCACCGCGGGCCTCCTGCAGCGAAAAAAGCCGGGTGCGTTGGGTATCCGGCTCCTGCTCGATGACTTCTGCCAAACGCCCACACTGTTCGATGGCCAGGCGATAGAGCTCAGAGGCGCGATGAGGAGCGTGAGCCAGCGCCGCCTCACGAGCCGCCTGCTCCAGATAGGGCAGCGCCCGTTCGGGCTTGCCCGCGCGCGCCCAATGAACGCCCAGCTCCGCCCGATTGATGGCGTCCCGACCTGCAATTTCCATGCGTTCCGCGGCTACTAGATGCAGCTCGCGCCGCCGCTCCGGCGACAAGGCCTGTTCCTGTGCCTCGCGAAACTTGTCGTGCGAGAAGCGGTAGCGACCGGGCGCGACCCACTCGATGAGCTGACGTGCCACCAGCTCCTCGACCGCCTCCGCTGTCGCGAGCTCTTGCGCTCCGGGCAGGGCGACAAGCATGCGGATATCGAACTCGCGTCCCAGCACCGCCGCCAGTTGCAGGGCTCCAGCCGCGCTCGGCGAGAGGCCAGCAAGGCGCATCGAGAAAAGAGCGCCCAACGAGCGTGGCGTCTCGAGCGCTTCAGCTCGATCGAAGACCCATGCACCAGAGGCGCGCGGCTGAAGCACATCGCAGAGCAGCGCTGCGCGCAGGTACTCGGCGGCGAAGAACGGGTTACCCTCGGAGTGCTCGTGTAGAAAGTGAACGAGTCCTTCCGGCACTCGTGCCGAGCCGAGCATATCCTTGGCGATCGAATGCAGCGCCTCGGGCGTCAAACGCTCGAGAGCGACTTCGCCCAAGGCTCGGGCCGTGAGGTTGCGCAACGCAGGGGTTGGCTCCTCCTGCCGATAGGCTCCGAGAATCAGCGTGGCGCTGTCGGCCAAACGCGCGGCTGCGTGGTCGAGTGCCGACAGGCTCAGCTCGTCGGCCCATTGTAAGTCGTCCACGATCAAGAGCAGAGGCCTCTCTCCGGCTTGCTGCTTGATGACCGTGAGTAAGCTGGTGAGTAGCCTTTGTTGCGCCAATTCCCTGGAAACCTCAGGAGGCGGCGCTGGCAACTCGAGTCCAGCGAACGCACCTGCAGCGTAAGGCTGCAGCACCGCCAGGTGCTCACCGAGCGCCTCGAGCACGGAAGAGCCACCAGGATCCGCGCAGCGATCCGCTACCCGTTCCAGAAACGGCAGAAACGGAGAAAGGCTGGGCTCCGATGCGGAGCCGTCTGCTCCTGACTGACCTAGCTGCCCACATTGGGCCGCGACGACGCGCATCCCCAGCGCAGCAGCGCGTACCGCCACCTCGTTCAAAAGCCGAGTCTTGCCGACTCCGCTCTCGCCACGCATCAGCAGCAGCCCACCCGAACCCTTCACCGCCAAGCGTGTGGAGCCCATGACGCGTTCCATCGCGTCGTCGCGCCCAACTAGGTTCGGTCGGTAGAGGAGCGCAGTCGGTGCCGGCAAGGTTCGACCGATGTGCCCTTCACCCAGCAGCCGGTCCAAGGCGCCAACGACATCCCGAGCTTGACCGATGCGCTGGCTGGGATCACTCGCCAGAAGCCCGGACAAGAGCTCGTCGAGCTCGCGGGGAACATCGGCGACGTGATCGGACGCCAAGCTTCGTGTCGCGCCCTTCAGGGATGCGCGCTCGCTGGGGCTAAGGTGTGAAAATGGTTGGTAGTTGGCGACGAGCTCGAACAGGATACAGCCTAGGGAGTAAAGGTCTGACCGGGCGTCGAGCGGCTCTGCCCGCAGCCGTTCGGGGGCCGCGTACGCCGGGGTCCCCATGCTGCTCATGACGTGTGGCAAGTCTCGGGCCATGTCCGCGTAGTGCGCGTGAAACGCGGTGCCGAAATCGACCAAAACAGGCTCGGCAGTCCCCTGCCTCACGATCACGTTGCGTGGAGTGATATCGCCGTGAACGACCCCTTGGGCGTGCACTGCGGCCAGTGTCTCTGCGAGTCTCCGCGCTATGCCCAGGACCAGCTCAAGCTCCCCACCGGCGGCCGGCGCCGAAGAGCGCGCCGCTGGGGAGGGCGACGGGGAGGGCGACGG
>ENA-ORBV01011367-ORBV01011367.1-microbial-mat-metagenome-genome-assembly--contig:-NODE-11367-length-13996-cov-6.510453_pt1 | contig 13996 bp, 6 predicted proteins | sample MGYA00237777_ERZ505514 | MGnify/ENA primary metagenome ERZ505514 (study PRJEB26160, sample SAMN06269048) | microbial mat metagenome | isolation source: Oligotrophic lake microbial mat | place...
CGAGGTGGGTACCAGCGACCCCACCCACGCCACCAGCGCCGACCGTGATGCCGATGCTGGCCACCGCCGTGACGTCGAGGTCCAGGCACAGCGGCGAGCCGCCCGCACCACCTGCCCCGCCACCGCCACCGTAGCCGGAATCGTAGATGCCGCCGGTGCCACCACCGCCGGCGCCAGCGCCGCTGGATAGGTACGCGCGCAGGCGGCGGACGCCTGTCGGCTTGGTCCACGTGGTACTGCCGGCGACCAGGTAGGCGACCTGGCCGGTCGGGTGGATCGCGGCGTCGAGCTGCGACTTGGTCACCAGGTCCTGGGGGTCGACGCCGTCTGCAGCGTTCTTCGCCTGGAAGGCACCCATGTGCAGCGGCCCGCGCATCGCGGCATTGGCCCCGCCGTCGCGCGACAGGAACTCAGCGAACAGGGTATCAGCGACCGGCGAGCCGACCGGCGCACCGGGCCCGAACCACAGGCCACCCACCTCGACCGTGTTCGTGCCGGCGGTGTCGCCCTCGACGCAGACATCGATCTTGGCCAGCGTCCCACCCAGGCTGGGGACAGCGAAGACGAAGGCATGGTTGACCAGGGCGGCGGTGACCGCGATCGGCTGCGACCGCGCCGAGAAGAGCACAGTGTTGTCGCTCTGCCGGCCGTAGACCGCGATGCGCACCGTGCCCGCGGTGACGTGTAGCGCAGCCGAGACACCGAGCAGCTGCACCGACGTGATCACGCTGCCGAGCCCGGCATCGAGGTTGTCAACGCGCTGCCAGAGCAGCGCCGTGAGCCCCGCGGTGAGGCCAACCGCACTGACCGCGACCTTGTAGCTCTGCAGGGTGGGCACGAGGACGGTACGCGTCCATGCAGCCGACGACCAGTAGGGCAGCGAGTCGGCGACGCCGCTGGCCGCAGCACCGACGGCGAAGACGCCGTTGCGCAGCCAGTTCCGGCTCGCGCTCTGCTCCGAGCGCGCGGCGATCTTGGCGATCGCATCGTAGACAGGCTCGTCGGCGAGGTAGCCGGTGGCTGCCGTACCGGTCAGTGTCGGCCGGTTGGCAACGGGGAGGCCCCCGACGGGGAGGTGACCGACCGGACCATCGCCGGTGTGCAGCAGGCCGAGGACAGCCCCACTCGACCACACCGTGCTCTGGCGCAGCCATTCGCGCCTCACGCCCTGGCGACCATTGCGACCGAAGCCGAAGATGTCACCGAGGATGTGGGCGACGGAGAGGTGCAAGGCACCCAGCGCTGCCACATGCGAGTCGCCATAGGCGCTGGTCTGGGCGCCGGCGAGGCCGGGTGGCACATGGGCGACGAGGCCGGACTTGAGTGGCTGGTTGAAGGCGTCCTGGTTCGCGGCGTTGTTGCCGGCCGACGCGTCGAGATCCGGCCAGGCCAGCACGTTGTTGTTCGCGGCGGCAACGCTCAGGCCATCGAACGCCTGCAGGATCTTGGCCAGCGGCGCCATGGTGCCGAGCCCAGGGGCCCCACTGGGGAGGGTGGTGTTGTCCTGCCAGAGCTGGATCAGCGACTGGTCACCGGTTCGATCCATCCACAGGCGCAGGCAGTAGTCCAGGCGGCGCAGCGACCACATGAGCTGGTCGCCGTCGCGGAGGAAGTTCGGCAGCCGGTACGACGTCCAGGCCACATCCCAGGGGTCACCGCTCGGCGCGGGCGCTGTGGTCCCGTGGCGCGGGGACATGAGGGGCACATGGTCGGAGCCGGCGACCTCGAACGTGCCGGCGAGCTGATTGAGCGCGGTGCCGGCCACGCCGGCAGTCGACGACTTCCGGGCCATGAACCCGGGGATGCGGCCGAGCACGACGTCGAGGCCGAGGAAGTCCTCGATCGATTCGACCAGGTTCCGGCAGGGCACATAGACGATGCCTGGGTTCCAGGTGGCAACACCCAGGGTCGTCGAGATCGCGGTGATCGAACCCTCGGGTGCGCCGATGAGGAGGTAGCCGAGCAGGACCTCGTTGTTCGCGATCGAGTCGACGTCGGCGTCACCACCGGGCGGATCTGCGATGGCCGCCGAGGCCACGCCGCTGCCATCCTGTGCGCGCGAGAGCGTCTCGTAGTGGTGGTAGCTTTGCGCCGGCGACTGCTGCGCTGCCATGCCCACCGGATCGAGCGGCAGCAGGTTGTAGGTCGGGTGGCCCTTCTCGCGGCTGAAGGGGAGCAGGCGGGCACGGAACGAGATGGTCGAACCGGCGAGCGGGTCAACTTCGGTTTCGACCTCGACCTTGGGTGCCCGGGCCGCGTCGAACTGGACACGCGCAAAGACGCCAACGCAGTAGGGCCGGCCAGTCTGTGCCCCGGCAGCGAGCACGGACGTGCCGAAGGTGTCGACCTGCACGGCGCCGATGTCGACGACGTTCTTGCCGCTGCCGAGGGCTGCAGCGACGTCGAAGTAGAATTTGGTGCCGTAGGGGGTGTAGATCGCACCGGAGCCGATGATGACCGTGGTCCCGTTCGGCGTCAGGCGCATGCCGTAGAGCACGGCGCCGCGGTGGCGACCGTAGTCGTCCTTGTTGGCCAGGTTCAGGAACTGGGCCTTGCGCGCCTCCTGGTACCGGATCGTGTGCTTGATGACATCAGCCATGGATCAGGCTCCCCGCAGCAAAATGGTCCACTGCACGGCGACGCTCTCGCCGATCTGCAGGGTGACGGGACTGAAGGTCAACGCGGCGAAGAGCAGGCCACTGTCGGAGACCAGCCCGAGCGTGTCATAGGTGAGCACGGACGTGGCGGCCAGGACCGCGGTCCAGGTCCCGATCGTGCGGGCACCGCGGCCGTCCTTGGCGATGGTGGGGGCGATACCCGAGGTCTCGACCGAGGCGTTGGCGACCGGGGTGCCGATGCCGCGGGTACCCACCGTGATCGCCCGGTTGGCGGTCAACCCGAAGTTGACGCCGGTGATCCGGTCGGTGCCCATGAGGGCACGGACGATGAGCTCCATGCCGCCCTGGACGACGAGGTTGGACCCGTCGAAAAGAACGGCACCGTCGCCGCGCCGCATGTGCACGCGACCGCGCACCACGCTCAGGTCCAGGGCGTCGTGCATGATCAGACCCGGAAGTTGGTCAGCCAGGGGCCGTCGGATGCGATGTCGTTGCGTTCGCCGACCTTGGTCGCCTGGACGCCGCCAACGTCAGAGACAGTGGTGCCGTGTGGCTCGCGGGCACCGAGGGCGATCTGACGCAGCTTGATACGGCAGACGGCAGAGGACAGGTCGCGCATCACGAGCGGGATGTAATAGCGTTCCGCACCCGGCCCGCGGTAGGCTGAACGAGCAGTGCCGTTGGTGAGGTAGGCGCGCTGCACCCGGAGGAGCCCATTGGTCGGGTCGGAGAAGTTGGCACGGCTGAGCGTCGCACCACCCACTGTGGCGTCGCCCGACGGCGCCCACTCGCTCTGTTGGAGGGCTGCCGAATCCTGGCCGGTTGACCAGGGACCCGTCGAACCGAACGCGATGTCCCGCGCGGTCTCGCCGTCCAGGGTGACCGCCAGCGCACCCATGAAGGCGGTCGCCAGTCGGGCGACCGTGTCCATGGTCAGGTAGCGGAACACGACGACCATACCATCAAAAGTCTCGTGGTACTGGACCCGATCAGTGGGGAAGCTGCCGGCGATTTGCCCACCGGGGACCCACACCCCGGTGGTGTAGGGGGCACCGGCGGTGAAGGCGACCTGGGGGACGTCTACCGCTGCGGTGGGTGCCACGCCGCAGTACAGGCTGTTGGCGTTGGCCGACGCACCGTCGGCGGCGTCGGCATGGGGATTGCCAACGGAACCGAAGACCATCAACCGACGTGCGGCCGCGCCCCCCGCCGTGATGCCGGCGGTCGTGTTCTTCAGGGTCAGCGTGCCGACGGCCGCGTCGAAGGCGGCGACCATCCAGAGGGCAGTGGACGGATTGGCTGCCACTTCGGCATCGATGGCAGCCTTGAGGCCGGCCAAGATGGCGGCCGGGGACGTGCCGGTGGTGTACAGGGCGGACGAGCGCCAGGTCATCAGGGCAACGGGCATGGGGTCATCCTCGGCCGGGGACAGCCGGCGGGGGTATCATGCCCGGCTCCTAACCTGCCACAACGGTCAGGACTATGGGACGCTCTCGACCACACCGACGCCGACCGCGAGGTGGGTGGTCGACTCGGCGACCAGGGCTGCCGCGCCGGGACCGGACGGGACCACGATCTCGGCGGCGGTGAGCGGAGCGACAGCACTCGGCAGAATGCGCTCGGCGACGATACGGGGGGTACGACGAGCAGTGTCTTTCATGGCGTCAGACCACCGTGACCGTTTGGATGGGGACCAGGATGATGGTGTCTACGTTGGTCAAGATCACCACGAATTCGTCAGAGACAAACGGCTCAACGTACTGGACACGGACGGTGGCCACCCGGGTGACACTGTGCCCCATGGACGAGGTGACCACGACGGTGACCAGGTACTCGCTGCCATCGGTGATACCGAAGAAGCGGGTCGACCGGTTGTGGGGGTCAGCCACGACGAGACCAGGCGAGTACCCCAGGCTCGGTTGGATCTTCCAGGCGTAGGTGTACGGGACGTGGTTGTCGGGGTTGGCGTCGACCACGGCTTCGAGCACGAACGAGAGGCGGGTCTGGTCGACGAGATGAGGAGCACCCACCGGGCCTTCACCCGGCTCGACGATCGTGACCACGAGCGGATGGAAGGTCTCGAGCTGCTCAAGCGGGTGCAGCTCCAGCGTGTCGGCGATGACGTGCTTGGAGACAAGGATGACGGACACACCCGCCGGGCGGGTGTCGTCGATGGTATCGAACAGCTGCTCGGGGCGACCCACTGCATGGGTCTCCACCACCGTGGTCGTCGGTGCGAACAGGTTGTAGAGGATGTCCGCGTTGGCTTCCGTCACCACGATGGTGTTGTCGAGCGAGCTCGAGTCACTGAGCACGCGACGCCGGGCGGCAGCGACGAAGGAGGGGTTGATGCTCGTGGTCGCGTAGCGGGCGGTGAGGCGAACGACCCAGCCGGCACGGACGGTGGGATCGACGATGCCCGCCGCGGTGATCACCGCGTCGTCGAAACTGAGCCAGCGGACATTGCGCAGCTCGGTCGCGCTCCGGCCGTCATACTGGAGTTCAATGGTGCCACCCGCGGTAGTCACCAGGTGGCAGCGGCCGGCGACGGGGAAACCAGCCGTGCTGACCACGGCGAGCCGCCCGTCACCACGCAGCTGGTTGTGGCTCACCGTGGTCGCTGCGCCGGCGCCGACGGCGAACTCGAAGGGCTCCGCTGGAGCCGCGATGGCACTGACCGTGGCGATGCCACTCACGGCCGCGGCCTCATCCAGGGGCGGCGAGACCAGCGCAGTCGCGCCATCATAACCAACGACGGCGAACGTGAGCGCCGGCCGGCCGTCATCCCGCACGACGGTCAGGAGCGTCCCACGCGCAAGCGCCGGCAGGGCCGGGCTGAGCGAAACGGCGCTGTACCGGTCGGCAGTGACCGGCGGCGACACGGTCACGATCCGGCGATCCGTGAGACCCGGCAGATCGACCAGGTGGCTCCAGTCCTCGCGCACATGGGCCGCAGTCAGCCGGTGCCAATCGGGGCGGGATTGGTGGTCGTAGACGACGGCCAGGGTGGGCTGGACCGGCTGCCCGCGGTAGACCCGGTCACCGCGAACGTAGCCAGCCGGCGTGTCGGCCGCGAGGGGGAAGGTCTCCGCGTCCGTGCGCAGCGTGCGCGCGAGCACGGCTTCAACCGCGACGACCCGGCCAGTGAAGGCGACATAGGGTGGCGGAGCTGGCCGGAAGACGCGGATGACGCTATCGGCGTGCGGCACCAACGTGGTGCGCTCGGCGAAATTCACGACCCACTGGCGCTGCGGCCCGGAGATACGCGCCTGGGCCTGCTGCACCGTGAGGTAGATCCACACCAGCGCGCTACCCGGCGCGGCGGGGTTGGCGAGCGACACCCGGACCTGGTCGCCGGCCTGGACACGGTCCAGCTCCTCACTCGTGATGAGGACACCGGGCTGCCACGCCACGACGTTACGCAGGCCGCGGTCGTACAGCGGGCGGGTACGGATGGACTGGCCAGGGTAGACGATGTCGTTGACCACGGGCAGCGGCGCGTCGGCCTCGAGGGAGAGGTGCTGCTCGTTGGTCCCTTCCTCGTTGTGGACGGTGACGGTCCAGCCAACGACGTCCGAGGCGATCTCACGGACCACACTGTCCTGGGTGAACACCCGCGAGCCGAGGTAGGCGCAGGCGGCAGCATGGATCAGCTCCCGCGTCGGACCCCCGAAGCGGAGCCGGAAGTTGGCGAGCAGGGCGTCCCGGTAGGCCGGGCTGCTCGCGCGCACGTCGCCGACGAGGGCACCGAAGTTCTTGGCCAGCAGCTTCTCGTCGAGGATGACAACCGGGCACCACCAGATGCCCGGCTCCCGGTCATCGGGCCCCCGGGAGGCCGCGAGGTCCCGCGCTGACTGGATCTCACCATCGACGATCCGGAGGTCGATGCCCTCATGGAGACGGACCGTCGGCTTGAGGACGTGATCGACCATGAACGGAATGGTGATCAGCGTGGTGTCTGCCGATTCGATGTTGCGGGTCTGCAGCGCGCTCAGGGTCTCACTCGGTGAATTGATCGGGAGGTCGAGATAATCCCGGAACTCGTCATGGAACAGAGTCATCAGCGGGTTACCACCCGCGGCGGCGACGAACGCGGCCTCGACCAGCGAGGCGAGGTTGTCGAGTGTGGTGGCCGGGAAGGCCAGCTGGAAAGCCGCGGCGCCGGCGCTCAGGTTACCGACCAGGTTCTGCAGCACGGCTTCGGTGATGCGGTAGGTGTTCGAGCCACCACCGGTGAGGTCGATGCCGCCCATGACATGGACGAGCGACTGGCGACGGTGGGTGACCAGGACCGCGGAGCCTTCCACGCTGCTGGCGAAGATGATGTGCGTTGCACCACCCGGGAGCGAGACGGTGTAGCCCAGGCCGTCCTGGAGGAGGAGGCCGTCGACATAGACCTCGAGGGTCGAGGCATCGGAGATGACGATGTTGAGGATGACGGTGTTGGAGAACGAGGACGAGTCGAAGATCGCCGCGTCCGCGCCGACGTCCGCTTCGTCATCGAAGGTCCCGCCGTCGTCGAAGGTGTCGAAGACCTCTTCGGTCACCGCCACAGCCACCGCGCACGCGAAGTGAAGATGAGCCAGCGCGGTGGCGTCTTCGTTCGCGCGGGTGTCCTGCGTGAAGGTCGTGTCCACCCGCAGTTGCCCGTTGGGCGGGAAAGGGTACCCGGTCTTCAGCAGGAAGAGATTGGTCGAGCGCTCATAGGCATACTGATCAGGCGAGACGAGGTGCCCGTCAATGAAGAGGGACAACCCATGGCCGAGCAGGCCCGGGACACCGAAGAGGGGACTGGCGCCGGGATCGGCAGCGGGCTGGAACACGGTCAGACTGGGGCCGGTCACCAGGGTCTGCTGGACGACCGCCGAGGCGCGCTGGTGCTCGTGCAGGGTGGTGAACTCGCCGGTCTCGAGCGCGTAGACGAGCACGAGATCGGTCGCGGTCAGCGAGATGGGGAGCAACAGCTTGTTCGCCCCGGCATAGGCGACGCCGGTGGCCGCGTCCCCGGTGAAGGGGATGAACGTGCGGGTGGTCGAGAACGCGGACGTGTTGGTCGCCGACAGGCTGGCGCTCGTCCCCGGCGGCGGGTTGTGCACGACCAGGACGTGCACGGGGAGGTTCAGGCCGAGGTCGGGTGGCAGGATCACTGCATTCGGCAGGGCCAGCGACTCAGCCTGGTACACCCGAGGCCGGAGGTTGTCGTAGCTGCTGTCGGTGAAGTCGAAGGCGACCGTGACTTCGTAGCGGTCGCCGCTCGCGCCGGCCGAGAACTGGAGGCTCCGACCGTCAGGGAGGATCTGGTAGTCCGGGCCAGGGGCGAGCCGCGTGCCGAGGATGCGGCCATCGAGCTCCGTCGCCATCTTCCAGACCGCGGTCAGCGATGGCTGAATGGGGTAGCCGAGCGCGAGGGTCTGCCGTGCCGCCAGGGTGAGGTTGGTGTCACTGGACACCACGAAGGGGAGGTGGATGTGCCAGTGCTTGGCGTGCGTTGTGGGGTTGCTCGCGCAGGTGGCCGCGCTGCTGAGCGCAGCGGGGTTGAGCACACCACTACCCGACTGCAAGAAACGGAGCCAGGCTTTCAGCTCGGCATAGCGGTTGGCGTCGAACCGCACCCAGCGCCGCTGGGTGAACACCGGGCACGTTTCGAGCGCACCAGCGTCGTTGATCTGCTGGAGTCGCACGTTCTCCGCGTCGATCACCTTGGTGAACGACTCGTACATCGCGTTGAGGGCTTCACGGTCGGAGGGATCGTAGATCTCGGACCAGAAGCTGGAGAGCCGACCCCAGAGCAGTTCGTCGAGAATCGCCCCTTGCGGCGAACGGATGTCGTCAGCCATGGGTTACTCACCCATCTTGGTGACGGCGAGGCCACTGCTGAGGTAGCACGCGGTGGCCGACCCGAAGATGTCACTGACATCTGAATTGACGATGTTCACGCCGTCGAGCTGATAGTACGTCCCGTCCAGCCGCATGGTGTCGGTGTCGACGAAGGTCACGGCCTGCTGCTCGTAGAGGTACTTGATGATCCCGTCCTTCGAGAGGCGGGTCGCTGCGGGCAGCGTGTTGATGTACCCAGCGAGCAGCGTGGTGAGTTCACCGACCGCGCGCGTCGACCGCACACGGAGGGAGAGATCGACGGCGATCGTCTCCATGCGCTTGGCGAGGTAGTTCGCGTTCACGACCCGAGTGTCGGCGTCGTTGAGGAAGCTGTTCACCGTCTCGATGGCACCGTCGGCGAGGTAGGTCACGCGCACCGGCTGGAGGATGGCTGACGCGTCGGTGACCTCGATGTCGAGATCCTCGTCCGCGCTGTAGCGCCGGCCCTTGTCGTTGACGATCAGGGTGTAGGGCAGGTCCTTCACCGGCTGCAGATTGGCCGGGTCGAGCTGCTGAACGGCGAGGATGCGCACGACCGGCAGGGTGAAGAAGGCACCGACGTAGTAGTTGAAGGACTGCAGCACGTTGCCGTCGACCTTCTGCGCCATGACCCGGCTGAGGCGACGGGGTGCAACGCGTACCCATTGCCCGAACAGCGCAGCGTTGAACCCGGTCAGCGGGTCGAAGAGCCCAGCCACGGCGGGTTGACCGACGCGGGCTGCCGTCAGGTCCAACGTAGCGATCTTGGTGGCGACGTTGTAGGCTGCGATGGGCAGGTGGATCAGCTCGAAGGATGCCAACGAGGCGCTGGCAGCGGTGCCCGCGTGCTTGGCGATGGTCAGGCTGAACCCACGCAGCGTGCCGTACTGGAGCGGGGCCCAGCCGTTCGGGACGTCGAGCCAGACTTCGTTGGCGTCGATGACGACACCGCGGAACCAGCCCTCGAGCCGGCTGTCCACCGTCGGGCGCACGGAGACGTGGTAGCCGATCGGCGCGGCCGTGGCGGAGAAGACGCCGCTGACCTCAAGGGTGTCCTGGTAGGACACGGCGGTGAGGTCGCGCGAGGTCAGTGCGGCATCCGGCCCACCGTCGAGGTGGACATGGACATCACCGGCAGTGAAGTCGAGGTACCCGAAGCGGGCGTCGAAGTCCTTGGTGCCGTCGCTCAGCGTGTTGGCCGCACCGGCAGCCGACTGTGACCCGTTGCCGGTAGCACCGAGGTTGAGAACTTCCCCGATGACCGGTGGCCGCGAGAAGCGGTACGAGAAGAGCCCGGCCTTGGCCAGTGCCAGGAACGGCGACACAAAGGCGTCGACGACCTCCACGGTCAGCTTCTGGGTCGGGTAAAGCGGGACAGGCACCGGGTCGATGAGGACGACGTCGTCGACCGTGCTCGGGCCGGCGATCGCCAGCCAGTAGAGCTGGGTGCCGACGCGCAGCTTGAGGACACGGCCAGCGTGACCAAAGAGCCCGAGGCGCAGGCCGGTACCACCCAGAACGGTGGCGCCCTGGCTCACCGCCGCGGTCAGGGCCAGGGTCTGTTCCCCGGGGCCGTTGGCGATGGAGACAGCGTCAGCACCCAGTGCGGACACCGCGGTGACCGTGTAGGTGTCCTTCGCTGTAATATCGTACTCACCGTAGTTGGCACCGGTGGGGAGCAGCAGCTTGGTGTCGGCGAGCACCGTGATGCCCGCCAGGTTCGTTCCATCGTTGACGCCGGCGAGGTTGAGCACGCGGAGCTTGGTGCCATCGAAGAAGGCACCACCGCGACCGAAGCGCGACAGGATGCTGAGCACCGTGGTGGTCTTGAACATCGGCAGGCGATCGAGCGTCAGCGTCGCGGTACCGAGATTGACGACGGGCTGGGTGCCAGGCTCGCGCAGTTTGCCGAAAGCGGACGGCGACGGTGAGACCACGCGCTCGCCGGTGTTGTCGCGGTCGACGAAGGTGTACTGGGTCACGCTATCGAAGCGGTCGAATTCGGTCGACGGCCGGACGACCCAGGTGTAGAGGCTGTCATCGAACCCATCGAGGATGCCGGTGTAGGAGCCCTGGCGCACGAGCTTGCCGATGTCGGAAGACAGCGGCGTGTAGTAACCGACCAGGGCCGGGGCACCGACCGAGGTGATCCTCGCCGACGCGGCACCAAGCGGGAGATCGACTTTGACCGATGATGCGGCAAAGGTCGCGAAGGTGTCGCTCGCCGGGTTGTTCGGGAGCACGGTCCAGGTCTGGGCCGTGTTGTTGTAATCCCAGAGCACGCCGGCGTGGGTGGCACCACCGATCACCTGACGCACCGGCTGATTGCGGTGGGTCGGGGCCAGCGAGGTGTACTCGGTGGCGCTCATGGTCAGCACGATGGCCGAACGGGGTGCCTCGAAGCGCAGGCTGCTGGACGTGCCGCCGGTGGAGGCGACGACGGCGAACAAGCGCGAAGCGATGAAGGTCGCGGTACCGACGAGCGGAGTTGTCGGCAGCGAGCCGACGATGGTGACCGTGTCGCCAGCATCACTCACACTGTGGACCAGGAAGCTCCCATCGTGCACGCCCAGGGCTGTGCCGACAATGACCATGGTGTCACCCGCACGGACGCGGGAGAGGTTCGGGGTGGCGGTGAGCGCGATGACACTGTACGGGCGACCGGTCGTGCACAGGCTGAGGACCACGGTGAGGTTGGTCGGTGTGACCAGGTCGTCGTGGGTCACGGTCTCGGTTGCCGAGATCACCAGGCCGGTGCCGTCACCCAGGCCGAGCGGGAAGGCCGGGACGGTGATCGTCCGTGCGGTGGCGTCCACCACCGACGGGCTGAGGGTCGCGAGCGCACCCGGGTTGCGGATCACGGCGTAGCGGGTGTCCCGCGGGAGGGTGAACTGGGGCGAGGGGACCAGCGTGATCTCGTCCGGGCCGGCGATGTTGTCGACCAGGGCGGTGAAGCGCGAGCCGTCGCCGCCGGAGATCACCTGGAAGGCGTCAGGCACCGGGATGTCGAAGACGACCACGTGGCCCTTGGCCGCGGCGACGCCAATACCCGGCGAGCGCAGCGTGGCCGTGCCCGCGAGGAAGTCGACGTCGAGCGCGTTGACGTAGACGGTGTGGCCCTTGTCGAACGGCAACAGCGAGCTGCTCGCCGCGGTGGCCGTGCTGTCGCGCTCGAAGTAAACCGGCTGGCCGGTGGTCAGGGCACCAGCGAGGCCCTGGACGATGGACACCGCATCGAGATCGAGGGCACCGGTGAGACCCCCGGTGGTGGTGATGCGGATACCCGAGGGGACACGGGTCACCGTGAGGATCTTCGCCCACTGTACGCTGGTCTGGTCATAGGCCCCACCGACGTCGAAGTGGACCCAGCACGTGGCATCAACGGCGAGCGGCAGTTCGGCTGCCGCTGCAGCGGGACCCGTGAAGGTGTAGGTGTTCACCCCAGCGACCGTGCTCACGAAGAGCAAGGCACCCTCGGCGAGCACGTTACCACACCACAGGCCGGCGCTGTCCAGGGCCAGGAGACGGTAGTGTCCTGCCGCGGGGCTGTTCGGGATGACGATGCGGTCGTTGAGGCGCGGGGCGGGGCTCAACGACAGGAGATTGGTGCGGGGGATGAAGCGGGCACCGAGCGTGACCGGCGAGGCACCGCCATTATCGTCGAAGGTGAACGAGGCGACCGCGGCGAGGTCCGCAGCACCCGGCGCAACTTCGATGACGCGACCGACCCGGTTGGTCACGCGGTGGATGCGTGTGGCACCCAGGCGCAGGGTGTCACCGATGGCCACGCCGGCGTTGCGCAGGTTGATGTCCGTGATGTCGACGAAGTAGGGGCTGGTGTTCACCGTCTGGAACGGCACCGGCTGGGCAAACAGCGACAGACCAGAGACCAGGTCGCGCGCGGCGACGTGGTAACGCTGACGCGCCTGGTTGGTCAACAGGAAGGCGAGACGGGCGAGGCCTGCCTGATCGAAGACGATACCGGTGCTCTCGTCGAGCACGGTCGCGCCGTGGTCCGGTGCGGAGTATTCACCTTCGACGGTGAGCAAGGCACGGGAGAAGGAGTAGAGCAACTCGGCAGCTGCCGCCTGCGCAGCGGAGACCACACGCAGCCGCTGTGACGACGGCAGGTAACTGAACGTCACCTCTCGCTCACCGACGCTCGTGGTGTTGAGCCAGACGTCGGCCATGCCACCAAGGTGGAGCTCGATGTCCGTGCTCCCCACGCGGACGGTGACGAGGTCACGAACCATCTTCGCGTCATCAGCCGCGGCGACGTAGATATCGAGCAGGCCCGGGAAGTTCTCGAACAGCGGAGCCCGGATCGCCTGGCGACTGATCAGGTTGCGCAACCCGATGTTGCGGAACATCGTGTTGACGACATCGAAGTTTGATTCGTCCGGCGCAGTGACCGCAAAGTCGGTCGGGTTCTCGACACGGACCAGGCCGGTCGGTGGGTTGCGGACGCCGGTGAGCGATCCGGCAGCGAGCGCATACCGCGAGCCCACCCCGACTGAGGTCACCGCCACCTCGGCGTAGAACGTGCTGTCACCCTGGCGGTTGCGCATGAGCTCGAGCGCGGAGATGCGCACCGGCGCCTGGAGCACGAAGGTGCTCCCGTCACTGGCGAAGAACTCGAGGTAGTTCAGCTGGTAGTCGACCGCAGCTGAGAAGAAGAGCCGAACCGTACCGACCGAGTGGCCGCCGTTCTGGCGGAACTTTCCCCAATTCGCAGCGAGGCGATCGAGCGCCTCACGGGTCATGTAGGGGTAATTGGTGATCGACTGGTTGACCTTGATGGCGTCGATCTCATGCCGCAGCGGCTGCAGGAGGGCAGCCGAGGCTTTGACGACCAAATCCTCCAGCGCGCTACCGCGCGAGAAGTCCCGGTTCGGGAAAGCGCGACGCATGAAATCCGCGGTGAAGGCGCGGAACGGGAGCTCGATCTTGGCCATGCAGTTCCCGGCGTTAGGTCTGGAGCGAGATGGTGACCGCGCTGGCTTCAGTTTCAACGTCGGCGTCGACGCGCCACTCGCCGGATTCGATGTCCGACACCACCTGCCGGAGCTGCATTCGGGTGAGGCGTTGCTCCGGGTCGGTGGGGAGCGTGCTCGTCAGATCGGCAAGCACCTTCTCGAAGACGTGGGAGAGCGCGAGCTGAGCCTCGTCGACCTGATGGGCATGGAGGCCGAGCAGCGCCCCCCGGATGTCGCTCCCCCATTCGGGGTCGAACGCGTCCTCACCAGGGCGGGTCATCAGGTTCTTGTAGATGCGTTGCACCAACGCGTACTGCCCGTCAACGAAGTCGGCCTGTGGCCAGGTGGCGGCGGTCAAAACACCCCGGCGGTCGACGGTCAGAATCTTCACGTCGAGTGGCATGGTCGCATGATAGGACGAGATGGTAACGCGGCAAACCGTCGCATGTCTTGCTGGTATGCGAATTGTGTGTCTAAAATTTAGACACTGAGTGTTGATTCCCGCCTCACTAATTTAGAGGTGGGTAGGGTGGGTACGTGATAACC
>ENA-ORBV01011368-ORBV01011368.1-microbial-mat-metagenome-genome-assembly--contig:-NODE-11368-length-13996-cov-5.557439_pt1 | contig 13996 bp, 17 predicted proteins | sample MGYA00237777_ERZ505514 | MGnify/ENA primary metagenome ERZ505514 (study PRJEB26160, sample SAMN06269048) | microbial mat metagenome | isolation source: Oligotrophic lake microbial mat | place...
TCAGAATTGATGGCAGAGAGATCCAGCAAGTTGTTTTTTGCCTTCTGCGCATTCAAACCGAAGAAGGGGTTGTGGCAAGCCCCCGGTGATCCAGACACCGACCGGGAGTTTTCTCCGTTTCGGCAAGATTTCTTCACGAACAACTGTGGTTTGGCAGCCCACAAAAGAAAAATGCCCAGGTTGCCCAGGAATCAGATGACAAGGAGGACGACGAGGAGGAAGAATTTGAAGTTTTGTCCGAGGGTGGTCGTGAGGACAGTGAGGAGGAAATGAGGGTGAATGTCACTGAGGAACAAATTGGTGGATTGTTGGGGTCCAACTCTGTGGTCTTTTTGCGCACAACGCTGTCTGACTTTGCCTCTCATTTGATCAACCTGAGCACAAGATTCTGGCACTGGCCCTGCAACAATTCCCTTCCTTTCCCCTCTTTCTGTCCCATTTTTGACATGCTGTTTTTGATTCTTTGACACCCGCCATGGCCCAGCAACCCCCAAATTGCCTTCAAAGTCCAGCATCATGACTGTGATCTGCTGGCTGTTGTTTGGAAGGCAGTGGTGGCGTTTGTCTCAATGAGCCCCTAAAAAACTGTTTCAACTGCAACAATCATTTCATTTGAGATCCAAACTCAAATGATCTTAGCAACAGTTGTTTTCTTCTGTTTGACATTGTGACCAATGGTTTTTGATGCAGTTTTTGCTTCTTTTTGGCGAAAACACCACAAGTTGTGTGCCTTTTGTTAGCCTCCATTTGAGTCCGACTCATGCCCTTGTGCAAGCTGATCATTGTCAATTCATTGGACACGAATTTTTTGTTTAATTGTCATTTGAAAATTTGTGTCGGTTGGCCCCAATTCTGGGTGCATGTGCGCCTCAGAGAGGGCAGTTGCACCTGATGTTGGGCAATTGCCCCCGTAGGCCTCCCTCAGAATGGGCAACCACTGCTGGTGCATTTCAATTGCCCATGAGACCGCTTCCAGATGGATTGGATGTGACATGGCCTGGGAGCTGTAACCATGCTGACCTCACTGCGATGCCAAGCGCCCGCTCGTGGATCAAACTCTGAATCTCATTCTCGACTTGATCAATCACAATTCTCGTTGCAAATTGCATCTGCCACATCCTGAATTGGAGTTGCTCCACATCAAAAGGTGTCCCTACCTCCCAGTTCACAAGATTCTCTTTCAGTGCAACTCTTTGTGGCAATTCAATCCTGCGGCCTGTTCTGACTCAACATGGATTGACACATTGGCATTGCTGGCGAGACTTGACCACAAGAGTCTCTTTCAGTGCAACTCTTTGTGGCAATTCAATCCTGCGGCCTGTTCTGGCTCAACATTGATTGACACATTGGCATTGCTGGCGAGACTTGACTCTCGTCGTGACATTTTTGATGATTTTCTAGCAGTTTTGGCCTTGGAGTGCGCTGCGAGTTGCTTTCGGAGCATCCTCATGGATTGTTGCATTTGGCATCTGACGCCGTGGGCAATGCAGGAGAGGTTACAACTTCTGCGGCGGCAGCAGCAGCACTAGACCGAAGAGAGCAAGAGTGTGACTTCGCTGACATGTCAGACTGTGAGCAAAGGAACCACCTTCAGCACCACTTCCAAAGGAAACCCCAACTGTTACGAAATGCCATTAGTCCTGTTCTAGTAGTAGATAGCTTTCCATCTTCCGCCGAAAGAACTAACGAGAACGATTTGAATAACTTTAGAAGAAAATTAGTTGACATGTAACTCCTACTAGTAGAGCAACAGGGTCGGTTGTCTTCTTCGTCTATTGTCTACAGGTAGAAGATAGGCGAGCAACAAGTGCAACCGTGACACCAGCAGGAATTCCGCGTGCAATACACGCAGCCAGTCTCTCTCCCTCGCAGGCATGTGACTACTTTTCGAAGTAGAATCCACGCTAGCTAGTAGACGAGATAGGTTTCTGCCACTAGGAGTTCAAAAACCCCATTGCAACACCACTGCAGATGGTGCTGCACTGCCTAGTAGTACCCCTGTCGCACAGAATCTTGTGCTTGGACAATCCTTCATCATATTCTCCAAGCTGCTTCAACCGCCCTGCGAAACCTCTTGGGAAGACGAACATGCGAAGGAAGGATGTTCTTCTTTTGCTTCCGACAACTCGTGCAAGGCCAAGGATTTCCTCAAATTCTCAATTTGCTTGGCGAGCTCTTGGTTTTCATCCTGTAGACTCTGAATGGACCTTGGAGTGCCCAAAACCATGATCCCCGTCTCGGATGCCCCCGAATACAATTCATTCTGTAAACCACTGATTGGTTGGGAACCTGAATCTCGAAAATCAATTGGTGCATTACAAGAAGCCCTCCGAGAGAATCGTTCCGGTAGATTTGATTTGTCTTGCTCAGCATTGCCATCGAGGCTGCCACCACCGCACAAATGGATGCTGTAGTAGGCAAGGATTTTGGGACCAAACACAAAGAGCAGTGTGGACATGCAGACCACAAAAATTATACCACTCAAGACAAAGAAATATGCCGAAGGGTTGTCGTGTGCAATGACGAGGACGGGAATTCCAATAAAGCATACCGACAAAATCATAATGAGTGCTTTGATGATGTATTCGGTTTCCGCGTATTCGGTCGATATGTTCCTGGCGACGTAGGCTTCGTACACAGTAAAAACCAGCAATCCTAGATTGATGACACCCAGGGCAATCAAAAAGGCAGACGCCTGGTCGGACGCACAGTATCCATGGGATTCGGTAGGTCGGCCAAATTCGTCCCAGGCCAGAGCTTGTGTTTCACACTGCAGCGGCGACAGCGCCGTCCAAAGAGATAACACCAATACATTGGCGCACAACGCAATGGCCGATACGGTCATGACATCCAGAGCCGACACAGTGATTCGCCGAAAGCCAGACGTTCGGTTTAGGATTTTGTTGATGCGATGCAGCTTGCTCCAGATGGCACCAAAACAAAGAGAAAACCCCACCGACAAGAGCCAGGGCGAGACGACACAGGCCATGTCACATCCGGTGCTGGTCTTGGCCACTCCTGCGTCAATGCTCAAGGGAACAATGGCCACCCCGACAAAGAGGACCCCTACCAGAATACAGTGAAGAAAGATGGGCTGTGCGGAGAGTACCACACGAGACTGGACATGACACTGCACCCAAAGGCACCCCGTCAGTGCCAGGGCGACAATGACAGCACACATGGCCAAGCCGGCGGCGCGGAGTCCCGTGGACAAATGGTTCTCCTCCACTTGGATGGGCAGCAAATCCGATGGAATGGTGGTCGTCCCGTCATTAAAGATGGCTTGCTGTTGAGTAGGGATGAATTGGCCATTGTCAAAGGTGCTAATGGTAACGACCTGAAAGGCCACGTGCGTTTCATTGGATCGGTTCTCGTCGGGTTGAATGTTGAGCACTTTGTGCCGCGGATGTTGACGCGTGCCGGTCGATGAAAACGAGATGTTCCCCGTCGTTCCTTGAAAGGTGACATCCTTGAGAGCTTGAAAGTGTGCTTGTCCACCAAAGCAGGTTTTGTCGTCCTCCGTGGTGTTGGTGTTGGCATTGCATGCCGCCAATCCCACAGCAATCGCGGAATCATAAGCCCAGCTCATGACACCAAAGGTAGGAGGTTCTTGCAAGAATTTGGGATGGTTGAGAATGGGCTCAAAGATGCTACTACTGGTAGTGGTCCCATTTTGTGATGATGATGATGCACCCTCATCTTCTGAGGTAACTGGTACTGATGGCAATACATGGGATTGCAGGTACTGTATATCTTGTGGACTCTTGGCCAACAGTTTCATGGCATGATTGAGTGGATCCAAGGTCGGAGTGGGCAACTGCCCTGCCAATTCTACCACATGCACGCCAACGCTGGCCAAGGCTTGCGGGGAGTTCCGTTCCACCACGAGCCGATTAAAATGGCCTTCCCTCGAAGGCATGATCCACGTGTGCCGTCCCGTCCCGGCAATGCCCTGGGCGACGGCTTCGGTCCACAACGCCTCGACGTGTTCAACCTGAACAGGTTGCTCAACAGGTTGCTTTTGGACGAACTTTTGGGCATTTTGTCATGACATTGGTCAAGATGGATGGCAAGTTGAGCACAAAACAGCATGACATTGCATTCCAAATGAAAGTGTTTGCATGCAAGAACAGCGAGTTTCTCAGAGTCCCAATGAAGGGAGCGCACAAGTCATTGCAACAATTTGCAACATTGCAATTTGCAACCATGCATCATGGTGCTTTGCGAACAGGTTGCTTTTTCAGGTCACAGGTCATTAACCTGTTCGAACAGGTTAGCAACCGGCAACCTTAACCTGTTCAGTTTGGCGAACAGGTTAGTAACCAGCAACCTTAACCTGTTCAAAAAAGTGACCAGGTAGCCAACCCAGGTCATGGTGCTCTGCGGAATTCGGTAATTCCACCAATCAAATGACTGTGAAACTGCTAGGTTCGGAGAATTGATGCCTTTGTCCCACAATGGTTGCATTGAAAGCGGCTGGAAATGCTTCAAGTTGAAAAGCTTTCATGAAAGGTTCCAACGATCACATGTCATCCATTTTGCAGTTCCATTGTCACCAATCAAGGATGAGCTTTTCAGTTGTCATTCTCAACAACGTGGTTGTCAAGAGACTTCAAATTTTGGAAACACAAATTTTGTCTTGCATTGCTGATGACAGTGCTGTGCTGAAAGCTGCAGACCTTTCTGAGTGTTTGCAAATGAAAATTGTGATTTTCAAACCAATTCAAAATGGAATTTGAAATGGAATTTGAAAATGGGTAAAGATTCAGTCAAAGAGCTTTGGGCCAATCCTCCATCAAGTGATTGGTGCTCTTGTGTCGAAACACAGCAAGGAAAGGGGCAAACCCATGTTCCATCGTGGCGGCATTCCACCAGTGGGGTCACGTGCATCTGTCATGTTTAGTTGCATAGGAGCTGATCGGGCATTGTTCATGCATGACATCGAGTTTCATTTCATTTTCAATTCTGCGAGAATGGCTGAGATCCACAAAACTGCTGATTCAGGGTCAAATCCATGAATCTCGTTAGTGATTTGTGGGTGTGAGGAATTTTGTGGGTGATCATGCATGTCGCATGTGTCAATCTGCAAAGGTTTGAGCCACATCATTGTGTCAGATCACATGAAACAAACAGAACAATTGAGTGTCATCATGCATTGTCCATTTTCTGATTCTTTCAATGATCGATCAAACATGGGACATTGTTGTTCTTAAAAACATAACCTTGGAGAAAATTGAAACTTTGAATTGGGCAACAACTGATTTTGTCTTCTCAACAACGAATGTCACTCAAATCATGAATTTGTCAACATGAAAAGTTCTGAGCGACACCACATGCTCAGACAGTCTGAGACAAAACAATTCGCAAAAAAAATTGCAAAAATATTTTTATTTTTGTATCCAGCTCACCTTGATGAAAGTGCATTTTTCCAATCAAAACATTTTTCCAGAACTTTTGGTGAACACGAAAACGTTGAAAACTTTTAAAGAGAGGAACACAGCAACATTTCAAAAGCAGAGTGAACAGATGCAATGCAAGAGCATGCCAAATGTGAATCAAAAAGTTTTTCAGGCTCCCCCGGAATTTCTCATTTTCAGCAGGGCATGTCAAATCATGCCTTTTCACAATGGGCTCTGTCATGGTGTGACCTTTGTACGGGAAAAATCAATGAGTTTCATAATGGTAGGGTTAAGGATTTCCAAACATTTCTGACGCACTGAGGTTCAATAACTAATCAATCACGAATGACGAAAAGGCGTCTCGTTCCTCACAATTCGCAAGGAAATGTAACAAACTGGAACAGTTTGGGTGGAAATGACACTTTTAGTTGGAGTTGCGGTGGTGTTCGTTTCACAACGATGATTGTGGGTCGCCGTTACTCTCTACCTCGTCATAGACATGTACTTTATTTATTCGGACAAACGAAATGGGATACCCTGTTCCCGCGTTGTTGTGTATCAGTTCGTTTTTTTCTCGGCACACCTTCCTTGGTTGCTTCCGTGAAGACCTGAAGAGCTTTCGAGTCAACTCTGTGCATCCAGTATGACTGTGTTTTGTTGTCTGCTGGCATCGGATTGTTTGTTTCATCTTGAACTAGTCCTCACAACAAACAAACAGCCAACTACGTAGGACCTGCTTGCTACTAACAAAAGAAAACAAAAACAAATTCATGTCGAAAGATGTCAGCAAAGGATACGGCACCATTTCGGTGCGGCAACGACCGACGATCGAAGATGCGAAAAAGGATGAGTTAGCATCTCAGTATGAAGGAAATTCTTCCGTTCTAGAAGCCACGTTTAATTTTATCAATTCCTTGATCGGTGCTGGGATCGTTGGATATGCATGGGCCATTGCCACTGCCGGTGGCCTCGTATCGGTCGTTGCAATTTTGATGTTTGCCGTCATGAACAAGTATGCCTTTGACTTGGTCGTGGCACTATCGGTCGAAACAGAGGGAGCACGTGGATCCTTTGAGAATCTGGGTGCTGCTGCCTATGGAAATTGGGGCCGACGTGCGGTTGTGACTGCCAAAGGCCTCTTTATCTTTGGCTGTTTGGTGATCTACAATGTCATCTTCAAGGACAACTTTGCTCCAGCGGCATACCATTTGCTGTATAGCGCAAGACCACCAGACGGAATCCTGGCGGCGTTTCTGAGAAGCTCCTCTTTGACTACTGCTATCCTTAGCACTTCTATTCTACTTCCATTGTGCTTACTACGAAGTGTACAACCTTTGGCTAGATTCTCTGTCCTAAAGCTTTGCATCTTTCTTTACTTGGTCGGTCTTGTAATATGTTTATATATCAAGTCCTTTGCTGGTTGGAATATCACTTTGGATGCACAGAGTTTCAAGAAAAACTGGCTTGCCGTTCATCCAAGAGGACTGGTTGCCAGTCTTGGGACCTATCTCTTTTCCTTTACCGCCCAGCATGCGGTTCATATCATTTACCAATCCCTGGCGCCCGAAGTTCGAAATCTGAGCCAATGGCGAAAGGTCTCCACTTGGTCCACGGTTGCTGCCACTGTGGTTTCCTTGGTGTTTGGATTGTTTGCTTACATGACATTTTGGGAAACTTCAGACAGCAACATGTTCAGTCTGTATCGGCCATCACCAGCCATTGACATTGCTCGGATTCTGCTGAGTCTTAGCAGCCTCTTGACCTTTCCGTTGCCATTCTTCAGTTTGCGAGAATTGCTGATCTTGTCCTTTTCAGAAGAATCAGCGGATCTGACGGACAAGGGCGCTGCCACCAAAAGCTTGCCGGCCATGCGTGATGTGGAGGATCAGTCGACCACAGAAAGGTTCCGTTTATTAGATCGAGACAACCGTTCGAGTTGGTGGTTGATCCCTGGCGAAGAAACCCAATTGATACTTCCCTGCCACTTAGCATTGACTGGAGCAATTTACTTTACCTCCTTGTTTTTTGCCTTGTATGCTCGGTCACTTGGTGATGTCCTCAATCTGATTGGTTGCGCCACTGGAACAGGTAACTCGACTCATTTCATCGAGCTGACTGAGTTCCCCTAATGACAAGTACCGTTTCTCACAATTTCTCGGTATTTTTTTCACTGTCTTGTCTCGTATCTCTTGCAGTCATGGCATTTGTTCTCCCTGCCATCTTTTCCTTTAAACTTCGAGGCTACAGTCATTTCAGTGCCTTTCTTCTTGTGGTCGGAGGCAGTGTTGGTCTTTTAGGTACCATTACCAGCTTTCAAACTCTTATTCTTACGCCATGACGGAGCTCCTCAAACTGAAACCGTGAAGCAGAAGACGGTGTAGCACAGCGTAAATCGTGCGTGCAACGTGACCTAGCTAGTAGGTCCATGTATATAAATGTAAAACTGAAAAGGCACACATGATTTCAACAAAATCTTGAACGAACAGACGTTCCGAGTGATTACAAGAAGAGCGACATGCTGGCTGGATAGATAGTTTCTAATATTAGGTAGCTTTGTGTTGCTACTACTACAGTAGCTAGTCACGGTCTGGCAAGTATCCATCAGAGCAAACCGCGGTGCTTCATGCTGGCTACGAGCTACTTACTAGCTAGTTAGTAGCTATCTAAATGCGGATGTTCCCATTCGTAATGCTAGCTAGCTAACTCTCGGGACCTAACATGTTCTGCCCCCTCTGCTACTAGCTAGCTATTAGTTCCGAGCCATCAGGAACTTAGCTAATGGCTACCAGCTACAGCTACAATTAATGTAGCAGCAGGTAATCCGATCAATCCCACCGGTCTTTTGTGGTGACGAGCCAATAACCTTCTTCGACTAATTTGTGTGCGGTGAGAAAATTCCCAAATGTAGCCGGTGGGATTGATGATTTTACTATCCGGCATCAGTACTATTAGGCTTTCTAAAGAATTAGCCTGGCTTATGTCTCTGATTTCACCGTGATGTTCAAACGTACTTTAAAATTATAGCTCTACGATAATCAGTACCCCTGCAGTCATCATTCGTTTTTTCACATGACGCAGCCGGTCACGAATTTGTCGATTCATGTGTTACCTCTTCAAGACTTGATAATAAGAAACACACAGACAAACAAACAATATGGTGGCTCGCATCGACCGTGTTTGAAAACACCGTACTAGTACTGTACTACTGTACTGAACGGTACGACGTACAACTAACTAACAACACAGCACTCGAAAGGAAACACAAGCACAACAACTGCATTTGAATCACATACTACTAGTACATGCACCAACAGAGACCTGAGGCTCTCCCCTCATTGTTTGCACCTCACCTCTATTGCTCATATTCATCACTACAATCCACAAACTTTACCCAAACTAGTAGTAGCTAGCTAGTAGGCGACCGACTCCTCCTAATAGCTGTAGGAGACAGCATTTGTTTTTTTCCTCCACCAACCATTCCAAGCGCGATCATTATTTTGAATTATACAGCATGGTCACACGGGTAGTATGGGGTCTCTACCTAATAGCAGCAGCAGCAGCATCTGCAGCTACGATAACTCAAGATGCCACTTCGACAATCGACCAATACGCTACAAGAGACAGACCACGACCGACACTCACGACTGCCTATGACATCGGCCTACACCTGCATGCCAGACAATTGGTCATGGACCCCGAGTCAGCCTGCCTCGAACAAGTGGGGGCACTGGTTTCTTGTCTCGAACAAAACTGTGTCGATGAACCCTGTGAACCCACCAATGAAACCCTGAGTCCTCCCGACGGAGACTGCGATTCCAAAAGCCAAGAAATCTGCAACCGGTTTGATACGGGGTGTTGTCCACCCTGCACACAAATTGCCATGGCGTACTTGGATTGTTCAGTCTCTACTGCACTGTTTGAAACATGTCCAGACTCTCCCACTTGCAGTAGTAGAGCCAATACTACAGTCACAACAACAACAGCAGCAGCTGGTCCCAGTGCCGGTTTTAGTCCTGCTGCTAGTGGCAGTAATGATACTGCACTAGCAAGCCCAGCGACAACCACTGCGATTGCTCAGGAAGATGCACCCGAACGAGAAGCCGATGAAGGTGAAATAGTAGCCAACGCCACCACAGCAGTTCCTCCTTCTGCAGCCGCCAACACTACTACAGAAGCAGACTCTTCCGAAGCCACAACAGCAGCCACCACAGAAACCACCGAAGCACACACCCAACCGCCCAAAGATAATAATTCCTGTGCCGATGCCATTGGGGAAATGGTCCTTTGTATATTGGGCAATTGTTTCTTGAGAAATTGTGAAACCGATCCAGCTGGAAGTGAGTGTACATGATCAATGAATTCATTCATTCATGCATGCATGCATGTGTATGTATTCGTTACAAGCAGATGTGTTCTCAATCAATGTTTGTCATTCTTTACTTGCAGCCGATTCCAGTGGCCCCGGTGGTCCGTGGGCCATTGACGATTGCCAATCCTTTCAAACCGAATATTGTGCCGCCTTTGATGCAACCGATCAATGTTGTCCCGAATGCAGTGCTACCACGACAAAGTATTTGGATTGCTTTTTACAAACCACGGCAGCGGAATATTGTCCGGGAGCTACCTGTGACCTTACCAATAAAATGGGTAGCTTGATAGTACAAAGCAAGAGTGGTGGTGGCGACAGCACCCATATGGGCAGTGATGCTGCCACAAACAAAGTACTTCAAAGCAAAGAATCGTCATCATCATCCACGTCGTCGTCGCTGTCAGCATCCTCGTCATTATCGTCCTCAACAGCATCATCGTCATCATCAACAACAACAACTCACCATAATCTGAAAGGGATGGCCTACAGTAGCGGAGCATCTTCTCGTCAAACGGGTTTTGCACTACTACTGCTTGCTATTGGATCCCTATTATGCGTCGGTCTTAAATTTTGAATTTTTATTGCCGCCGCATCGCTTGGGAAGAATAACACTAAACTGCATGTCACTTGGGCCACTACTCGTACACAAACACAAAATATAATATGTAAACTGTTGTACTATATAAGAAGAAATAACGTTTCCCCTTTTTATTATTCCGTTTTCTTCTAAGAAGCCGGTACCGGATAACTATTGCTATGTAGCCAGCTAAGTAGTGGTCGGCTCTAACATTTATCTCTTATCGGCTATAACACTTGAACACCAAGTCATCCTATCAATCATTTTTTTGCAGTAGCCATCAGGAATAGCGCAGGCAAATCGGTGGTCTACAGGTGTCGTAGACGTTCCTTTACCTTCATGCCTGCTGCAAAAAAACCAGGTGTTCCGCGTCCAGACACGGTACTGCCTACATCATTCTATTTTGCTGGTAAGGCGCAAAAACATGAGATTATAATGTTACTAGTAGCTGTGTACTGCTGTGGCGACGACGGCAGTTGTGCCAAACACCTCTTCGAAGGAAGCCAGCATGGCTTTGTTAGGGATCGCAAAAATGACATGATCAAAGCATCCTTGATACCGTTCCATACTCAAGCACTTTTGAAACGTACGAGCTACCCATTCGACAGGATTACCAAAGGCTCCACAACCCCATGCACCCAGAACCAGCGTAGTATGGCCATGAACACAAGCTTGATCCAAAATACCACAAATTTTTTCCGTCAAAAAGAAATCCTCCTTGCTCGATGGCGATGGCCCCGAAACACAGGATCGTAGAGCACCGCAAATGGCGGCAAACGTAAGAGCCGGCGCTGCTGTATTCTTTTTGTTGTTGTGATTGATCCCATGACTAGCACTAGCTGGCGATGCGGTGATGAGTGCTTGCACATGAGGTACATACACGACGCCTCTGGTAGGAATAGGATAGGCCAATGTGACTTGGGCCAAACGGAGCGTAGATGTTCTGCACAAGGCTTCTTCTTGAGTTCCAAGATTGGAGGACGTAGCGCTTCCACCAGGATTGGTATCGCTTGCAAATACGAGAACTGCTGGATCTGAGGAGCTCGCAAGTTGCCATGCGCACTGCAAACCCACCAGTGTGTCGCCCTTGACGAGGACAATGTTGGCGTCTTGTGTCACTCGTGTCCGTTTGTTGTTCTTTGCAAAGAATATGGCATCAGGTACATTGGCCGTGGCTATCATTTCACTGTTGGAAATGCTCTGCTTCAAAAGGGTCTTGCTCAGGGAAATAACCGTTCCATCGTCCATGGCCACAGTACCTTTTGCAACGGCAGCTTGGATCCCAGCTGTTGCCGCGTTGCCGCTCATCGCGGCGACCCCAGCTGCTTTCTTGTTTCTGTTGTTTTTAAAATTCTTTCCCATTGTTTGTTGCTTAAAAGGATGAAAGTAATGGTTGTGGGTTGGTTTTAATTGGCATGTTGGGTGTCCTTGACTTTTATTTGAAATAAATCCAGACGTGCAGGTCGGCTTCAAACTCTGTGCAGTTTTGAGATGGCATTTTCGTTCGTGAGAAATACCACTTGGGCGCACACTCGCTCCCTAGCTGAAATAAAAATCAAACCAATCCAAATTAATGGTTGCTACCCGCGAGAATGATGGTAGATTTTGTTTCTCGCTCACTCCTACGGTAGGAGGCAAATGTGCTCCTGCCTTGTACTTGTTCCCGTCTTGGTCTTTTGTATATATTGACCAAGATATCTACCATGAACAACCGATTTTGCAAGGAACTCGGTGCATCAACTGCATGCATGGCGTTGCAACGACCTATGGAAATTCGCCTTTTTGTTTGTTTGCAAGGCTCAGATTTCGGTGCCGTACTTGATTTTAAGCTGCAGGTCGATAGATCAAACCGTGGGAGGAGGATCGATTCGATGTGAATGGATTCGATTCTGTGCGATCCAATCATCCATCCATTGTAGAGGCATATCTCGATGTATCACCGTCGGGGTCGGGCAGGCACCCACAGTGGAAAATACAGTGCCTCTCATGGCCGAGGACACAATCTAAGATCCCGATTTTACTCAGATGGTATGAAACGCTGGTTCGTTGGTTGGAAGCGAAAAACAAGATCGTGCAGCAATCATTCTCGCCTTGTCGAGAGCACGTGACTTTGTTGGTCCTACGACCTTGGCCATGTCAATAATAAAACAGCCAGACCCACGGTGAAAGCAAGTATGCCACTGAAGGTCACGGTCAAGCATTCCGTCCTCTGTCCTTTCGTTGGTGCTCGCAGTTATTTATTATTGTAGATTGCATGGCCGCGTGATTTCTTTCGTGTACGAGTGTGTGCAGTTCGCCATTCCTTCACGGTGGTAATAGTTTGAGAAAGACAATGTAAAATCCAGGAATATGCGAAAGATCTCTTTCATAGCAGTCGTTCCAATCCGTCGGTCGCACAACGCGTTCCACCTCCCATCCAGACGGCCTTACCGCCAAGTCGATAAAGACATCCAGACCTGGCACTTCCTTCCATGGCATTGGCTGTTGTAGACCCAAGGTGGTTTGAAAATACTCCCGCAAGGATTCGTCGAGGACTTGCAATGCCATGCGAGAACCGGGTTTGGACAAAGATTTCGTAAATTGTAATATTGGCAAGTGGTGGTGGGGATCAAGATATTCCAAGACACCTTCCACCATCCAATCCGTCGGTTTATTGTCGCAGTCCAAGCCGGATGAACGCAAGGCCGTTGCCAATGGCGTAAGGTTGGTCAAATCTCCTGGAAGCATGGTCAATTTGGTCAACCGATCAGCATTGTTCTTTTTGGGTGGTTGTCGCAGAGTTCCTTCATCGTCGCCTTGTTGTTGTTGCTGTTGTTGCAAGACTTGATGTTTGATCTGCAACAATTCCAAGTCCGAATCCACTTCCCATACATGATCGTAAATAATTGTGGACAACATTGAAGGACCCAACAACAATCTGTAGTATCTCGCACACATTCCAGCGCCCAAATTGACTAGTTGACGACATGGCTTGCCATTTTTATCAGCATCGACAGCAGCAGCAGCGGCAGAAGCAGACCCATCCTCCTTGTCTCGTAGCAGTAACCAATCATCGATGCATTTGGTCCGCACCGCCAAAATATCGCGGCCAGCATCACGAATGGGACTCTCGTCCAATTCGATTTGGCGTTTTTTTGGTAATAATGTATCCACCAAAGTGGTAGCGTACAAATCGTGAATCAATGGAGGAGAAAAAGGAGCATTCTTACTGTGGTAGGGAGCCGAAATGGTTTCCAAATGACGCCAATAGGCCACCAACAAGGACGTTTCTTGGACGGGTGTCAATTGCGGAAATGACGATGATGATGATGTCGAAAAACCAGAGGATGACGCAATTACCCAAACTAAAACTAGTATCCATACTGTTGGCTGCGGCACAACCATTCTTTCTTTCATGATGTTGGTTCGTGCCGCCATTAATCGGCACTCCATGCGTCCGCCAGCTGCGGCGTTTGTGGCTGCTGAGACTAGTCAACTGTATCTTGCCTCCTTTCAACTTGAAATTTCTCTCAGGTCATTTCATACATGAATCCTTCTTATGGTATAAACAAGCTACAGTCAAGAAAGATGGAATAGCTACTGCTGTAGCTGTCTATTATACACATCTCCGAGCCCACGAGACTAAGGCGAATCTCGTATGCCGTCTTCTGC
>ENA-ORBV01011370-ORBV01011370.1-microbial-mat-metagenome-genome-assembly--contig:-NODE-11370-length-13995-cov-7.581908_pt1 | contig 13995 bp, 17 predicted proteins | sample MGYA00237777_ERZ505514 | MGnify/ENA primary metagenome ERZ505514 (study PRJEB26160, sample SAMN06269048) | microbial mat metagenome | isolation source: Oligotrophic lake microbial mat | place...
GAATTTAATCGAGCAGTGCTTGAGTTTCTATCGACCGAGCTTCAGCGCCAGCAGCCCAACACGTCGCTGCACCGGAACGTTTGAGAGTTGTCGGTGAGACACAAAGGTTATCTACGTCCGGTGAGTTATGCCGTTAGGCTTTATTAAAATTGATCAGTCCACTGGAACATGGTAAGAGATGAACCTTTTCGCAACCCTGATACTATTTACCATCATGATCGTCCTTGCGGCAGTGCCCAGTTGCAGCGTGGCACTTGTTGTCACAAGGGCGGCAACTCTAGGTATTCGTGATGGTGCTGCCGTAGCAGCGGGGATTGTAGTGGGTGATCTAACTTTTGCCGCTCTCGCCATTCTTGGAATGAGTGCATTGGCTGAGACAATGGGAACCTTCTTCGCTATTGTCAGATATATTGGAGCTGCTTATTTGATTTGGTTGGGTTTCAGTTTGATTTGTTCGCGGAAATCGACAGCGGTTCCCACGGCAAATTTTGGGGGTTCAACGATGATCGCAAGTTTTGCTTCTGGACTTCTCCTCACACTTGGAGATGTAAAGGCGATACTATTTTACGCTAGTCTTTTTCCAACATTTGTGGATATGGCGCACCTTACGGTGCTAGACATTGTGGTGATTTTTGTAGTGACAGCTTTAACTGTTGGTGGTGTTAAGCTCATCTATGCATTTGCCGCTCGATCAATTATTTCAAGGTTGCATACTCAGCGATCTTATCGCCATGCAAGGACTCTTGCAGGCAGCTTAATGATCGGAACAGGCACATACATCATTGCCAAAACCTAACATCCCAATGCACCGGAACAAAGTCAGGCGATCTGTGAATTGCAAAGGAAATCTGTGTCCGGTGATTGGAGTCGTTAGCTGGCTTTGTACAAAAGCTTTGCGCTTGTCTTTCCAAATTATCGACATCACAGGAGGAATCATCATGCGATCGCTAGCCCTAACCGCTGTAGATTGTTTACTTTTAGCTCAGAGTATTTGCACCAAGGTAGAAGCAGCAAACATAGTCAACTTAACTCAGGGGCAATGGGAAGTTACGGGATTTGACAGTGTTAATTGGAATGGTTCAGACTTGATTTTCGAGACCCAGATTCCAAACAGTTCAGATTTTGACATCGCTGGCTATTTTGATTGGTACAGCAACGGAACCTATTGAGGGCGTGAGTTGTTTGCCGGAACATACACTGCCAATGGTTTTTTGAATTTCAGCGGCTTTCAACTCGTTAATCCAATTGCTATTGGGCTGGCTAATTACCAAGCTGAAGTTCTAGACTCACCACAAATTAGTAATGGAACTTGGGGCGGATTGAACGTCTTTAGCGGGAGATGGAGTGCTACAAATGCGACTACGGCTCCCGAATCCAATCCAAATATCGGTGCTGTTCCCGAACCTAGCGCTATGCTTGGATTGGGCATTGTGGCATTCGGTGGAGCCATACTCAAACGGCACGTAAAGCGTAAAGCTCTTCAATAGCTTGAGTAAACTAAGCAATCAGATACGGACAGAGTAATGGGCAGTGGATTGTCTTCACTGCCCGTTGCTTGGTTAGATATCCTTACCGTTTCAGAGTTACTGGTTTTAGGACAGTTACAATTAAATTGCATTCGTATTCCTAAACCCTTATGAGCCAAAGCCTAACTTTAGAACTCAATGAACAGGCGTTTGCGGCAATTCAGCGGCAAGCGCAGATGATTGGGATCTCGCCAGCGCAGTTAGCTGCTACCTTGCTGGAACAACAGTTTCCACAGGCTTTCAAGCTACTTTTGAATAACGCTGTGCAGAACGCGGCGGGGTCAAGGTTTGAACGTCATTTCGGGGCGTTAGAATTAGACAGTTCTACAAATTTAGACAATGAAAGCGTTGATGCGGATTTAGCCAAAGAGTACGCCCAGCAACCCTGAAGGAGAATAATGCTCCTCGATACCTCTGGATTGCTCTGTCTACATTTTTCAACTGAGCCGCTTCATACCCAAGCTTGTGTTGCGTATCAAAAAGCATCCGTCCGGTTAACCCACAATTACATCATTGCGGAATATGTCGCCCTTGCAAATGCCCGACGATTTCCCCAGTTCTAAACTTCGTCGTTGATTTGTTAAATAGCCCGGATGTAGAGACCGTATGGGTTGATGAACCGATCCATCGAGCAGCTATTGAATTGTTAATCTTACGACAAGATAAGACTTATTCGCTCTGCGATGCGGTCAGCTTCATTTTGATGCGCCAACGGAGTGTTTTTGAAGCATTGACAACCGATCGCCATTTTGAGCAAGAGGGATTTGTGCGGTTGCTAAAGCCAGCTAACGTTGCCCATAACCCGCCGCACGTAACCCTCGAATACCTCGATAACCTCTCGGCGGTCGGGTGCCTGGGCGTTGTTGGCTGGCTTCGCACGAAGTCTTTGCACTCGTCTTTTAAGGTTGTCAGCGAGTCTGAAAACACCCAGAAAGTTATTGTTGAGGTAGTCATATCGGTCTTGTCCGTGGTTTTGAGAGCAATTAAGAAGTGATTGATGATGCAATACTGAGGGGCGATCGGTGGAGGGGCGATCGCCGAGTTTTTGCAATACGCCCGTCCCATACTACTGTGGTTTTACCTTACCAATTGTTTTTAGCTTGCCGTCGGCTTCCACTCTCCACACGTCATAGACCCCAACTACGTCGCCGTTTTCGTCTACATCCACGTTGCCGCTTGCCCCTTGATAGTTGATATCCTTGCCTTCTTTTAGCAGCTTCAAGGCTTCGCAGACATCGGACACTTCGACACCCGGTGCATTGGCAACTTCGCGAAGTTTGCTCTTAATCCCTTCTCCCGTGTTTGCTTGGGCTGCTTGGGCAGAGAGCGCTAGCAGTGCCGCTGCATCCCAGGCTTGGGCGGCGTATTCCACAGGCGGTTTGTTAAACTTTGCTTGCCACAGTTTGATGAATTGCTCTAACGCCTTGCCGTCAGCACCGGGCACGGTGCCAATGGCTCCAGTCAGGATAAATTTGCCATCGCTGGTTTTGCCGACTTGCCCAGGAAATTGCTCGGATTTAGAGCCGTCGGTGAGCAAGATCTGCACGTTTTTACTTAAGCCTTGCTCGTAAGCGGTTTTGAGGAGCAATGCACCTGTTTCGGCGTAGGCGATCGCAGCAACACCTTGAGGTTGACCACCAAACGCCGCCTGCACTTCTGTTTCAAAGGTGGTAGCTTTGGGATCGTAGCGAGTGGGCTTGGCTTCGTTGGTCACGGTGCCACCCAGTTTTTTAAATGCCAGCACAAATTCTTTCTCAAATCCCACGCCGTAGTCATTGTTAATCACCACCGTGGCAACTTTTTTGACCCCTTTATCAAAGGCTAATTTGGCTAATGCTTGGGCTTGGTAGGTGTCGGGTGGTGCGGTGCGCGCCCAAAATCCTTGAAAGTCCCCTTTTTTGGCGCGATCGGTAAACACGGGGCTAGTGCTGCCGGGGGACACGAGCATCACTTTATTACGAACCGCGATCGGTGTGGCAGCGGAAGAGACTCCACTGGCAAAGGAACCCACGACTCCAGCCACTTTATCGACTTCTGCTAGCTTCGTCATGCCATCTGCGCCAGCGGTAGGGTCGGTTTGATCATCGGTGTTAGGCACAAGGGCGATCGCTGCCCCATTTACACCGCCACACTTGTTAACGGTTTCGACCAGTAAAGGCACTGCTGCCAACATGGGTTGACCGACCGAGGCTAAATCACCGGTGGCGGGTAGAAGAGAGCCAATTTTTAATGCTTCGGATCTGGCTGCTGAAGATTGAGCAGGGGTCGAGCCAGTTTGTGATCCAGAGGGAGGGGTTTGCTCTTGGCAGGCAGACGTGATCATGCCAGTTGCCAAGGTTATTGCTGACAGAGAGAAGGCTTTCCGAAAGTTGAAGCGATGTGATGATGCCAATTTACTCATTGCAGTGCCAAATTCCTCACGGTTCAACGTCCATTCAGAATATCGAGAAATGGATGATTTTTTCTAAAAATTATCAAAAAAACAAAAAAGAGTTTGGCGTTGCTAAATTTCAGGTGTGCAATTAATCAGGGCAACCCCGAAAGATCGCCCTTCATCGCACCAAATGTAGTTAGTCAACGGAGAGAGAGGGATTCGAACCCTCGGTACGGTCTTACGATTCGTACAACAGATTAGCAATCTGCCGCTTTCGACCACTCAGCCATCTCTCCAACTATCGAAAAACTATGATAACAGATTTCCATCTCAGAGTTTAGCGGTGATGAATGTTTTAATCAAAAAGGAGCGCGATTCGTGAAACCTTAGCGAAGCTTTCCACAGGAATCCCTACGCGAATCGCTCACGTCCCTTCAAATCAATTGGCTTTCTCTAAAATTTGTTTTCTCTAAACCGCTAAAAAATTGCCAACGTCAGACATGCCAGCAACCCGCCCACCAGATAAAATACTGCAACAATATGGGTTTCAGCCCAACCTGAAAGCTCTAAGTGATTGTGGTAGGGCGACATTTTGAACAAGCGTTTGCCAATCCCATCCGATCCTTTTGTCGCTTTAAAGTAGCTGACTTGGGCAATAACCGACAGGGTTTCCACTAGAAACAATCCGCCTAAAATGAACAGTGCCAGCAGATTGCTGCTGAGGATTGCCACGGCTGCCAAAGCGCCGCCCAGTGCCAAAGAACCAGTGTCGCCCATAAACACACGAGCAGGATTGCGGTTGTGAACTAAAAAGCCTAAACATGCTCCACTGAGGCAAGCGCAGAAGATCATCAAGTCGGAAGCCGTGGGAGCAACGAGTGCACCTAAAGCCAGTAGCGCGATCGCCACAGTTCCGGCTGCCAGACCATCTAGACCATCGGTGAGGTTCGTGGCATTGCTTTCTGCAACCAGCGCAAACCACCCTAAAGGAACCATCATCAAGCCTAAAGGGAGCAGATTGCCAAACGGTAGGGTCAGATTCGCAATACTAGCGGGTTGAGTCAGGGCTGCCCACACACAAAACGCACCGCCAAAGGCAATTTGCATTGCCAGCTTTACACGGGGAGAAATTCCCTTGTTTGTTTTACGTCGAATGATTTGCCAATCGTCTAGCCAGCCGATGAAGGCGTAGGAAAACGTCAGCGTCACCACTGCTACTACACCGGGTGAAAACTCTGACCAGGCAAGAGCGACTAGTAGCGCTACTGGAATAAAGAAGATGCCGCCCATAGTTGGAGTTCCGGCTTTCTTTAGGTGAGATTGGGGTCCATCTTCGCGGATACTTTGCCCTGCTTTGATTGTCTGTAACATCGGCACAGCAGAAAATCCAAGGGCTGCGGTCACCAAGGCACAAATCCACAAAGGCAAGGTCAAAGACTCGATTTGCCAGGGCGATCGCCCTGCTGCCCAATCCAAATACAATGCCGCCATACTCAGACTGGCTGTTATCACGGCTAATAACAGCGTTCCAGATAGTCGGAAAAGCGGTCTATAAAATATTTTGGCATCCACAAGCGTTTCACTCCACACCACACACTATGCACTATCTGACTGAACTACAAAGCTGCAAAATTAGCTGCTTTTAGGGGTCAAAAACTCACAACTATTTCCAAATATCACTTCAATCTATTCAAGAATTAATCTTCCAATTCCAGTTCTTCGTCGTCATCATCATCAAAATCATTCGTATTGTCTTCGCCTGCCATCAACGCATTAATTTCCTCTTCATTGTCGCGATAATCAAAGTCGGTACTCTCACGAGCTAATAGGCGACCGCTTGCCTCTAGCCAGCCCAAAATTGAAGAAGATTGTCTTTGAGGCAAAACCCGTGCCCGTTGGCTGCGAGGCTCTTCATGCAGAGAAGGATTGTAAGTCATACGCCCGTTCGTTTCCAAAAAAATCGCTGTCAGTATACTAAAGATTGCAGGGACACTGAATCTAGCAAGCCAATTCACGCTACTTCGCCTGAGGCAACAACCAAATGCGAAAAAGACACCAAAAGTGTATCACTCTTCGATGAAATTGCAAGATTTTGTCCTACCCTATTCAGTATTCCACAAGGTCATTATCTCCATCACGAGAATCCTATAAAATGATTGGAAAATCAGAACTGTTAAACGCGATCGCGGGCACTAATCGAGGCTTATCGGCAACCGATAGTCAAAAGCAGGCGATTTTAGCGACTATTGCTCAATTGGAAGACCGCAACCCTACCCCTCGCCCTGTGGAAGCCGCAACCCTTTTAGAGGGCGATTGGCGGCTACTCTATACCACCAGTCGCGGGATTTTGGGCATCAACCAATTTCCACTAATTAATCTGGGTCAGGTTTATCAATGCATTCGGGTCAAGCAGGCAAAGCTTTATAACATTGCGGAAGTTGCCGGGTTGCCTTTAGCCGAGGGCATTGTCAGCGTATCGGCGCGATTTGAACCTGTTTCTGAGCGGCGGGTGGATGTGAGTTTTGAGCGATCGATATTGGGGTTGCAGCGCTTCATCGGCTATCAATCGCCCAGCGCATTTATTCAGCAGATCGAAGCGGGTCAGAAGTTTGCCGCGATCGATTTCACCATCAATCGCGACCAAAGCGGCTGGCTAGATATCACCTATTTAGATGAGAATTTGCGCGTCGGGCGGGGCAATGAAGGCAGTGTATTTGTGCTGACAAAATGATTTCTTTAACGGTTCCTTCGCCTGTAACTGCGACCATTCGATTATCCCAGGGGCATCTAAATCTGCTGGCTGCCTGTCCGCGCAAATTTCAATATGCTTTTCTCGACCAGCTTAGTTCTCCCAACTTAACCGAACAGCAAGAACGCCAGAATCAAGGCGCACAGTTTCATCTGCTGTTGCAGCAGTGGCAGCTTGGCTTACCGATCGCGCCTTTGACCCAAGCCGATCCTCAGCTTGATCAATGGTTTACTGCCTTTGAATCTGCCTCGCCTGAAATTTTGGCACTTCCCGGCAGCGCCTCGCCGATTCAGCAAGCGGAACACGAGCGCACCTTAGAATGTCAGGGCTATCTACTGACCATGCGCTACGACTTGCTGTTAGCGGGCGATCGCCATGCCAAAATTTTGGATTGGAAAACCTATCCTCGTCCTCAAAATGCCCGTCATCTGGCAGCCAATTGGCAAACCCGCTTATATCTCTATGGTCTAGCGGAAACCAGCCCCTACGAACCTGAGCAACTGTCGATGGCGTACTGGTTTTTTCAAGCGACTCAAGCTGCTGCTACGCCCCAAAGTCTGAGTTTTTCCTACGATCGCACCCAGCACGATCGCACTCGCCAAGACTTGACGAATCTCTTGCAACAGTTAACCGATTGGCTGAGTCAATATGCTGCTGGAGAAAGCCTGCCCCAATTGGGAATTGCTCACCGAGAATGCGATCGCTGCAACTTTTTTCCCCGATGCTTCGGTGACTTCATGCCGTCTGACCCACGCCTTGAAACATCTGATCCGCTGACGCTCCCGGCAATTTTGGAGATTCAAGAAGTTCCTCTCTAGATATGAATATGACTCGTGACACCACTGATAAACATAAAGACTATGAAATGTTGCCAAGCCTCGTGCGAGACATGGATATTGACGACATCGCCTCGGTTTATCACTTGGGCGAAACCCTTTTCACCAGCGATCTCTATCCCTATATCTATCGCACCTGGGATCAATGGGAAGTGATTGGGCTGTATAACACCGACCCAGAATATTGCCTCGTTGCCGAAATTCAAGACCAGCTTGCAGGCTTTATTCTTGGCACCATCATCACCAAAGCCTCTTTAGCCTACGGCTATATTCTCTGGCTCGGCGTAAACCCAGCCTTTCAGCGGCGCGGTGTTGCCGATTCATTGGTCGATCGCCTAGTCGAGCGAATGATTGATGATGGTGCCCGGTTTATGATGATGGACACTGACCCAGAAAATATTCCAGCCGTCAACTTCTTTACGCGCAAAGGGTTTGGCAATATTCGTAAGCACGTATTTCTATCGATAGATCTGAGTCAGCATGAGTATTATGGCAAGCTGATTGCCTACGAGCGCGAAAAAGCAGAGCGCAAAGTCTGGAAGCGTCCCCGTCGTCCCACAAAATCTTAAATGATGCCAGAATCTATTCAATGGCAAGTTCAAGTTTCTGCGCCGCCGGAGTGGTTTGGGGCGGCGGTGGCGCAAATCGTGACCGCCAGTCGCGGTTATGTGGCGCAGTTGCTTTGGCAGCGAGGGATTCAGGATGTTGATCAGCTTGCAGGATATTTGAATCCGGCTGAGTATGTGCCGACGAGTCCGTTTGCGTTTGGGGAGGAGATGCATTGGGCGATCGCCCGACTAAAGCAGGCGCGACAGACTCAAGAAATTGTGGCGATTTGGGGTGATTTTGATGCGGATGGTGTGACGGCAACGGCGGTCTTGTGGGATGGCTTGGGGCAATTTTTTACGCAGCAGGAAACATTGCTCTACTACATTCCCAATCGCCTGACGGAATCTCACGGGTTATCTCGGCAAGGGCTGGAATATCTGCATAGCAGGGGTTGTCGCCTGATCGTGACCTGCGATACGGGCAGCACGAATCTGGAAGAAATCGCGATCGCCCGTGAGTTTGGCATTGATGTTATTGTCACCGATCACCACACCTTGCCGAGCGATCGCCCCCCAGTTATCGCCATTATCAATCCGCGCTACTTTGCAGCAACCCATCCGTTGGCGAGTTTATCGGGTGTAGCGGTTGCCTACAAGCTGGTGGAAGCGCTGTATGAAACACTGCCGGAAGTGCCCCAGAAGCCCCTAGCTGAACTGCTGGATCTGGTGGCGATCGGATTAATTGCCGACCTAGTGGAACTGAAAGGCGACTGTCGCTATCTGGCACAGGTGGGCATTGAGCAATTGCAGAAGCAGAGCAATCCGATCACCATGACCCGCCCCGGTGTGGCGAAACTGCTGGAATTTTGTAAGCGTACGGGCGATCGCCCTACCGATATCTCCTTTGGGTTAGGTCCGCGGATTAACGCCGTCAGCCGCATTCAGGGGGATGCTCATTTTTGTGTCGAGCTTCTCACTAGCCAAGATGTTCACCTCTGCAACCAACTTGCCGAAGCGACCGAACTCGCCAACGCCCGTCGCAAAGCCTTACAAAAAGAAGTGGTGCAGCAAGTCACGGCGCGGATTGCTCAACTCGACCTTTCCACGACCCGCGTGATTGTGCTTGCCGATGAGCAATGGCACCTTGGCGTATTGGGACTCGTCGCCGGACAGATTGCCCAAGAATATGGCAGACCCACGATTTTGCTCAGCACAGAAGGAATGGCGACTCCTTTTGCCCGTGGCTCGGCTCGGTCGGTGAACAACATTGATTTATATGAACTGGTGAAGAGTCAGGCGCATTTGCTGCATCGGTTTGGTGGTCATCCGTTTGCGGCGGGGCTGAGTTTGCCTGTGGAAAATGTGCCGCTGTTTATGGAGGCAATTAATCAGGAGTTGCGGCAGGTAGAAATAGGGGCGATCGCCCCTGCTCTGCAAATCGATCTGACTGTGACGGTCGCTGAACTTGGCAAAGACCTATTCCACGAGCTAAAGATGCTAGAACCCTGCGGCATGGGCAATCCCAGTCCCAAGCTGCTGATTCAAAACTGCTGGTTTGAAAAGGTGTGGAATAAAAACATCAAGGATCGGCGCGGTGGCAAGGTGCAATACATCAAAACGGGGTTTGAACTGCGGGATGATTCCACAGAGCAGCCGTTTCCGGGCGTGTGGTGGGGGCACTATCGAGAGGAGATTCCCCAGGGACGCTGTGATGTGGTGGTTGAGCTAGATAGCAATACCTATGAGCGCCGCTATGAAGTGCGGATTGTGGCAGTTCGCCCACGGGAAACCATTCAGCTACAAGATTCCGCTCTTCCAAACGATTGGCTGTTGGATTGGCGGGGCTTGGATGAAGCAATCATTGCCGCAGAAATACAGCAGAGTCAGGTCGCCGAAAAAATGCCGCTGATACTTCGACACGCTCCCACTAGCTGGGCAGAGTTTCAGACGTGGGTTCGACGTGCCCAACAGGAGCAGCGATCGCTGGCGATCGCCTACACCCTACCCACACCCCAACCGCCTATGGATATCTGGCAGACCTTGGTGGGCATTGCTAAATACCTCAGCCGCACTGGAAAAACTGCAACCCGTCAACAATTGTTAGACAAACTGGAACTGAGCGATCGCGCCTTACAGCTTGGCTTCAAAACCTTGATGTTGCTCAATTTTGAAGTGCAGCACCACGATCAATCTTTTGCGATTATGGACAATGCGATTCGTGAAACTTTAGCGAAGCTTTCTACAGAAATCCCTACAGAAATTGCGCCGACAGAAACGCCTCCAGCCTTAACTGACGCGGTGCAAAACTTCCTCAATGCAGTCAAAGAAGATCAATTTCGTCGCCAATACTTCTTTCAGGTTCCGGTCTCGATTATTCACGCCCTCGCCATTCGATCCTCGCCTCGCTTATGAAGCAGAACGATTGTTGTAATCGCTTGTCATCAATCCTGAACGGCTCGAACGGCGCACAAAGTTCTTCAACATATAAGTCAGGTCATCGGGAGCCAGGGATGCCGATAGCGCATCTACTGTATTGATTGTGCCTGCTTCATGCAGGTCATACAACGCTTGGTTAAGGGTTTGGCTACTGTCTATGCCTTCTTCCATTAGTAAATGAATATCATCAAAATTGCCCTTGAGCAAATAGTCGCGAATGGTTGCCGTGTTGACCATAATTTCTAGAGCGGCGGTGCGTCCACCTTGAGTGGTGGGCACTAGGGCTTGAGCAATCACGGCATTCAGGGCATCCACAATTTGAATGCGAACGGTTTCCTGTTCTTCGGGGTTATAAAAGTTCAGCAGACGCTTAAAGGCGTTCACGGCTCCTTTGGTATGCAGCGTGCCCAAAACGAGGTGCCCGGTTAAGGAGGCGCGGATGGCGGTGTCTACGGTTTCGCGATCGCGCATTTCCCCAATCAAGATAACATCTGGATCTTGGCGCAGCGCTGCCCGCAGTGCATCTTTAAATTCGTGCGTGTGCAGCCCAACCTCTCGCTGGGTGAACAAAGCCTGGTTCGAGGTATGCACATACTCAATTGGGTCTTCGATCGTCACTATCTTACGAGGATACGAGTCATTCACATGGCGCAGCATTGCCGCCAAGGAGGTCGATTTGCCGGAGTTGACTGATCCCGTAATCAACACTAAACCTTGCCGTTCTTCGGCTAAATAGCCAAGCACCGCAGGCAAATTCATCTTTTTCAGAGTCGGCACATTTAATGAAATCAACCGCAGCACCATGGAGCCGCCCATCATCGACTGAGCGCAGTTGACTCGACACCGCACTAACCCTTCATATAAAACAGCCGTATCTAACTCTTGAGAGACTTGAAACTTTTCGCGCTGGGCAGGAGTGAGTAGTTCAGCCAAAAAATCATCGAACTGGGCGATCGTCACTCGACCATAGGATGCCTGGAGAACCATTTTGCCCTGAATCCGAAATCGGGGCACTTCGCCAACTTGCAGGTGAATATCTGAAGCCTGTTGCTTGAAAGCATCTTCTACCATGCCGCGCACAGTGCCATGTTTCAGCACTTCTGCATCGGGTTTATCCAAAGCGATGCTATGGAGCCGCAGAGAATCGGTGCCCTGAGCCGTGGGGGCGCAAATAATTCGCCCCTGCATAAATCCCTGAATTCGCACATCGCTGTCTAGCTTACGAGTGGTGGCGTAGTGCTGAATTTGTGGGGGCGAAAGCACTTCTTGAAGATAGTGCTGAAACAGATCCGCAGTGACCGTGGAAAAATGCCCTTGGGGTAGCATTTCGCCATTGATGCGATAAAACGGCGGGCGACCCATTTGTAGGTAAACGACGGAAGCCCCGCGATCGCAAGCATCTTGAATAACCTGCCGGATAGAAGTAGGCGTATTAAGCTGAGGTTCAGCAGAAACTTGAGTGGCAGTCATGGCGGTGTTGGGCGATGTGAGAAGCAATCAATAGAAACAATGCCTTTTTTTAGCAGGTGAAAGGGTTTCGCTATCAGGGTTCTGAGTCAAGCACCTGTCCATGTAACTCGATCAAGGCTTCGGTTAATCGAGCTAAGCGGCTCTCCATTTTGCGTTTGCGACCCAAAATATGCTGAAAGCGTTGAAAGCGCGCGATCGCCAAACTGACATCGGGCACCTGTTCCGCCGGACAATCGCGCACCCAGGGCTGTCCCGTTTCACTCAGTCCGCAGAGGCAATAGCCACCGCTATTTTCCTCGATTTCTAGCCAACCGTCTACCATAGGTCCTTCTGCATAGATTGCCTCAACTTGCAGAGTCAGCGTTTGTAGAACAGTTTGCCAACCGTTTAGAGTGGATTGCATTTCTTGCAGTAAGCTAACTGCGAGAGCCGCATTCACTGGCATCGAAGCAGGATTTGCAGAGGCAGGGGAAGCAAAGGGCATAAAGAGAGGCTCCGCGATCGCTCCTTCTGCCAGAATATTGTGATCTGCCAAGTAAAATGGCAGTGATAAATGGGCTTCTGTTGACCACGGTTCAACCAATACAGATTGCTCTACCGTGCGAACATCCATTTGCTGGAGGGCGGCTTCTATTCGTTTCAGATCTGGTTTCATTGCAACCTACTCTCTTACTTCCGAAACTAACGTCAATTTTTTAGACCATCCCGTTTATAGTAAACACTCAAATTGATGATTTGCAGCCTGTTGATGCACAATTTTCAATACTTTTCTAAAATTTATGTCAAGACATCTCATTTTGGTCACCGGACCCAGCCGATCGGGTAAGAGTGAATGGGCAGAAGATCTAGCCGCTCAGGTTGGCGATCCGGTGATCTATGTGGCAACCTCTCAGATTGATCCAGCCGATCTAGAGTGGCGATCGCGAGTTCAACGCCACCGCGATCGCCGCCCCAAAGACTGGACGACTCAAGCAGTGCCGCTCCACTTAGCGGAGGCAATTGACACAGCGCCCGCTGACCATTGCTTGCTGGTCGATTCTTTGGGCACCTGGCTAACAAACTGTTTAGATCAGCCAGAAGAGGACTGGAAAAAAACAACGCAAACACTGCTTGACAGCCTCCAATCAACCTCAAACATCGTCATTTTAGTTGCCGAAGAAACCGGATGGGGCGTGGTGCCTGCTTATCCTTTGGGGCGCACCTTTCGCGATCGCTTGGGTCATCTCACCCGACAGATTGGGGCGATCGCCGATACCGTCTACCTCGTCACCGCTGGCTATGCCTTGAACTTGAGTCAGCTAGGCACACCGTTAAAAGACATCAGCCAACATTGAGATTTGCCGAGTGCGATCGCCCGTCGATTCCCAGATGTGATTGGCGTAAGTTCGCGATCGGCTGCAAAATCTCACGAACCACTAAACCTTTCGACTCTTCAAACTGACCCTATACTCCTTGTCGTTCCCAAGGCAAACTCATCTAGAACCTAACCTTGCTTTGGGGTCTGACGAGATAACGTTCCCAATCAGCGGCGGTAGACAGCTTCAGCCTTAACATCAGAGGCTCTCAGCCGTCCGCTGCATTTGAGTTGTTATGCTGTTGAACCACCCCACAAGCTTATTCAGGTTTTACCCAACCTTTAACTACAGCCTTACCAACATTGACATACGGGTTGTCTAAAAACTCTTCAATAGCGGCTTCACCACCAGCTTGCAATGCACCAACCACACGACGTTTGAAGCTAGGAGTAGTTTCATCGTTAACATATGAAACTTTTTCAGCTTCAGTAGCAGTTGGGTGAGCGACCTCTAACTGCTTGAGGAGTTGCTGAATTTCCTTAGCTGCTTCTGCAAGAGTTCTCCTTTGCTCACTACCATGAATATGCTGATTTGCTTGCTGCCGTGCATTGTCTGAGACTTGATTTGCAAGATTTGCAACATTTGCCTCACGTAAATCATTGTTGAAAGTGTTTGAGTTTGACTGGCTTTCTGATGCAGGCTCAATATGAGCCTTTACACTTCCTCCAACCTGTCTCTTATACACATCTCCGAGCCCACGA
>ENA-ORBV01011371-ORBV01011371.1-microbial-mat-metagenome-genome-assembly--contig:-NODE-11371-length-13995-cov-4.990085_pt1 | contig 13995 bp, 8 predicted proteins | sample MGYA00237777_ERZ505514 | MGnify/ENA primary metagenome ERZ505514 (study PRJEB26160, sample SAMN06269048) | microbial mat metagenome | isolation source: Oligotrophic lake microbial mat | place...
TGTTCCACATCGAGTGTCTTTTAAAGTTTCTTTCGAAACAGCATCGGGTTACCGCTGGCTGTAGTTTACCCTAATGACACTAATCTTTGAGTTAATAACAATGCCACTTTGACTGTCAAAGCAGAATTGCTTGTGTGGCTCATTGCATCCATTTTGGGAATGATCATTTGCATGATTCTCTTGAGTTTGTTGTTGGAAAGTTTTGCAACCAATCCAACAAAATTCAGCACACTGTCTGAGATGACAACTTCACCCTAACCCAGTGGGGCACCAGCTGCAATTTGATTTTCAACCATCGCCTCACTTTGAAGTTCATTTTTCCACTGTGACAATGGGAAACAAAAAATTCAATTGATTCGCGGGGACTGGTTTTCCACAACAATTTGCCACCCCTGCCAACCTTCAACATGTGAAATCCTTGCTTAACAATCTTTGCAAAATCATGACCAAACTAGAGAGACAACCATGTCTTTTCCCTGTCAAAAGATTTCCAAGGTCATTGAGAAGGCCACCATTGTGGATGGCCTTGTGGCCATCTGCAAGAAGATGACAGCTGCATTGTTGCCTCACCAAGTCGCAGACCTTGCTCAATTGAAGCATGTTTTCTGGACATTGATTGCCCTCAACGCCTGGATCATTCTGTTCCTCCACTCCTCTGACAACATCATCCTTTGGTGATGGGGAGTTGAATTGGATCCTTTTGAAGGTCCGCTGAACAATCCAAGAACCCAAACACGCACGAGCAACTGACAACAACATTCCCACCACCAGCTCTATCAATTGACTCTCCTCCTCTTGTCCTGGTCCAGCTTTGATTTCAAAAGAGATTAATCTCTGGCTTTTAGTTCCTCATTTCTTACCCACATCTTTTGCTTGAACATCAAAGGAGTTCATTGATGTTGATAATTTTTTCCAAGTCAGTTTTTGTGTTTTGTTAGTTCGTGTTCCAATGGAATGTTTCACTGACATGCGCAACGTCACTCCACAAACAACAAGGGGTCACTGTTCTACATTGAGCATCATGAAGAATGACTCTGGACACCACTAGCTGCAGTTTTTCTACAACGGCATTGATCTTTGACTCAACAGCAAAACTTTGAAAACAATTGACACAAACTTTCAAATCAAACAAAATCTTCAAACAAATGTGATTTTGACAATGTTGATTTTCCAAATTGTGACAACCCAAATGGGCATGTTGCCTGAGGTTGAGCATGCTAAAACTGTAAATATCCACTTTGTTGCATCAGACATTGTCAATTAGTTAAGCAGGCCAATGTCCTAATTGGGAATTTCTCAACGCAGTCCAGACATCCACCATCCGATTTAGGGTTAACGCTTATTTTTTAGCGCCCCAAATTTTCAAATTTAGATAGATCGCACACCGACGCTGCCCTGAGTCCTGTGAGCGGAAGGAACAATTTCGCAAACTTGCCAAATTTGTTGTTCCGAGGTGGTGTGTTGGTCTTGTAAAGAGGAAAATCTCGGAGCTCTGACGGCGTCCAAGTTCTTGCAAATAACTCCAATAAGCGATGCATGACATGACAAATCATTACAACAAACGAAGCAGTTAAATAATCAAATTTAGATACTAGCAAGACAAAAGGGCTGGGAAAAATTTGCCACAGGAGGAATTACCGATAGTTACAATCGTACTGGGGAACAAAATAACAATGTCAACAATGATAATAAGGGCGTCGATCATATCCGTCGTCATTGCGGTGTCGAGTGCACAGCAGGAAGCCGCCTCGACTCTACTCGACTTTGCACCCGGAAATAACAACAATCTCTTTGCGCCCGAGGCAACTTTTGAAAAATGTCGTCCCTGCGATGGCACCATTGATGAGAGCAAAATGATTGATGGATTGAGTTGTGGCGAATGGTTCGAATATGCCAGTCAAGTACCTGCCTATACGGATGAATGTGCCTTGGAACGTTTATTGGGGTGGAAATTCTGTGGTTGTCCCTCCAATACACATTCGCCGACTTGCACCTTTTGTGAAGCGGCAGAAACAGCCATTGACATGGACAAGCAGCTTCCCTTTTCCACCATTCCCTGCAAAACCTTTGTGGATGTACCCGCTCTTGACGGAGAGCATACTTGTCAGATTGCCCAAGACTTTTCGTCGTATTGTGGATGTCCCACGGCTACGCCACGATGTTCGTTATGCGCTGATGGAGCCCCGCCTACAAATTTGGAGGCTCCCTTGTATTTAGGAATGACATGTGCCGATATCCATGATCTGTATTCCGTCAGTTCGGCTCGAAGGTGTGGGGAACTGGAAGCGGATTATCCCTTTGATTTGCAGGCGTATTGTGGGTGTAACAACGCCCCCAAACCACAACACGGCTGTAGCTTTTGTCCGTATCAAGGAGAACTTCATAATTACACACAAACATTGGTCAGCGATCCTACCAGTCAATGCGGTGATTGGGAAACGCTAGCCGAATATGCCAAGGAGGGTGAATCAACGTGTGCTGTCTTTCAATATGTTGGGTTGGAATGTTGTGATGATATGGTCTTGCCCGATTTCTTCAAGGATTTTTTGGGTGACGAAGAAACGGACGAAGAAAGTGTTGCCCTTTTAGAGGGGCGACAGCCCGACGAAGCAACGGAAGAACCTACGGAAGAAATCTTCCAACTAGACTATAATGACCCGGATGCAGGGTTTGATCCAAATGATCTAGCAATACCATTTGTGGCTGCAGTCCCGAATTCGGACCCACCCCAAAACATTTCGGCAGCTGTTCACGATTGCTTTCTCTCGAATACTGTGGAAGGCGTGGTTGCCGATGACACCAAACCCCCTTCTCTGCTGCATTTGCAGCAAGTCGAACGAAACGATTCCCTGGTGGAACAAGAAGCGGTTAAGGAGCTCGGGGATCTGTTTCATCACCAAGTTAACTCTCAGCTCCAAGGAAGCGACAATATCACAAGCAGCGTGGAGGTACCAGCGCAACAAGGCAGGAGCTCGTCCTTGGCTGCCACCAAATGGAAGATGCTGCTCAACGATTTGCAGGGCATTGATATTCCACCCGAGATGACATCGTTACAAATCTCGGATGAGTTTGCCAATAGGACGTTCCTTCCGACCCTTTCGCAATGCTTGATGAACGCAGTAGATACCTTTTCGGATTGTGCCTTGTGTGCTGGTGGAGAACGACCCACTCAGCCAGAAAAGATGATCCCCATTGTCGGACTTTTCTGTGACGAGTATGACGCGTGGAGAGCGGATGCCACTCCTCAGGATTGCAAATCCATGAAATCATGGTTGCCATTTGATATGGGGGCTTGGTGTGGATGTCCCGGTATTCCGGATCCCACTGTCTTGGACGATCCACCCAGAAAGTCAGAACTCGAAAATATTACTACTAGTAGCGCTGGTAGTCAAGAAGAGCATTGCTCGTTTTGTCCCGAAGGAATGATAATGGTATTGGGATCGTGGCAACGTACCATCAATGATCCATCCTTATTGGATGGCTACGAGGAAAGCTCTACTTGTGCCCAATGGGCGGAAATGGCCCCGTATACCACCGCCGAGACGCAAGGGTGTTCCTTTTTGCAAAACATTGGAATGGCCGGGTGCTGCGAATATCTCGAAGAAAATGTGTGGGAAGAAACCCCCAACCCCACAGTTGCTGCCGATGCCACGACGCTTCTGCGACCACCTTCTGCAGCTCCCCATGCCAACGCCACCCTGGCGCCCGTCATGGAGCCAATCGTTGTCAACAGCGGAGCAACGTCTAACACGATGTCTGCTACAAGCTTTTTGGCAATTGGTATCTCTCTGGTGTTCCTGCTGTTGTTATAATATGACAATACGACGTGACGTTCGTGACTGTCTTTGTTATTTTCTTCTTCGCTTCAGATCGCAGGAATATATTCTTTTCGGTGATTGCTTGGGTTTCAGTTGTTTAGGTATGCTAGGGCATATTACGGTGCATACCTTTCCATAATTCATAACTAAATTATAAATAAGCTTTCTTTTACAACCATTTTGAAGAACAAAAATCAGTCGAGCCACATGATGCCGGGATCGAGCGGACAGTGAAGTGTAGCCCCTTCAGGATCATCCTACGCATGCTCCAACTGAACCGCGTTGGAAGCACCCAGAAATAGGCTACCAGCTAGCTAGCTTGGAGGGTACAAACGCCTACTTTGATGAAGTGGAACAACCTTGCTGCTGGAAAGAGATGCAAAGGGCAGCTGTTGAACTACTGAATTCCTTCAGACTTGCTAGCTACAGTAGTACCTACGTCTTCGGGACATGATTTGCCAAAATACTGTAATCCAAACCAAAAGATTGGATTGGAGATCCTCAAGGTTGATACACTTTCTTTCTGGTCTGCGGATTTGCCTTCAGCTGTAGACAGACTTGGTTTCAACCCACTTGTTGAAGGTCTAGCTAGCTACTAGCTAGCTATATAGCTATGAGAGTGGACCTATCTTTGGATAGCATGGTAGAATTCCATTGAGCAAATGTGCACTCTTTGTTTTATTTATTACCGGAACCTCCCGTACCCAAGGAATGAATCCTTTCCTTGCTCGTCCCGGGATTGAATTTGATTTGGCCGTCCCTGTCATTTTAATTTTTTGTCGCTGATCTGGCACGTCGATTTGGCTGACTCATCACGCACCCACCCGCTTGGATATCTATCGTACGCTCACATCCTGTTCGTGCCACACAATCTTGCTGCCAGAATCTGGGAGCTAGACTATTATAATTATATTAGCCCATGTTGATTGAGCAAACAACATAATCACAATCTATAGCCATGAAACTCATTGACCCCTCCTCGAGCTCTGGTGCTACCTCCACCCCCTCTCCTGCTACCATGAAAATTGTTTCTCCTGCTACGACATGTTGGTTGGCATCGGCGGCTGCTTCTACCACAAAGCCTCTGACTTCCACGACGGCCATTCTTTCAGTTGGATCGGATCAGCATTATCAATTGCGTCCTTTTGACTTGGATCAAGACACACATGCCTTGCAGGACATTTGCAAAGATGTCTATGGAGGTCGCGACTACTTGCCTCAAACGGCTATCAAATACGCAAGGGATCCCCATGCTTGTTTTTTGGCACTGGCACCCCTTGCTTTCGACAATGAGACTCGTGTAGAAAGAGATCCAACTCGTCAAGGTCCGATTGTGGCCGTGGCCAATGCGCAACAACACGTATTACCCAATATCGCCTGGTTGGAAGCCGTCCGAACGTGCCCTACACAACGAGGCAAGGGATTGGCCCGCATTTTGACACAACAATTAATGGACATTTCACGCTCCCAATTTGACTGCCACAATGTGTATACCTGTACGGTGGACAGCAATGTGGCCATGAAAAAAATCTTTGCCAAGGTCGGAATGACACATTTGGGCAATATTCATCAAGTGAAATTCGATCGATTGATGGAATTGCCAGGATGGGCGTCTGGTAATAATAAAAACGACGAGGATGCGGACGTCCGTCCTCAACCCCTCTTGCAGGCTCTTCAATTGGAATCACGGGTGACCTCTCACGCCAAACAAATGGAGTGGGTTCCTGTCACCTCCATGGAGGAATTGCACGCTGTACTACACCAAATCCGAACGGAAGGTGGCATGGGATATTTGCCCGCCTTGTACAAAGTATTGTCGACTCCAAAAACGGTCGAGGCCATTCAAGTTGGGTTGGTGTGGAAATTACGCACCACCGACACTCCTCGCAGTGCCGTGATTGCCTTTTCCCGAGATGACCAAATCCAAAGTTTGGAATCAAAGTGGGTCTGTTCGATTGCCGCCACGACCTGCGTGGCGGTCGAATCGGCCTTGTGGCATGCCTGTGGTGCCGATCCGGATGGGGACGCCGAGGATTCGATATTTTCAAGTCTCGCGACGGCCACCCAAAAGGATCCTAGTAGTTGCGAGGAGTGTATATCCTTGCCGGCGACCTTTACTATTTCCGTGGATGGTGCCGTTCCGGTGCATCGCGAGAGTAGTAGCAAGCTCTGTCAAGGCATACCCTTTGTCGACGCCCAGGATGCCTGTGTCCTCTACGGGACAACCAACTAACAACCGATACCGCAAACAGCAATAACACAATGCTGAATAGATGATGTCTTATATTCTGCAGTTTATGCCATTTGCCAATTTGCCACACGACGCATGCAATTCAAATCACCAACGATGTTCGGTTTTTGTTTTGGTCCTGTCCAGTTCCGAATACCAGGCACGTCCACGCATGATTTCCTCCGGTGGCCTATGGAGTTCATGGCCGTAGATAGCTGACCCTTGGCTCACCGCTGCTTCATTATTTTGTAAACAGTAGATAAATACAATATAGATACAATATAGATACAAGGTGCAAGCAAACACATGTCGATGCAACTGTAACTGGTAGTAGCAACAATTGAAATCTGTATCCATAGAGGCGAAATACATAAAAATACCCCATTGTTCTACTCTGTTTATATCTACAGAATTGTTTGAACATAACAAACGATCATCCACGCTGTCGATCCTTTCTACTTGTGGCGTCATCCGAGAGCTGCTGCCATGGAGATAAAAATAATGAATCATATGACTTCCCCCTTTTATTATTTTGGTGGTGGTTGTCGGTACTACTGTATATCCAACTCGTTCTTGGTGTGGTGGTATCCTTCCAAAACAGGGTGCCTGGATTATTTGATCTGTCATCCATTATTGGAAAGTAAGGACGACGAGGACGTCGGTGACGACGACGTGGACATCTTGCAAGATGGACGCATGACCCGTCCTGGGCCAGCAGGATGGTAGCAAAGATTATAGTGAGGTGGATGCTGATGACCATGGTGGGGAGGAGAGGATTGGAGCCGTAATAATTGCAATTGATAGTCTTGCTGAAACTGTCCCAGATCTTCCAGGACATGACGGCCATTCTTGACGTGTGCGGTTTCATTCAATTCCAGAGCATATTCGAGCTGATCCATGGCTTGCAAGTAGTTTCCAGCACGACCCAGCGCTACACCCAGTCGATGAGCGGTACGGGCTAATTCCAAATGGTGATGCTGATCTGACACTTGGCGGCGCTGCTGTATTGGGAGGTTGCGAATGTCCTTGGGGTCGTCATCTGGATTTGGATGTTGGCGGTGATACAGACGATGGCCTCCTTTGGAGTACACTGACGCTTGGACCCACAAGCACTGTAAAAAACATTCATAGGCACGATGGGGGTGCTGGAGCTTCAAAAAGAGCAATCCTCGAAAGGTATAAAGTGAGGCCACTACCAAGGATGGCATAGTCGTAACGTCATGGAGAATAGTCATGAAGGCCAGTTCCAAATCATGCAGATAAGGTTCTTGACAGCTGCATTTGGATTTTTCGTGGGAATGACTTTGATGATGATGATGCTTGGTTTGGCGTGCACTGCTGCTAGCAGTATAATTACCATCTGTGCCAACCGCGGAGTCCAGGAATTGCCGAGCTGCCTTTTGAGCCGGTACCAGCAAATCGGGGTCCTGAACATGCAATGGCAGGACCTCGAAACACAAGGAAATCAAATCCAAGGCGGACAAATCGCATGGATGTTGATGCATCGTTTCTTTGAAGGGGTGCAGTTTCGGACTTCCAAACCGACGGCCAAACATACTACTACCCATATCATAATGACGACGACGAGAGGAAGAATGCACTGCAGGAGAGGAGTCGGTGTTCCTCGTCGACATACTTTTGCGAAAGCTCTTTATCATGGCGAAATGGTAAGAATTGGGTTGTATTATCAGAAATATACTGTCTGGTGTTGATGATGTGGTGAATAAGGTTATTGTGTCGTGTGTTGGTATTATTCCTGTCTTTATTGCTCTGTGATATTTTGCAAGTCGGGCAATGAATGGCTATTGTACTAATGGCTTTTAATTTAACTACCCAGGCTCTAAAACAAAGAAAATGTGATGGGGATTGGAAAATGCGAAAGCGTCAGTTCGCATTACCCAGGCTGTTTGGGTCTTGCCGATCGAGACTAAAGTCACTCTCATTTAGGGATATGAAGTCATTCACAAGATGGGAGCAAATGTGAAATAAAGGGATTCGCGTTGAGAAAATATCGATGTCCGGCAACTCAAAAAGAGGCCTACCGATACTGCATGCACAAACACTGAAAAAAGAATTTTCCTGATGACAACGCCATGCAGCTAGCTAGCCTATCGCTACCGCAAAACAGAACACACAAAATGCCGATCCAGCTAGCTAGCTAGCTAGCTGCTAGCTAGCTAGCAGCAACAGTTGTTGACCAGGAAAAAAGGGCCTTTCAAAAGGTCATTTGGCAATCTGAAGAAAGTCCTGGTGACAACACCACTGTGCCCACTGTGCCCCATGCAACTGCAAGAATGAGAAAAGATGACCTGGAAAAACAGATTGATGCATGTTGGATTTGTTCCTCTCAACAATTCTTTGTCACATGTCAACTTTTTGCATGCCAATTGTTGATTGCAAAAAAAGGACAAGAAATGGCAGTTGCATTCATTCTGTCTTCTTTCAACACTGGCAAAACACATTGCCAGGACAATTTGTTATTTGCCCCTGCACCGAAACACACTTGTTGGGACGAATGAAGTGGGGCAATTGCCAAATCTGTGAAGCAGGCACACATGACTGACCTGACGGATCTAATGGTGCTCCGTCTTTTTGTTTGAGGTCCACAACTTTTGGGGTGCTTTCCTTGTCTGCCATGTTGCACAATTCAAATGTTGCACAATGCAACATCTCAAACGCAGGAGCCATCAACACGTTTGATCAACCATTTGGAAACATGCACTCCAATTGATGTGCCCCAGTGGGCTGCCATTGCAGCTCATTCTGCAATGTCGCATCTGCTAACATGATGGACAATGCACTGCACAACGTGTTCAAATGGACTGCAGCAGCTTCAGCATGCGTCTTTTTGCACTTGTGTGCCTCTGCCTTCAACAGCCAGAGCATTCCTTATTTTGACTTCATCTGTCTCGGTCTTTGTTCACCTCTGATTTCCGCTGTTGGGATGCTCCTCATTGTGCACCTCAATTGCATCTGAATCTTTTGGTTTGCATGTCAACAATTCATTTTCGCAAAAGCCCGCCATGCTTGAAGACTTTTGAGTGCCTTTGAGTGCAAAGCAAATGGTCCTTAGGCAATCTGTCTGTGTGCGCATGGATTGACCATTCACAGAACACAGCTCCACACAGTCAGACAAGCTCACCCCAGCTTGCAGTGTTCAGAACACATTGATCTCAGCTTGTTTTTTGAAAAAATGACATTGTTCAGCAGTTGTTGAGTGTTTGTTGGGTTGTCTGCATTGACAGCCATGGAACCATGGAACCCAACTGCATGTCGTCAAAAGCTCAACTGCATTTCCCTGCACATTCAATCCATCCCCAGTTTTTTTACCCTCATTGGGGGTGTCTGACAAGAAAAAGTTAGGTTTTCCTTTGTGTGATCTTCCATTGTTTCCTTGAAACAGAAGCCTGCAACATCAAAAGAAATTGCATGTGATCCAAAATGTGTCTGCTCTCATTTTGTTGGAGCAAAATGGAAGCATTGGAAGACAGCCAAAACAATGTGTCTTGAAACTCTTGTTTCCCATCACACACAATGCTCAACCAGCTGGTGAAACACTGACAGTCAAACTGTCATTGGAATAAAATTGTTGAAGTGAATGGTTGATAAATCCAAATTCATCATCAAATTTGACAACTGTTGTTCAAAACAAAGATTGCGCAGAAAAACTGCAATTCATTGCAATTCCAAACAAAGATTGAGTGGAAAAACTTTGAAAAATGGTTTCAACCTTGCAGCAGATCAGCAAACTGGTGTGAGAAATGCATTTTCAAAATGCTGATTGTTGTTCAAAAACCATGGGCATTGTTGGCAATGACATCTGGTAAAACCAGTGTCGTTGTCATCAGCTGGCACACAAATGGATGCTTAGGCAATGGTGGTGACAACAATGAATTTTGATGTCCTCTGTCACTGTGTCAAGCCAAGATGCACAACAAGGGATGCACTTGTGCCACTGATGTCATCACGTAGAAGTTTTTGTGTTGCTGCTTGCAATCAACTCTGGGATTGAACATCCTGATAGCAACTTCTGACCTTTCTTTTGTCAGCACCAAATCAATTGCTTTTTGGGTATGAATTCAAAATCAGCTGTAGCAATCAGCAATTGTTACAATTTCAAAACACATTTTCTTTCTGTTTCCTGTTCACTCAGGTGCTGTTTGTGTCAATTGCTGAGCAATCATGTCCGCAAGACAAAATGGCACACTTGTGCAAGTTCATTAAGAAGTCTTTTGCATGTGTTTGGCTAACAATGCAACAATCTTGTTTTGCAAACAATTGAGCAGAAGCGACCACGGAGAAAAAAAAACAATCTGAAAACAAATGAGTGTCTCAAAGGGCACCACACAATCACATGGGCATTGCTGGCATGTCCAAATTGCGAACAAGGAATGCACACTTGATTGGCAACCTCACGTCACAAAAAAACAAGGAAGGAACAAATTGTGTTTTCCAAAATGTGTGTCAGTGAGACCCATTCCACAACCTGACAGACAAACCTGACCAAGGTGCTAAGAGCCCAAGTTTGTCTGCCCACTGTTGCCTGAGGTCAAATGCCAATGGCGACTTGATGGTTTGCTAAAAGTCAAACTGCTCATCATGAACACAGTCATGGCACATCTCGGACCATTGTGTGACAGTCTGAAAGCTGCAAAGTGATTGACATGCTCACTGCAAATGACAAACATCATTGTGGCGACAAGCAAAACTGTCATGAACAAAAACTCACATTTTTAGCATGTTTTTAGCTTCCGTTTAAAAAATTCTTATCAATTTCTTTGTTTTTGTGAGATTCATCAAATGTTGCAAAGACATTGTCGATGTCATTTTGAGTGAAAAACAGACAAAAAAACAATCAATCACAAACAACTTTCCTAGCAACAGCCAAAGTGACAATTGAAAGTGATTGTTTTGCAGCAGCAAGATGTCACCAAGGTGTCAATGGAGACTTGTGCAATGTTTGATCACATCATGGGATTTGTTGTTTGTTCTCAAAACTGAAGGGCTGAAAGCTTTGTGAAATCTCACTGAGATTCATAGATGTTCATGCTGGCCAAAGTGCAGAACAACATTGGTTCCCCATCATTTGGGCATTGTGTTGCATTTGATTTTGAGAGCCACATGGGTTTTGTTCTCAAACCCAGCAGCTGGATTTGTCATTTTCGTCAATGTCTGGAGCATTGGAGTGGAATCTTCAAGTGGTCCAATTCTAGGCACACACAGGTGGAGTTTCTGTCTTCAGGCCTGAGGAGCAACACCATGCCCGAATCCTGATTGTCATCATGAAGGGATTCTTAACATGTTTTCCTCTTTGTTCTGCCGTCAACACAATGGACAAAAGGGACCAGAAGACAATCTTGTGGGTCTGCTGGAGCTGACACAAGCTCCAGTCCCTCTTGTGCTTGGCTCCGAGGACAATTCGGACCTGGACATGATCACTAAGAATGTGAATGTCCTCGAATCTGTGTGCTCCAATCTGTTGCATTTTGCCTCGTCAGTCATCAAATCTTCACTGCTGTGTGACTGGCAGAGAAAAGAGCAATGAGAACATTTTCTAATGTTGGAAGGAGAAATCGGATGTTGCACAAAGAGATCAGTGATGTGGAAAGAGTGAGCTCTGTTCCTCCAAGTCATCCACTTGCAGTGTCAAATGGGATCAAATGAGGAGACATGCTGTGAGTGACTCTGCAAAGGACAAGCACTCTTTTGTATGAATGATGAACATCAGTAACTGGAGTGGACGTGGCAAGTTTTGACATCAGAGAAAGTTACCACAAATGTCAATAGCTGCATTTGCCTGTCTGATGTCAGAATCAACAGGCGACATAAAACAAAGAAGTCTGTCAAAGAAGATTTAGTCTTGAAAATCATACGTTACAATCAGGCATGCTTTGCCATTTAGCATGACATTACAGCATTGAGGAGACAATCATGATCTAGGCCAATCAGTCCCAGTTCCAAGATGTAGGACAAAAAAGCAGCATTCAGATGCCACAGAGGATGGAGAGGAAAATGAGCTGGTGCATGTACAAAGACCAACGCTGCCATGTCTCACTGCCTCGGGCCCTTGATGCTACCTGAGATTCATACACTAGGCTTATGTAGACAACAATTTGTCCTGCTGTTGAGTATCCATCAGAAGCTCAAATAAAGACCACATTCTATCCCTACATGTACCACTGCTTGCAACGCGTTGATGAAAATGAGACATTCAAGGTGTGACCTCGCGACATTGGTACGGTTCAGGTTCTCCTATTTCTGGCGCAGGACCAGTGGTAGATTCCGTTGTTTCTCCCGTACCATTCTGCCTAGACGGGCAATCCGATTCGGTTGCAAGTCCTGCGGATGCCTGGGCCTCATTACTACTGCAATCGGGCGATCTCTTCTGGGCTCTTGTGGCGAATCTACAACAGGCGCCACCACAAAATAACCCATACAGAAATTTCAAAAGCCTTTGTACTTGAGAACCGCACCAGGTTTTCATTTCTTTGCGCTGCCGGGTAAAAATGAGGAGATAAAGGATGCCGTGCACATTAAAAAGAAAATCACAGAAAGCAAAGAGGGTGGCATTGTAATACCCAGCGAATCCATCCAAACACACGACCACAATCGTCGGGACGGCAACCACAAAGGCCGTACCCGTGTAAAGAATACCCGTAATGGCCACCTTGACTGACATGGAGGGTTGTTGTTGTTGTTGCTGATTAGAAGATTGGAGAGAAGACTGTCTCGGTACCAACGATGATTGTCTGGCGCTACTGGTACTGAGATTCAAAGAAGCATCGAATCTCCTTGCGTTTCTCTGCTCCAATTTCCGGAAGGAACAGTAGAGAGTAAGCATGGCAGCTCCGGAAAAAATGATACTTGAAAGGCCAAGAAAAGAAACGACGAGGAGAAAAGGAACGTAATAGTTTCCTCTGATGCATTCTTCGTCGAATGGGTCACAATCCATTGGTTCCGCTATCAAATAACAATACTGGCCGGCGGGGTTGAAGGATTGAGTGGCCCATGCCGCAATGGGAAGACTAATGGCAAAAGGCCAAATGACGGCGTAGAGGATGCGTTCCATCTTCCACAGTTGAACAGGAGTCCAACTATAACACACCATCAAGACATAGTACAAGGAGAGACCCATATCCCACAGCAGCATCGAAAAATGCCCGAGGTACATCGTGAAACCCTGAAGACTGCAAGTCGCATAGTTGCCCCGTTGGAAGCCATAAGTATCATAGCCTTCATATTCCTTGGGCATGGGCAGCGTTCCCCAAATGCGCCCAAATGCAGCCAGCATGGAACCGACCATGAGACACATCAAGACGCGCGTCGCCGTCGTCCCTTTTCCAGCTCGGTGATCGGACAAGTTTTCCAAAAGAACACACAGGGCACCCAAAATGCTGAAGAAACAGGCAACTTCGGTTGCAATGTGCCAAGCGTATTGTCCAGGTTCGGCTAGACCAAAGCCAGGCGGCGGCCAAAATGCCGGGCGGTCGTCATCTTGTTTCACCTCCTCTTGTGCCCCTTGGACTTGTAGGGCTCTCATTGGATTCTGCTGCTGATTGCACAGTATGGCACTGTGCACTTGAAATCAAATAAAGTTTTGGTCGTGGTGATTTCTGCTCCGAAGTGCTCTAGCTAGCTAGTAGACGTACTCAATTTAAGAGGTTAGTGCTGTACATACGAGACTTGTGGGCTGTCAGAGTGCTTGGTCTTGGTGTTGTTTGCTAATGGCGTGGCGGTAAAAGGTGCCAAATCAGTGTTTCGGGGCGCTCCTTCCGCACGGTTGCTAGCTAGCTAATACATACAGTAACTGTAGCTTAAATGTGACACTGGTCAGATGTTTTGCGTCAAAGTTACGTGTAATGTTATGTAGACTTTATTAATACCTGTGTGTTGTGGTAGTCCTGTCTCTTATACACATCTGACGCTGCCGACGAATAGAGAGGTGTA
>ENA-ORBV01011372-ORBV01011372.1-microbial-mat-metagenome-genome-assembly--contig:-NODE-11372-length-13994-cov-5.642811_pt1 | contig 13994 bp, 15 predicted proteins | sample MGYA00237777_ERZ505514 | MGnify/ENA primary metagenome ERZ505514 (study PRJEB26160, sample SAMN06269048) | microbial mat metagenome | isolation source: Oligotrophic lake microbial mat | place...
CCTTAGTCTCGTGGGCTCGGAGATGTGTATAAGAGACAGGCGCGTGCAAGTCAACGCCGACCAGACCAGCAAGGCGCATTGCGATGGTGCGCCGGTCCACTACGAGCGCCACCGCCCCTGGCAGACCACGCTGCATCGCCTGGTGCAGCAACACGCCCAGAGCTTCTTCGCCCAGGCCGAGGAGGGGCCACGAAGCGCGAGGGTTTGCCCGATGTCGAGGCAGTTTTCAGGTCAGGCGGCGGGGCTGCGGCTGTTCAATGTGCGACCGGCCCGGCCAACACTCCCCCGAAACTCCCCGGTCTACCACCCAGCGCGGGCGAGCCCGTGGGCATGAAAACATACCATTCGATTTTCCTATTCACGCTGCTCAAGCGGGTGTTCGAGATCGACATGGCACACTGCCCGAACTGCGGTGGCCAGTGCAGGATCATTGCGGCCATCCTGGAGGTACGAGGGACAAGAGCGGATCCTCAGGCAACTGCGACTGCAAGCGCGTGTGCCCCCCCGGGCGCTGGCGAGGGGAGGTTTTGAGCAAACAGCCTGATGAAGGCGGCCCGGCACCCCGGGGCTGCGGGCAGAGCCCGCAACGCCCCTGAGCGCGCGAGTCCGTCGCGGTGGGGCCGGATGCGATGAAACATGCGCAATGTTGTGGTATTGTCGTATTACAGAAATACGCAAGGAATCATCATGGCCGTCTCCGTACGACTCGATCCAGTATTAGAGGCCAAGCTGATGCAGCAAGCAGCGCTGCTTGGCGTGACGAAGTCCGACTTCATCAAGGACGCCATCGCGCGCGTCCTCGGCATGAAGAATCCGGCAACGCTCCTCAAGCAGGTGCGCAATGCCGGCAATATGGGACGGCCGGATGCGTCGTCCACTGTTTCGGCGACGATGAAGGCCAGGTTGCGTGCGAAACGTCCTGATTGATGCCGGCCCGTTGGTCGCACTCTTCGCGACCGACGATCTGCATCATCGCCGCTATGACAGGCTGGTAAAGGAACTATCTGCCGACGGTTTGCGTCTGGTAACGACTTGGCCATGCATCGTCGAGGCATCCTACATTCTTGATGCGCCGTGGCGCTTCGAATTGCTGGAGTGGGTGGTACAGGGCGGCGTGCAGGTGTTTCCGTTCGATACGTCCCATCTGGCGGTGATGCTGCCGTGGATGCGGCGCTACACCGAGAAACATAGGCGCGACATGGATCTCGCCGACGCATCACTGATCTGGCTGGGGCACGAATCCGGATTGCGCGAAATCATGACCATCGATGTGAAGGATTTCGCCCGCTATCGCTTGCCCGATGGCGACGCGCTTGAAGTGTTGTGAGTAGTCTTGGCGGAGAATGATTTTGCTTGAAGGTCGCCAATCTGCATGCGACTGACAGCACCGGAACGCATTGGATTTGCGTAGCGTGCTCAATCATCTTGCCGCTTCAAATCACGACAACAATTTTCGTGCGGATCAAACGTCAGAGCTTGATGCTCTCTTGATCCAGGATGCGGTAGGCAAGCAAACATAGCTGCCCGGAGAGTCGAAGCTTGTAGACACACACGCCCGGCAAGACGCCTACTTTCTCGTCGCCAATGCCGGGTTCCAGACTGATCGCGCGCACGGCTGCGTCTAGCTCTTCTTTTTGTGGTTTGTGCAATTTTTTGGTGACGCGGACAAAGGTCGCCGTGACGAGCAGGCGCATCAGTAGAACACGTACTCACCTGCCGATGGCGCAAGTCGCTGCGCACGCCCGGGAGCTGTGCGCCGACCATCAGGGCTTCAGCCTGCACGCGGCGGTGCGCTGCGATGCCGACGAGCGCGAGCGGCTGGAGCGCTGTGCCGGACCATCACCCGACCAGCACTGGCCAACGCGCGCGTGCAGATCAACAACGCCGGGCAGGTCGTGCGGAGGCTCAAGACCGCCTGGCGCGACGGCACTACCCACATCGTGATGTCGCCGCTGGAGTTCATGCAGCGCCTGGCGGCGCGGGCGATCAAAAGGCGCCTTTCAGGTACCTGTGCCGCAGCCCCGGCTGCACCTGATCCGGTTTGGTGTCCGCGTAACTTCGCTTCGCGAAGTGAGCGGACCCCCGCTGCGCGAACATGGGGTGCTGGCGCCCAATGCCAAGCTGAGGGCACTGGTGGTGCCCGCAGGGCAGGACCTGGAGGCCGGCGCGGTAGGGGCCGCCGCCCCGGAGCCAGGCTGCGCACACGTCCGGCCAGTGCGGATCAGTTGGGTCCGGCTGCTCAAGCGCGTTCTAGCTACGACATAAATTGAGTACAAGTTAGTCTTCGCTGAAGCTTCGCTTTGAGATCGACATGGCGCACTGCCCGAACTGCGGTGGCCAGCTCAAGATCATCGCCGCCGTCATGGAGACATCAGGGACAAGAGCGGATCCTCACGCACCTGGGATTGCAAGCGCGGGCGCCGCCCCGGGCATTGGCGAAGGGAGGCTTTGAGCAAGCAGCCTGATGAAGACGGCCCGCCACCCCGGGCTGCGCTCAGGGGCTGCGTTTGACGACGCGGGCAGAGCCCGGCGAGGGGCTGTCGAGCGCGAGGGTTTACCCGATGTCCAGGCGGTTTTGAGGTCGGGCGATGGGGTTGCGGCTGCCCAGCGTGCGACTGGCCAGGCCAAAACTCCCCCGCAACATCCCTGAGCGGGCGAGTCCGTCCCGGTGGACCCAAAAACATGCCGTTTGATTTTCCTATTCCCGGTACGGCGCAGTTGCCATGCTGCGCGAATCCAATCTTCAAATGGCAGTTGGACGCCGCTTCAAACTACCTGCTCGAGGAATTCGCGCGTGCGCGCCTGCTGCGGGCTGCCGAAGATCTGCTCGGGCGAACCATGCTCGACGATGACGCCATGGTCGGTGAAATACACGTTGTGTGAGATCTCGCGCGCAAACGCCATCTCGTGCGTGACCAGGATCGACGTCAGCCCCTCCTCGACCAACTGGCGGATCGTGAGCAGCACCTCCTTGCGGGTCTCGGGATCGAGCGCTGCCGTGACCTCGTCGAACAGCATCACCTGCGGACGCATGGCCAGCGCGCGCGCAATCGCCACACGCTGCTGCTGTCCACCCGATAACTCGCCCGGATAACTGTTTTCCTTGCCGTCAAGACGCACCTTCTTCAGCAACTCGCGCGCGCGCGCCTCGACTTCATCCCTGGGCTGGCGCAAGACCTGGATCGGCGCCATCATGATGTTCTGCAGCGCGGTCTTGTGCGGGAACAGGTTGTATTGCTGAAAGACGATCGACACGTCCTTGCGCAAGGCAATCATTTCCTGGTCCTTGTGCAACTGGTGCACCGCGTGCGGACCGACGAATATCTCGCCCTTGTCGATGCCCGCCAGGCCATTGATGCAGCGCAGCAAGGTCGATTTGCCCGATCCCGACGGTCCGATGACACACACCGCCTCGCCCGCGTGCACCGTCATCGATACGCCATGCAACACGCCCACCGCGCCGAACGACTTGTGCACGTCGACGATACGGACCAGGGGATTGCCGGAATGTGCCGTGGTCACGACGCCACCCCTTTGGTTGCCTTGACCGGCACGTCGATGACGCGCTCATGGCGCTGCAGCGCGATGCCGTGCAGGTGCAGGTGCAGGAATGTGTCAAGGTCCATGGGGCTCCCGCTTCAGCGTTCGGCGAATCGCGACTCGAGCCGTTGGGTCCAGAGCGCGATCGGATAACAGTAGATGAAAAACCACAGCAACACATAGCTGTAAATCGGGATCAGCAGGTCGGTGCGTCCCTCGGCGGCGGTGACACGCCCGACGACCGTCATGACTTCGCTGACGCCGACGATCGAGGCCAGCGTCGTGGCCATGGTCAGGATGGCGTACCAGTTCATCCACGGCGGCAACATGCGCTTGACGCATTGCGGCAGGATGATCTGCCACAGGGTCTGACGCCGCGAGAACGCGAGCGAGCGTGCCGCATCCCATTGCGCAGTTGGAATCGATTGCACGGCGCCACGCACGATCTCGGCGAAATTCGCCATGATAGGAAGCGCCAGCCCCAGTGTGGCCTTGATCCAGTCGGGAAACGGTACCGTCAGTGCGCCGATCCGGAACTCGAACGGCATCAGGAACATGACGAAGAACAGCAGCACCAGCCACGGCGAATTGCGGAAGAACTGGACCACGATCCAGGAGCTGCCGCGCACCGGCGCCAGCAGCGATAGGCGCGCGAAACCGAGCAGCAGGCCCGCCACCGTTCCCAAAAGCATCGCCAACGCGCTGATCAGCAGGTTGAAGCCGAAACCCTGGGCCAGCAGAGGCGTCCACTTGATGATCAGGTCGAGCACACTGGCGTTGGAATCGCGCGCCTGCACCTGCGCCACCGCCACCGAGGTGACCAGCATGGCCAGCAGCCATGCGCCGGTGCGCAAAGTGAACAGCGAGCCCCCGCTGGAGCGGTCGCTGGTCCAGCGTTGCTGCGCGCCCAGGCGCAGCGGCAACATCACGTCGAAACGGACATCGGGCTTGTTCATTGTCCGAATCCCGGCACCCGCAGCCGGGCCTCGAGCCAGTGCATGAGCTGCGTGATCACACCAACGATGGCCACATAGGAGATCAGCACGACGACCATCATCTCCGGCACGTTGACCTGTTCCGACCAGATCTGGGCCGACATGTACAGCAGCTCTGGCACCGCGATGGCGTAGGCCAGCGTCGTCGTCTTGACGAGGTTCACCAGGTTGTTGGTCATGGCCGGCATCGTGACGCGCAACGCCAGCGGCAGAACGATCAGCCGGAAAATCTGCGAGCGCGAGTATCCCAGCGACTGGGCGGCCTCGGTCGTCGCCTTCGGTACGGCCTGGATGCCGGCGCGGAAGATCTCGGCAACGAATGCCGCTTCCAGCAGCGTCAGCGACACCACGGCCCAGCCCATCGACCCGAGCATCGGCATGCCACCGACCTTGGGCAATAGCGGACCGAGCGCGAAATAGAAGAAATACAACTGGACCAGCGGCGGCGTGTTGCGGAACAGCTGGACGAATCCGTTTGCGCAATTGCGCACGATCGCAATGCGTGACTCGACCAGCCATGCAGTCAGCGCGCCCAGCGCCATGCTCAGCACCAGGCAATAGGCCGAGAGCTCCAGCGTGGTGGCAAACCCCTTGAGGAAACGCGCGCGGTCGTAGCTGTCGTAGAAAATGGTCAGCTTGATGCCGCTGGTCTCATGCAACCATTTGAACCAGGCGGCGACCTCATCCACGCCGCAACTCCCGCCCGGCCGCACCGGCATGCGCCACGACGCCCCCTGGCAGCATCTGCATCAGAGGCACGTTGATCGCTTTTTGCCGGTCACGCAAGCCAGGCACTGAATTACTTGAATTTCGCCTGTTGCTCAAGCAGGAACGGCGAGGTGGGAATGCCCCACTTCTTTTCCAGACCGATGATGAAACCGGTCTTGTGCCATTCCTTGGTCACGTCGCTGATGAAGGCGGTGAACTTGGCGTCTTCCTTGCGCACGCCCAGACCCCAGGGCTCGGGATCGATCGACGGCAACACCATCGCATAGTCGGCCCACTTGGCATCTGCCAGACCAGCGAAAAAGGTGGTGTCGAACACGGTTCCGACGCAGTTGCCGGCTTCCAGCGCCGCCATCGCCTCGGTCACGCCCTTGAAAACGACCATCTGGGCACCGAACTCTTCGCCGGTGCGCCGGTTGTAATACGCACCCTGAACGCCACAGACCGGTTTGCCTTTCAGGTCGGCCCAATTCTTCAGACCCGAACTCTTCTTTGCGAACACATTTGCGGCGCCGGCGTAATACAGCGGCTGCGGAATGCTGACCACCTCAGCGCGGTCGGGCCGGAAGGCCATGGTCGCGATCATCATGTCGATACGCCCCTGCTTGACGAACTCCATCCGGTTGGCTGCGACCACGGGGATCAGTTCGATCTGCACACCGAGGCGCTTGGCAATGTCGTTTGCCAGGTCGATCTCCAGTCCGACGATCTTGCCGGACGGGTCGGTGTAACCGTAGGGTTTGTAGTCGGCCTTGACGCCGACGACCATCTTGCCTTTTTGCTTGATGCTGGCCATGGTGTCGACTTGTGCCCAAGCCGTTCCAGCCGCGAGGAGCGCCAGGCCCGCAAATACGCCAAGCCATTTCCGACGCAAGAAATTGATGCTGTGCACAGTGACTCCTGATGATGCGCCGCGCGTCGTGAAGCGCCAAATGGAAACGCGCCCGGCTACGTCATCGAAGCCGGCAACACTATTCTGGCACATGATAGTGATGCGAGCTAGCAAAACTCGGCCGGAAACGCCGCACCGATACAAAAACGAGGGAAAACACTGACGCGTGAGGTCCCATGGAGCCATGGCCGGCCCGGCACAAAATCCGGTCACGCCTGCGTGACGCTGATCTCACTGGCCAATTCCGGCAGTCTGCCGACCAGTTCCGGCACATACTTATCCACCAGCAGGCGACGCGCCTCGGCGGCCAGCCGTCCCGCGGTCTGCTCCCACTCGCCCTCGCGCGTGACCATGGTGACCTGCCGCTCGGGCGTCGTGAACGGCAACTTGCGCACCGCCACGCCGCCCAGGCGCGGCAGGCCCTGCAATATATGCAGCGGCGTCGTGATCGCCCATCCAACCCCACTGGCAACCAGTGCGCACATCATGTCCGCGTTGTCGACCTCAATGCGTCTGCCGGTCGGAACCCGCGCCACGCGCAGGTAACGCTCGACGATGGCGCCGGTGGTCGAGCGGCTGCTGTAGCGGATGAACGACAGCCCCCGGGCCAGATCGGCCAAGGTGCCGTTGGACGGATTCCACCGGCTTGCCTCGGGCAGCAGCAGCACGAACTTCTCAGTCAGCAAGGGAAGCCGGAACAATCCGTCATATTCGTCGACCGAATCGCCGGAGACCACCAGATCGACGCGCCGTTCCTGCAGGTCGTTGATATGCGCCGGTGTCAGCCCCTGCGAGATAAACAGGTCACCGGCGCGCTGCGCGGCAAATCGGATCAGATCGGGGCCGATCGTGTCGGCGAACGAATCGATCATTGCCATGCGCAGCGACGGCCGCTCGCTCAGAGCGGCGACCTGCTGTGGCAGGGCGCTGAGATCATGCAAGATGCGCGTCGCCTGTCGGGTCAGTTCGCTGCCTTCCACGGTGGTGCGAAAAGGGCGACGCGAACGATCGAACAGCGCGCAGCCCAATACCGATTCAGCCTGTGACACCAGTTGCGATACCGACGACTGACTGCACGCCAGGCGCTGCGCAGCAGCCGACATACTGCCGGTCGCGGCAACGGCCAACACCGCCTCCAGGCCGCTGACGGACAGGACCGAGGCGCGCTCAGGGTTCGGGCCAGAGAGTTTCCGGGGACGCGACATTGCAAGACCTTTTTCGATTAAGTATCGTTATTAATGATACTCCTTGCTATGCTGCGTGATTGAAGTTGCATCGCCGGATGCTGCGCAAGGATACTCAGATGATGAAGTATTCGGTCTTTTCCCTGGCCCGGCAGGCGCTGCGGGGGCATGCCGGCTGGCCCATGGCCTGGCGCAATCCGGAGCCCAAGAAGCATTACGACGTCGTCGTTATCGGTGGGGGGGGACATGGCCTGGCAACTGCGTTCTACTTGGCCAAGAACCACGGCATCAAGAATGTCGCGGTGCTCGAGAAGGGGTGGATCGGAGGCGGCAACACCGGCCGCAATACAACCATCGTGCGCTCGAACTACATGCTCGACGACAACGCGTATTTCTACGAATGGTCGCTCAAGCTGTGGCACCGGTTATCGCAGGAGCTGAACTACAACGTGATGTTCAGCCCGCGCGGGGTGTTGAACCTGGCCCATACCGAAGGCCAGCGCGACCAGTATTTCCGCCGCGGTAACCAGATGCGACTCAACGGTATTGACTGCGAATGGATGACGCGCGCCGAGATCGCGCGCTTCGTGCCGCACCTGGACTGCTCGGACGCGGCGCGCTTTCCGATCTTCGGCGGCCTGATGCAACGCCGCGGCGGCACGGCACGCCATGATGCCGTCGCCTGGGGCTATGCACGGGCCGCGTCCGCACTGGGCGTGGACATCATCCAGAACTGCGAGGTCAAGGGATTTGCGCGCGAGGGCAACCGGATCGTATCGGTGCGCACGACGCGCGGCGACATCGGAGCCGGACAGGTCGGGATCGCAGTTGCCGGCCATTCAGGCGTCGTCGCCGGCCTGGCAGGGCTCAAGTTGCCGATCGAGAGCCATGTGCTGCAGGCCTTCGTGTCCGAGCCGCTCAAGCCGGTCATCGACACCGTCATCACCTACGGCGCCGGTCATTTTTACGTGAGCCAGTCGGACAAGGGCGAGATGGTCATGGGCGGGGACCTGGACTTTTATCCCAGCTACTCGCAAAAAGGCAATCTGCCGATCCTGCAGGAGGCGGTAGCCTGCGGCCTGCAAATGTTTCCAATCCTGTCCAGGGTGCGCATGTTGCGCCACTGGGGCGGCATCATGGATATGTCGCTTGACGGCAGCCCGATCATTTCCAAGACACCGATCGACAACTTCTACCTCAACGGCGGCTGGTGTTACGGCGGCTTCAAGGCCACGCCGGCGTCAGGCTGGGTGTTCGCCCACACCATCGCCCACGATGCACCGCACGCGCTGAACCGGCCGCATACGCTGGAGCGCTTCGAGACCGGCAAGGTGATCGACGACAAAGGTGCCGGGCCGACCGCCCAATGGCACTAGGAACCATCCATGCAACTGTTCAACTGCCCTTTCTGCGGACCACGCGACCAATCCGAATTCACCTACCTGCGCGAAGCCGCGACGATTCCTGCGCTCGACGCCGATGTTGCCGCCTGGCAGCGTTTTGTCTATGAGCGTGACAACCCCTGCGGCGCCCACAACGAATGGTGGCACCACAACCAGGGCTGCCGGCAGGTACTCGAAATGGTGCGCCACACACAGACCCACGAGGTACTGGAAGTTCGGCCCGCGCGCAGCGCTGAGGTTGCCCGATGAATCCTTGCACGGCTGCGCCGCAGGGGGCTCGCACTGCAGCACGACATGCGGAGGTCACCTTATGAGCACACAGCAGCAATTCCGTTTACCGTCGGGCGGGCGCGTCGAGCGCGATCAGCCGCTGGGTTTCCACTTCGATGGAAAACCCTACCAGGGCCTGGCTGGCGACACGCTGGCGTCGGCGCTGCTGGCCAATGGGGTCACGCTGGTTGGCCGCAGCTTCAAATATCACCGCCGTCGCGGTATTTACAGCGCCGGGCCGGAGGAACCCAGCGCCTTGCTGCAGTTGCACCAGGGTGCGCGGACCGAACCCAATACACGTGCGACGATGGTCGAACTGGTAGCCGGCATGCAGGTGCAAAGCCAGAACCGCTGGCCGTCGCTCGCTTTCGACTGGCGCGCCATCAACCAGAGCTTCTCCAGGCTGATGCCCTCGGGCTTCTATTACAAGACCTTCATGTGGCCGCCCAGGCTCTGGATGTTTTACGAGAGCCAGATCCGCAAGGCGGCCGGCCTGGGCGTGTCTCCGCTGGAGCGCGACCCCGACCATTACGCGACCGAATTCGCGCATTGCGACGTGCTGATCGCTGGCAGTGGTGCCGCCGGGCTGGCAGCCGCACTGGCTGCGGCGCGCAGCGGTGCCCGTGTCGTGCTGGCCGATGAGCGGGCCGAGTTGGGTGGAGCCCTGCTGTGGGAGGCCAAGGACATCGCCGGCCAGTCGTCGTCCCAATGGGCGCAGCAGACCATCGCGGAACTGGCATCAAAGCCCAACGTTCGCCTGTTGCCGCGTAGCACGGTATTCGGCGTGTACGACCACAACCTGATTGCCATCGCCGAACGCGTCACCGACCACCTGACCGATCCGGCGCCGGGGCTCCCGCGCCAGCGCCTGATCCAGATGCGTGCACGGCGCGTCGTGATGGCGACTGGCAGCATCGAACGACCATTGGTATTTGCCGACAACGACAAGCCCGGCGTGATGCTCGCGTCGGCGATTCGCACCTACGCAAACCAGTACGCCGTATTGCCGGGACGGCGCGTGGCCATCTTCACCAACAACGACGATGCCTACCGCAGTGCGTTCGACGCCAAGCGGGCCGGGGCGCTGGAGGTCACGGTCATCGACTCGCGCGCCAACTTGGACGCTCACCTGGTCACACGACTGACGCAGGCGGCCATCAGCCACCATGTCGACGCCTGTATTGCAGCGGTTCGCGGCAACGCCGTCGAGTCCGTTGACGTGGTGCGGCAGGGCGGCGCCCGGATCACCCGGCTGGCATGCGACCTGCTGGGCAGTTCCGGCGGCTGGAGCCCGACGGTCCATTTGTATTCGCAGGGTGGCGGCAAGCTGCGTTTCGACGACGCCATCGCCAGTTTCGTCCCGAGTAGCATCAACGCCGCGATCACGCCAGCGGGTGCCGCCAACGGCGAGTTCAGTCTCGCTGGCGCACTGGCGCAGGGCCACGCCGCCGGTGTCGAAGCCGCGCGTTTGGCCGGCTGCGTTGCGGCGGCCGGCGTCGGTGCGCCACCGGCGTGTGAACCCGAGACCAGCGCTCGCATCGAGCCGATGTGGCAGGCGCCGCGCACGATCTCGCGCGGCAAGCGTTTTGTCGACATCCAGGACGACGTCACGGTCGAGGACATCGAACTGGCACACCGCGAGAATTTCCGCTCGGTCGAGCACCTCAAGCGGTATACGACGCTGGGCATGGGGACCGACCAGGGCAAGACATCGAACGTCAATGGCCTGGCTATCCTGGCCGAATTGCGCGGCGAGTCGATCCCCGCAGTCGGAACGACGACCTTCCGTCCGCCGTTCACGCCGGTGACACTGGGACTTTTCGCCGGCGCCGAAACTGGCAAACACCAGACCCCGGTGCGGCGCACGGCCTTGCATGCCTGGCACCTGCAGCGCGGCGCGACGATGACCACGGTCGGCCACTGGATGCGACCCATGGTGTACCAGCGCGAGGGCGAGAGTTTCGATGCCGCGTGGCGGCGCGAAAGCCTGGCCGTGCGCAACGACGTCGGGCTGGTTGATGTGGGTACGCTGGGCAAGATCGACGTGCAGGGTCCGGACGCGCTGGATTTCCTGCAACGCGTCTACTGCAACAATTTCGCCAACCTGGCGATCGGCAAGCTGCGTTACGGCCTGATGCTGCGCGAGGACGGAATCGTCATGGACGACGGCACGGTCGCGCGGCTGTCCGACCAGCATTACCTGGTGACGACGACGACGGTCAACGGCGGCAAGGTGCTGAGCCATTTCGAATGGCTGCTGCAGGTGGCCTGGCCCGGGCTGAAGTGCCACGCCGTCTCGGTAACGGAGCAGTTCGCCCAGTTTGCGCTGGCCGGCCCGAAGTCGCGTGATGTGCTGGCGTCTTTGCTGCCCGATTGCGATGTGTCGGACACCGCCCTGCCGCATCTGGGCATCCTGCGAACCGAACTCGACGGCCAGGCCTTGTGTATCTACCGGATGAGTTTTTCCGGTGAACGCGCCTACGAGCTCGCGATCGGGGCCGATTGTGGCGAGGACCTCTGGACGCGCCTGATGGCCTGCGGCAAGCCGTTCGGCATCACACCGTATGGAACCGAGGCCATGGGTGTGCTGCGGATCGAAAAAGGCCACGTGGCCGGTGGCGAACTCGATGGCCGGGTCACCGCGGCCGACCTCGGTCTGGGCAAGTTGGTGCGCAAGGCGGGTGGTTTCGTCGGCGCCGCGCTGGCGCAGCGCAGTGCCCTGGTCGAGTCGAATCGCCCATCGCTGGTCGGATTGGTTCCGGTCGACAACAAGCAGCCGATCCGCTCCGGCAGCCAGCTGATCGGAGTGCACGAGACGGCACGTCCGGGCGCGGTCGTTCCCAAGCAGGGATTCGTCAGTTCGGCCACGCCCAGCGCGTTCCTGGGCAATGCCATTGCACTGGCGTTTCTCGAGAACGGCGGCGCACGCCATGGCCAGGAGCTGATCGCCGCTTCGCCGCTATCGGGCGAGTCGACCCGGGTCCGGGTGGTATCGCCGGTATTCGTGGACGCTGAACACACCAGATTGAAAGGCTGATAGTGATAGAACGCCGTTCCGCCCTGGCCGCGCATCCGAAGATGATGACCGCAACCAAAGTCCAGACCACCGTCACCGACTATCCCATCTTGGAACTGTCCGAACGGCATGGGCTGGCCGTGTTGCAGGTGTCGGCGTTTGCGTCGACGTCCATCGATGCGCAGACACTGCTGACCGCAGCGCTGGATTTGCCGGCTCCCGCGGGCAACCGCTTCAGCGGCGCGGCCGACAGGAGCCTGCGCTGCGTCGCCCCCGGCGTCTGGCTAATCGTCGGGCCCTCGCATGGGTTGCCGACAGCCGCATCGCTGCGCGCGCAACTTGGCGCCTTTGCCACCGTGGTCGACCTGAGCCATGCGCGGTGCGCGCTGCAGTTGCGCGGGGCAGCGGCCAGTCGCACGCTGGCCAAGTTCTGTGGCCTCGATCTGGATTTGTCTGCATTCCCCACCGGCAGTGCCACCAACACCCGCTTCGGCCATATCGGCATGCACCTGACACGAACCGACGACCTGCCCACGTTCGAACTGCTGGTGTTTCGCGGCTATGCCGAATTCGTGTTCGAGGCCTTGTGCGATGGCGCGGCCGAATTCGGATTCCGGGTCCGGCCCTGATATCGCGTCATGCGCAAGAACGTCCAGCCGACGCCACCCTTGGCGGCGACACATCCATATTCACCCGACATTCTTCCCGGGATATCCACATGAAATCGAGTTATCGCGTAGCAGTCATCGGCGGCGGTGTCGTCGGAACCAGCGTCCTGTACCACCTGGCCAAGAAGGGCTGGAAAGACATCGTTCTGCTCGAGCGGCTGGAACTGACCTCCGGCTCGACCTGGCACGCGGCTGGCGGCATGCACACGATCAACGGCGACCCCAACGTCGCCAAGCTGCAGCAATACTCGATCAACCTGTACAAGGAGATCGAGGAGATTTCCGGTCAGTCGGTCGGCCTGCACATGACCGAAGGCCTGATGCTGGCCGCCACACCGGCGCGTTATGAATGGCTCAAGAGCATCCACTCCAAGGGCCGCTACATGGGCATGCAAACTGAGCTGGTCTCGCTTGACGAAGCCGAGCGCCTGCTGCCGCTGATCGACAAGACGCAGTTCGTCGGCGCCATGTACGACCCGATTCAGGGCCACGTCGATCCCAATGGCACGACCTACGCATTCAGCGGGGCTGCGCGCAAGTACGGGGCCGAGGTCTATACCCACACCCGCGTGCTCGATACCAAACAGCGGCCGGACGGCCAATGGGAGGTGATCACCGACAAGGGCACCATCGTGGCCGAGCATGTCGTCAATGCCGGAGGCTTGTGGGCGCGCGAGGTGGGCCGCATGGTCGGCCTGGAACTGCCGATCCTGGCGATGGAACACCAGTACCTGATCACTGAGGACATGCCCGAAGTCATCGCTTTCAACAAGGCGACCGGCAAGATGGTGCTGCACGCGGTCGACTTCGATGGCGAGATCTACATGCGCCAGGAACGCAACGGCATGCTGCTGGGAACCTATGAGCGCCACGGTGTGCCATGGAGCCCGAAAGACACTCCCTGGGACTTCGGCCCGACCCTGCTGCCCGACGCGTTGGACCGCATCACCGAAAACCTGGAAGTGGGTTTCCGCCATTTTCCCCCGTTCCAGAACGTCGGCATCAAGCAGATCGTCAACGGTCCATTCACGTTTTCGCCAGACGGAAATCCGCTGGTCGGCCCGATCAACGGCCTGCGCAACTACTGGGTCGCCTGTGGCGTCATGGCCGGCTTCAGCCAGGGCGGTGGCGTCGGCCTGGCGCTGTCCAACTGGATGGTCGACGGCGATCCGGGCTTCGACGTCTGGGCGATGGATGTGGCGCGTTATGGCGACTGGGCCACCCGCGCTTACACACGTGCCAAGGTGGTCGAGAACTACGGCCGCAGGTTTCGAGTGCGTTTTCCAAACGAGGAATTACC
>ENA-ORBV01011373-ORBV01011373.1-microbial-mat-metagenome-genome-assembly--contig:-NODE-11373-length-13992-cov-5.625368_pt1 | contig 13992 bp, 13 predicted proteins | sample MGYA00237777_ERZ505514 | MGnify/ENA primary metagenome ERZ505514 (study PRJEB26160, sample SAMN06269048) | microbial mat metagenome | isolation source: Oligotrophic lake microbial mat | place...
CAAGCAGAAGACGGCATACGAGATTCGCCTTAGTCTCGTGGGCTCGGAGATGTGTATAAGAGACAGACTAGTAGCTAGCTAACTGCGTCGCCATTACTGGTACCGGTACAATTGTAAGTGGGTCTCCTACGTACTGGAGTACAACAGTATCGCTAGCTAGTCTGCTTCAGTCCTCGCACTAAGGTACGCTACTGTAGCGCTTCTACGATGTACCGTACTAGCTAGCTAGATAGTACTTCGGTACTTCTCGCTCTACATAATTATGGTAGCGGTTTGTAAAGTAATGTTAGCTCTACTACTACTACCATACCTAGTAGCTGGCAGTAGCTAGCTTGCTCTAGATAGTAGTACTAGTACATGTACGGCATGGTAGTGGTACGGTAGGGAAATGAAGCAGTTGGTAAAGAAGCCATTTTGATCGTGTTTGTGCAATTAGTAGCTAGCTATTACCGACAAAACTTTTGCGGTTATCAATAGTAGTACTAATAGCTTGACACCTCTATCTCGAGGTTGCCTTTAGCATTAAGAAATCGTATTAACTACCTGTTAGCATATATTGGAGTAATCTCGTCTTTAGACAATGCTGTTGCCATCTTCAAGGGATCCCGTTACTAGTGGTGACCACACCTACACGAACCCGGCCTCTCGCAACAAACAAAGAAATAACAGAATCTCCCGCAAGCGTGCACTGGCTTTCATGGGCGCTGGTATAGCCGCCACAAGCACTAGCGGCTCACGCTGGCCGATTGGGTTGGTGGAGGCGTCGCCATTTTATCAGCACCGTGTAGGAAGGTCACACCGAAAAGTCGACTATGAACACACCATGTCACAAGAACCACGCCACTGTCCTTCGTTTGGGTTTTGGCACCCGGAGGATGAACCTGCAATTGATAGCGATAGCAAGATTCGCGAAACCAGCGTAAGTAGACTCGGCATTTCGGTCGAAGCCTTAGAAGGCGACGAGCGAGGCCATGTTGTCTGGTCTCTCGTAGCTGACGCTGCACACCAACACCCGACTGAGGAACCGCGCTTGAAGCAAAAGGGGCCGGCAAATCCCAACAATAATTACTCACTGCAAGCGGAACCCGGATTCGGCGGAAATCACGATGATTTTGATGATTATCATAACTTAGTCTCCAAAGAAAAGTCAACTTCAGGCGAAAATGTACGGCGCCGGCGGCAGCAAGTGACAGATAAATTTGTACAGGACAGTACGTCAGCAGTCCTTCACGAGCAAGGCGAAAGCGCAGACGCCAATCACGGAGAGATTACCCCTACAGCCAGCGACAGCGACAGCAACAGCACCACCAGCGACAATAATCCTTATGTGGAAAGCGAAGCCACCAGCAAGTATTCCGGATACAACGTTACTGCGCAAGTGGAGTACAATGTGTCCGAGGCGGAAGATGACCCTGAAGACATCAGTGGAAGTGGTGAGACGACATCCAGTGTTCTCACCAGTAGCTCTAAACTACCCGACAACTCTTCGTCAACCTCCCATTCGATATACCAGCCGCTCCGAATTCGAGCTATACTGTCTGAGCAACGAAATGGAGGAGAATTTCTGACAAAGAGGGGGCGAGAAATTTTGTTGAAGGATATAATCCGACCAGCTCTATTAACATGGAGCGCTGCATTACGAGTGGATCCAGTGATTGGGAATTTAACGGTTGACGAGCGGCAGCTTTTTGACAACCGCACTTGCGGCCCTGGAATGGACAGTGGTCTTCCAAGCCCGCGAGTCCCTTTGTCGCACCTGACTGACGGTATCCCAAATACAGACATGATTTTGTACCTGAATCTTGGCTTTACACAGGAGGCTTTCGCCAATATGACACGGTTTGTGAGGAACGGGACCACCTCCTGGGACGAAAATGATCCAGACTCTTGGAAAAAGAACGCCACAAAGACGGGTAACAATGGACGAGACAGCGATCGCGCTCTGGGGTGGACAAGCAATACTGCGGCACCAAGTTCACAGGAAAGCCGCGAGTCAGTTCCACTTCCGCCGATCACGTCAGAGCCTATGCTGTGCTCAGGCGACTACGTAGCAGCTGCATCGTACTGTTCTACGGATCAATATGATCGGCCCACCGCCGGGATGCTACACATTTGCATTGGCGATGGCTTCTTCAGCCGCTCTCTAAGAGACAAACAAATCGTGACCGTCATGCACGAAGTTGGGCATTCTCTTGGATTCAACTCAAGAAGCATGGCGCACTTTCGGCGACCAGATGGTAGCCCCATTACACCGAGGGTTGACGGAGAAATTGTTGAGACGCGTGTTGAATGCACAGGACCAAGCTCGAGCAGGCGACACGCCAATGTTGCTTTGCCCTCCGAAGAAATTTTGCAATTTCGGGCTGTTCGAGGAGGTGTTCGAGTGGCTGAAGTTGTTACGCCGTCTGTTTTGCAGGTGGTTCGCAACCACTTCGACTGCCAAAACTTGACAGGCGCGGAATTGGAAAGCGGAGAGTATTCACCGCTGGCTGGTGATGCAGATGAACAAGCCTGCATTGGTGATCATTGGGAGCGGCGCCTCTTCCAGGTAGGTTCAGTCAAGATTTCATTTCCTGTTGATTGGATTGGATGTGTTGCGAACTTACCATGATTTTTATGCTGTTGAATCTATCTTTGCTCAATAAATGCCCCGCTTCCCTTGCAATCAGAACGATCTAATGAATCCTGTCGTCGATAGCGTCGAGTATTCCCCATTTATCTCGACAATCACTCTCGCTTATTTTGCTGACTCTGGGTGGTACCAAGTCGACTTGAGCGTCGCACAACTGGCAGCGAGCTGGGGGAGAGGCGCTGGTTGCGGTTTTGTTGAGGAGACTTGCATCGGCGAGGATGGCGAGGTACCTCCTCAGAACAAACCGTTCTTTTGGTACGAAAATGAAATTGCTGGCAAATCTATTATGGTGATGAAATGACAAATCTTTTGTTGATATGATTGTGACTTGTCATAGTTACCATGATCGAAATCCATTCAGTGGTGTTCTTCAAGTCCTTACCCAGCCAATCTCCTTTGCTCTTGCCTTGCAGCAATGCTGTTCCCAAACGAACTTCCAAGGTAGGTACCTTGAGGTGACTGATTGAAATTCCGTCGTGATTTTTGGGCGGTGTTGGTTGTAAATATCTTTTGAAAGTGTTGACTCTGCAGCAAGCTGTTCAATGAACAGAATGCAATGGGAAAGCAAGCGAAATGCCTAAGTGCTGGAAGATACGTTGAAATTTTGGGCGACTCAATCAGTCTAAACTCATGTAATGTTTGATTTTGTACAGGGGATAGTCCAAGAAATTGATGGTTGTACACCTGATTTGTCAAGAAAAGCGGCTTGCGCACTAGGGCAATACGATAGTGCTCTTCCAAAGGAATATCAATATTTTGGTTCACTTTACGGCGGTACCGTTGGTGGTGATGACCCATTCATCGATTATTGTCCGACCTACACTGGTTTCGACAACGGTCTTTGTTCGAGGTAGGTACAGCGCAGGAGCAATTGTTCTTTTTACGTGGAGTCGGATGAATTCACATGGATCAGCTGGTCTGTGTAGAATTTTGGTCCTTGTCGAGCTGGTTGAATTGGGGGTTATTGAATGATTCTCTTTAATTTCTCCATTTGGTGTCACTGCATCTTGAGTTGACTTCTTTGCCAACTCAGCAAAATTTGCCATTACCTTGCCTTCCTAACAGCCGGGAAAATGCAGCTCTGCTTCAAGTTAACCCTATTGAGCGATTCGGCAAACGCAACTCGCGCTGTCTTTCAGGTGTAGTCAAAGCTCGGCAGACGGTAGCGTTGTGTCTCCCAATTGCCTGTGTTGTAGAAGATCGTTCTCTACATGTGAAGATAGACGGTATCTGGCGTCTGTGCGAGTCAAAAGAACAGCGACTGAAAGTCCTAGAAGATCAATACGTGGTCTGCCCAGACCCACGACGAGTATGCCCAACATTTTTTTGCCACCACGATTGCCTCGGAACCTCTGGGCGTTGTGACTATGATACTGGTTCTTGTGTCTGCAGCAGGCTCAACACAACAAGCATGACAACTGGAATAACAGGAGAAGGCCTGAACAATATCACCGGTATTTGCGAACAACGCAACCCTTTTGCAGCAGACATGATTGCCAACCAGTCAGCTGCGATGCCGCACGCCAACTCGCCTCTTTCGGACTATTATGTCCCTTTCAAGGTGTCACTACGAAATGACCAAACAGGCCTCCTGAAGGATTGGCAGATAATTTTGCTTTCCGTCGTCGTCACCGTCATCATTGTGTTCGCCTTGTGCTTGTACTTTAGGCTGAAGCACCGCCGCGACGAAGGGTGTGGGACAAGAGATACCAATGAAGACGATTCACCGGGTGCAGTTTCGAATCCCAATAAAGACAAGATGATCGCATCAATCTTGGTTGACATGCGGGTGAACGCAAGCAATGGTGAGGGAGGATCTGTTGCATCTGTTGCGCCGACGAATCAAACCGCAGCGAGTTTGTGCGGGGTAGAGAGTGCTGCGAGTGCTGTTTCCTCGCTGGCTCCGTCGTCGTTAGATAATGACGACAGGTCATCTCTGGCGAGCGAAGATGTCTTGGGGGAAGTGGATTTGCTAGATTCAAAACCTAAGGCGAAATGTGTGAAAAGGCGAAAACGACGCTTGCCAAGTCCTTTTAGCAGGGATTAACACATGGCATCAACAAAAGTAAGCGCAAGAAGCGACGCTTTTCCGTGTTCTTGGCTTTTAAATCACTCGGTGGTTTAAGGTCGCGTCCGACCCTCTCTATTTTCTAGTAGTCTCTGCGCTACCCTACGAAATCGTTATGTAACTACAAAAGGAAATGGCACAGCATGATTTGCATCCCAGTATCACTGACGAATCAATACGGCAACACTATCAAGGAATTCGTGCCACATTCAGAGAGCAATTGGGTGACAACAATACTGAAAATGAAGGGAAAGGCACAGGCGGTGTTGATCAGAAACGACGCTTGGACCTGGATGTTACTGAACGACGAGCCGCGAGCAAAAGGAAAACGATGACAACTAGCTGGACAACTTGACCTACTCTGGAGTACACGTAGTTGGCCTTCTTTATGTTTGGTGAGCATGTGATGATGTGTCTCTAATGTCAGCCAAGGTCTGAGCAGCACGGCAAACGTTGGATCTCTACAAGGCATAGAGCTTGGAAATGGGTTTTTGGTTGGCTTTCGTATCATTTGAAATACTTGCACATTAAACATTGCATCCAGCCACGAAATATGTTGTTGGGTTGGCAATGTCTTGATAGGTTGCGCCGTGTCGGTTCGTGAACCTTTGAGTGCACTGGATTCTTAGCCTATGTAGTTGGCACATTCATCCTATAAATACATCCATGTACTCTAACTAGCAACATCAATAATTATCCATCAGAGGCGAGAGCGAGGCGCTGGTTTTGCTGTTGCTGTCAATTGTGCCGCCTTCATCCATTTTAAGGCTGTTCTTGCAATCCACAGTGATTTTGCGCCATCATCGCCGTATGCAGGAAGTCTCTCTGGTAGGTTTAGAACAATAGCGTTGGGGTCGCTCAAATGGCAACGTACGTTAGTACTGAACGAGTCGGGTCCCTCGCTGGTGGACTGGAGGACCAGGTGAGGAGTGGCATTAAAGCTCAGATTTGCAGCTCCATTCTGTGGATCCATTGAAATAATGCCTGAAATGCACTGTTCCAGTTCGTTTCCTTGCAAAAAATCCACGCCTGATTGTAAATCGAATACAAACACTTGTGCATTGGCGTTGAAACTTGCAAACAACTTTTCTCTGGTGGAAGAACTTCAACGACACAGAGGTGATAGGAGTGGTTGAGTACAACGGGAAGATTAACAAAATCGTACTAGGTTTCTAGACCGCTTGAATGGAAATCTTCAAAAAAAGTCCCACATCCACTGACAAGTGTCGGTACGCTCACCTCTTGTAGTTAATGCCGCACAACAGCTCGGCAACGACAAAGCCACTTTCTGCCGCAGCCTTTTTGAGAACATCAGCAATCACTTTCAAACGTCCATGATTGAATTCTTCTCCGATAAGAAAAAACGCCACCTAGATGAGAGAAACAAAACCAAAATTTGATGAGGACGATGGATGCATGTGCGGCCCCTGCTGGCAACACAATCACAATAAGCAACAAGAAAAGCCAACAACAACACAGAGGCCGCCACCCACCCGTTCGTGTTCATTCGACAACAATGATTGTGTCGTCCAAAGCGACAGTGGGTGTCTTAATATTGATTTTGTGAACGATTTTCGGATTCGTCGAAGGAAACAGGAAGAACAGATAGACAAAATACGTTCATTTTGCTCTGTCTTCTGAGCAAACACTATAGGGAGTGGACTCTTCCTTGACATATTCTCCAAGGGCCGTGGATACTCTACAGACTGTCGGTCCTGTAGTTCTTGGAGATTGATCCTGTAGACCTTGGAGATTGACCCGTATTCGGATGCGAATCGAGTACGATGTGTCCTTTAAAATAAAGGCAACCCTTCCTCTTTACTCTTGTCGCCCTTCGCCTGTGGGTACTCTACAGACTGTAGGTCCTGTAGGTCTTGGAGATTGATCCGTATTAGGATTCGAATCGAGTACGATGTGTCCTTTAAAATAAGGGAAACCCTTCCTCTTTACTCTTGTCGCTCTATCGTGATCGCGACTGAAGTACTTGATATCTCACAGATAGATAGAATTCTTTATCGAATTGCTTCTATTAGAAATCTTTTCGATGGTTTTATAAAGCTAATCTATCAAGTGGAAGAGGGTCTCTACCGTCTTCACAACCAACACTTCTGATTCGGAGATCCCTTTTGCTTGCCACGGTTTTGTTTCAAATCAATTTAGCTAGACAATCACAAGAACCTAAACTGATTCTCTCTCATCTATGAAGTGGGAATTGTAATTCCGGTAGACTGTAGATCCAACGTGACAGCGGGCGCTGTTACGACCTACTGATACTGGAACGATTAGGAGCTAAAGCAGTTCCATTTCTGGAGCTGCAGGGCTGCAGCAGAGGCTAGCTAGTAGGGATAAGCTGCGCTTCGCTCTCCCTACTAGCTAGAGTAGTCGTAGAGGCTATGGTAACAAGCTGCGCTTCGCTCCCCCATTTGCAGTTGCACCCAAAGCATGGAGTCCCTTCCCCCAGACCCGGTGTGACATAAACTGTTAAGCAAAGGTGACATTGGGAAGTTGCACTGCTCCAATTTGAACCCCGGTGTGACAGGGGCCTTTGTGCATTCAAAGCTGCCAATCCGTGTCTGCAAGAACTCGAAGCACAGGTTGGAAACATCTTGTCTACAAGCATGTTGTGCACATTTGTGCTAGCATGTTTTAACATGGTTTTAGATGAGACATTTTAGGCTCTGCGCTGACTTTGTTAAATTGTCTAGCATGCACAGTTTTTACACAGTGAGGGCCTGCAAAAAAATTGACAAAGCACCCCCTTTGCAAATCCCCTCTCAAAGTCGTTCCACAAATGGAACGGACTGCAGATGCCGACATGACATCAGGCATGTTTACAGTGCGACACGCCGACACAACTGACACGCAACTGTGCGTGTGTCAACTTCGGGCACCCCAAATCGCATTGTTGTTGTTGAAACCCTAAACCTAACCCTAAACCATAACCCTAACCCTAACCCTAACCCTAAACTCCAGCACAGTGACATTGCAACTCAGATCAGACCAAGTGTCCCATGTTGACAGTCAGACCACCCTGGTCACCCAGTCACATGCTCATGGTGCATCACCAATCTTAGCTGCAGGTTTCCAACATCCACCAACAAGCAACAACAGTTCATTCACTTTGTTTCATGTCATTCATTGCCTGTTGCATGCCCTGAAACTGCTTGTTGCAGCGCTCCACGGGATACCTCAAGCCCCCCCTTTCCTTCTCTTGAGACCGATCGACCATCGGAAGCAGCAGAGAAGCTGCACCAATTTCGCATTTGTCACATTGTTTCGCACCTTTGTTCCAATGCCATTCAATCAAGCAGCCACCGATGCCCCAACAAAGGGTGCATTTGCCCTCAACTCATCAAAGTCAAGGTTTTTGACTCCTCACCTTTTTTTCCTTTCTGCATTGGAACAATGACAACCCCTCTGTCAACACACATCGGCAGTCATCCGGACCCGCCACTCATGCCAATGACGGTGTCCACGACTGTCAGGAGCCCACCGCCAAGGCCAACATCTTGGAACAAGACTTCATCCAACTCAACTCTTGCCTTCTTTGATTTGCCAAATCATCTTGCCTGTGGATTCGTTCCGAAAAGACCAAACTGTTTACTCAACCCGCTCGCGATGGCGCCCTTCTTGAGCCATGCGACACCTGAACAAACCGTCTCCTGTTGGTGACAGGTCGCTTGACCACAACATTCAAAGCTGAAGAAACCCACCTTGACTCTCCCCTCAATCTCCTCTCCTGGTCGCACAAGCCTCCAGAAGTCACCGCTGATGTGCCCTGAAAGGCTCAACCCGCCACACCTTTGGATTTTTCTCTTGCCACCGATTCTCGTGTCTCTTGGGACTCTGCACAGGGCAAGGAATCTACCCATCTCTCGACGTTTCTTTCCAAAGTGCCTGTCTTGGTCAACCCCAATGCCTGCTCTCTTGGGGGCTACATTTTGTGCATTGGTGTCAATTTTGCAAATGTCCTTCGAACGCATCGAAGGAAACATGCGGACAAGAGAGACGAAATTCACTCATTTTGCTCAGTCTTCTGGGCAAAGACCATGGGGAGCGGGCAATTCCTTGACATGTTCTCCAACAACCGCATGACCATGGGGAGTGGGCAATTCCTTGACATGTTCTCCAACAACCTCATGCCAATCAAGAATGACTGACTGCTGCAGGTGTCTGCCTGGTAGCCACATGCATTGCCCCTGACTCATTTGTGTTGGATGATCAAAGAGACCTGCTTGTTTGATGAAACAGTTCAGTTTGTTAGAAATTGTGACAAGGTTGCTACTTGCCACTTGTTGCAGTGGATCTTGAAGTGGGAACTTCAAAGACACCATTGTTGTGGATGCACACATCTTTCAACACACTCCTGTGGAGATAGGGATGGAATCCTATCTTCGGACTGTTCTGCACGCATCGCATGGGTTGAATCAGCTACACTCCTATTGATTAAAAGTGCAACAAGTCATTCCAGTCGACATCCATTGCCTTTTGCCACTTGGCATCGTTCTCACTGACTTGTGAAAAGTTGAAACCCTTTCCACCGCCGCTTCCAGTGCTGTCATTGTCATCAGATCCACTGCGCTTGGACTCTGATCCGTCAATGATTGCCGCACAATCCTTGGCAACATGTCCTTCCTGGTTGCAGCGGAAGCACCTGGCCTTGCCTCTGTGTCTGCCTGGTTGCTGTGCAAAACTTACCACTGACAAACCATCTGAAAGATCCTCAACCTGTCATTGTCCGGATCCACTGCACCCTCTGCGATTGGTCAACACCATGATGACTGCGGGCACATCAGCAGGATGCACATCCTTGCCGAGGACACAGTTGTCATTCAACTCATTAACTGCTGCCTTGCAGCGGGCCTGATCCGTCCCTCAAGGAACAAACTTGCTAAGTGTTGATTGCAAGCAGACTCCTTGTCTTTTGCGTTGTCATTGTCATGACAAGGGGGGACACGCTTTCCCCACACAGCTTCAACGACTTCAACTTGTTGCAGGAACCTCTTACCACACTCATTGAGACTTTCATTGGGTCTTTGTGTGTTGCCTCTTCCGCACAAAGTCCTGTTCAGCGACTGCATGATAACAAACTTGTTCCTGACTCCGCCAACGTTGTGGACAAGTTCCTGCATCACGTCTAACAGCCCGATGACATCATTGTCATCTTTAAGTTTCTCAAGTTCAGTTGACTGTGCTTCTGGTTTATTCTTCATCTTGGGCAAACATAGGGTCATGATGATCCTAAACAACTTAGCCTTATCCTCGTTGTGCTTATCCTCTTTGTCCAACTTCCTTTTCATGAGTTCTCTGCACTCATCCACCACATGCTTGGCAGGATCCTTGCCTGGAGCCTTGGGTTTTGGGAACGTGGCCTCCAACTTCTTCTTTGCCAACTTGTACATGTTGTTGTTCATTTTGGTACCAGCACAGTCACCCAACTTCTTCTTGGACTGAAGGCAGATTGGTGCTTGCTCTGGCCTTCCAAATGCAAACTTGATTCCATGGAACTCGTCATGTGAATTGACCCTGTCACTCCTGTGATTTGACCTCCCATCACTCTTGCTGTTTCCAGCACTTCTCCTGCTATTAAAGCTGGTGTGACTGTTCATACTTGCACTCATTTTCTTCTTTGGTTGGTCGATCCAATCAACGTCTTCTTCTTCGTCACGGCAAGTTTCCAAGCTCAAGCCTTCATGTGTTGTCCCGGCTGCAGTCTTCTTCGTTAACTCGTGTCGGTCCTGTCGACAGTTCTTCTTGTGTGTCTCAATCCTATCGATAGTTACTTGTCGATCCTGTCGATGTTCTTCTCCTCAATGGCTCGTCGATCCAATCGACGTTCTTAACATGGGTGAGCTTCCAAGCTCAAGCCGGTCTTCACCCGTGTCGTCCCGGCAACACTTCGTTTGTTGTGCGCGTTGATCCTATCAACAGGCTTGCTCTCAAAACTTCAAATCGCCTCTCCGGCGATGATCCTTCGCACAACAGCCCACGTTGCTTCGATCTTCGCGGTGATCTTTGAATCAATCCTCGATCCTTAATCTTTGTGCTTCGATAACAATCTTCTTTGTCAACGAGGTTCACTTGTCAACAAGTCACAGCCATCTTGATCACCCAATAGCACTTGCTGGGGACAATTTCTAATAAATGTTGGATGATTAAAGAGACCTGCTTATTTGATGAAACAGTTCAGTTTATTAGAAATTATGGTAGTGTTGCTACTTGCTACTTGTTGCAGTGGATCTTGAAGTGGGAACTTCAAAGACACCATTGTTGTAGATACACATGTCTTCCAACAATTTGGGGGTTTAGGAAAGTTTCATCGGTTTGGAGCTGCATAGGTGTTTGTGCTAGGATGTCTGCATGTCTGCATGTGAGCATGTGTGTCAAGTGGGCCAGGGAAGGTGCCAGTGAGAGAGTTCTGCCAGCAGGAGCCAGTTGCGGATTTAAAAGAGTGATGTCTCAGTTGTCCCTCAAAACATTTGTGGTGAACACTCTAGAATAACTCTCAAATCTTGTTTAAAAAGTGCCTACCGGCATGACAAGAACCCCAAACAAATGGGATTGAAATGAACATTTTGTTGCAGAAAACAACCCATCAACAAAAGTGTTTGACAGCAGGGAGACAAGAAACAAGCAGATTAACGTTGCGTCTGTTCTTAACTGGGTGACTGAACATTGATGGAAGTGGTTAGCAAAGTTGCATTTTGGGGCCACCAGCAGAAGAATTGTGGGCTAAATTGAAAATTTAGGGTGATTTTGACTGCCCACAGGATTGGAAAAAATCTGGGTAAAAGTGAAAATTTTGGGTGATCTACCCACATTTCTGAAAAAGCCAAGTTTTGGGTAATCTACCCACATTTCTCAAGAAGTCAATTGTGGGGTAATCTGCCCACATGTCTGAAGAAGCCAAATTTTGAGTGATCCACCCACATTTCTGGAGAAGGGTGATTGACCCACATTTTGGCAGAAGGAACATTTTTGGTGACCCACCCACATTTTGGCAGAAACAAGATGTTAGGTGTGTTGTTTGCAGGCTTTAAAAAACAAGACAAGCATCACAATGCCAAGAGACCGTTCAGTGGACTGAGAGAAGAGGAAGACACGAGCCAGCCAGAGCTCAGAATGGTGCAAAGAAGAAAAAGATGACAATGCCAGTTGCATGTTGTTGAAGCGACAAGCAGAGAGGGAAGAAGAGGATGAGGCAAGATTCCAGCATGTGAAAGACCATGAGAGATCTGTGCGAGAAGAACAAACCAAAGAACAAACGAACACTCAAGTGAAAGCTGGCCGGAAAAGAGCAAGCACCTTAAAGCTAAAGAAAAATGGCAACAAGAGACAGAGACAGAAAAGAAAGGAAGATTGCAACATAAAAAAGGAACCAAAAGAACAGGTTAGGAAAGAAACAAAGAAAGAGCGCAAAAAAAAACTGTAGCAGAAAACGCTAGGAAGCAAGAGAAAAAAGAACAGGTCTTAAAAGCTGCCAAAGAAGCGCAGGAAGCAAATGACTTTGGCATCTCTCCTGAAGAGCTGATCAGAAGAATGGAGGCTTTTAAGAAATTCAAAACAGAGCATCCAAAATCAAAGTTAAACGACTTCTTTGACAACACCAACCGCAGCATTGTGAAGGCATTGCTCAAGTTTTACATGGAAAGAACATTCGGCACAATGATACAATGAAGCTGCAGATGTCAAGAAATGGATAAAGAAGTGGCACGAGATGCTATCAGATGAAGAACTGGTGGAGCTGCTAACCAAGTTTTTGAAAAGGCATAGTTTTAGCATGTTTGATTTCCTCAGTTGTTTAGCATGTGGGGTTTAGGGGTTAGTTCCAATGGAAACACTGTCAAGGGAAGAAGGGAAACTTTCAGCTCACAAGTATTTTTTAGATGAGGCAGACATCCATAACACGGAAAGAGCAAGCTCATCTGGCAGGCGATGGCAAAGACTTCAGAATGCCAATTTTGAAAAAAATGCTGACAGTGACAAGTGGAAGGCACTGTCAAGACATGAAGATGAACCAATTGTGAAATTTTCGGAGCAAGACATAGCCAAACTGATTGACACCTTGCCAAACATGAAAGACAGTGCTTTCAGGCAAGGTGCGGATCCCTTGTCAGATTTTGATTCTGACGACATTTTTTTGCCGCCTGTTTTCCAAATGCATTTGTGCTGGAAAAAGCATGTGGAAAGTCGGCAGCTGATGTGAGACTTCCTCAACGGTTGCACATGTTTCAACAGTTCACAAATGTTTTAGCTCAAGACAGGAGATTTCTTTAGTTTGTCTTTGATGTCATGCAAAGACCAAGAGTGGCTCAAACTGTGAAGGGGGTGTGGATGGGAAATCAGCTGTGGTGAAAGGCATTCCCAATCTCCTTGACAACCCAAAAGAGAGGGAAGCTCTCCAGGAAGGAATCAAGTGCCCAAAAATCAAAGAAAATGTTGCAAAAGCACTTGTCACATCTGCGGTTTGTGGGTGGACATCCGCTATGGAGCAGTGAAAGGAAGCTGGCTGAAGGCATCACATGATTGGAAGGGTAAAACAGCACCCAGATGGCGTTCCCTTTATCCCCATTACCCCAAACAAAAATGTCAGGAGTGTTGGCTTGAGCCATTCCTCTGCACCAGCAAGCAAAAGACATTTCCTGCTAAATTTGAGGATGGATGTCCATGTGAAACAGATGGACAGGATTTTATTGAGCACATGGTCCATGATGGGGTTGTCTTGTCTGAGGGTGTCGTTGACATTCCTGAAGGACACATAACGAAATCACAGAGGGCTGGGCTTGGGTACTCTGATCAGGTTGCTTTTGTCAGTGAAAACAAGAGATTGCTTTTTGAGATTCTCGACATTCTTGACATCTCACTGGAGTCAATTCAGACAATTCAGATTTCTGTCCCAGAAAGGAAGGAAAATCAAGACAAAGAAGTCACTCACCATTATTGGAGGAGAAAAGGAATCTTGGGTTGCAGTCTTCACCTCATTGCGGTGACAGAAAATCATGCAAAAGGCCATCTTCATTGGCATTTGATGTGAACACAGGACTGGACAGTTGTGCACTACAGAGATTTGTGAACATTCCATAGCTGCACAAAGGAATTGTTTAAGTTCTTGACACAATGTGTTCATCTGAATTGTCTTCAGAGGCACAAGCAGCTAGCATTGTTTGAAGGTTCGTTATCAAAAAGCGAAAGAAGTGGCAGCATCAGCAAGGCGTGCAACGGGCAATCACCCTGAAGCGACGGGCATGCCCATGATGAAAGGGCGGCTAGGAGCCAATTGCCCTTTCAGAAC
>ENA-ORBV01011378-ORBV01011378.1-microbial-mat-metagenome-genome-assembly--contig:-NODE-11378-length-13987-cov-13.972322_pt1 | contig 13987 bp, 7 predicted proteins | sample MGYA00237777_ERZ505514 | MGnify/ENA primary metagenome ERZ505514 (study PRJEB26160, sample SAMN06269048) | microbial mat metagenome | isolation source: Oligotrophic lake microbial mat | place...
CATCAACCAGGAATCCTTCATCCATCTCGTGGGCGATCATCTTTATGTCTCCGGCGTCGCCAAGCGATGCGCGCAGCAACTCGTCGAAGTTGCCGAGGCTCACAACTGTGCGGTCTCCGCTGTGCAGGCCACCCGCGAAAACATGCTGCCGTACTACGGCGTCATCGGCGGCAGGCGCGTGCAAGGGCAAAAGAACGTTTACGAAATCGAGCGCGTCGTCGAAAAACCCACGCCCACCGAAGCCGAGCAAACCCTCATCGTGCCCGGCCTTCGCGCGGGGCACTACCTTTGCCTCTTTGGCATGCATGTACTCACGCCCGCCCTCATGGACATCCTCGGTCAGCAAATCGCCGCAGCACCCAAGGGCAACATTCAGCTCTCACCCGCACTGGCGGCGCTGGCATCACGCGAACAACACCTGGCCCTTGAAGTCACCGGCAAGCGGTACAACATCGGCGTGAAATACGGCATCCTCACCGCACAACTCGCCCTGGCCCTGGCAGGCAACGACCGCCCCGATGTACTGGCAAATCTCGTCGAACTACTCGCAGGGTGAGGAGCCAGAGGTCAGAGGTCAGAGATCAGAGGTCAGTAAGAGCAGCAGCGTCACCGCAGGCACTGACCTCCTTCTGATCATCGCAATTTGATTCCTGACCGACCTCTGACTTCTGACTTCTGTCCTCTGACCTCTGACCCCCATGACTGACCTGATTGACATCATCACGACGGACCAGGCGAAGCTGCGTGACACCGCCATTGAAGAAGCGTGTCGCGGGCTTTCTGCTGCGCAGCTGCTCGAGCAGTGCGGCAAGCTCGATCTGTTTCGCCGTGACTGCGACAATCTCTATCAGCGCGTGCGCGCTCTATTTTTCCTCTACGCCATTCATCGTTTTCATCTGCCTGATGCGCTGCCCGCCACTTCGCATGGCCTGATTTCGCACGAGGGATACAGTCATCTTTTGCAGCGCCGCTTTGAAGAAGCCATCGATTATTTTCTGGCCGCTCAAGAGCACGATGGCCCCAGCGATGCTGTCAGCTCCGCGCTGGCGCAGGCTTACCGCGATCTTGCTTTTCAGACGCTGGCCAATCAGGTGCGCAAGAGTGTGCGCTCGGTGCGTGGCAATCAGTGGGTCTTTCGCATGGGTCATCCTGCGGATCAGCCGCTGCGCCTTCGCGGTGAACTGCTCGCGCGTGCCAATGCTGAATCGCCTTTTCCGATTCTGACGGAGAAAACGCCGGTACGTATGGATCTGACGCACAGTGCGTGGAGCGATATTTTCTTTCTGGGTATGGACTATCCGCAAGGCGCGCGGGTGCTCAATGTGTCGATCGATCTCGCCGTGCGCGGCCGCGATGATCAGCCCAAGCCCCCGGTCGAAGCGTATCTGCGGGTGATCGATCAGCCGATCATTCGGCTCATCAGCGTGGACCTTGGCGCTAAAGCCGAGATTACGACGCTCGATGAAATGTTCGATTTTGCCCGTGATTATCTAGGCCTTTTGAAAGCCGCCGTGATTGCATCGGGTCTCGTGCCCGCAGGTCTTGAAGGTTCTGCGCAGCAGCTATCTGATCTGCTCTCGGTGATGATCGGGCCAGGCCTTGGGTTGGAGATTGTCAGCAGTGTCAACAACATTCCCAAAGGTTCGCGCCTTGCGGTCTCGACGAATCTGCTCGCCTCGCTGATCGCGCTTTGCATGCGCGCAACCGGACAAGCCGCGAGTCTGACGGGGGAACTGAGCGAGAACGAAAGAAGACTCGTCGCAGCCCGCGCGATCCTTGGCGAATGGATCGGCGGCTCAGGCGGCGGCTGGCAGGATTCAGGCGGCGTGTGGCCCGGCATGAAACTCATCGAAGGCGCGGTCGCGTCACCTGAGGATCCCGAGCATGGTGTCAGCCGCGGCTGCCTGCTGCCCAATCATCACATCCTCACGCGCGATGAAGCCTCTGATGAAACGCGCAACAAGCTGCGCGACAGCCTCGTCCTCGTACACGGCGGCATGGCCCAAAATGTCGGCCCCATTCTCGAAATGGTCACCGAGAAATATCTCCTGCGCAGCAGCGGCGAATGGCAGGCACGCAAAGAAGCGATGAAGGTTCTCGATCGCATTTTGAGTGCGCTTAAGCGCGGCGATGTCGCTGAGGTTGCCGCCGCCACCACGCACAATTTCTTCGAGCCGATCCAGGCCATCATCCCCGCTGCGAGCAACCTCTTCACCGAAACGCTCATCAGCAAAACGAAAGCGCAATTCGGCCCTGATTTCTGGGGTTTCTGGATGCTCGGCGGCATGTCAGGCGGCGGCATGGGATTCATCTTTGCGCCGCACGCCAAAGCAGCCGCACAAGACTTCTTGCACACGATGATGCGCGACACCAAGCGCGAACTCGAATCCGCATTGCCCTTTGCGATGGAGCCTGTCGTTTACGATTTTGCGATCAATGAGAGAGGCACCGTCAGTGAACTGCTGGGCGCTGATGTGGCGATGATGCCGCCGGGTTATTACGCCATGATGGTGCCTCACTGGCTGCGCAGTGATGCAAGCGGGCTGACGCTACTCGAGCGCGTCGAGCTGGAGCGATTCGGCGCGACTGTGCGCAGTAGCAGCAACACGATGCCCGGCATGGTTCACACGCTTTTTGATCGTCTGCTGCCCAAAGGCATGCGCGAACAGACCGGCGCGCGCAACCTCGATGGCCTGCTCGATGATCTTGGTTTTGATCGGCAGCAACACGAACAAATTCGCGCAGCTCTGCGCGCCGGTCGCATCGGCCTGGCGCAGAATCGATTGCCCGCCAGCACGACCATCGAAGATGTGCGTGACAGTGATGTCGTCGATGCGCGGGTGGCACTTGATAAGGAATGCGAGAGGCTCGGCCGCGCTGCGCTGGAGCGCGGCGAAGTGGCGACGGTCACACTCGCTGCCGGCGCGGGCAGCCGGTGGACGCAAGGCGCTGGCGTGGTGAAGGCGCTACATCCCTTTGCCAAGTTCGCGGGCAAGCATCGCAGCTTCAGTGAAGTACACCTGGCCAAGAGTCAGCGCACGGCAGAGCAATTCGGCATCGCCCCGGCTCATGTCATCACCACCAGCTACCTCACGCACGCTCCTATCGAATCGCATCTGAATCGCCTGAATAACTACGGTTTTTCCGGGCCGCTACATTTGTCCTCCGGCCGGGCGATTGGGCTGCGCATGATTCCGATGGAGCGCGATCTTCGCTTTGCGTGGGAGGAAGTCGCGCATCAGCAGCTTGATGAACAGAAGCAGAAAATGCGCGAGAGTCTGCATGCGGCTCTCATCGGCTGGGCGCGGTCGGCAGGTGAAGGGAGCGACTACACCGACAACCTGCCGATGCAGTGTCTGCATCCTGTGGGCCATTGGTATGAAGTGCCTAATCTTCTGCGCAACGGTGTGCTGCTGAGCCTGATGAAAGAGCGACCGAATCTGCGCTACCTGATGCTGCACAACATCGACACGCTCGGCGCTAATCTCGATCCCGCGCTCATCGGCCTGCACATCCAGCGCGGCTGGACGCTGAGCTTTGAAGTGATCAACCGCCGTGTTGAAGATCGCGGCGGCGGCCTGGCGCGCGTTGATGGCAGACCGAGATTGTTGGAAGGGCTTGCGATGCCGCGCGAGGAAGATGAGTTTGCACTGTCGTATTACAACTCGGCGACAACGTGGATCGACATCGAAGGACTGCTCAAGGCGTTTGGTCTCACGCGTGAAGCCTTGAGCGATCCCGCGAAGGTGACCGCTGCCATCCGCAATTTCGCAGCAAGGATTCCGACCTACGTCACGCTCAAAGATGTGAAAAAGCGCTGGGGCCACGGGCAGGAAGATGTGTTCCCTGTGGCGCAGTTTGAAAAACTCTGGGGCGACATGAGCGCTCTCTCGGATATTGCGACAGGTTTTATCGTGGTGCCCCGTCACCGCGGCCAGCAGCTTAAAGAGCAAGCGCAGCTCGACGGCTGGCTGCGCGATGGCTCCGCGAAACATGTCGATTCACTGTGCAAGTGGATGCGCTGATGCGCACGACTTTTTCATAGCCGCAGCGCGCTCGCTGCGCGTCCCCATCTGCCGCTATCCTGTTCCCTATGCCCACAATGAACGCTGCGACTGATGTGGTTCTTTTGCATCCTGCGGACAACGTCTGCATTGCTGTGCGTGCGCTTAGCGCAGGCGCGGTGGTCACTGCGGGCCATCGGCAGGTGACGCTCACCGCTAGCGTTCCGCTGGGCCACAAGATCGCGCTGACCGCCATCGGCACAAGCGCACGCATCATCAAGTTCGGCCAGACCATCGGTTACGCCACGCGACCCGCCGCTGCGGGTGACTGGATGCATTCGCACAACATGACTGCCGGGCAGCTCGAACAGAATTACGAATACGCCACGCAGATTCCGCCCGATCCTGCGCCGATTCTTGGGCGCACCTTCATGGGCTATCGCCGCGCTGATGGCCGAGCGGCCACGCGCAACTACATCGCCATCGTCTCCACCGTTAACTGCTCCGCCACTGTGAGCAAAGCGATCGCCCGCCACTTCGACCGCGATCGGCTTGCGAATTTTCCAAACGTCGATGGCGTCATCGCACTCACGCACGCCACCGGCTGCGGCATGGCGATTGATCTGCTCCATCATCAAATGCTCGATCGCGTCATGGCGGGTTTTGCGAAACATGCCAATGTCGCAGCCGTGCTCATCATCGGTCTGGGCTGCGAAGTGGCGACGCCGGGGCATTTGATGAAGGGCCTAGGGAGAGAGGGCCTAGGGCCTAGGGAAGAGAAGGCAGACAAGACAGTGAAGGCAGCCGAATCAATCGCATCGTCTCACTCCCTTGCGATCCTAGGCCCTAGGCCCTCCTCCCTAGGCCTTTCTCTTTCCTCCATTCCAGTTCTTACCATGCAGGACCTGGGCGGCACGCAGAAAACCATCGCGCGCGGTATCGAACTCGTCAGCGAACTTCTGCCACAGGTCAATCGCATCGAGCGAACGCCCATCCCCGCCAGTGAAATCATCCTCGGCCTCAAGTGCGGCGGCAGCGATGGCAACTCCGGCATCACCGCCAACCCTGCTCTGGGTATCACCTCCGATCGCCTCGTCGCTGCTGGTGGTACTGCGGTGCTTGCGGAGACGACGGAGGTTTATGGTGCTGAACATCTGCTGACTCGCCGCGCTCGCAGCGAAGCTGTCGGGCGAAAACTCATCGAGCGCATCCGCTGGTGGGAGTGGTATGCGAAAGTGTTCGGCGCTTCGATTGATAACAATCCTTCGCCCGGCAACAAGGCGGGCGGGCTGACGACGATCTATGAAAAAAGTCTGGGCGCTGTGGCCAAGGCGGGATCGACGGCGCTCAATGCGGTTTACGAATATGCCATGGAAATCCGCGAAAAAGGCCTGGTGCTCATGGACACGCCCGGCTTCGATCCGGTCTGCGTCACCGGGATGATCGCTGGTGGTGCGAACGTCGTTTGCTTCACCACCGGGCGCGGCTCGTGCTTTGGTTGCAAGCCGACGCCTTCGATCAAGATCGCAACGAACACGCCGATGTATGAGCGCATGATCGAAGACATGGATTTCAATGCGGGCACGATTCTGCAAGGCGAATCTGTGGAAGCTGTGGGCGAAAGGATTTTCGATCTCGTGCTCGAAGTCGCTGGCGGGAAGAAGACCAAGAGCGAAGCGATGGGCATTGGCGATGAAGAGTTCACACCCTGGCATCTTGGGCCGGTGTTGTGAGAAACTTTTTCGGGTGAGGGCAGAGTTAAAATTCGGGACACTGAGCGGGATACTGAGCCGCGACTCAACGAGTCGCGGACGCCCAAGGCCTGAAGGGGTGTACGTCGCGCCGTGGTCTGAGCGAGGGCGAAATTCAGTGAGCGTGATATCCGCGAACCAGACGTCGAACTTTGTTCGAAAAAACGATCACCCAAACGAGGCGTGCGCATCACCGCGCGATGAGCGCCCATTCAGGCCGTCGGCGTCCGCGACTCGTTGAGTCGCGGCTCTATTTATTCTGCTCTATTTGCTCTGCTCTGTTTACTCTTCTCTGTTTACTCTTCTCTATTGCTCTACTCAGATTCCAAAATCACATTACTAAAACGCCCTGCCCACTGATTTTCACGATTACGCAAGCCCCACGCTTACCCCGAGCCTCTGCGGTGCAATACCCACGGAGCGGTCCGCCGTATCGCGGTCTCATTGCTGATTGTTCATTGCTGAAAGCTGGTAGCTGATAGCTGATAGCTCAAAGCTGATCGTTCATAAAGGATTTTCACATGTTTCGATTCACTCGCCTTGTCACTCTCATCGCCATCGCGCTGCTTGGGCTCTGTGGCACAGCCTTGGCCAACCCTTCGCAGACGATGATCTATGGCCCGCATCAGATGATGACCTTCGATGCCAAGTCGCCCAAGGGCAACCTGGCTTACAAAGGCGCGGTCATCAAACTCAGCGATGAAAACGGCGGCGCTTATGTCTGCTTCGATACTGAGCTTTTTCGCTATGCCGCGGGTTGGGCCGGCGGCTTCATCAACTACGAAGGCGTCAGCTACAAAGGCGATCACGGCAAGAACCCCGGCCCTGCTGGCAACGTCCAATTCACCACCTCGGCTGCGCCCGGCATCGCTGATCCGCAAGGTAAATTCGAGGACCCCCGCGCCAACAAGCCTTATGGCAACCTGCCCCGCGAGTGGGCCAGGTATCACGGCCTCTACCACCACGATGGCAAAGTGATCCTCAGCTATTCCGCTGGTGATTCCGCCATTCTCGAAATGCCTTCCATCAGCAATCACGATGGCGTACACGTCTTCGCTCGTCAGATCAAAATCGGCAAAGGCAAAGCGGTGACGATCGTGCTCGTTGAAGCGGAAGGCGAAGGCAAAGCAGATGACAAGATGGCGACGATTGAAAAAGGTGATCGCATCACGGCTGCCGGTTTCTTTATGAATAGCGGCGCGAAGCTGCGCACCCAAGGCCAGCGCATTTTTCTCGATGTGCCCGCTCGTAATAGCGATGTGCAGCTCGTCGTGAAGTTCGCCTCCTTCGCCAAAGCCGATCAAGGCAAGTTTGAAGCATCGCTGCAAGGCGCTGAGCGCGTTCGGCTCGCCGATGTCAGCGCGTGGACGAAAGGCGGCCCGCGCCAGTGGACCGAAGAAGTGACCACCAAAGGCACACTCGGCGATACCGATGCCAAAGCCAAGAGCGCACCGTACGTCGTCGATACCATCACCGTTCCCTTCAATAATCCCTACAAATCTTGGATGCGTACCGGCGGTTTCGACTTCTTCAAAGATGGCACCACCGCAGCCGTCACCACATGGAACGGCGATGTCTGGATCGTTAAAGGCATCGATGACAAACTCGATAACGTCACATGGTCGCGCTTTGCTGCCGGTCTTCACGATGGCCTTGGCCTTAAGATTGTGGATGAAGTGATCTATGTGCATGGCCGCGATGGCATCACCCGTCTGCACGATCTGAACAAAGATGGACAGGCGGACTTCTACGAAAACTTCAACAACGACATCATCATCACCTTCGGCTTCCACGAATTCGCCTACGAACTTCACACCGACAAAGCTGGCAATTTCTACTTCGTCAAAGGCGGAGCCGTGAACCCCGGCGGCAGCGGCTGGCAGGCCATCACGCCTCATCATGGCTGTGCGTTCAAGCTCTCCAAAGACGGCAGCAAACTCGAAGTCATCGCCACCGGTCTTCGCGCACCCAACGGCATGGCCGTCGGGCCTAACGGCGAAATCACCACCGGCGACAACGAAGGCACCTGGGTTCCCAAAAGCCGCATCAACTACTGGACCGCTGATGAACTCGCCAAACGCAAAGGCTTTGGCGGTGTCGTCGATCTTTCGCACATGGATCCCAAACCGACCATCTACGATGCGCCCATCTGCTGGATGCCCAAGAATGTTTGCAACTCCGGCGGCGGTCAGGCGTGGGTCACCAGCGACAAATGGGGCCCGTTCACCGGCGACCTGCTCTACGCCAGCTACGGCACATGCTCGCTCTTCAAAGTGCTCAAGGAAGAAGTCGATGGCCCCGATGGAAAAACCGTGCAAGGCGGCGTCGTCCGATTCCCGCTCAAGTTTGACTCGGGTACCTGCCGCCTTCGCTTCAATGATCGCGATGGTCAGCTTTATGTCATGGGTATCAAAGGCTGGCAATCCAGCGCTGCCCGCGATGGCAGCTTCCAGCGCGTGCGCTACACCGGTAAGCCCGTGAACATGCCCGCCGCACTCAAGGCCGGCAAGAACGGCCTGACCCTCACCTTCACCGGCAAGCTCAGCAAAGAACTCGCTGAGGATGTGGACAGCTACCAGATTCAGCAGTGGAACTACCGCTGGACCAGCGCCTATGGCTCGGATCACTGGAAGGTCTCGAACCCTGCTGAAAAGGGCGCGGACAAAGTCGCGGTGAAGAGTGCGAAGCTGCTGGACGATGGCAAGAGTGTTTTTCTGGAGATTGAAGGGTTGCAGCCAGTGATGCAGATGCATGTGAAATACGCACTGGAAACACCCGAGGGCGAAGAAATCAAGGGCGAGATTTATAACACCATCAACAAGGTCGGCGCTGATGCAGCGCTGGCATCACAGTGATGAGCGACCCGCGCAGCAAGCCGCTCGCGGCTTCGCTCCTGCCCGCCGCTTGCGGCATAGCGTCATCAGCGCAGCGATCACCGCGCCAGATATCACGCGCGCCAGAATGCAAAAGCTGCTCCTGCGCACCCACCGATGCGTATAAGATATCGCCATGATCTCCCGCACTATTTCGTTGTTGTTAATCGCGCTCATCGCCGCTGCTGTCCTGGCGAATCAGGATGCGAATCCAGTCGCACCAGTCGCACCAACCGCCGTTGTCGCAGACGAAGCGTTACTGCCTGCCCCAGTGCGCGGCGTGCATGTTCAGTTCAAATCAGGCGATCAACGCGACAGTCGCATCGATCGCCTCGTGGCGCTTTATGTACCTGAAGGGCAGCCGGTCTCGCCGATGCTTCCTGCCGGCGCGTTCACCGCCACCTACACCGGCAACATCAACGTCGGCCTTCGCGGTCGCTACACCTTCAGCATTGAGGGCCAAGGCAGCGTGAAGGTGACGCTGGGCGACACCGTCATCCTCGAAGGCACCGGCGATCTATCTAAGATCGAACCCGCACAGCGACTGCGCTTGAACAAAGGCGAAAACCCTTTCACCATCGAATACATCGCGCCCGACCAAGGCGCTGCCTCATTTCGTCTCTACTGGGAATGCGATGAATTCCCACGCGAGCCTGTGCATCCATCTGCGCTCACCAGCGGCTCGCCGCTTCGCTCTGACATCGCACTCATTCATCAAGGCCGCGAACTCTTCGCCACGCATCGCTGTGTGAAATGTCACGCACCTGATGAGGCGCTCGCGAAGTCGCCAGCACTGATGCCCGAATTGAAGAAAGATGCTCCGGATCTCAGCAGTGCAGGCACACGACTGAAAGTCGACTGGATAGCGGCATGGATCAGCAACCCTCGCTCGCTGCGTGCCGATGCGACGATGCCTCGTGTACACACGATGGGCGGCGGTGCGGGCGGAGGACGGGGGCAAGAAGGCATGGTCTCCATGTGGGCTGCCGACATTGCTGCCTATCTGGGAACCTTGGGAAAACCAACGGACATAGCCGCCTTCAAACCCGAAGCAGTCAAAGAAGGAGGGCATCTCTTTGCCTCGCTGGGCTGCATCGGATGTCATACCCGCCCCGACCATCACGATGCCAAGACGGTCGATGACCGCGTGCCACTCAAGTATGTCACCGCCAAATGGCAACCCGCCGCACTACGAGCGTTCTTACTCAAACCTTCTGCTCATTACACGTGGATTCGCATGCCTGATTTCGCTCTCAGCGAAGCCGATGCCGATGCCCTTAGTGCCTTTCTTCTGTCGCATGACATTGCACCATTGCCTTCACGACAAGGACGTGGCCGGGCACCCAGCCCCGAACATGGGAAACAGATGTTCCAGATGCACGGCTGCGTCGCCTGTCACGACCACGGGGCTAAGGAGCAAGGTTGGGTGAATCACCTCAATGCCACTCCTCTCACCCCGTTGAGCGAGGTTGACTGGAATAAGGGATGTATGAGTGATGATCTCAAATCCATCGGCAATGCGCCTGACTTCGGATTCACGGCACCGCAGCGACAAGCTCTGCGCGCCTTTGCCGCAACTGCCATGGGGTGGCGTTCGTTATCTCATGACACCGCCGCTGATTTTGCACGACGCCAGATCCATCAGCTTCAGTGCACCGCCTGCCACAAGCGCGATGGTGATAACGATCGCTGGTCCAATCACGAAAACGAAGTCGCTTCGCTGCTCATCAAACCTCACGTCGAAGAAAAACCCAAAGTCGATGACTTCGATGACGCTCCGCCCGGCGGCGAACAGAAAGGACCCCAGATCGATCAGTCGCGCCCCGAACTCACATGGGTCGGCGACAAGCTCCGCCCGCAGTGGATGGAGCAGTTCTTCGCAGGCAAGCTCGACTACAAACTCCGCCCCTGGCTCACCGCTCGCATGCCCGCCTTCCCCGCCAGAGCGCAAGGCCTGGCGCAAGGACTCGCGCTCCAACACGGCTTGCCGCCCGTTCCTGCCGAGCAGCCCAAACCTGATGCGGCACTGGCGACGCTGGGCAAGCAACTCGTCGGCCGATCCATCGACAGCAAAGCGGGCTTCGCCTGTGTGCAGTGTCATGGCGTCGGTGATCGGCCCGCGGAAAATGTCTTCGAAGCGCAAGGCATCAACTTCGCCTACTCGAAGGAGCGACTCAATCACGATTTCTATATGCGATGGATGCTCAAACCCGGTCGCGTTCAACCGGGCACGCGCATGCCTCAGTTCGCTGCCGACGATGGCACGACGCCTTTCACCGATGCCCTAGGCGGCGACGCTCGCAAACAGTTCGACGCCATCTGGCAGTACCTGCTCACCGGCCGTGAGCTCAAAGCGCCATGATTCAGCGTAAGAGTTTGGCCGTGCCACACGACAACGCATCAATTCACTTCACCTGCGCCAGCCACGCCGCCAGCAGATCGCGGCAAGCATGCAGATCATCGAGATGAATCATCTCGGTCACCGTGTGAATGTAGCGCGTCGGGCAGGAGAAGGTAAGCGTCCTGGTGCCCGCTGCTGCTCGCTGAATCGCGCCGCTGTCGGTGCCGCCGCGCGCCAGGACCGAGCGCTGATAGGTGATCTTATTTTTCTTGGCGACGGCTTCAAACTCTTCGATGAGGTCGTAATCGTTGATGACCGATGAGTCCATGCACGTGATGCCCGCGCCATCGCCCTGCTTGGTGGTGCGAAGATCCTCCGGCACGCCCGGCGTATCCACGCACAGCGTCGTGTCGATGCCAATTCCAATATCAGGCTTGACACCATACGCACTGGTGCCCGCACCGCGCAGGCCCACTTCTTCCTGCACCGTAAATACACAGTGAATCTCGCAGTCGTGGCCCGCCTTGCTCTCAGAGAGTTTTTCAATGGCGCGAATCGCAAGCCAACAGGCGATGCGATTGTCCAGGCACTGTGAAACAACGGTGCCGCCGATGCGGGTCATGGGGGCCTGAAGCACGACCATGTCGCCGATCTTCACCTTCTTCTTGACCTCATCGCCAGGCAGCCCGATGTCAATCGTGAAGTCGCCCACATCGGGAATCTTCTTCTTCTCTTCCTCAGTCGCAATATGGATCGGCTTACCACCAGGATTCATCACGCCCGTAATATCCTTCTTAGGATCACGCGGATCAGGACAAATCGTGACGAGTCTCGCAAACAGATTGCGTGTATCAAATCCGCCTACGGGAATGACACGAATAAACCCGCGATCATCAATATGCTTGACCATGAATCCAATCTGATCCATATGCGATGCGAGCATCACCTTCGTCGGCTGCTTCGCCTTCGTCTTCCCACGAGGCTTACGCACGCAGATCAAATTCCCCATCGCATCTTCGCTGACGCTGTCGAATAAGCCTTTGGTCTCCTTGCGGATCAGCTCCCGCATGCGATGTTCGCGGCCAGGAATACCAGCAGTGGTGACGAGTTTTTCGAGGAGGTCCATGGGTGTTCCAGAGAAGACTAATAAAAGGCTATTGCTTATTATTTAATACTTATTACTTAACAGCTATTGGCGAGCCAGCGCAATCGTCATCATATATACATTTGCAAACCTACACACGAAACGCCCCTCCGAAATAGCTATTAAATAATAAGTATTAAGTACTAATTAATAGCCCCCTGTCTTTACTGTTTTTCCATCCAAGGCGCAACGCTATCGCCGATGCCCGTCGCCAGGTATCCGCCGTCGATCACGATCGTGTGGCCGTTCACAAATGAGCCTGCCTTGCTCGCCAGATAGACGGCTCCACCTGCAATTTCATCCGCATTACCAAAGCGCTGCATCGGTGTACGTTCCATAATGCGTCTGCCGCGATCAGTGCCCACCATAAACTTCCTATTGAGATCGGTCGGGATAAAGCCCGGGGCGATGGCGTTTGTACGAATTCCAAACTTCGCCCATTCCACTGCAAGCTGCCGGGTCAGGCCCATGATCGCGCTCTTGGCTGCTGCGTAGGCTGTCACTTCCGTGAGTCCGACGTAGCTGCTGATCGACGCGATATTGATGATGCTCCCCGCATGCTGCTCGCGCATCAGGTGGCCAGCCGCCTGAGCACAGCGGAAGGAGCCGGTGACGTGCGAATCGTAAACCATATTGAAGTCCGCCATCGACAGATCGAACGTGGGCTTCTTCACCATCACACCCGCACAGTTCACCAGAATATCGAGCCGACCAAACTGATCCATACACTTCTTCATCGCCTGCTCGACGCTCGCATCATTCATCACATCCAGCGACACGCCCTCGACGATCGGCTCAATCGGATCGGCCTCATCCGCCTCCGTCGATCGGCGAAGCTCCGTCACCGCCGCATCCACCTTATCCATCGTCCGCGACCCGATCAGCACCTGAGCACCGTGCTGTACCAGCGCCTTGGCGATGTCCTTGCCAATGCCCGTGGCTCCGCCGGTGACTAGAGCAACCTGTCCGGTAAGATCGAAAAGTGAAGTGCGAATCGCCATAAATCAAGCTCCTATTGAAGAGCGGAAAGGATAACAAGAATCGCTGTTGCATACCGGCAAGGCAGCGTATGTAGGGTTTTCAGGTCTCGCAAATACCTGATCACCGCGCGGGTCACCACGGTGCAAGAAGGGCAAAAGTTTCAGTTCACCGCCAACTCTGGCAAGCCCGCCGAGGTCGCGGTTCCCTACACGCTGGGTGCGTGGCAGGAGACCAAGCCCGTGGAAATCATGCTGGTCAAGGGGAAAAACAGGCTGCGGTTCGCAGTCGTCGATGGCAGCCGGGGTGTGACGATCAAGGACATCACGCTCACGCCGATCAACTGAGCGGGTGCCGCGCAGTGCTGGCTTGGCGGCGGATCGTGTGCCACCCACAAGGCCCGGCGACTCCCGCCCCAAAAGTTTGTCTACCTGCGCGTTTTTCAACTCGCCATCACCATCGCAACCCGTTTGTTCATCATAGGTTACGTCGTGTCTAGGGGTAAACGGGTAGACGTCTACCCGTAAACCCTTATCCCGTTGATGCAGGCCAATCGGATTCGCCCCCTCGATAAGCTCGGCTCCACAGCCACCGCGAAAATACCCCGCAAAAGCGGACGATTCAGTGATAAACATAGCCAGCCCCCGGACTAAAGAAAGGTGCAGTCGAAGCGACAATATTATAACAGATACCGAACAGAAAACAAGAGCAAAATGATCCATTCGCACGCGCGGATCAAGCCACCACCGCCCATGCCCGCGCCTCGGACCGAGGCTAATGCGAAGGCTCTACCCCGGAGCCTATCGCCGAGTGAAGAGCAGGATTATATATACGGCTCCCCTTTTCCGGCTCCGATTGAATACATGTGAATCATGCTGCTGGCAGCAGCGGCGCAA
>ENA-ORBV01011379-ORBV01011379.1-microbial-mat-metagenome-genome-assembly--contig:-NODE-11379-length-13985-cov-6.427596_pt1 | contig 13985 bp, 13 predicted proteins | sample MGYA00237777_ERZ505514 | MGnify/ENA primary metagenome ERZ505514 (study PRJEB26160, sample SAMN06269048) | microbial mat metagenome | isolation source: Oligotrophic lake microbial mat | place...
ACCCCCATCGGGCGTCGTCCCGGCCCGGCCATGGCACGTGGTGGCTGCAGCAGCGAGGCTGTTGCAGGGCCGACCCCGATTTTCACAACCTCCGGAGTTTCCCCATGTCTGCAATGTTTGGCCCGACCGCCCTGGTCGTACCGTTTGAGAACCTGAGAATGGGCGACGTCGAGTCGGTCGGCGGCAAGAATGCCAGCCTCGGCGAGATGATTGCCCACCTGCCCACCGGCGTGAACGTCCCCACCGGGTTTGCGACCACGGCGCATGCGTTCCGCAAATTCCTGGCGCATGACGGGCTCGACGACAGGATCAAGGCGCGCCTCGACGCACTGGATGTGGACGATGTACGCGCGCTTGCGCAGGTCGGCGCGCAGATCCGCGACATGGTCGAATCGCAGCCATTCCCGAACGACCTGGAACGGGCGATCTGCGATGCGTTCGCGACGCTGAGCCATGGCGCACCGGAGCTGTCCTTCGCGGTGCGATCGTCAGCCACGGCGGAAGACCTGCCGGATGCGTCGTTCGCCGGGCAGCAGGAGACGTTCCTCAACGTGGAAGGCATCGACGACATCCTGCGCAAGATCAAGGTCGTGTTCGCGTCGCTCTACAACGACCGGGCGATCAGTTACCGGGTGCACAAGGGTTTCGCGCATGAACACGTGGCGCTGAGCGCCGGTATCCAGCGCATGGTACGTTCCGACCTCGGCGCTGCCGGCGTGATGTTCACCATCGACACCGAGTCGGGCTTCCAGGACCTGGTGTTCATCACCGCGAGTTACGGCCTGGGCGAAACGGTGGTGCAGGGCGCCGTCAACCCGGATGAGTTCTACGTGCACAAGCCGATGTTGCGCGCGGGCAAGCGGGCGATCGTGAGGCGCAGCCTGGGCTCCAAGCTGATCCAGATGCAGTTCGCCAGCGCCGCCGAAAAGGCTGCTGGCAACAAGCTGGTCACGACCACCGACGTGCCGATCGAGTTGCGCAACCGGTATTCGCTGACCGATGCCGATGTGGAGCAGCTGGCGCGTCATGCGCTGGTGATCGAGGAACACTACGGTCGCGCGATGGACATTGAATGGGGCAAGGACGGCCGCGACGGCAAGTTGTATATCCTGCAGGCGCGACCGGAGACGGTCAAGAGCCAGAACGCCGGCAAGGTCGAATACCGCTACAAGCTCAAGGGCAAGGGTGCGGTGCTGGTCGAGGGCCGTGCCATCGGTCAGAAGATCGGCACCGGACCGGTACGGCTGGTGCGCAACCTGTCCGAGATGGACCAGGTGCAGCCGGGCGATGTGCTGGTGACCGATATGACCGATCCGAACTGGGAGCCGGTGATGAAGCGGGCCTCTGCCATCGTCACCAATCGCGGCGGACGCACCTGCCATGCCGCGATCATCGCGCGCGAACTGGGCATTCCGGCCGTCGTGGGTTGTGGCGATGCGACCGAGCTGCTCAAGCAAGGGGTGTTGGTTACCGTGAGTTGTGCCGAGGGCGACACTGGATTCGTCTACGACGGATTGCTCGAGACCGAGGTGCAGCAGGTCGAGCGCGGCGCGATGCCCGACGTGCCGGTCAAGATCATGATGAACGTCGGCAATCCCCAGTTGGCATTCGATTTCTGTCAATTGCCCAATTCCGGCGTCGGGCTGGCGCGGCTTGAGTTCATCATCAACAACAATATCGGCGTGCATCCGAAGGCCATCCTGGACTACCCGGCGGTCGATTCCGATCTGAAGAAGGCGGTGGAATCGGTGGCCCGCGGGCATGCTTCGCCGCGGGCCTTTTATGTCGACCGGGTTGCCGAGGGAGTGGCCACGATCGCGGCCGCGTTCTGGCCCAAACCGGTCATCGTGCGCCTGTCCGACTTCAAGAGCAACGAATACCGCACGCTGATCGGCGGCAGCCGTTATGAGCCGGACGAAGAGAATCCGATGCTCGGTTTCCGGGGCGCCGTGCGTTACATCAGTGCCGATTTCGGCGAGGCATTCGCGATGGAATGCGAGGCGATGCTGCGGGTACGCCGCGACATGGGCTTGATCAATGTGCAGCTGATGGTGCCGTTCGTGCGCACGCTGGAGCAGGCGCGCAAGGTCACCGAGTTGCTGGCCCGGCATGGCTTGCGCCGGGGTGATGGCGCATCGGACGATGGCGACGGCGGGCTCAAGATCATCATGATGTGCGAGGTGCCCAGCAACGCCATCCTGGCCGCCGAGTTCCTGCAGTATTTCGACGGTTTCTCGATCGGCTCCAACGACCTGACACAGCTCACACTCGGGCTGGACCGTGACTCGGGGCTGGAGCTGCTGGCGGCCGACTTCGACGAACGCGATCCAGCGGTCAAGGCGCTGATCCGCATGGCGATCCAGGCTTGCCGGGCGCAGGGAAAATACGTCGGTATCTGCGGCCAGGGTCCCAGCGACCATCCGGATTTCGCCACCTGGCTGCGTGACGAAGGTATCGATTCGATCTCGCTCAATCCCGACACCGTGATCGAAACCTGGCGCCGCCTGGCGGCGTGATGGAGCCGATGGTGGGCGACACGACGCTGCGCCCACGGGTGTGGCATCGGGGTCTTCCCTAGGGCACCGTCGTACGGGGCTGCTTTGTAAGTGGCAGGTAAGCACGCTCCTCACAATGCTTGCATGGACTTCCGAGGGACTTCATGCTTCTTGTCGTCGCAGCGCTCAAGCTGATCACCGAGACGGCCCTGATGGTCCTGCCGGGACCGTGGTTACTCGGCCTGCTGGCCGGCGCACGTTGCGACGGCAATCTTGCCTTACAGCTGCGGCAGATGGCCAGCCGGCCCTGTGTCGCGCTGGCGCGCCGGCTATCGCCGCGATTCGTCGTGGAGCGGCAGCTGCCGTTGGTCATTTGCCACCTCAAGGGCTGTGAGCCCAAGGTGGCGCCGCAACTGGAACGGGAAACCGGACTGCATGCCAAGTGATCCGCCTGATCGACGGCCGATCGCGCCGCGCCAGCCAGTGGGGCCTGACGCTCGGGGAGGGACGCGATGGCCGTGACGCGTCGACAACGCGCGTACTGGCGCAAGAACCTGGCGCTCACGACCGGCCTGCTGGCGGTCTGGTTTATCGTTACCTTCGTCGTCAGTTTCTTTGCGCGTGAGCTGAGTTTCAGCTTTTTTGGCTGGCCGTTCAGCTTCTGGATGGGGGCGCAGGGCGCGTTGCTGGTGTACGGCGCCATCATCTGGTTTTACGCCCGGACCATGGACAAGCTCGACGCGCGGTACGAGTTGCAAGAGAACGACGATTGAGCATGCCAGGCCGCCCTGCGACCATTGACCCCAGCACGGATGCCGCCGGCGTGCAGGCCGCCTTCAAGCGTGACGTCGATCGTGTCTTCTGGTGGTACGTCGCTGGTTTCCTGGTCTTCGTGGTGGTGCTGGCGCTGCTGGAGCAGGCCGGTTTGCCACGGCGCTGGATCGGGTCGATCTTCCTGCTGGCCACGATCGGTCTCTACGCGACCATCGGCGTCCTGAGCCGGACCCATGACGCGGTCGAATATTATGTGGCCGGCAGGCGCGTGCCTGCCATCTACAACGGCATGGCTACCGGTGCGGACTGGATGTCGGCCGCTTCCTTCATCGGCCTCGGCGGAACCCTGTACATCGCCGGTTATGGGGGACTGGCCTTCATCATGGGCTGGACCGGCGGTTATTGCCTGGTCGCGCTGTTCCTGGCGCCTTACCTGCGCAGGTTCGGCCAGTTCACCGTGCCCGACTTCCTGGGTGAGCGCTACGGCGGCAATCTGCCGCGGTTTCTCGGCATCGTGGCGGCCATACTGTGTTCGTTCACCTATGTCGTGGCGCAGATCTCCGGAGTGGGGCTGATCACCTCGCACCTGACCGGCGTGCAGTTCGAGCTGGGCATCTTTCTCGGCCTGGGCGGCATCCTGGTGTGTTCCTTCCTGGGGGGCATGCGTGCCGTCACCTGGACCCAGGTCGCGCAATATGTCATCCTGATCGTGGCCTACCTGGTGCCGGTGGTCTGGTTGTCGGTGAAGCAGACGGGTATTCCGGTGCCGCAGCTGATCTATGGTTACCAGCTGGAGAAGGTCACGGCAATCGAGCGCAAACTGCAGGCCGATGCCGGAGAACGGGCGGTGCGCGATGTGTTCCAGCAGCGGTCGCGGGAGCTCTCCAGCAAACTTGAAGATCCGGCGACGGCCCTGGCGGCTGAACGCGTCGCGGCCAAGGTGCGCCTGGATCGTCTCAGGCATGTCCAGGGCTCGGGCTCCGCAGCCGACGTGGCGGCGGCAGAAAAGGCGTTGGCCGCGTTGCCGGTCGATGCGGAGACTGCGCGGGAAACCTGGGCTGCGGCAAAGGAGCGCGCCGACCTGAAGTCGCTGCCGCTCAACGGCATGGTGCCGCATGCACAGACCTTCACCGGTGACCCGACGGGCAACGTGGGGGCGCAGGATGCCTACAACATCGCGCGCCGCAATTTCCTGGCGCTGACCTTCTGCCTGATGGTCGGAACCGCCGCGTTGCCGCACATCTTGATGCGGTACTACACGGTGCCCAGTGTCCGGCAAGCGCGTGCATCGGTAAGTTGGTCACTGCTGTTCATCTTCCTTTTGTACTTCACTGCGCCGGCGTTGGCGGTGCTGGTCAAGTTCGAGATCTTCACGTTGGTGGTGGGTACGCCATTTGATCAGTTGCCGCGGTGGATCTCGTCCTGGAGCAAGGTCGATCCGTCGCTGCTGTCGGTGACCGATGTCAACCAGGATGGCATCTTGCAGCTCAACGAGATGAACATCAGCGGCGACATCGTGGTGCTCGCGATGCCGGAGATCGGGGGCATGCCGTACGTCATTTCTGCGCTGGTGGCGGCCGGCGGGCTGGCCGCCGCCTTGTCCACCGCCGACGGACTGCTGCTGACCGTGGCCAACGCGCTCAGCCACGACCTGTATTACAAGATGATCGACCCGAATGCGTCGACCGCGCGTCGCGTCGCGTTGTCCAAGATGCTGCTGCTGGTGGTGGCCCTGGCGGCGTCCTATGTCGCGTCCCAGCGGCCAGCCGACATTCTGTTCCTGGTGTCGGCCGCGTTTTCGTTTGCCGCCGCGGCATTTTTTCCGGCGCTGACACTGGGTATCTTCTGGGGTCGCGCCACTGGCGTGGCGGCGTCGCTGGGCATGGTCGCCGGCCTGGGCACCACGGCTCATTACATGGTGATGACGCAGCCCTGGCTGCGCGGCATCTTCGGCATCACCTCCCCAGTGCGGCTGTGGTGGGACATACAGCCGATCTCCGCCGGATTGTTCGGCGTGCCGGTGGGTTTTGCGGTGATTGTGCTGGTCAGCTTGTTGACACCGCGCCCGGGGCCGCGCATCGCGCGGCTGGTCGAAGCCATCCGGTATCCGAACCCCAGGGACGGCTGAACGCGGCTGCACGCTGTTGGGCTGAAGCGGTCGCGTGCTTGTCGGCTATACTCTTGGGCTTTCCCTTACCACACCCTGTTTAGACGCCGGGGGTGGTTTCACCGGCCCGCTTGCGGGTCATCCACAAGGAGCATCGATGCGTCATTACGAGATCATCCTCATGATCCATCCGGATCAGAGCGAGCAGGTTCCAGCGATGCTGGAGCGTTACAAGACCATGATCATTGCCGGTGGCGGCAAGATCCATCGGGTGGAAGACTGGGGTCGTCGCCAGTTGATCTACATGATCAACAAGCTGGCCAAGGCCCATTACCTGTGCATCAACATCGAGGCCGATCAGGCCGTGATGTCGGAACTCGAGCATGCCTTCAAGTTCAACGACGCGGTCCTGCGTCACCTGACCGTGTTGCGCAAGAAGGCCGACACCTCCCCGTCGTCGATGATGAAGACGGTGGAGCGTGAGGATGCGCGCAAGGCCCAGCAGGCCGAGATGCACGCGAACGACCGCTGATACCGTCGTGGGGTGAACGAGGTCGCCAACTGCCTTGTCCTGACCGCCAGTATTGCCCAGCGTGATGCGATGCGGTACACGCCGGCGGGGGTACCGGCCCTGAACCTGAAGCTCGAGCATGCCTCAAGTGTCCAGGAAGCAGGGCAGACCCGGCAGGTCAAGGCAGAGATGAAAGCAGTGGCCCTTGGCGGAAATGCCGAGCGGCTGGCCCATCAGGCGATCGGCAGCAGCTGGCGATTCACCGGCTTCGTGGCCTCACCGCGCAACGGAAAACACGTCGTTTTTCACATACAGGAATTTCTGCAAGAACCATCCATGTTTCCCCGGCAGGACGATCCGGCGCAGCGCGCCTGAGCCATCGACCCCTGCCACCCGAAGGACTTCACCATGCCAGCACCCAAACGTTTCAACAAAGACAAGCGCCCCAAGCGCCCGGCCCAGAACCTGCTGTTCAAGCGCAAGCGCTTTTGCCGCTTCACCGTGACAGGTGTCGAAGAGATCGACTACAAGGACATCGACACCTTGCGCGATTTCATCGCCGAGAACGGCAAGATCATTCCCGCGCGCCTGACCGGCACCCGTGCCATCTTCCAGCGCCAACTCAACACCGCGATCAAGCGCGCACGCTTTCTGGCCATGCTGCCTTACAGCGACCAGCATCGCATCTAAGGGGTCATCAACATGCAAATCATTCTGCTCGACAAGGTCGTGAACCTTGGCAACCTGGGTGAAATCGTCAAGGTCAAGGACGGTTATGCCCGCAACTTTCTGATTCCGACCGGCCGCGCGCGCCGTGCGACGGCTTCGGCCAAGCAGGAATTCGAAGCCAAACGCGCCGAACTGGAAAAAGTCGCGGCCGCCAAACTGGCCGAGGCGCAATCGGTGGGCGAAAAGCTCTCCGGCATCACCTGCAAGATGACGCAAAAGGCCGGTGTCGATGGCCGCCTGTTCGGCTCGGTCACCAATGCCGACATCGCTGACGAACTGGTCAAGCTCGGTTACAAGGTCGCCAAATCGCAGGTGCGGATGCCTTCGGGCCCGATCAAGACGGTTGGCGACAGCAAGGTCAGCGTGGCCTTGCATACCGACGTGACGGTCGAGATCGCCGTCGCAGTCTACGGCGAGACGGCCTGATCGACGTAAAGCCGGCCGCACAGGCCCCCGCAGCGGCCCGCGGTCCGCCGCAGCCGGTCGACGCTTTGCAAGCCACCCCGGCGCGAGTCGCGGTGGCTTCGCTCATCTTGTGCGCCGTATGTCTCGCTGTACGCACATCTTGTGCACAGGTTTTTCCAGGCTTGTCCCCAACATCGCCTATCGACGCTGCGCCCATGCGGGCGTAGCATCGGTGGAGCCCAACACCGACCATGTCTGCCGTACTTTCCTCCTTCGACAATGACAGTGACGACCGCGCCGTGGCGCAGTTGCGTATCCCGCCCCATTCGCTCGAAGGCGAGTCCAGCGTGCTGGGTGGTCTGCTGCTCGACAATGGGGCCTGGGACCGGGTCGCTGACCTGCTGACCGACGCCGATTTCTACCGCTACGAGCATCGGCTGGTCTATGCCTCCATCGGGACGCTGATCAATGCCAGCAAGCCAGCCGACGTGATCACGGTTTACGAACACCTGCAGAGCCAGGGCAAGGCCGATGAGGTCGGCGGCCTGGGCTACCTGAATTCGCTGGCCCAATACGTGCCCAGCGCAGGCAACATCCGTCGTTATGCCGAGATCGTGCGCGAGCGCTCGATCTTGCGCAAGCTGGTGAGCGCCAGCGACGAGATTGCCACCAACGCGTTCAATCCCAAGGGCCGTCCGGTGGCGGACATCGTCGACGAGGCCGAGCGCAAGATTTTCCAGATCGGCGAGCAGGGTTCGCGCATGAAGCAGGGTTTCCAGGGCATGGACACCCTGGTTGTCGATCTGCTGGACCGGGTGCAGGAGATGGCCGACAACCCGAACGACGTGACCGGTGTTCCGACCGGTTTCTACGATCTGGACCGCATGACAGCCGGGCTGCAGGCCGGCGATCTGGTGGTTCTGGCGGCACGCCCGTCCATGGGCAAGACCGCATTTGCGATCAATATTGCCGAGCATGTGGCGCTCAACGAGGGCCTGCCGGTAGCGGTGTTCTCGATGGAGATGGGTGCTGCACAACTGGCGGTGCGTATCGTGGGCTCCATCGGCCGCATCGACCAGAGCCATCTGCGTACCGGCAAGCTGAGCGACGAGGAGTGGCCGCGCCTGACCGAGGCGATCGAGAAGTTGCGCAACATCTCGCTGCATATCGACGAGACGGCCGGCCTGCGCACCAGCGAACTGCGCGCCAATGCCCGTCGGCTGGCGCGGCAATGCGGGCAACTGGGCCTGATCGTCGTCGACTATCTGCAACTGATGAGCGGCTCCGCCGGTTCGGATGAAAACCGCGCCACCGAACTCGGCGAGATCTCGCGCGGCCTGAAGATGCTCGCCAAGGAATTGAAGTGCCCGGTGATTGCCTTGTCGCAGCTCAATCGCAGTGTCGAGCAACGCCCCGACAAGCGGCCGATGATGAGCGACCTGCGCGAATCGGGCGCCATCGAGCAGGACGCGGACATCATCATGTTCATCTACCGCGACGAGTACTACACCAAGGATGCCTGCAAAGAGCCGGGCGTGGCCGAAATCATCATCGCCAAGCAGCGCAACGGCCCGACCGGCGTCATCAAACTCGCCTTCCTGCGCGCCATCACCAAGTTCGAAAGCCTGGCCAGCGGTGGCAATGGGGATTTCTGATCCCTTGCGTGCCAGACCAATAAATTGCGCAGCAATTTTTGCTCTGGCACCAACACTTCGTCGGATGTCGGCTGTTCACCTTGCGTGCCAGACCAATAAACAAGCGCAGCAATTTTTGCTCTGGCACCAACACTTCGTCGGATGTCATAAAACCTCGCTGGCGAAGTCGGCCAGGCGGGAGCGTTCTCCCCGGGCCAGCGTGATGTGTCCGCTGTGCGGCCAGCCCTTGAACTTGTCCACCGCGAAAGTCAGGCCCGAGGACCCCTCGGTAAGGTAAGGCGTGTCGATCTGTGCCAGGTTACCCATGCAGATGATCTTGGTCCCGGGTCCGGCGCGGGTGATCAGGGTCTTCATCTGTTTGGGCGTGAGGTTCTGCGCCTCGTCAATGATCACGTACTTGTTCAGGAAGGTGCGCCCGCGCATGAAGTTCATGCTCTTGACCTTGATGCGGCTGCGGATCAGTTCGCTGGTTGCCGCGCGACCCCACTCACCGGCGCCGGTGTCCGTCTTGCCCAGCACCTCCAGGTTGTCGTCCAGCGCGCCCATCCAGGGGCCCATCTTTTCTTCCTCGGTGCCCGGCAGGAAGCCGATGTCCTCTCCCACGCTGACGGTGGCCCGGGTCACGATGATCTCGGTATAACGACGGTCGTCGAGCACCTGGGTCAGGCCCGAGGCCAGGGCCATCAGCGTCTTGCCGCTGCCGGCAGTGCCGGTCAGCGTGACGAAGTCGACCTCGGGATCCAGCAGCAGGTTCATCGCGAAGTTCTGCTCCCGGTTGCGGGTCGTCACACCCCAGACGGCATTCTTGAGGTGGGTGTAGTCCTTCAGCGTCTTGAACACGGCGGTTTTGCCGCGGATCTCGGTGACCCGGGCGTACAGGCTGGGTTCGCCGGGCGACTCGAAATAGACGAACTGGTTGATCAGCAGGTTGGGAACGACCGGCCCGCTGATCCGATAGAAGGTGTGGACACCCTGTTGCCAGCTCTCGACGGTCTGCCCGTGGGTGGCCCAGAAATCGGCCGGCAGCGCCAGCGAGCCGGAGTACAGCAAGTCGCCGTCGGCCAGCGTCTTGTCGTTCTGGTAGTCGTCGGTAGCCAGGCCCAGCGCACGCGCCTTGACGCGCATGTTGATGTCCTTGGACACCAGCACGACATCACGCGCCTGATTCGCGTGGGTCCTGTTTCCCTTGTCGTCCTTGTGCAGTTTTCCCAGCGCATCCACCACGCCCAGGATCTGGTTGTCAGCCTTGCCCTGGGGCAGGCCGCTCGGCAGTGAAAAAGCCAGTGTCTGGGTCTGGAAGAACAACTTGCCGCCGGCGTCACGGTGGCCGGTGCTGTCCAGCCGCAGGCCGGTCCCGATATCCGCACCGTTCGCGCCGGCGAGCGCATCGAGCCAACGGCTGGTCTGCCGGGCATTGCGTGCGACCTCGGTCATGCCTTTCTTGTGGGCATCGAGTTCCTCGAGCACGATCATCGGCAGGAAGATGTCATGCTCCTCGAACCGGAACAAGCACATGGGGTCGTGCAGCAGCACGTTGGTATCGAGCACGAACAACTTGGGCCGACCCGCGGTCTTGCGGCGCCTTGGTCGCGGCGCGGACTCGCCAGCAGATGAAACTGGTAGTTCGGCCACGGGCACGCTATGCAGTGCCCGCGCGGCAGTCCCACCGGGAACGCGAGCCTGCGGTGCTTCTGCGGGTATGACGGGCGGCTGGACGACAGTGGCGTCGGTTTCGGGGATCACCGCGTCAACCGCCGGCACGGTGTTGGCGGCCTTGCGCCTGGTGCGGGAAATGCTGCTGGCTGTTGCCTCAAATGCAGTGCTGCTCAAAAGCGCAGCGCGTTTGGTGGGAGCGGGGGGCAGTGGCATGGTCCTGGGTACTCGCGAAATAGGATGTTGTCGGCATCGGACGATTGCCCGGCTCGGCACCCACAAACAACAAAGCCGCCCTGGACCAAGGCGGCTTTGTTGTGGAAACTGTGGCTAGACTCCGATGCATGACTCATTATGCATGAGCCTGAATGCAAGCCAACCGGATCGCAGCTCAGGCCGATTTCTTCAGTGCCTTGACGGCCTTGAGCACGTCATCGACATGGCCGGGAACCTTGAGCCCACGCCATTCTTCCTTCAAAATACCGTCGGCGCCGATCAGGAAGGTGCTGCGTTCGATACCCTTGACCTTCTTGCCGTACATGATCTTGTTCTTGACCACGCCGAACATGTGGCACATCTTTTCTTCGGTGTCGGCGATCAGTTCGAAGGGCAGTTCCAGCTTGTGCTTGAAGTCGTCATGCGATTTCATGTTGTCGCGCGAGACGCCAAAGACGGTCGCACCGGCCTTCACGAATTCCTTGTACTTGTCGCGAAACTGCATCGCTTCGGTTGTGCAACCGGGCGTGTTGTCCTTGGGGTAGAAGTACAGCACCATCGTCGCGCCCAGATGGCTGGTGTTGGTCACCCTCACGCCGGTGGTGGCGAGAGCTTCGAATTCGGGGAGGGGTTTGTTGACAACGATCGCCATAAGTTGCTGAGGTCTTCTAGTGCTGGATGTGTCAGGATCTGGAGGAGTATTTTTCAGCCCCTAGAGGGGTGCAACGCTCGACCAAAGAGCAGGATTTTAACCGCAAAACCACCGCAAAATGCCTCATGGCGATGGAACTTCGATCAACAATGCCGCAACAACCTTGCGTCCTTCCCCTGACAGGATGTTGTAGGTCCGGCAGGCGGCCTGCGTGTCCATGGTCTCGAGTCCGATGCGCCGCTCGATGAGCGGAGCCAGCCAGGCGGGCTGGGGAAACCGGATTCGGCTGCCGCTGCCGAAAATCACCAACTCGGCGTCGAGTTCTGCCAATTGCCGGAAATGCGCCGCGTGCAGGTCGGCGAATCGTTCGCAGGGCCAGGCGATGCGTTGCCCGGCCGAGCCGATGATCACGCTCGAGCCGATACGTTCGCCGCCCACGGCGATCCAGCCATCACCGTAGCTGGAGATGGTTTGTACGGAGGATTGGTCGGGGTGCAGTTTCATCGTGTGGCAGCGGTCGCAACTGTGGTCAAATTATAGGTTTCCCGCTGCACTGGCCTGGAGCCAGACTCCCATGAAGACGATTCGCAAATCGACCAAGCTGGACAACGTCTGCTACGACATCCGCGGCCCGATCCTCGAATGCGCCCAGCGCATGGAAGACGAGGGCCACAAGATCATCAAGCTCAACATCGGCAACCTGGCCGTCTTCGGCTTCGATTCGCCCGAGGAGATCCAGCAGGACATGATCCGCAATCTGCCGAATTCGGCAGGGTATTCGGACAGCAAGGGCATCTTTGCCGCGCGCAAGGCGGTGATGCATTACACCCAGCAACAGGGCATCGCGGGCGTCACGCTCGATGACATCTACCTGGGCAATGGCGCCTCCGAATTGATCGTGATGGCCAGCAACGCGATGCTCAACGACGGCGACGAAATGCTGATTCCTGCGCCGGACTACCCCTTGTGGACGGCAGCTGTCGTTTTGTCCGGCGGTGTGCCGGTGCACTACCGCTGCGACGAGTTGCGCGACTGGATGCCCGACCTGGCTGATATCCGCGCCAAGGTGACACCCCGCACCAAGGGCATCGTCGTGATCAACCCGAACAACCCGACCGGCGCCTTGTACTCGGACGCCTTGCTGCGCGGCATCATCGACATCGCGCGCGAGTTCGGGCTGGTGATCTTTGCCGACGAGGTATACGACAAGATCCTGTACGACGGCGCGCAACACACGGCCATCGGTTCGCTCAGCGACGATGTGCTGACATTGACCTTCAACAGCCTGAGCAAGAGTTACCGCTCCTGCGGTTACCGCGCCGGCTGGCTCGTGTTGTCGGGCGACAAGTTCGTCGCCAAGGACTATATCGACGGCCTGAACATGATGTCCAACCTGCGGCTGTGCCCGAACGTGCCGGGACAGTGGGCGATCCAGACCGCGCTCGGTGGATACCAGAGCATCAACGACCTGATCGCCGAGGGCGGGCGGCTGCGGCGCCAGCGCGACCTGGCCTATGAGCTGATCACCGCGATACCGGGGGTGAGCTGCGTCAAGCCCTCGGCTGCCCTGTACATGTTTCCCAGGCTCGACCCCGAGATCTACCCGATCCGGGACGACCAGGAGTTCATCCTCGAGTTGCTGCAGGAGACCAAGGTCATGCTGGTCCAGGGCACGGGTTTCAACTGGGACGCCCCCGACCACTTCCGCATCGTCTTCCTGCCGCACGAGGACGACCTGCGCGAGGCCATAGGCCGCATTGCCAGGTTCCTCGAGCACTATCGCTATCGCCACGGCGATGAACGCGCGCGTCGATCCGTGAAGCTGGTGGCCAACCGGGCCTGAATGACGGGTGCTGTGCCAGGCGCTCGACCACCAATACCAACCAGGAAGTCTTTTGCATGAAACCGATCCAAGTGGGACTGCTGGGCATGGGAACCGTCGGCAGTGGTACCTTCAGCGTGCTCAGACGCAACCAGGCGGAGATCCGCCGTCGCGCCGGCCGTGGCATCGATATCACGATGGTGGCCGACCTCGACGTGGAGCGCGCCAAGGCACTGGTCGGTGACGGCGTGACCGTCGTGAACGATGCTCGCGCCGTGATTGCCAATCCCGACATCGACATCGTCATCGAACTGATCGGCGGCTACGGCATCGCGCGCCAGTTGGTCATGGAGGCCATCGCCGCCGGCAAGCACGTGGTCACCGCCAACAAGGCTTTGCTCGCGGTGCATGGCACCGAGATCTTCGCCGCTGCCCATGCCAAGGGCGTGATGGTGGCATTCGAGGCTGCCGTAGCCGGCGGCATTCCGATCATCAAGGCCTTGCGCGAGGGGCTCACCGCCAACAACATCGAGTGGATCGCCGGCATCATCAACGGCACGACCAATTTCATCCTCAGCGAAATGCGCAACAAGGGCCTGGACTTCGATGTCGTGCTCAAGGAGGCGCAGCGCCTCGGTTATGCCGAGGCCGACCCCACGTTCGATATCGAAGGGGTCGATGCAGCGCACAAGATCACGCTGATGTCGGCGATCGCCTTTGGCGTGCCCGTGCAGTTCGACAAGGCCTACATCGAAGGCATCACCGGGCTGAGCGCGCAGGACATCCGATACGCGGAGCAGCTGGGTTACCGCATCAAGCTGCTGGGCATCACCAAGCGCAGCGTCGATGGCACGAGCGGCGCCATGCGTGGCATCGAGCTGCGGGTGCATCCAAGCCTGGTGCCCAGCAAACGCCTGATTGCCAACGTCGAAGGCGCGATGAACGCCGTGGTGGTGCAGGGCGACG
>ENA-ORBV01011380-ORBV01011380.1-microbial-mat-metagenome-genome-assembly--contig:-NODE-11380-length-13984-cov-5.350183_pt1 | contig 13984 bp, 11 predicted proteins | sample MGYA00237777_ERZ505514 | MGnify/ENA primary metagenome ERZ505514 (study PRJEB26160, sample SAMN06269048) | microbial mat metagenome | isolation source: Oligotrophic lake microbial mat | place...
ACAGAAAGCGCCGCAGAAAACCAGCCTGGTCGGCTGGCTACGCGGTGAATCAGTGATGAGTGGCGTGGACATCAGGCTGCGGTTCTGGCTGGAATGCTCGCGGTGGAAAGCGGAATCTGATGGTGCGGATATTTGCGCAGTACGCAACGCAGGGATGCGACCTGAGCGCCAAACCAGGGGCCAAGACGGCGAAGGCCGGGCGGACATCCGCCCGGCCTTTTCCTTGCCTCACCCCACGCCGGATTGGCACCAATGCGGAAAATCCCAGGGGTCGGGGGACAGAGTCCCCCAAGTCACCGCCCGAGCGTCGCCCGACCACTTGCACCAAAACCAGCCCGCGACACCCTCCGGCACCCGGCAAGAATATCTGGAACTTTCCGGCAAGAATTTCTGGAATTCACAGGATGCAGCCCGGGATGCCCACAAATGAGCAGCTCTTTGCGCAGGTGAAGTGATCCGATGGCGAACATCACCGAGCTCCTCCCTTACTATTTTGGCGGTGTCTCTGCACGGCCAAACCGGTCATCGCCGCGTCGCCTGAAGCATCGCTACATTTTCGGCGATGACCGACTGGCGAATTATCGTTGGTCCAATCTCAGCTAGAGTCATGAACGGCTTGGATGAGTGGAATTTGGGATGATTGATCACAAGGTTCGACTGCTCATCCGCCGTCAGGGATGAGAGTTTCCTGACCGCTTCATATACTGAATTTTCATCAGTTCCTCTTTGATCACAGGATCGCCCGTTCTGTCGATTGCCTGTTTAACAAGTTGAGCCAAGTCACCGGCACCTGGGAGCAACTGCGGGGCCTCTCGCAGTGCGATGGACCGCAACTCGGCATCATCTGAAATGAGTGATGCGATGACCGTCTCGTGCAGTAATTCTGGCCGGATGCCCATCGTCACCAGATTTTTCAAGGCACTCAAACGCACCCAACCATCGCTGGAGGTGAGGTTCTGCATCAATGCATCAGTTAGGGCTTGCCGTTGAGTTTCAGGTGCTCTTGGATGCACGGCGCGAGCACAAAAGGCTGCGACAGTTTGGCCTTTCCGATCGGGTGTCTTCAACGAGCGGACGATTAATGTCGCTACACGATCCACGGGAACATGGTCGGCAGCCTCTGCGGGCGTTTCCGTGACGACGGTATACACCATTTCGACCTGCACGAGTCCGTTTGGTTCACGTTCAATGGTCCGAAGCATCTCATCGCCAAGACGCTGTCCCAAACGTGGACCGTGCGCAACATCACGCACGCCGGTCAGTCGATCTTCTGGTTTATCTGAGGCAAGTAACCGCCGGATTTCTCCCAGGAAGCGGGCGTCGTCCAGGGAAATAGCGTCGAGACACTTCACTGCGAATTTGCGTCGACCTCCCGAGGCCGTAGTAAACGCGGCAAATAGCGGCTCCTTTGCGAAATGGCTCTCACCCGGATGTCCAGCCAACACCGCACACGCGGCCATGAATGACGCATTATCGCCTTTTGTGATCGCTGTCAGAACATCCGCACGTGCATCATCAGAAAGCGCCTTCAAGAAAGCATGGTCGATCAAACGATCTCTCAACTGCTTAGCGGCGACTGCTTCCGGTGAGGCATCTTTTTCTGCTTCACCAGCATAAATAAACGATGGGCCACTGTTGACCATGAGGAACATGGCGAGCATGAACCCCAGCGATTTAGATGCTTCGCTCATGTTATCTCCATACATGTCAGGGCGAGCGGAATCACCGGAATGGTCGATGTGCCGGTCACGCGCTCAAGGTCGGACCACAACCCGCCAACAAGTGCGTAGTGCGATGACATCTGGCTCATTGGATAGTGCGGTGCGCATGCGCTAGCACTTAATCTGGGCGGATCGGGGAGTGTTCCTACGGCTTGGTCGGCACAAATCAGTGCCTTACCAGATGCGCCTCTACTCGTTCCTCTACGCGTCCAACCACGGTCGCAAATCGCAGTCTTGGTTCGCTCCGTGATGGGCAGTTCGCCTTCGGAGAGATCCGTGTAGCCGTAGGAACGGAACCGACCGCAATTCTTGCAGCGATCCTGACCTTGCTGATGAATGCCGTCTGACTCGTAATTGAAGGCTCCCCAGCCCTCGCACTGCAGGTAATCCGAACGGTTTGCCAATGCGCGCACATTGATTTGGTGCTTGTTCAACACCTCTGCACAGTCCTTCCGGACCAGGAGAGCGTTACAGCCTGCTATTGCGAATGCCTGCGTCAGCCTGTCGGTAACGGTCAAAGAGACATTTTGTTCCCAAGCGAGTCGACCGCATGTGGGGCATTCGATCCGCCAGGAGAATTCAGGCCGGCAGGAGTCATTCGGAACCTCGCGAGGAAGATCAAGTAGGAGGTAGGGTGTCCGAGCAAGCTCGTCATTCGAATAGGAATGCACGATCTCAATACGCGATGCGCGGGCCAGCCCATTGACTGGTTCCTTCCCCCATGCCAATGCCTCATGAAGCACACTCTCGTCTGCGGCATGAAGCACCATCTCAACGGATGGGTTACCCGCAGGCCACTGCGGAACACGAAGCTCTGCCGAGCGGAGACTCGCGGGCGCGCTCTGTCGTAACGTGTCGACGGAGCCACGCAGTCCTAGGACGAGAGTCTTCTTCATACTGATATTCTCTAAGGAATCGGCACTCCATCTAGTCCAATGTTGGGCATATCAATCGAGTATTCAGCATAGAACTTACGGAGAATGGCCGCCTTTTGGTTTGTCGGCAAGGTCGCTTCCGGCTGAGCATTCCAGAAGGCCACCGTGGCCTTTCGCGCTTCCTCATATTTCTTGAATTTCCCCGCGCCATCTATCCCTCCACCCGGGATCACAAAACCGTAGGCCTGCATCTCTTTGGCTATGTGCATGTCCAATTCATAGTCGAATCCCAAGCCTTCGGATTTGTGCAATGGCGTCGAAACCTCAAATGTCATGGATTTCTTATAATTTGCTGCCTCATTCTTCATGTAGCGTTTCGGCCAGTAGTGAGAAAAAGACATGGACAGGTCATAACCTTATTGCAGTCCCCCGTCCCACCGAAGACTTCCGGCCATGCCCATCGTAGATCTACGGACGCCATCAATTGGCTGTCATTCAGGATGACGAATGTGGAAAAAATGGAGGCGGAATGTTTGCTGCCCCGGTCGCGCAAACGGATATTCGCCGGGTGGCCAAAGCGGGAAATCCTGGGAAGTCAGCGGTGCATGTTCACCGTGAGTAGTTTCTACGTAGCTGCTACGTAGTTGCTGCGTGGAGCCATTTTTGGCAATTTTATCAGTCGCTCACTAAACAGATAAACCCCGCACTGGGCGGGGTTTATGACGTGGTAGCGATGGAAGGAATTGAACCTTCGACCTATGGCTTATGAAGCCACCGCTCTAACCGCTGAGCTACATCGCCCTGTTGGGGAGGGGCGGAGGCTATGGTCGACACTTGCCCTGGCAAGGGTCGGGGAGGCTCAGCCCTGGACTGGGGCCTCGGTTGGAAGATCCGACAAGACAGCGGCTTCCGTGGACTGGTCGAGCTGCGGCGGGACGCTCGCGGCAGCCTGGGCGTCCAACTGCTGCTGCGTTCGAAAGGCGGTGAAGCTGGATTCGATGTCGGCGGTGCGGGTGAGGACGGCTTCGACAGCGCAGGCTTCCTCCAACTCGCGGTGGAAGCGTTGTTCGTCGGTTTCGACAACGGCTTCCTCTTCTTCGTCTTGGTCGGCAACGGCGAGGTCGATCTCCTGCTGCTCTGCTTGGGCGGTACGTTCGGGCGCGCGCCAGGTCACCAGCGGCGGACGCTTACGGCGCTTCTTCGGTTCCTCGATCACTTCGGGTGGCAGTTCTGGTGTATGCGTGCGATCGACATCTTCGCGGTAACGTAACAGAACCTCACCGAACTGTTCGTGTTGCAGGGCTTCGACAAAACGTTGACGCGCGCATTCGAGCGTCGCCATCAGCATGCCGACGCGACCACTGGTGGTAGTCTCCTGCGCGAACATCCAGCTGAGTTTGGCTTCGCGCGCGGCGCGCATGGCGTCGACCAGCGCGTGGATTTTATGCTCCAGCGGCACGTCGTCGTTGAGCACCGTGCGTGGGCCAAGGCGGTTGAGGTAGACCAGCACGCCTTCCCAGGTCTCGTACAGCAGGCCGGCGTCGCAGTTTTCCAGGTCAAGGCCATCTACTTCTTCGGGGTCCTCGGGGATGATCTCACGCAGGCCGCGACCGACACGTTCTAGTTGGAAGCGCTCAAACTCCGGCAACAGCTGCGTCGCTTCCTTGAAGCGGCGATACGTGAGCAGTTGGCGGATAAGGCCGCCGCGTGGATCGAAGACGTCCTCTTCGTCCTTGGTTTCTTCGTCGCCTTCCTTGGGTTCTTCCGCCGGCATCACCAAACGGCTCTTGAGTTCGAGCAGCGTCGCCGCCATCAGGATGAAATCGCCCGCAACATCCAGATCGAGATCCGGCGTGGTCTTCAGCATCGCGACGAACTGGTCGGTAATGGTCGACACCGGGATGTCGGCGATGTCGACCTCGGTGCGCCGCACGAGGAAGAGCAGCAGGTCGAGTGGACCAGAGAAACTGTCGAGGGTGACGTGGTAGCCGAGGTCCAGTTCGGCCGGAGCGGCAGGAGCGGGATCCGACGGAGGCACCACAGTGATCGGTGCTTCAAGCGTGGCGTCGGGCGCGTCGCTCATTGGCGGAAGACTAGTTGGGGCGCGGGGGACTCAAGATCAGCGATGCCTTTCCCTGGGGGCGTGGGCGGCCCGCCCGCGCGAGTGGGATCAGTAAGAGCGTCGATTTCAGCCAGACGACCAATTGCCCCGCGCGGGCGAGCCGCCCACACCCCCCAGGGGGAGTCACGTCGCTGGTTGGGCGGCGATGATCGCGCGCACACGGGCGTGGACCGCTTCGATGACGTCCTGCGGGGTGCTGGTGCCGGCGGTAATGCCGACGTGCTGTTTGCCGATAAACCAGCGTTCATCGAGGTGCTCAGGATCCTCGATATGATGAGCTTCGATGCCTTTGACGGCGATCAGTTCCTGGAGCTTGCGGGTGTTCGCGCTGTTCCTGCCGCCGATGACGATGCCCAGGTCGATGTCCTGCTCCAACAGCAGGCCGATGGCATGTTGGCGTTCCTTCACCGGCTGGCAGATGGTGTCGCAGAAGCGCAGGTCCTCGACCCACGGCTTGGCGCGGATGGCGGCGAGCAGGCGCTGCACCATCTCCGGCCGGTTGGTGGTCTGGCTGACCACGCCAATGCGGCGGTGACCTTGCAGTTGTTCGATGTCGGCCTCGTCGTGCACGACGACGGCTGAGCGCAGGTTGCCGACCACGCCACGCACCTCGACGTGGCCAGCCTCACCGATGACGACCGGGAAGTAGCCTTCGCGTTCAAGAAAGCGCGCGAGCTTGTGCAGCCGGATCACCAACGGGCAGGTCGCGTCGTAGACGGTGAAACCCTTGTCGCGCAGCATCTGCTTGGTGCCGTCGCTCGCGCCATGCGCCGTGATCATCACCGCTTCGGTGGTGATCTGATCGACCTGATCGCGCTCAACGATACGAACGCCGTTGGCCTTCAACCGCTCGGTGGTCTGCGGATTGTGCACCAGTTGCCCGACGATGGTGAGCCGATCCTTGAACGCGGGATCGAGCGCCATGTCGATGGCATCCTGCACACCGAAACAAGTGCCCATGGCCTGGGCGAGGGTGATCTTCATGCGGTGGGCATCGTGCGCTGCGCGTCGACGAAGGAATAGGCGATGCGCGCATGATCGACGAAACGGCGGATTGCCCCTGCCCGGCTGGAAGCCGGCGCTCCCAGGAGTTGCCACTGACCTGCCTGATCACCGCGTGCGAACCACGGGCGGGACGCCCGTGCCACGAAGAAAACACATCCGTAGTCGCCTGCACATGGGTCACGCAGAAACCGAACGCCGGGGGTACGGGGGGCTGTAAGCCCCCTGTGCAACAACCCCCCGAGCAACGCGAGCGGGGGCGAGGGACAGGCGCTGCCCCGCAGCGCCACCAGCGCCCCAGCGCTGGTCGGCGGCGAAGCCGCAGAAGTCCCGAAGAATGCCCCCACTATTGTGCCGTCTCGAGCAAGCGTCCCTGAACCTATGTTCAGGTGGGAGCCTCCCCTTCCAGGCATGGCCTTTCCGGGCGGTGGCTCCCTAGGGTATTGAAAGGCCAGGGGGTAGCGGCCGTCCTCGAACACAGCAGGGGCATGGGTGTTCTAGTACAGCGCACTGATGATCGCCACCGTCAACCGGCCAGTGCTTCGGCGCGCTGTTGAGGCCACAAGTAACTGCTTGCCAACTTGTGGGGCAGCGTTGGAAACGTTACCGGGTGCTGTGCGTGGGAGCAGCGTCGCAGACGTCCGAAAAACCGTTCACGCTTGCGCGGCGATAGAGATGGATTTTTCAGGCGTTTCGCCACCCACCACCGCCAACACCTGCGCGCCATAGCGGGCCGCCTTGCGTTCACCGATGCCCTTGAGGCCGATGAGTTGATCCAGCGAGGTCGGTTTCGCCGCCGAGATCGCTTGCAGCGTGCTGTCGTGGAACACCACGTACGGCGGCACACCGGTTTTGGCGGCGAGCAATTTGCGCAGCGTGCGCAGGCGTTCGAACAAGCCCTGATCCGCTGGACCAACCGCAGCAGCGGCAGCCGAGGCAGACGGCGTGCGCGTCTTGCGCTCACTGCGCGCGGCACGTTCTTCAACCACGCCAAGACGCACCGCGCCTTCTCCACGGCAGAGCGCACGTCCGGCATCGGTGATGACAAGGAACGAGTACACCCCCTCCTCACGCAGCGCGAGGAATCCTTGCACAACGAGTTGATCGATCCACGCGCGCACCGCGGTTTCACCCGCGTCCTTGAGCAAACCAAAAACCGTCAGTCGATCATGCCCAGCACGTTCGCTCTTGTCGGTGGCCTTGCCCATGAGCACGTCGACGCACTGGCCTGGGCCGAAACGTCCTTCGAGCCGCCACGCGGCAGAGATGATCTTCTGCGCGGTGGTGAGCGCCTGATCGGCCGGCAGTTCCTTGGTCTCGCCGAGACAGACATCGCACGATCCGCAGCCCTCGCTACGCGCTGCGCTTCCCGGCGCCGGATACGGTTGCCCGAAATGTTCCGTCAGCAGGCGATGGCGGCACACTGGCGCGACGGCGTAGCGGCCGATCTCGCGCAGTTGACGATCGAGCGCGCGTTCACGGTCCGGCGACAACGGGCCGTCCATAGTCGCCAAGCGACGATGTGTCATCAGATCGGCAGCGCCGTAGAGCAGCACGCAATCCGCCGGCAGGCCATCACGACCAGCGCGACCGGCCTCTTGCTGGTAGTGCTCGATGGATTTCGGCGTGTTGGCGTGCACCACGTAGCGCACGTTCGAACGGTCGATGCCCATGCCGAAGGCGATGGTCGCGACCACCACATCAAGGCGTTCATTGACGAAATCGTTCTGCGCCTTCGCGCGGACTTCGGCTGGCAGACCGGCATGGTAGGGCGCCGCCTGCACACCGGCTTTCACCAGCGCATTCGCCAACGTCTCGACCTCCTTGCGCGTCTGGGCATAGACGATGCCACCCTCCTGCGGATGGCGTTTGATCACTTCCAACGCCTGCTTCGCCGCCGAATGCCGCGGGATCGCGCGGTAGATCAAGTTCGGCCGGTCGACATGGCCGATCAGGCGCAGCGGCGTGCGCAGACCAAGCTGCACACAGATGTCGTCCTGTACTTGTGGCGTGGCCGTCGCGGTCAGCGCCATACGCGGCACCGCGCCGAAACGATCAAAGATGCTGCGCAGTTGGCGATACTCGGGCCGGAAGTCGTGGCCCCAATGCGACACGCAGTGGGCTTCATCGACCGCCAGCAGGGCAAGGTTGTCGAGCCGCCCCATCAGGTCGCCCGCCACCAAGCGTTCCGGGCTGACGTAGAGCAGATCGAGCGTGCCGTTCGCGAGCTGCTGCGACGCCGTGCGTTTCGCCGCTTCGCCCAGGTTGGAATGCAGCGCCACTGCCGTGAGGCCGGCCTCGCGCGCGGCAGCGACCTGATCATCCATCAGCGCGATCAGGGGCGACACCACCAACACCAAGCCAGCGCCGCACGCCGCGGGAATCTGGTAACATAGGCTTTTGCCGCCACCGGTGGGCAGCACGACCAAGCAGTCGCGTTTGGCCAGCGCCGCGTCGACCGACTCGCCCTGGAGCGGCCGAAAGGCATCGTAACCGAAGGCGCGTTTGAGCGCCTCCACCGGGGTAGATGCTTCACGCACTCCTGGTCGGCGACGCAGATCGTCAAGCGTGCGTACCGGCGTCAGGCCGGCGACATCGGGCAGCAGTTCGTCAGCTTCGCCCGCGCCATCCCACTCGTCCGCATGCATGGGCGGCACCTTGGTGGATGGTGCCACGCTGTCCACCGGCGTGCAGAGCTGCGAAGTCCCTGCTGCCACCAGTCCGGCTTGGTGGTACAATCAATTCAACCCGCTGGAGTGATCGACGTGAAGATCATCATCGATCTGGACCCCAAGTTGCAGCGCAAGCTGGAAGTCGTGGCCAACTCGCGCGGCCAGACGGCGGCCGAAGTGGCGGCGGAACTGCTCACCAAGGTGATGAGCCGTGATGCCTCGACGAGCTCGTCCGCCGACGGCATGCCCTCACCGGCGACGGTCGACGCGGCGAAAAAAGCTGCCGCCAGCGCTCCGCCACCACCTTCGATCGAGGATCTGGTGTTCCTGATCGAACCATTGATCGCACGTTTTCGTCTCGCGGATGCCACTGGTTCCCAACGCCGCGCCCTGCTGGCGGAGATGCAGATGCTGCCGCAGGACCAAGCGGTGCTCCGCGTGGTGGCGCTGCTCAAACAATCACTGGGCTGACTGGTCCGCGTCAGGCGCTGTCACCAGCGCCATGAGCGCCGTCGCCGCGGCGGCCTCGGCACGACGTCGGCTGCTGCCTTCACCACTCGCCTGCTGCCCGGCGATGGTCGCGACCGCGCGGAAGACCGGTTCGTGATCGGTGCCACCGCTGCGTTCGCTGCTGTAGATCGGCAACTGTTTATGGTGCTCCAGGCACCACACTTGCAGGCGCATACGCGCGTCCTCGTCACCGGCGGCGGGATCTTCGACTCGGCTGCCAAGCAAACGTTCGACCGCGATGACCAGCGCCGGCCAACCGCCGTCAAGGTGGATCGCGCCCAGCAGCGACTCGGCGAAGTTCGCCTTCACCGAATCAGGCCACGGCTGCGACATCTGCTGGCCGACCAGGCAGTAGCTTAACAGGCCGGTGGTCTCAATGGCGCGGGCCAGCGTCGCACGTGACACCAGAGTCGACTTCAAGCGCGACAGCGGGCCTTCATCCAGATCCGGGAAACGCCGGAACAGCAGCAGGCAGAGCGCCGCGCCCAGCAGCGCATCACCCAGGAACTCCATCCGTTCGTTGGCGTCACGACGTTTGTCCGCCGGTGTCGCCTGCGCGCCACAGCGGCTGGTGTGCATGCAGGCTTGCACCAGCAGGGCCGGATCGGCAAAGCGGTGACCGAGCACCGCAGCCACGGCATCGATGCGTTCAATAGAGGTAGTGCCCGGTTCAGCCATCGTAGGAGTGGAAAGTAGATGGCTGCCTCCCATAAGGAAGCCCGTGTCAGTTGCCGCCTTTTTGCAAACTTGCCGTGCGTGTCAGCATGAGTTCCGTGTCCCAGGGCATCTTGCCGGACGCACGCTGCCGTGCCCGCACTGCCGACGGCCGATGGATCTGCAGGCGCCCAGTGCCCGCATCGAAGACAAACTGGTGGGCAAAACCCTTGGCGGTTGCCGCCTGATCAAACGCCTCGGTGCCGGTGCCATTGGCGTGGTCTACGAGGCTGAGATGCCCGGCCATGGCCGCCACGTGGCGGTGAAAATGCTCACCAGTCGCGCCGCCAATGATGAGCGCGTGGTGCAACGTTTCGAGCGCGAATCACGGTTGTGCGCGGCGATCCAGCATCCCAACGTCGTCGGCGTCCACACCTGCGGCTTCGAACGCGGCGTGCACTTCCTGGTGATGGAGTTCGTCGACGGCGACACCCTTGCTGCGATGGTGCAGGAACTTGGAAAAGTGCCGTGGGACAAAGCCGCGCGGTTGATCCTGCAGGTTGCGCGTGGCCTCGAATACGCCCACAGCCAGGGCATCGTCCACCGCGACATCAAACCGGCCAACATCCTGGTGACGACCGACGGCGTAGCGAAACTCGCTGACCTCGGGCTGGCGAAACAACTCGACGACGAGCGCAACATCACCGGCGACAATCCCATGGGACTCACCATGCAGGGCGTGGCGCTCGGCTCACCCGCCTACATGCCGCCGGAGCAGATCCGCAGCGCCAAGGATGTGACGCCAGCGAGCGACCTCTACGCGCTCGGTGCCAGTTTCTATCAGATGGTCACTGGCGTCCTGGCGTTCGACGGCCGCAGCGCCGCCGAGGTGATGACCAAGGTCCTGCGCGAAGAACCCAAACCGATCAGCGAGCTCGCACCGGATGTTCCGCCCGCGATCGTCGCCTTCATCGGTCGTTGCCTGAGCAAGGCGCCCGAGGGCCGGCCAGAAAACTGCGGCAAGTTCATCGTCGAATTGGAAGACGCCATCGCCCGTCCGGACGTGGTGCCGCCGCCGGTGAAACCGCTGAAAAAGCAAGGCACCGGACCTCAGCGGAAGGGCGCGCCGTCATCGCCGACCACTCGTCCGCGGACGGGGCAGCAACGCCGGGCGAAGTCGAACCTGGGGCTGATTCTCGCCATCGTGGTCATCGCGACACTAGCCGCCGCTGCAGCGGTATGGTTCGTCCTACGGTGATTCCTGGGAGCGCTCCCAGGGTTTGACCTGTCTCCGCTGGTGACGCTTGGCGAGCGCGCATAGTTCCGCCCCGTGCGCGTCGACCTCCACCTTCACACCTACCACAGCGATGGCCAACTCGCCCCGCGCGAGCTGTTGGCGGCAGTGCATGGTCAGCAGGTGGAGCGCTTCGCCGTCACCGATCACGACACGCTGCTCGGCTGGCAGGCGCTCAAAGATGAACCCGGACTGATCCCCGGCGTCGAGGTCACTGCCGGTTTCGATGGCCGCGAGATCCACATCGTCGGCCTTGGCATCAATCCGGAACACGCCGGCCTGCTCACCATGTTGTCAGAGATCCGCGCCATCCGCCTGCGGCGTCTGGAAGTGCTGATCGCCCGCCTGCCGGATGACGTGCGGCGTGGCTTGACTCTTCCGACGTTGCGTGAAGAGGCGTTCGGCCGCCAGAGCGACACCTTCGGCCGGCTGCACTTGGCCAAGGCCATCATCCGCCGCGGCGGCGTGGCGACAGTGAACGATGCCTTCGCCCACCACCTAGGCGATGAACACGTCAGCGATGGTACGCTCGAAGCCTTCCCGACGCCGCGCGTCGTCGGCGACACCATCCGCGCCGCCGGTGGCGTGGCGATCCTCGCGCACCCTGGGATCTACCACACCTTCGCCGCGATCGAACCGCTGATGGCGCAAGGACTCGACGGTTTGGAGGTCAACCACCCCAACCTCGACCCCAGCCTGCACGCCACGCTGCTCGGCGCGGCCAAGGAACGCGGCTGGCTGATGAGCGCCGGCAGCGATCTGCATTTCATGGGCGCGCGCAAACCCGGCTTCTGGAGCCTCGGCGACCTGCACCTGCCGTTGCTCGAACGTATCGGCGCCGCGTAAGCGCGGTCCCAGGGGCGAAAGCCACGTCCGTGGCGTTCAGTAAACGCAAATATCGCATGAAGTTCCGCCTGCGCTGCGCGACTTGACCCTTGGCAAGCGGACAGGCGACCTATCGTCGCGCCCTCCCAATCGCACCCTTTTCCCGCGCTCTTTCCTGCGCCAAGGATCTTTTACATGTACATCGAAGACGTCAAAGCCCGCCAGATCATCGACAGCCGTGGCAACCCCACCGTCGAGGTCGATGTCCGCCTGGACGACGGCACCCTCGGCCGCGCGGCGGTGCCCTCGGGCGCCTCGACTGGCGCCTATGAGGCGTGCGAGCTACGCGACGGCGACAAGAGCAAGTACCTGGGCAAAGGCGTCCTCAAAGCCGTCGCCAACGTCAACGATCTCATCGGACCGGAACTGGTCGGCATCGAAGCGCACCAGCAGCGCTTGGTCGACAGTCTGATGATCGAGATGGATGGTACCGAGAACAAATCCAAGTTCGGTGCCAACGCCATCCTGGGCGTGTCGCTCGCGCTGGCCAAAGCCGCCGCGCAGTCGCACGGCCTGCCGCTCTACCGTTACATCGGTGGCGCCAACGCGCGTCAGTTGCCGGTGCCGATGGCCAACATCATCAACGGCGGCAAACACGCTGACAACAAAGTCGACTTCCAAGAGTTCATGGTCCTGCCGGTGGGCGCCAAGAGCTGGAGCGAGGCCATCCGTCAGGTGTGCGAAGTCTTCCACGCGCTCAAGGGCGTGCTGAAGAAGGCCGGCCACAACACCAACGTCGGCGATGAAGGCGGCTTCGCGCCGAACATCGACAATGAAGAAGCCCTCAAGTACATCATGGATGCGATCGACAAGGCGGGCTACAAAGCCGGCCGCGATGCGGATTTCGCCATCGCCATGGACTGCGCCTCAAGCGAGCTGTTCGACGAAGGTGACAAGAAGGGCTACAAGTTCTGGAAGTCGAACCCAGGCAAGTTGTTCAGCGCCGATGACATGGTCGACCTCTTCGCCGGCTGGGCCGCGAAATACCCGATCATCTCGATCGAGGACCCGCTCGACCAGGACGACTGGACCGGCTACGTGAAGATGACCGAACGTATGGGCAAAACCGTACAGGTCGTCGGCGACGACTTCTTCGTCACCAACCCCAAGCGCCTCGCCGAAGGCATCAGCAAGGGCGCCTGCAACTCGATCCTGATCAAGGTCAACCAGATCGGCACCCTCAGCGAAACGCTGGACGCCGTGCAGATGGCGCAAAAGGCCGGCTACACCGCCGTCCTGTCACACCGCTCGGGCGAAACCGAAGACGCCACCATCGCCGACATCGCCGTGGCCACCAACTGCGGTCAGATCAAGACCGGCTCGGCCAGCCGCACGGATCGCATCGCCAAGTACAACCAACTCATTCGCATTGAGGAGGAGTTGGGCAAGCAGGCGCAGTACCTGGGACTGAAGACGTTTTATAATCTGTATAAGTGAATCTGAGCGTCACGCGACGCGATGAATGAGAAACTCCCGGCCGAATGGCCGGGAGTTTCTTCTTAATGACTCTCACTGCGCGGGTTCCTGGCAAATCTTCTGAGCACCCCCAGGCGTTTGACGATGAATCTCATCGGAATGCGCATTTTGTGATCAATCAGGAAGATGATCAGCCCATCGCCATGCAGATCCACCGTTCGTTCATCCATCACCACTTGATACGGAGCATGTGAGAATCCTCTGGATTCCTGATGTGGAGTTCGATCCACCAAGTCGCGGAGTTGGGATTCCCACTGGGCGATCGGCCCCCATGTGTCGCTCCTGGTTACTTCAATGGTGACTTCGATCCGATTCGGTTAACCCACCCCTCGCGCAGAAAATCGCAGCGCGTGATGAACAAAATCGACTTCGACCCGCCAAGCAGCAGGGAAGTTCTCGACTCCATCTTCACGGCATTCGATGGTCAGCATGCATTCGGAAGGTGTCCGCGGGTAACCTCTAGACAACAAACAACTGGAAAGGAGATCCCCGTCGCTGATTGCGGGAGCCCCCAACGGGGGCGACGTAACGCCAGCCCGGCGCTTCAGCGCCGGGAACAGCGATTAATATTTCGCCAAGCCCTCAACGGGGGCGACGCTTCGTGGGTCGCCGATCTGCATGATTTCACGCGGGACAATCGTAAGCGTTCGGTCGTCTCAAACCCTTGCCAGCGCCGATCCGCGCTACCATGGCCGCCCTCCCGGGAGGTTCCATGTCATCTGTCCGCCATCGCCGCCTCAGTCCGTCACGTGGGTTTGCTCTCGCCGCAGCGT
>ENA-ORBV01011381-ORBV01011381.1-microbial-mat-metagenome-genome-assembly--contig:-NODE-11381-length-13984-cov-4.488171_pt1 | contig 13984 bp, 10 predicted proteins | sample MGYA00237777_ERZ505514 | MGnify/ENA primary metagenome ERZ505514 (study PRJEB26160, sample SAMN06269048) | microbial mat metagenome | isolation source: Oligotrophic lake microbial mat | place...
GCATAAGTGCCATGGGATGACCGCGTGCGATGCGGTAAATCGCAGTGGCGTCGCTTGCCATAATCCCCGCGCGTTCTAGTAGCGCCAACGACTCGGGTTCCGTCAATGGAGACAGGGGAATCGTGAGCGTGAGGCCTTGCCACTCCAGAGCACTTCGCCTGTGCGGCGCGGGTCCATAGCGGCCGCAGATCACGACGCGGACAGTCTCCTTCAAGGCGGGAAAGAATGCTTGTCGCAGCCAGCCGTCTAGCAAGCGCAAGACTTCGTAGCTGTCCAAAACCAACACTGCCCGAGTAAAGGACGAGAGCGCATCGTTCACCGCGTCGATGGTGCTCACAGGGCGGTTCAGAACCCGCTGCAGTTCAAGAAGAAAGCCTTCCGGCGTCGGTTCTATGAACCGGCAGTCGAGCCGGATGATAGAACTACCACTGGCAGTTGCTCTCGCCGAAAACTCCTGCAAAAGAGATGACTTACCAATCCACGCAAGGCCGTGAATCCACGCAAGCACTGGGCCGCGACCATCTGCACACTCCGTCAGCAGCCGCAGTTCGTGCTCTCTCCCAACAAAACCCGCCGCTGCCCTCCCTGCGAGGACGTCTTTGATCAGCCGAGTTACAGGCATACTTCCCTCCACGTGTAATTGGGGAACTTTACTCCACGCGGCCAGCCGCTGCTTCGACGTCTCGACGATCTGCGATGGCATGAAGCATGAGTATAAGAGCTTCCGTCAAATCAGCATTAGGAAAACATGAGAAGTTTATGAGATTTTGGGCTGCCAGAATGGACCCATCGGCTAGAAGGCATTGCGGAATTTCTTTGGGCGCACACCGTAGACTGGGCAAACAGTTTTGTAAGCGAGATGTCCAAGCGTAACGATCACAGCAGGAGCGACAATATCGAGGGTCGGACGTAGAAAGATCGTTGCGTTAGTTGTGGTCAAAATTAGTAAATCCTGGAAAAACTTAAGTGTAGATATGAGTGCTGGTTGGCTCGTGCATGTTCACTACGGTGCGATTTCTTACTCTTGGATCCGCCTGTTCTGCGCCATTCTGTATAGGTTTAAAGTGTGTTCACTTTTTGCATACACTAGTGTTCGCAAACTGTTAACATCAAATCGTGAACGTGATCAGCCATAGAGGCCTTCTTAAGCAGATCGAACGACACCGAGATTGCCAAACGGCGGCCCTAGACTGGTTTGCTCTTGCCCGCGATGCCCAATGGACCAACCTGCAAGATGTTCGTGCGGTTTATCCGTCCACGGATCAAGTTGGCCGAATGCTGATCTTTAACTTGAGAGGCAATGCTTACCGGCTGATAGTTGGCGTGAATTACACAGCCAAGACATTGTATATAAAAGAGTTGCTGTCGCATGCCGAATACGGCAAACAGGAGTGGAAAAAATGGTGTCAGTGATCGACGAAGTGAGGTACGGCGAGCTCTTGCGCGCACGAAAGCCCCGCAAGATCGAGAGCGAGGAAGAGTTCAACCATTGGGCGACCGCCTGCGAAGAGATTGATATGCGCGAAACGGCCACACCGGAAGAGCGTGCGCTTTCCGCGCTGATGGTCGTCGCGCTGGTCGAGTATGAGCGCAACCGTTACCCCGACGCCTTTACTTCGAACCCGCTGCGCATCCTCAAGGCCCTGATGGAAGAGAATCAGATGACACAAGCTGATCTGTCGCGCCTGCTTGGCGTTACTCGATCCACCGCGTCTCAGATCTTTAACGGTCAGCGAGGGATCTCAAAGCAAGTTGCCATCAAACTTTCGGAGCGCTTCAAGATGAATGCTGGTGCCTTTCTGGCAAAGTGACCCGCCAGCTATTTCCGGCGATGGTCCCGCAGTTGGCGAACCACGCCGAATCGACTTTTGCTTGCAAGCCCCCTTATTTCAAGCACAAGACGGCGTGTGGAAAGAAAACGTCCACTCCACCAGAATCTTCGTTTGATGGCGTTTTCATCTATTCGGTGAAGTAACGGCAAGGAGGGCAGGGATGAAATGCGCAATGTGGAAAATTTGACCCGGCATGACGTTTACGAAATTCGGGCCCAGTGGGACAGCGAGGCGGGCGTCTGGGTGGCCGAGAGCGAGAATGTGCCCGATATCGCGAAGCCATTTTGACTTGGGACGCACCTGGAACCTTCCTGCCGGGTTGTGTTGGTTCAAGCGGAACCCGCTACATGCCGAAAGTTCTTCAAATCCCCGCGTACCACTGATACCCAGCATCGGCCGCCGACGACCCCAATCCCTTCCCGAACCCCTTCAAGCTATCAGTCACAGTGATGCCAGTCATAAATTTGATGCTCTTGTATCCAAGTTGCCTAGGCACCCGCATCCGCAACGGCCCACCATGCCCCACCGGCAAATCCTTGCCATTCATCCCATAAGTCACCAGCGTCTGTGGATGCAACGCCTCGTCAATATCGATGCTGTCATAGCGAGCACCCCGAATCGCCAGCGACGAATACACCACAAACTTTGCTCCAGACTGCAATCCCGCCTTCTCCAGAATGAGTCCCAGTGGTACGCCCGTCCACTCTGCCACATACGACCACCCCTCTTCACAAGAAAGGTGTGTGATTTGACTCCGTTGCGCAAGCGTCTTAAGTTCAGCCAACGAATAAGATACGGGCCGCTCAACCATTCCGCCAACCGAGACTTTCCAATTCGCAAATCCAGCTTCTTCCTCGGCTTTGAAGATGGCGTCCTTCGGTGGCTTTCCATTTGGATAGGGTGTTTTCGAAATCTGATCCCGTCGAAGCTCTCTCGCATTCGATCCGCTTGTAATCAGGCGATGAGCCGCATAGCTCAACGTTGCTCCCGGCCCATAGATACCCTTGCCGTCCGGTGGCACAAGGCCATATTGATCCGCCAGCTTGGCCGCTACCGCCAGGCCACCTGCCGTGATTCCAGCACCGATCCATTTACGTCTCGACAATTCGGTCATCATCAAATCCTCGCCTACCAAGAATACCTACATTACTCGACCATTGAAAGCACTAGGCAAGCTCTTCACTGAACTTAAATTCACTCGCAGTATGTAGCTCCCACTTACCCTCACCCTTAAGCTCAAGCACTTGCGTGTGAAATCTCACTAGTGCCGGATGATGACTCACACTCACCATCGTCGTCGACGTCGCAACCAATTTCCGGTACAGCGCCCCTTCGTTCAATCGGTCAAGCGCACTAGTCGCCTCATCCAGCAATACGTACTTCGGTTGCTTCAGAAGCACTCGCGCAAAAGCTAACCTCTGCCGCTCACCTACCGATAGAATTTTCTCGAAATCAAACTCGGCATCAAACCCGCCACACCTGTCTTCGAGCCCCTCCAGATTCACCTCTTTGAGTACCGCAACAAGTTCCTCATCCCGAACCTCTCGTTCGAGATTGGGATACTGCAATTGCACTCGCAAACTGCCCAGCACCATGTATGCATGTTGAGGTAGAAACAGCATGTCCTCGCTTTTCGGCCGCTCAAGACTGCCTGTGCCCGCATCCCACAACCCCGCCATCACCCGCAAAACAGAACTCTTCCCCAGCCCACTCGCCCCCACTATCAGCAAGCCCTTCCCTTGAGGGATCGAAACACTCAAGTCGTTCAGCAGCACTCGCTCGTAATTTGGCGTTTGCACGGTGACGGCTTGAAACCCAAATTGCTCACTTACTACCGTGGCGATCCTTCCTCGTCCTTCTTTCTTCGATGCTCTCGGCACCTTAAGACTGGCCGAGAAGCTATCCAGCCGAGATATCCCAGCTGCAAAGCGGCTCAATCCGTCAATGTTGTCCAGCAGCAGCGTCAGCGCTCCCAGGATTGCTGAAAAAGCGCCGGCTGCCTGTACGATTTTGCCAACCTCAAGCTCTCCAGACAACACTCGAGGAGCAATAATCACACTCGGTAACACCGTCGTCAACAGCGTCTGCGCGTACTGGAAAAAGTTCAGACGCAAAGTCCAATGGATCAGATTGTCGTAATTTGAATAGAGCTTGTCGAAGAACCCTTGCGCCTGCTTCTGCTCTTGCTTCTCGCCGTGATAAAGCGCAATCGCCTCCGCATTCTCGCGAATCCTGACCAAGCCAAACCGGAAGTCTGCCTCCCGTCTCCGCTGGTTGAAATAAAGCTCAACCATCCTCGCCCCAAAGATTCTTAGCGTAATCAAAGTACCTACAGCAGCATAGACAACCAAAAAGAACACTAGAGATTTCGATATTCCCCACAACACATGCCCAAACGCCACCACCTGCAACACACCCCCGGCAAGCAAAAGCACAATACTCAGCGATTGCTGCGTAAACGAATTGATGTCTTCTGAGATACGTTGATCGGGGTTATCGATCTCAGGCTTGGCCAGGAGTCTATAGAAGGCTCGATTGCGAAAGTAACGATCCAGAAAATCAGCCGTCAACCATTTTCGCCAGCCAAGGCCAATCTTGTCCCGGACAAAAAAATAGTAAGAATAAATTGGCACCGCCAGTAGCAAGAGCCCAAAGTAAACCCGAATCGAATGCCACAGCCGGTTCGAATCCCGCGCAGCCAAGGCTGATGCGATCTCGCCTGCTTGCTGATTAAACAGCACGTTGAACTGTGTATCCCCAACCAGCAGAGCCAACATCGCCAGTGCCATCAAAATCGCCCGGCGATTCTCTTTTGCAACCCAGTAAGGTTTGGCTAGCGCCAAAAGCCGCCTTAGCATCTTCAGGTCAATTTTATTCACAAGCCTGCTGGTAGCTTAGCGTGCTTCAAATTCCTGCGTACCAGGAATACCCATACTCCGCATCCATCGATCCAAGCCCCTTGCCAAAGCCCTTCAGGCTATCGGTCGCGGTAACTTTGGCAATGTACTTCACGCTCTTGTAACCCAACTGCCGCGGCAAACGCATCCGCAGCGGGCCACCAAATTCAATCGGCATATCCGCACCATTCATCCCGTAGCTGATCAGCGTCTGAGGATGCATCGCTTCCTCAATATCGATGCTGTCAAAAGTAAATCCTTTGATCGGAAGCGTTTCATAAACAACAAACTTGGCTTGCCTGGAAACCCCAGCCAACTTCAATACATGAGAAAGGGCCACACCCTTCCACTCCGCAACATAGCTCCAACCCTCTTCGCAAACCAGTTGCGTAATCTGGCTGTTTGCTGGTAAGCCCTTGATCTCAGCGATCGAAAGCGACGAAGGCCTCTCCACCATCCCACCCACCTCTAGCCTCCAATCCGCAAATCCATTCGTTATCTGCCGCACAAAGATCTCGTCCTTCGGCGGCTTGCCATTGGGGTAGGGTGTCTTCGATATTTTCTGCGGAGCAAACTCGCGAGCCGAAGCTCCAGCCGTCAAGAGCCGATGCGTCGCATAGTTCAACGTGGCCCCAGGTCCATAGATGCCTCCCCCATCCGGAGGAACCAGCCCATACTGCGCGGCAAGACGCCCTGCCGCCGTCACGCCACCAAGTCCAGCAAGCCCACTAATGATCATCTTCCGGCGAGTCATTTATCCCCTCCCACCGTCATCAAACGCATCCGGGTCTTGAATCCAGACAGCCAAACCATCACCACGTGAATCACCACGAAAATCACCAGCGAAAGCGTCGCAAAGAAATGGATTGTACGTGCCGATTGAAAGCCGCCCAGCACTTCTACGATGAATGGAAATGCCGCCGTAAAGCCGGGAGACATTGCAAGTCCCGTCCAGATCATGACCGGAAACAACAAAAAGACAACTTTCAGATACGTGATCCGCTGCAGCACATTGTAGGATTTCAATTCTGCCTCAGTCGGCCTGCGAAACTTCAAGTGCTCGCGAAAGCTCTCAAGCACCGGTCCATTCGGCATCAGGTTCTTCTGAAAGTGCCGGGTTACAAACCCATGCACAAAATAAAGCGAACCTGCAAAAACAAGCAACCACCCCATCTGAAAATGCAAGTAGCGGCTCCAGCCATTCTGATCGGGCAGCACGTAGTTGTAACCGGTCTTCACCCCACCCCGTGAAGCTGGAATCGGAATGTCAAACAGCGAGGGCATCAGCGAGTTTCCTTCTTCACCCCAATAGAATCGGGGATGCGAGATGATAATCTCAACTCCGGTGATCAGCAACGCAAAAAAACACAATGTGCCTACCCAGTGTGTAAATCGAACAACTCCGCTGTGGCGCGAATCCATGGCGCGATACTACCACAACTAAAAATGCAATCACCCCTCTTGAGCCGCCTCACCCTCCGCATCTTCTACTCAACTAGCAACCTGGACTTCCTCTTCGCCCTCGCTCTCCCCCTTGCGCCAATCATACTGGCCTATTTCCTCGGCATTGCCTTCGACAGGGAATTCAGCGATGGCGTCTACCGTGGCTACTGGGGCCGATACAACTTCACCTCATTAGCCATCCTGCTTCCGTTGGGATTTTTCCTGGCTCGCTGGGGAGTGCAGCGCATCATCCCGGTAAGCGAAGCAGGCCCGATCCCGGCAATTGTTTCCCTCGTCGGTGAAAGTGGCAGAGCAACAACCTATCGCGACTTGCGCAACGCAATCCTCAGTCCGTGGCTCTCTGGCTCTGCACTCTCAATCGATATCCTGATCCACCTGATTGATTTCGGCCCTTTCGCCGTCTTCCTCTACCAGGCCCTCACGTCTACTGCGACTCGAAGCATTCCCCCCAGTTGGCAAGACTGGTCTGTCATGTTTCTTCACGACGCCCCGGGCCTACCGTCAACAGGCGCCTCTCTCCTGATGATCTTCCTTGTCTACGCATCCCAATTCGCCATCATTCTGGTTGCAGTCCTCTTCTTCCTGATCATGTCGCGACACAACTGGTTCTTCCTCCAGCGTGTCTACCAACGCAGGTCTCAGGCCAGAGATACCAGCATTGTCATCGACCTCGATGACCCCGAAAAGTGCTTCGGCTTCCGCAAGGCGAACGAAGCCTTCAATGCCCAGCTCTGGCTACTTGCCGCCCTCGGCATCATTATGTTGGTCAGCCGCTTCATGCACGTGCCTCCCATCCCTGCAGAACAACTCTGGGATCGCGGCTTCAGAAACGCTTTCCCCGACGCCGGTCAGGCCATGCTTGCCATCGGTTGGCTCCTCGCCCTCGCCGTGGTCTGCCTTCCAGTCCTCGTTAAGCTGTTGCCGATGATCCCCTTCCTGCGCGGCCCGGCGATTTCACTCGACAGATCCACCACCTACTTCCTCGAATTCATCCCCGAAGATCTGTGCCCGGTAGGCCCGGATCTCACAGCCGACGAAACCGATTACTTCACCTCCAGGTTTGCTGAAAACGGCTTCTGGCCTACCGGCGACAATCGCGCTCGCTGGCTTTTTCGCGCATCCTTCTTTGTGCTCTTACTCTTACTCCTCCCGGCAGCCCAGCCCTCAATTTCGCCCCTCTTCCTGGGCTTGCTCGCCTGTTACGTCATCGGTCCGTGGAAGCTCACCAGCGCCCTCCTCGGCACCCTCGAAGGCATCCTCGTCACAGTAGACGAACGTCTTGTCACCAAGCGCCCCAACCCAATCCCCAAGCCACAATCGCTGCGTGATTCGGAGCGAGACAACAGCGATAAAGTCTCCGACTTCGAGCTGGAGCTCCAGGGCTTGGGCGGAACTGCCTATCGTGTTCGAATCAACTCCATCGCCTTTGGTTCCAACACAGTCCAACAGATCTCTGGCCGCACCAAACTCGATGCCGCCGAGCTCCTCGACAACACCTCAACCGAAGACTACGGCCAGGCCCTCGGCACTGCCCTTTTTGCCGATGAAAAAGTACGCCAGGCATGGCATTCCGCCGAAGCCATCGCCAAAGCGATAGGAGCCAAACTGCGCCTCCGTCTTCTCATCGATGCCGAAGCCACTGCCCTCCATTCCATCCGCTGGGAAACCCTCTCCTTCTTCCATGGTGCCGACTGCTGGTTCTCAAGGTACATCGCCAGTTCCAACGCCAAGTCCACAGTAGCCCGGCCCAAGAGCCGCCTCAAAGCCCTCGTCGTAATCGCCAACCCAACCGAACTCGCCAACGGGATCGGCGAGATGCAAGCCGTTCCAGTAGAAGCAGAGGTGGCCAGGGCCACCGCCTTCTTCAAAGCTATCCTCAACAAAGAACCAGACATGCTGGCCTCCGGCGGCAAAGCCTCTCTCCCCGCCATCATCGATCATCTCCAGAACGGCTACGACATCGTCTATCTCGTCTGTCACGGTGCCCTGATCGACGACAATCCAACCCTACTCCTCGAGAAGTCCAGCGGCCAAGCCGACTTCGTAGAAGCCAAAGACCTCGTCCAGGCGATTCAGAATCTCAACGCGCCACCCAGCCTGATCGTCCTCGCTTCCTGCCAATCCGCAGGCACTGGCGACACTGAAAATGCATTGACCGCCCTCGGCCCCCTCCTGGCCGCCGCAGGCGTACCAGCCGTCCTCGCCATGCAAGGCAAAATCTCCATGAGCACCGTAGCCGAGTTCATGCCCAGATTCTTCGCTGAACTCAAAGAGGACGGACGCATCGATCGGGCCATGGCTATCAGCCGCTGCGAGATCGCCCGCAACCACCGAGACTACTGGATGCCAATCCTCTTCATGCGCCTCAAAAATGGCCACCTATGGGAAGACTACCGATAGCTCAACTGAGCACTCACCGTCCCCGCCTCCAGTGCCACCGTCCGTATCCAGTAAGCATTGAACCCAGCCGGGAATATATGCTCCACACCCTTACCTTGCGCAACCGTAAACGTCCGATAGCTAACCCAATCCGCACTACCACTGAGATCCACCTCAACCCGCACCGCTAGTGGCCCAGTCCCCTGATGCGAAAGCTTCAAGTACTTCACGTCATAACCGGTAAACAGATATGGGTCTGAAGCAACCCCAGCCGCAACAGCAGTTTTCATCCACGGCCCACCGTCTCCCCCCGCCTTCCCAAACTGCCAAAGATCGTCAGAAGCCCCAAGCCAAAGCTTTTCGTCAGAGCCAACAAACGTCCCCGCCGGCAAGCTCATCTCCGGTAATCCACTCAGCACAGTCAACCCGCGCCACGAACAAAAATCCCGAATCGGCAGGTTATGAGTAGACACCGGACGTACCATCGCAATCCCACCGGCATTATTCGACGGCAACTCATAAAAGGTCCCATGCGCAAGCAGCAAATCCCGTTCCGTACTCACTTCGCGAGCCACCCGGCACCCTTCCACATCCTGCTTGCTCTTGGGCAACCGCCAACGCTTCCCCTTCTCATCCACATAAACCACAGACGCCGCGTCCACCTCAATAGCCTGCTTCGGAGGTGAAAGCTTCTCCGGCATTTTCGCATCCTGCACCACCTTCAAACGCAAATCCTCATCCAGCTCATAAACCGAAGTCTCTGTGCCCAACAGCAACGTACGCTTGTTGTCCCCACGAGCCCAGATCAACCCACCACCCTTGCCAGCCGGTCGCACCGGAGCCGCCTTGCGCAAATCACGATTGGCAAACTGAAAGAACGCCGTAGCCTTCACACAGTCCTGATCCGGCACCACGCGAACCCAAGCCCCAGTCTCATCAGGCTTGAAGATCAAATACTCATACCCTCCAGCGGCAACCCTAACCTTCGTAAGTGGAGTCCAAATCCCATTACCAACCCGGTCCACCTCAAGGCTGAACGTAACAGCCGACCCAGTCTGATGCGTCAAATGCAGCATCCGCTGATCAAAGCCAGAAAACAGAAACGCATCGGAAGCCTGCTTCGCCTTCACATCATCCCGAAGCCACACCGCACCCCGTCCAATCGGCGTCCCCAACTGATCAATCTTCGCTGGATCTAGAAACCACAAATTCGATTGCGACTGTCCCGGCCCCGCAATCTCCCCCTTCACTCTGCGCGTATTGAAAAACTCATTCTTGGCAGTATCGTCACACCCAAACACAACGCGGTCGCCCCATCGGGCAAAGTCCCCGATCACCCGAATATAAGAACTTCGAGGAGCAATCCCGGCCGACCTCTTCGCGCTAAATGTCTTCGGAAAGCGCCAAAACATCCCGTGCATCGTCATCAACAAATCTTGCTCGCCGATCTCCCGAATCCGGGGCCATTCCGTATTCCAGCCATGCGCCCCATCATAGGTATGTGTAGCCTTCGGCAATCGATAAGAATGCCAGGTCCCGTGATCGAGCAACATCAGAATCACCGACCGGTGATCCCAACCAACAGCCCAGATCGGGTCCTCAGCCGGATTCGCATTCCCGTAGATCCCACCCGGCCCGGTCACCTCGGTAAACTGATTTCGCCGCACCACCTTCCAATCCTTGCCATCCCATTCGGCAAGACAACCCGACGGCGTATCCGGAGGCAAATTTCCACCACCCACTTCGCCATTATTCGAGTACACCGTCCGCCCCTGTCCCGAATAAAAACCCTTCCCGTGATAACCAGGCAGAAGCGGCCCGGTAATATCGCTAGCCGTCTTGCGAACCACCGCCAGATTGGCATCCTCATAAAGCTGCTTCACCGCAAGGCTACGAACATCAATCTCGTAAAAGCCTTCTTCCATCGTCGCGAGATAAATCTTCCCCGCCGGATCCGTCAAATGCCGCGCATTCCCTGTAGGCCGCCCATAAGCACTCGCGTAAGAAATCGTCCGCACCCCACCCTTCGCGTCAATCGCATACGGCCCGATAAACAACTGATCCGACTCGCGATGGATCATCCGGTTCGCCGGCGTCCCACCAATACTCTCCTTGCGAACGGTCTGCTGCAACTGCGAATCAATCTCATACAGCCGGTCATCAGACCCAGCCGGCTTATGCGGCGAATACGTCACCACCCACAACTTCCCAGCCCAGGGCACCACCGCCCCTGTCCCACATTCATTCTCAGAATTGAACATGGCCAGATGCGGATAAACCCCGCTAACCTGACGGCGTGTAGAGGACTGTCCCAAAAGCGCAAGGGCAGGGCTGAAAAGAAAACTTCGACGTTGCATTTAGACTACGATCTTATCTTCATGGCACCTGATGAGCAAAGGGATGAGGGAGAAAAAAGAGGGAAGGGGAGGAGATGGTGATCGCGGTAGGAATCGAACCTACAACCTATTGATTAAGAGTCAATTGCTCTGCCAGTTGAGCTACGCGACCACGACGTGACGTTCATTTGTTAATTTAACACGGGAAGTCGCGCCGCCGCTAGTTCCGCGATGTCTTTTAATGCTGGTTTGTGCAAGTCAATCTGAGTCAGCGCTGCCTGAAACATCGTGTGGCAAAACGGGCAAGCCGCAGCGATCGTCTTCGCCCCAGTCTCAGCCAGCTCCCGCGCTCGCGTCTCATTCACCCGAGTCCCGCTCTCCTCACCCAAAAACACCAATCCCCCGCCAGCCCCGCAACAAAAACTGCGCTCCCGATTCCGCGGTGCCTCAATCAACTCGCTAGCCGACCCAGCCACCACCTGCCGCGGCTCATCATAAATATTCTGATACCGCCCGAGATAACAGGGGTCGTGATAAACAATCGACTCCTTCTCCACCGCAGCAGGCAGCAAATGCTCATGCCGCGCCAGAAACTGCGAGTGATGCTCAATCTCCGGCGGCTCCCCAATCTCTTTCCAATCCTGCTGAATGGTCCGCACACAATGCGGGCAAATCGAAATCAGCTTAAACTTCTTCCCCTCACCACGAAACGGCTTCATCGTATCCAGGTTCTGCTGCGCCAACTCCCCAAACGCCAAATCATTCCCTAACCGCCTTGCCGCATCCCCCGTACACTTCTCCTTCTTCAGCACCCCAAACGTCGCATTCAAATGCCGCATCACCCTTACCAGCGCTTCGACAATCTCCCGCCCGCGAGCATCCATACTCCCCATACATCCAAGCCACAAACAATACTCCTGAGACCCGTCAAACAAGGGCAGGGAAGCCCGAGCCACAAACTTGTCCCGCTCGCTGGTCCCTAGCCCAAGCGGGTTCCCATTCTTCTCCAGATTTCGAAATAACTTCGACCCATACTCGTCTCCCCACTCACCCGTATTCGTAGCCCCGCGACGCAACCCGATAATCACTGGCAAATGCTGAATCCCCACCGGACACTGAAACTCACAAGCCCCGCAAGTAGTGCACTGAAACACTGCCTCCTGCGACAAATGAGCCCCAAACAGCGGCACCTCCGCCTGCGCCCCGTTCTCATTCAGATAGCTCCGCAACCCAAGAATAATCTCCTTCGGGTTCAACTCCTTGCCAGTAATAAATGCCGGACAATGCTCCGTACAACGCCCGCACTCCACACAAGAATAAGCCTGCAGCGCCGAGATTTGCGTAATATCCTTACCAGTCACCATGCCAAAGTCTTCGTCCCCATCAAGAGGAGGAATCTGGCTAAACCCATCCCGCGCCGCCAGAATCGCAAACGGGCTCAGCACCAGGTGCAAATGTTTCGTATGCGGAATCATAGGCAAAAACGTCAGCAGCGCCAGCGTATGAATCCACCAGTTGATCTGCCCCGCCTGCCCCGCCATCCACCAGTCCACCAGATACGTCACCATCAAAACAAAAATCAGTAGAGCGATAAAACCACTCTCAACGGAAACCTTCTCCCCCAGCCACCGTGGCTGCACGATAAATCGACGAACAAACAACCCCGCAATCCCCACTGCAGTTCCAAATCCAAACAAGGCCGCAAAAGCAAAATAGAACCGCGAAAAGCCCCCATCATGCGATAAAAACCCGATCCCAAACCCGCGAGCAAAATGATCCAGCGTCACCAGTCCAAAGGCCAGAAACCCCCAAAACACAAGTGCATGAGCAACCCCCGGCAGCGGTCGTTGTGCAATTACCTTCGATTGCAGCAGCACCTCCCAAAAGAAAATCCACAACCTCCGTGGCCAATGAGTCATCGCGAATCCTGGCTCCGGCTTCGAATCACGAATCCGTACAAGGATCGGATAAAGCCGCCAGCAGAAGGCACCGAGACTAAAGACAAGCAGTATTGCGAAGATCACCATCGGAAACCTCAAACTAACACGAAGCAGGGCCAACTACACTCATAGAGTGAATGTATTGATCTCCGGCGCTGCCGGCTTTATCGGCTCCCACCTGACTGAACGCCTCCTCGCCGAAGGCTACAAAGTAACGGGAATCGACAACTTCATCACTGGACGCCCCGAAAACCTGGCCCACCTCAACGACCTGATCTTCCACCAAGCCGACGCCACTTCCCTCGATTTCGTTCAAAAGATGGACGCCCTCGGCCCCTTCGATCTGGTTCTCCACCTGGCTTCGCTAGCCAGCCCCAAAGACTACCTCAACCATCCAATCGAGACCCTCGAATCCGGCTCCACTGCCACCCGCAACATGCTCGAAGTTGCACGTCTATTCAATGCCCGCTTCCTCCTCACCTCCACCAGCGAATGCTACGGCGACCCTCTCGAACACCCCCAAAAGGAAAGCTACTGGGGCAACGTAAATCCAATCGGCCCCAGAAGTTGCTACGACGAATCGAAACGATTTGCCGAGGCGATGACAATGGCCTACCATCGCAAATTCGGCCTCCGCACCAACATCGCCAGAATCTTCAATACCTACGGTCCGCGCATGAAACTCGACGATGGCCGCGTAGTCCCGGCCTTCCTCTCGCAAGCCCTCAAAGGCCTCCCCCTAAGCGTCTTCGGCGACGGCACCCAAACCCGCAGCTTCTGCTATGTCGACGATATGATAGACGGCCTCTACCGCCTTATGTTGAGTGACGAAAGAGAGCCAGTCAATCTCGGCAACCCCGAAGAAATCACACTCCTCGAATTCGCCCAGCGCATCCAGCGTCTCCTCGGCACCTCAAGCCCTCTCGAGTTCCATCCACTGCCAGAGAACGATCCCACCCGTCGCCAGCCCGACATCTCAAAAGCCAAACGCGTTCTCAACTGGGAACCCAAAATTGGTCTCGAAGAAGGCCTCAGCCGAACAGTGCAGTCTCTGCCGGCCGCCGCTGCCGGCTAATGAAACTTCCTCACGATTTCGATACCCACACCTTGGACGCTGCCGTATGCCCCAGCGGCAC
>ENA-ORBV01011382-ORBV01011382.1-microbial-mat-metagenome-genome-assembly--contig:-NODE-11382-length-13982-cov-17.491550_pt1 | contig 13982 bp, 8 predicted proteins | sample MGYA00237777_ERZ505514 | MGnify/ENA primary metagenome ERZ505514 (study PRJEB26160, sample SAMN06269048) | microbial mat metagenome | isolation source: Oligotrophic lake microbial mat | place...
TGTTGCGGGCACTAGGGTTCAATTTGGTCAAGGCACAAACAGGTTGCCTCATCTCAAGGGACAATTCCCTAGAGACTTGTGTTTCGTTGTCCTGTCTTGATGTTGAGTTACCTTCGGTTCCTTTGCGCGCTCCACCTTGGATCAGAAGGTTGCTGTTATTTGACTGGCCTACGCTAACAGTTTCTTCCAAGTCCTCCTGAACAAACAATCGGTTTGTGTCAATGTTCAAGGGCACGCCCATTCGGATTTTTTGCTTCAGCCGGAGCATGATGGCATACACACCAATCAATGCAGCTCTGTCATTCTGAATCTCATTTACGACATCCAAAGCAAGGTTCTTCACAATGACATAATTGATTGGTTCGTGTTTTGGGGGAGCACGACACCTTGGAGACAGTGGGTTGTCCACGGAGGCTACCTCTGTGTCCGAGACATAACCATCCTTGTTGCCTTCATCCCAAGCCTTGTGGAAATGCAATTCTCCACCTTCGCTGCATTGATCAGACGCATCGGTGGGCACAGTGGAAAGAGATAGCTTCGGATGTTGACTGTCAGCCAAAACAGTTGCGTCTTCTGGGTCCGGTGGGGTCTCATCAGTGTCCATGGTGGATGGTGATTCACCAGCAGTTGGACTTGACAAACTGCCATCCATCGAAGTGCCAGAGGCTCTTGACGGATCAGCTTTCATGATGTTTCCAAGAAGATTCAAAGGATCGAGATCCATGCCCGCCATGGGCTTGTCTGTGTCCTCTTCCCCATCGGATAGCCCCCCATCCTCTCCGTCCGAGTTAGGGGGAATGTCATCATCATCGACGACGAGCTCCCGCAGGTTCTTAGGAGGAACTGGAATTGTCCACTCTCCTTCCTCAGGTGTGGCCAAGCACGGAAGACCCAGCACATCTTGATGACACACGTCACTGATCCATCTTTTGTCCCAATGATGAAGAACAAATCCATTCAGGGCAAGGTCATGACTGCATTGAATGAGCCGTCGCACTCGCTCCAAGCACCTGCAGCGGTCACCCTTCTTGATGAAAACCGCTTCCTTGCAGCGGTTCATGACTTCCATTGGATCTTCTGGGTCAATCTGCAAATGCTTTCGACAAACAATGTTACCTCCATTGAAGGGAATGCACTTCAATTTCTTGGCCGAGTCAGTTTCTGATCGGAACCATCCATAAGGAAGAACGGCAAAATAAGACTTGGCAAACTTATCAACTTCCCGCGCCACCTGTGTGGTTTCCTGAGACTCAAACCGGTCAAGTTCCAAACGAAACAGATCATTTCGTTCCCTGACTTTTTTGGCAAACTCTTGGGCCCTTTCGAGCAGTTTCTGGAACTGGTCCTCAAGACGCTGACAGCTACCAAGCCCAAGATGAGCCACAATGGATGAATGATTGACTTCCGCTAGAGTTGAACCGTGAACTCCCAGATTTCCATCTCTGCCAGCTCGCGTGTAACCAGCATACCGCTTGGCCGCCCCGTGAACGCGGTAGATTTCCTCCACCATTTCTGGGTTTGCTCTTATGCCCGGATTGTCCAGGGCCTTTTGGAGACTTTCGTTGCATGTAACTGTGTCTGGATGATGAATGTAAGTCCTGAGATAGTTCACAACATGTTGCCAGTATCCGCCGAATTTATCTGGCCAAACCTCATTCATCATGTGCCACTCGTCAGCGCAGAGCATGCATGAGTCCTTGATTCCCAATTTTTGAAGGAGGCCCACTGTGACTCCCTCATCTGAGAACATCATGGTTATGTTGCACACTTTGAAGCGAGGCTCCATCTCTTGCATTGCCTTCAGAATCCAAGCATAAGTTTCATTGGTTTCTGAGAAGCAAGCGCACTCGGCCAGGATCACCATCTGCTTGTTATTGTCGAAACCAACGGGACCAATGTACGGCCAACCATGCTCGTTTTGCTGTCTTCGTTGGGCGTCCAGGCAAATGAGCTTGCCACATTTGCAAGAATTCTCCCGCATCTCCGGTGTCATGACCACAACTGCAGTTGGCCTTCCGGATCCATCTTGCCGGACACGGAAATCAAACCCCTTCACACATTTCTTGACCTCTTCCAGGTATTTGAATGTCTGGAAGGACACGCGTCCACCTTCCAGACACTTGCGCAAGAGCTCGTGGTAATTGGCCGCCAAAGAAGGGCTTCTCAAGATGTCCGAAACATCCATGTAAGCAGGCGTCTTCAGAGTTACGGGTTTCATGAGAAATTTGGCATCAGCAAAGAGTATCTCATCCTGAGGTTGAGGATCAATGACATATTTCTCGGCTCGCTGTCTGAAGTTTTTGATAGCATCGGAACTCCAGTGTTGACTTGGGAGCGATCTTTGAAGCAGTGGACGAAGGGAGACATTGGGTATGTCGGGTTTGCCTCGCAAGAGTTTCACAATGTGAACAACACCTTCCAAATCAATGGGACTCTTCCCAGTTTGCTTCATCATGGTCCGCATAGAGGATGGAGTGCAGGGACAGGTATGTGCACAATTGGAAAAGGTGATGACGCAAGGAAACAAGACCATCGGGGTTTTGTTATTTCTGTGAAACTGATCAACTCCACAATCTTTGAAGCCATACCTTATTTCAAAGGGGCAATTGTAAATTTCCTTTCCAGTCTTCTGAACCACCTTCTTCTTCCCGTTGCCTCGCTTTCTCATTTTTCCATTTTTGCTGAATCCACAAATAAATTTACCAGAAGTGTGTGACACAGTGAAACCCCAAGGCTTAGCAAACTCCTCTGCAAACTGATGCAACTGGACTCTGCTGGCAAACATTCGTCCCACAGGAAAGAGAGCTAGTGCATGGGATTGCAGAGATTGACGGTTGCGCTGCCCCTGGTTCTTTCCAGTTTTCTTCAGATCATCCTTCTCGGGGAAGTGGTTTTCCAGTTCATTCTGCATGTCTTCGGTGATCCAATTCCAATTGTTCTTGTCCTGAAACTTCTGCGCCTCGCTGAGGTGCGGCTTCTTGTCTTCATAGCACTTGTTTCGCAGCAAAACTACGTCATCGTGAAACAAAGGGAGAGAAACCATGAGAGAAGAGCCATCCACATTCTCAGTTAGCACCTTGGCTGGATCGGCATTGACCTTGGGCATGTCAGCCTCATTTCTGGTTTGTGTCTGGTCTGACGGACGTTCATCCGTTGGCTGATTGGAAAGGGGATTATCCATGGACTGATCTGACGGATGGTGATCCGTTGGCTGATCTGACGGACATTTATCCGTTGACTGATCTGACGGACATTTATCCGTTGACTGATCTGGCAGAAGGTTATCCGTTGGCTGATCTGGCGGACAGTTATCCGTTGACTGAGCTGGCGGACGGTTATCCGTTCGTTGATCTGGCGGACGGTTATCCGTCAACTTGTGGGACGGACGAAAATCCGTCAACTTGTGGGACGGACCAGAATCCGTTGACTGATCCAACGGACGAAAATCCGTCACCTTGTGGAACGGATGCAAATCCGTCAATTGATCGGACGGATGGTTATTCGTAGACTTGTTAGACGGATGAGAATCCGTTGACTGGCTTGACGGACGAAAATCCGTTGGCTGATCTATGTGCGGTCGAAAATCCGTCTGAAGGTTGCGCGGACGAAAATCCGCGGATGATGAACTGAGGTAATCCTGCTGTCCTGGACCCATGGGATGACCAAAACTGTTTGTAGGCTGGCTAGAGAGACCTGTGGGAAGAATGTTGGCATGTGCACCAGGCTGGAAGGCAGGGTTAACAAAGGAACTAGCAGAATTGTTGTTGTTGTGGTTGCCAGAGGTCACAACTTTCCTTCCATTGACTTGCATCACTTGGGAATAAGCTCCTGCCTTCTGGGAAGGGTTTGGGTACCAGTAAGCGGCATAATTGGCATGGGCCTGGGCTGCAGAAGCATACCAAGCACTGTAATCATATGCACCATGGTGATGAAAGGATGGGTTGTCATTGTTTTGGGAACTGTGTCCAAGCTGAGAATGATGGCTCTGGGAGTTGGGAATGGAACCACCCTTCTGATGGGAGAAGGGATAACCAATGACTTGATTGCTGGCACAGTTATAAGCATTGTTTTGGACTCCTGGAGCAGAATATCCACCATGGTGGGAGACTTGGTTGTTGTTGTTGTTGTTGTTGTTGTTGTTGTTGTTGTGGGTTCCAGAGTACATTCCTGCTACTCCTGGGTGGCCCAAGCTACCATGGCCACCAAAGGAGCTGCCTGTGGGCACAGCAGTGTTATTGTTCATTGTCAAAAGCAAAAGGTAACTAAAGTAAACTATAAATAATTATTTTGTTTGTATTACATAACATTGTGATGATGTAACCATGCAATTTGCTCGTTTTTTATTTTACTGTATTGGGAGGGAATTTCAAAATGTGGGAGAGGGTGAAAAGGTGTGCCTGGCTTGCTAGAGTGCCCTGCTCTCAATGTCCCAGTCATTAGTGACTCCTCCCATCCACCTCCCAATAAAATTCCTCCCATGCACTGCTCCTAGTACACAAATGTCCTTATACCGTAATTCATCGAATCGAATCGAAGGGCCTGTGAAAATCACAGGATCTTTCCCTCCTTGTCCAGTGAAATGATTTTACTCTGTAAAATTAAGAGCTAAATGTTTATTTCCCCCGAGGTGCGGCTAGCTAGATGCTAACTCCAGGTTATCAGGGTTGTGCTTCAACTACTTCTGCAGTGTTTTACAACAGCGTAGAAATAGGGATACATGCAGTATGTGCTATCGTACTTAGTAGTAGGTGGTCGTACTATTTTTTCGAGAACAACAAGAGAACGAAAGCGATTCTGGCCTCATTCTTGTGCACATGTTTCTCACATAATTTTTCGTGCATCATCTATGACAATAATCTGCCAAAACAAGATACTGCCCACAGAACTTTTGTTTGTCGCTGTTTTGGTCCGAGATGAAGATGTACCTCCTCCTTTCCATTCTGGCGTCTCTGTTTCCTCATGCCCTTGGTGATGCTAATGAGATCCGCCACTGTGCCACCATCCATGGCAAGCTACGTGTCTACGTTCAGGTAAGTCAAACCCAAAAGATGATGACAATGATGAGGGCATGACTTGCTGGACTGGAGGTTGCCTAATTCGCTACTGTACTAGATTGTTGCGAATAATGCATCTTCGATGGTGTTCTCTCCTTTTATATTCTTATCATTGTTTCTTTCATTATTTCCTGCTGCAGCACGACCATGGCACCACGAACCCTACGTCCAGTGACACCTTGACTGTTCGAGACGATACTGCCGGAAGCGCCACCTACTCTCAAGCCTTGACTGCTCAGCCTACTGGGTGGGTAAATAACGTCTGGGATGTCCAAACGGGTCTTCCTGGCTGTGAAACTACCATCTCCGATTCGGTTTCCAAGTGTGATTTCAAGTTTTCCCGAAGCACAAACTGCAACGTAGATGCGTGGAAACAGAATCAGTATCTTGACCGCCACTCTCTCAACTGTGGTGGAACCTCGGGAGGAGCCATGCAAGGCTTTGGGATGAAAGGGTGCGGTGGAAACCAAGTGAGGTTTGATTATGATTGTGACGCCATTCCAAATGCTGCCATTCGAGGAGGTAGCATTCAACGGAAAACTGGTTGTAACAAACTTCGGAACCAGGACCTTCAGTATTTGGATCGGCATAATGTTGCTTGTGGCACGGATGAAGTCATGCAGGACTGGTACATCCGTCAAGATACCTGTGGTGGTGATGATATGCGGATCATGTACAATTGTCTACCAGTTTTATCCCAAACCTGCGGGACCTTTCACACTGGCTGTAATGCGATTAATGGCAAGGAGATCATCTATCTAGACAGACATCAAGTCAGTTGTCCCACTCACCAGCCCTATCTCAAAAGATGGCAACTTAAACCAGACGGATGCAGCTCTGGCAACATGAGAATTGAATATGATTGCTGCAGCATCCAAAAAACTCCGAGCGACTGGGTTTGGTTTGATTTTGACGCAACGCTCGGGCAGCAGGTGGAATACACTGTGCAGGCTAGCAATGCAATGGTGAAGGAAGGTTGCTCCAGTTTGCTGCCTGCCACAATCCAGGGATACTTCAGCAAGCCAGACGCTGCGACTACTCAGAGGATCAAAGATGCTGCTTGGGAGAAAGCTTTCACCGCGGTCGTGGACAAGTGGACGCCCGAAATGAGAATGAAAGCTGAGCCTTTGGACGCACGAGTCTTTAGTGATCCCTTTCATGGAACTCGTCGCCAGCTTTACGGAGAACGAATGCTTTACGGAGACGATTCGTTGACCAAAACGGAGAAGCAGTTGAGAGATGCGATCAAAAATAATCGTTGGGTTCATGATATTCGAAAAAAGGAGGGCAATGGCACTGCCATGGCACAAGCAACAGGACGACTGATCTTCATGTTTGGCGATCGTGCTTGTTCCTGCTCCGGGTCTGCCCTCAGAAACTACAACAGCCCTGATCGAAGTATTATTGTCACTGCGGCCCATTGCATCTATGATGAACAGGCGAAATTATTTGCATCTTACATTCTCTTCGTCCCCGGTATTGATGATGGAGGAAAGGGTGTTTCCAATCGCGACTGTTCTGATGACGAATTTGGCTGTTGGGTCCCCGAGTTTGCTGTAGTGGATTCTGAATGGGCTTCGGTAAGTGTTCTAATAAAGCCATGACGGATCATCAGACGTATTCTTAAAGACAGATCTGGCTCATAATTTTGATTCGTTTCGTTGGATGATGGCTCAGAATCTTAATGATGTGGTGCATGACTTTGGATTTTTGGTTGTCAAAAACAAAGGCGCACACGTCGGTCGTGGAGGACGAGATGTTGCTCTGGAGGATGCAGTGAAGACGGTGGACATTGACTGGAATAATAAGGCTGCGGTCGCACTGGACGATCCAGTTTACACCATGGGACTACCTGGTACGTGGAGCGCCGAGCTGAGGTACGCCAAAGGAACACTCAAGCAGAAGCAAAGCCTCCAATTCGTGTATGGTTGTCAACTGGTAGAGGGATCATCTGGGGGTCCAATGCCACTCAATCCCCTGGACGAGAAGCCACTGTTGTTCTCTGTGAACTCATTCAAGAGCGGATATTGGCAGGGAGACAAGTTCATCCAAACAGCCTGTGGTGGCCCCATCCTCCACGGTAATTCGTTCTGCGCTTTACTTCAGACCGCAGAAGAAGCGGAGTTTGGGAGCGCAGAGTCCGTTACTGACGGCGGTCTCATTCATCCGTACGAGGTCGACAAAGGTTGCATTCTGCCTGGTTGGTGCGATTCAGATTCTGACTGTGACGATGGTCTATTCTGCAACGGCCAGGAAAAGTGTGTTGACAACCATTGCACTGCTGGCACTGACCCCTGCAATGGCTTGAGATGTGATAAAGAAATCCAACAGTGCCTACCTCCGTGCACGAATAATACCGTATGTGACGATGGAATCTTTTGCAATGGAGTCGAAACATGCGTGGAAGGCAAATGCGTAGCTGGTGCAGGCAACCCCTGCTCAGGAGATGAAATGTGTGATCCCATGACTGATCAATGTGCATTTGCTGAGTGCGTTAGTTCGGCTGATTGCGATCCTGGTACGTCTAAACACGACGAGTCGACCGATGCGTATCCTCTGGAAGTTGAGGGCAGTTCACTCACAAAGCTTTCGTCTCACTGTTCAGGTGGTCTCTATTGCCAAGGGAAAGGTATCTGTATGGAAGGCAAATGCCATGTTGTGGAAACTTGCGAACCTGATGAAAGATGTGACGAGGTTAGCAGGTCTTGCGCGCTGGCCACATGCTGGTTGCTCGTTGAGCAAGATTTTTGTATGGACGACGACGGCAACGATTGCTGCCTCTGCTTGGACTATTGTGGTCCCCAGGAAAAAGCAGTCGTTGAGTGCGCTCCGATGCTGTTCTATCCTTTCCCTTGGGGTTTAGACGGATGGAGTTCTACGTACGAGGAAGAGATCGAGCCTCTTGACTTGAGGTTGTATAATGATACCGAAGCTGCCCCCTTGAGGATTGTTAATGGGACCAGGTACCTCCAAAGTAACGAAACGGGGTACCTCCAAAGTAACGAAACGGGGTACCTCCAAAGTAACGAAACGGTACCCACAGTGACAAAAACAATCAAAGTAGTGCCAACCTGTCTCATGTGGACGTTATACATGGATGGAATACCGAAAGAGAAACCTAAGACTGTGCTTGGATAAAGAGGATCTGGATTCAACCTGACCCAGCACACTGGGACTTCTTACGCGATGCACACATGATGCATGTACATTAGATGAAAATAATTTTATTCCACAACCTGAATCCACCGGGGGTGGGTGCACTCACCAATGGAGCTAGTCAAGTGCCCTGTAGACACACACTTGCTTATTTTTGTTACGCACAGAACCATGCCCACAGTTGCATGACATCAGATTTCTAGTTTTCTTTGTCTATGTTGCCAAGGGAAAGGTGTCTGCCAATCGCGATGCTGCTGTTGGGGTGGAGATCGTGTTTGTATCATGTGGCTGCTCCATAGGATTCCTAATAAAAATGTCTGACCATCCTTTTAGAGCGCCTCCTCTTCGATTCAAACACCATACGTCCTCATGCTAGAGACCTAAGTGGTAGGACGGGGTTGATTGAGAATTGTACGAATTGTCCCTGAACTTCACGTAGCAAATCCACCGGAGACCTACCAAACGCAAAAAATGTAGGAGCTACTATGCACAGGCGCCAACTCAATTCTAGAGTTAGGGTCTCGTTTCGAATTGCATCAGTCAAATGCACTGCGTATGGTTTCAAGCACATCGCTTGGCGGGGGCGAGGACACACTGCGGTTTGGCGTCGGACGCCGGTCTTCCCCGGTTTGTGTCGTCGCATCATCCCAATTTACTGTCTGCACAGAATACGTGTCGGTTGACTGAGGAAGGTAGCCCTCAGAGCGTTGCGGCAAAATAGGACGGGTGTAAGGAATTTCAAAAATCACCTCCCGTATATTCAGAATGGACCCAATCGACGATAAGGAACTGGCAACTGTTCTTGGATGTTCATCGTTCCGGAGAGCATCATCAATCAATGGTTGCTCTAACAACGAAGACTCCATTTCTTCGTCGATTCGTTCGGCTACGCTGCAGTGTACGAAGCGCAACACGAGAGAAACAACGAAAGAGTTGACGAGCACCCCGGCAATCAGAAAGCCTGCGCTCTTTTCTACCGACGACCTGACGGTAAAGCATGTGGCATCCGAGGCGTTGTCCAGGGCAGACACGAAATACTCTTTCAAAATTTTGTTGATAAGGTCACACTTATCGCCAATGATAAAAGAGGCGAACGTAGATATTTCCAACAAAGAAGCAACAATGGAAATCACAAAGACTTCCACGGCGCTCCAGGCGTTGGCGATCTCCCCAACAGTCAGCACAAATCGTTGATATGGCAATGTCATTGGGCAAACCAAAAGAAAGACAAGCAGGCCCAGGCAAGCAAATGGCGTTACCACCGCGTAGAAGTAATAGGTGCACTCCAGGAGTATGACACCTCGAGAGGAGGATTCACGTACGCTCTTTCTCAACGAAGAACCCAATGACAGGAGCGAATAATACTCAACACGGTCCTCTCCAAGCATATCACCAGCAATGCCACCGATTTCAAATTTGAAACTCTTTTGAGTCATACCCACCGCCAAAAGTACGGCTGCCATAGCTGTCGCCGAAAGAAGGAGCACACAAAATCGGCGAGATAGACGCAAATGTTCGTCTTCCCCTGTGACGCTGTTCCAGACAAAAAAATTGTGCCCAATGACAGATTCTCGATGCACTGACGTTGAATCTCGACGGCGAGGTATCAGATGCCACATTTCGGAGACCCTGTGGCAATAAACCATAAAGTGGCCCACAAGCAGCGAAAAACACGTGGCAGCCAGAAACGTGTAGAACCCAGTTTCAGGGGAAACAAACACGTCAATGGCAACCTTCTCAGATATGTCCAGGTGGTATCGGAATGCCACCATGAAAAGTACAAAGAGGTATGTGTCAACCAGAGCAAATTTGCCCAGGGCATCCATCGTCAACAAAAGTCGTTCGCGAGTTTTGGAACTCATTCGGGTTGTAGGCATCGTCCAGGACCCAAGCATCAACAGTAGTTTCAAATATGGCCAAATACCACTCATAATCACAACAAGGAAAAAGAGGGGATATATGTGGGCGTTCCACATGTTCTGCGCGGTGTTCACGAGGCTGAAGGTGAACAGCGATGGAAGAGAGAAAGATTTTGAACCATCGTTCAATGATATGTACAAGTCCACAGTTGCCCCACTGCCTGCATTACCCGAAAAAAGCAACATCATTGTACAGATGATAAGCATAGGCACCGCATGCCTCGAAATTGCCGATATGGCAGTACTCTGTATCAGCGACCCACTCGAGTTCGACCCATCGAAAGTTTTTGTCGCATTGTCGGCTCCAGAGTCATGGTCTTCGATGTTGTGTGAAACTAGTAACGGCTCCGCCATGTCTGTAGTAGCGAAGTCTTCAGTACTGGCGCCACTGGATGAAGAGCAACGAGCAACGAGAAGAAAACTGGCATTGAAAGCGACGTATGTACCAGCACATACTAGCATAACCGGAAGAAGCAACCCGTCCTTGAACCCGTCATCAAGGATGGGCGGATCATCGTCGTATCCAAACTTTTTACCGCCGGTGCAATATCCCTCGGCTTGCTCAAAAGTAGAATGCGTCGCTGAGTTGATGCTATTTCGCAGGACATTTATTGTCCACGCAACAATGGAGGTGATCGCCGAGGCGACATCAGGATACTCAACTGTATCCAGGAAGGCGGTGAAGTTCTCGAAACCCGAAGTGCCTGTAACGCTTGCGGTTACATTCCCTAGAAAATATCCAATCCGAGACACATTGCGATTGTTGTAGACATCAAACTGTTGAAACGGAACCGCCACACAGTGCCCGTGCGAGAGTATCTGAGACATTGTGAGCTGCCGTAGACGGGTCATGTCCAGCCGAAGGATGGAACCTCCATCTAAAAAGACGTCCTGAAGAGCGACCGTGGCATTGATGGTCGCATTAAGGTTGCGAGGACGATATAATACATTAATTGATACGTGGAGTGTTGGTACCCCCGTCGCACTCTTATTCCCATCGATGCCGAGGCTGAAGCCACTTTTGAGATGCATCCCATCCCGTTCCGGTGCAAGAAGATCTGTGAATGTATACATGAAAGCATCAATAAGAAAAAGGGACTCAAAAGATACAAGACACAAGCTGGCCCGCCTATAAGTACGTACCAATGTGATCAAGCGTGCCTAGACTGTCAAGCTGAAGGTGCTCCAACCTGATGGATACCCCTGGAAGTTTCGTCTCGAGATCGGGCAGCCAAGAAACGAATTGGTTTAACTGTTTTTTCCACGCAGAACTTTGGCCATGATTTTTTCCAAAACCGGAGGCCCATCGATCGATCGCTCTATTAATGCTCACGAGGCTCGACGGTTTGTTGATGTAGTCATTCAGGCTATCGAGAAAACCCAACTGTGAAAAGTTGGCCAGGGAATGGTGATCCTTATTGATGAGCTCATCGCCACTGCTGCAGCGCTTCTCACCCTCCTCGCGAAACAAGGAACCAGCATCATTTTGAGCGACATGATCACCGGAAAATTGCCCCCCTTTGAGGTTTTCATCAATCCATTGGTTGACTTTATTCAACAGGGGTCGCTCGACTAACCCTGAAGCTGCATCACCAAGAAATGACTGGTATTCCTTGAGCACAAGCTGTAACATGCGATTCACTAGAGCGTCCAAATCCTCTTCTAATTTTTCTGTGAGCAGATTGGTTCGACCATGTTCAACCTTTTTGTCTCCAAGCTTCGGAACGAAAGCAGCAGCTTCTAAAATTGCTTGTAGCTGTAGATCGTTCACTATCAATGAATGGATGGAATCGAATAGACATCTTCTTTCACTGCTAGCGTTTCTGGCATGATCGTGAAAGGATCCTGGTAGTGAGTCCAATACAGTGCCGATTTGAATGTGTTGGAATCGGTCGCGATTCAACAACAAGCCTACATTTCCCAAGGCATTCAAGTTGGAAGTATTGAAATCGACATGGAAATACTCGTTCAAAGGATCCCCTTTTACGATGCCACCCGGAATCGGATAGATTGTTATGTTCACGTTGGCGGTGAAATTGAGACCAGCCAATGCATTCACTTGCGATTGAAACTGGGAAACTTTGGAGGAGGAGTTAGCATCCATAAGCGGAGCGAGTAATTTCAACCGATCCATTTGATCCAATCCCTTTATGTACAAATCCTGAATATCAAGCTGTATCTTTCCCAGTTTTTCGAGTTCAAAATGTATATTGTGGGCAATGTCTGGTAGTGGGAGGCGCACCTCGTCTGCCAAATTCTCGACAATAGCGGATGAGATTCCTTCGATGCCCTTGGTGATGATGCTTTGACAATCTTGTGAGTTGCCGATAAGACCCATCTCGGAGGGCACATTGTAAAAACAATCTAAAAAATGATTGATTTTCTGCAGTGACTTCAATAGAAATGGCGTGTCCTTTTCAAAATCAATCACAGAAGAATTTGGCTGTTCGGGTGATGACGGTATATGGATTTGCGGAGAACGATGGACCGAAGCAGAGTAATTGTCCTCCAAAGCCAAACCTCTTGAAAGACGAGATTCGGCATGATTGCTGTCTTGTGGCTGGCTTTGATTTTGTCGGTTCTGTGGCACATATTTGGCGAGCAATTTATCTGCCGACAGCAAAATATTTGTTATCTGTGGATCTAACACTTGTTGTATACTGGGACACAGCAAGCCATTGAGCTGTGAAGTCACGGTATCCTCAATCATCCCCTTGAATATGTTAACGAGCTTTGCAGATATCGAGCCAGAAAAACGCAAGCCTGATACTTGCAAGTAGGACTGACACTGACTGGTTTGCAAGGCCGTGGGCATGTAGTACTTCTTAGCCTGGTCATTGTTGGCGACACTATTTGAACCTTCAAGCCCTGTGGCATTAGGATATTTGTAGTCGGAGACAAAATCCAATTTCAATACTATGGCTTGGTTACCATTATCGTTGTCGGAATTAGCCTTGGTGGTGATACCACCAGCCATGCCCCCTGGAGAAACATGGTATGTGCCAGAACATGCCGCTGAAATGCCTTTGACCGACAAGCTAATTGCTGGATTGGTTGTAGAGGAAGAAGGAATATAGTCTGAATCAATGGCTTGGAGCGAAAAGTTCGAACACATTAAACTCCTAACGTCCTGCAACAAAGGACAAAAGAATAGGTGCGCAAGAAATTCGAAGTCAGTTTCCCATGCCACGACAGCCAAATAATAAGTCTTGGTGCGAATTATTTTTTCACCGACTACTTACCACTGTGATCTTGAACTTTTCAATTTGTTGATCGGGTATTTCCAGTTTCAATTTCCATAACCAGCAGGAGAGGGCGTCATAGCGATTGGAATTCATGTCATTGCAGACGGGAGGATCATCATCACTGACAGGCGTTATTGATGTTCTGTCATGCGCAACGTCATCACGGAACGCGCTTCGTGTTTGCTCATGCACCCGGCTACCCGTTGTAACAGAAGAGTTGTCTACTAAATGCACGTCTCCCTGCTCTTGTAGTTGTGGCGTCTGCAGCTCACTCGATGTAGCTCGAGGCACCCAGACGAATACACAAAGAGCGAATGACACGTAGAAAAAACGGTTCATCACTATCGTCGAAGGGGGCGATGCTTGGCGGCCACCTTCGAATGAAATTTATAGCAGTTCTGCAAGTTGGCAGCTACTACTAGTTTTAATGCTGAACAGGAGTGAGTCGGGTACAATTGTACTGCATGAAATGCGATTATGTTACAACGGTTGTAAGCTAAGGTTGACTTGCTGTGTACTAGTACTACTAGTTATTAAGCTAGTAGCTAGCTAGCTAGCTAGTACTACAGCAGTCGAGTGAGTAGTGTGCACATCTAACTACAGTAGAG
>ENA-ORBV01011384-ORBV01011384.1-microbial-mat-metagenome-genome-assembly--contig:-NODE-11384-length-13978-cov-9.678512_pt1 | contig 13978 bp, 13 predicted proteins | sample MGYA00237777_ERZ505514 | MGnify/ENA primary metagenome ERZ505514 (study PRJEB26160, sample SAMN06269048) | microbial mat metagenome | isolation source: Oligotrophic lake microbial mat | place...
TTCATGGCGAATGGAATTACACTGTTCGTTCCAATCGTATTTCAAATGATTGATCAAGTTGTTCCTGATCGGGGCCTAAGTGCTCGAGAATCCCTGGAGCAACTGTTGCACTCGCTGGAAGCGAAAGTGGAAGACCGCACCCGCGAACTGGCCACAACGCTCGACGAATTGCGCGCCGAGGTGCGGCGGCGTGAGGACGCCGAGATTGAGTTGCGACACGCACAGAAAATGGATGCCATTGCTCGCATGGCGTCTGGCGTGGCGCATGAACTCAACACGCCCATACAATTCGTTGGGGACAATCTCGCCTTTCTTGATGGGGCCGTACGGGATCTGAGTGAAATCGGCCAACGCTACCGTGCGTATGTGCATGCCGATACACCCACCCGCGATGATCGCGTGTCGCTTGCGGCACTTGAACAAGAATTAGACACGGCTTTTCTGTTTTCAAATATCCCAGGAGCCCTTGCACACGCCAAGTCCGGCGTTGAACGCGTTGCAGAGATCGTCAAGGCAATGAAGGGATTCTGCGGCGATCACCTTGATAAGTCGCTCATATCAATCAACGACTGCATACGCGACGCGATCGTCCTCGCCCAACCCGAATGCCGGGACATCGCCAATATCTCGCTTGATCTGCAGGAACTTCCCGAGATCCTGTGCGTCGACGGTGACATCAATCAAGTTTTGTTGAACCTCATTGTCAACGCGGCCCACGCCATCGCCGCGATGAAACGCACACTACCGGGATCGATCCAGATTCGAAGCCGCCTTGAGGGGGAACGCATCCTTGTCGAAGTCGAGGATGATGGTTGCGGCATCGCCGACGGTGACGCCAACCGTGTGTTTGATCCCTTCTTCACCACCAAAGCACCGGGGCAGGGAACGGGACAGGGCCTATCCCTTTGCCGCAGCATCGTTGTCAAGGGACATGGGGGCACCCTTACCCACCGTCCGGAGCCGACGGGTGGGACGATCTTCAGCCTGCGACTGCCCGTCCATGGGTCCCTTACCAGCGGGTAAGAATCGCTTCGCTCACCCCTGGTCAAGTACGGAGGCAGAGTGTGAACACGGCACACGGCTGCGCCACCTATCGCCCGGAGCCAAAGGCTGGAAAGTGTTGCTTGAGGTCAAGGGCGACAACCTTTATCGCATCGCTGAAAACGCTTGTGCGTCCCTCACTTGAGATCGATCAAATGAAAGACGGGTTCTTTCTCATAGGAGGCAAGCACACGCGCAGGGCGACTATATCGAATTCGTCGCTTTGTCCGATGAGGAGGAAATGCGGATGGAGATCCACCACGACGGAAGCGACGTGAAAGTCAGGACGCTGCCGGTCGCGCGACGTCGTGATCTCGACGCGGGACCCATTGCACGCTGACCTTTACAGAAACCCGAAGTCCGCGTAACCTCCGCCGCGTGAAACGCGCATTCTTGACCGTAGCCATCCTTCTATTGGCATGCGACGAGGAGGCGGGATCGCCGGGCGCGGGATCCGATGCGTCGACCGTACAAGACATGACCGTCTATCAAGATGCGCTGTCCGCCGACGCCAATACGGCAGATGCGTTCGCGGTGGACGCAACCTCAGTCGACGCGTCAACCCTTGATGCAACGTCCGCGGATGTGCAGGCCGATGCTTCGTCGAGGGTGACAACGATGTCGGGCTGGAAAGCTGGCGATGGTCTTCCCGAGGATGCTTGTGTGCCGTGGACGCTGAATAACACATCCAATCCTGAGGCACCGGTCCTTGCTGGCGGCGTGTTGACCCTGGCCAATAATAGCAACGGCGAAGCCATGTACTATAGCCATGTGGCAGCCGTACTTGCGATGCCCGACATCCTGGTTATCGAAGCCCAAATGAAATTCGAATCGGGTTCGTCGCAGGGTCCCTCTCGGTCGGGAGCAGACGTTGCCTTCTCGCTGGATGACAACCGCAAGAACCTGTTCTTTATCGGCGACGACGTCATCTTTTTGCTCTCAGCAGAAAATACGCGCGGACCAAGCTATGCAGCCCCCACCAAGGATGCGATGCATACCTACCGCATGGAAGTGAACACGAAGACCGGGGGCATCACGGTGTTTCGCGACAATGTTTCCGTCATCACGGGCAACACATTCGTGAGCCCTTACGCGGTAGCAAGAGGTATCTCGTGGGGTGACGCATCGCTGATTGCACGCGCAACGTCCGTTTGGGGCGCGGTGTCACACAACGCCCTGATCCCCGTCGCCTGCCCGTGAGTGACGGTTGATTTAGTTGCAGCCAGGGATCAGCCGCCCGCGTCCGCGCCAGCATCGATCGCGCCGGCATCGATCGCGCCGCCGTCCGCCGCGTGCGTGATGCGTGATACCGGCACGGTGGGCGCACCACCGGGCCATGGTCCGAGTATTCCGCCAAACGCACCCGGGATCAGTGCAGCGCCGTAATCGGAGGGAAGGTTATCGAAACTTTCGGCCAGACATCCCGCAAATTGCTGCGTGGTCACTGCGGATAAACCGAGATCGCCCTGGCTCAAGTCGTTGAAAACACTGCCGAGCGTAAGGTTACCATCGGCGCCCAGGGTTACCCGCTCGCCGGGGTTGGCCACGCCCGAAAACAAATTGCAGCGAATGCGTCCGGTTTGAATGTATTCGTGAACGATCGCCACTGGCGTGTTGGCAAAAACGTTGGCCAAAATATCCACGTAACCCGCACCGCTGGCGATCGCGTGGGTCCCATCGCCGTAAAACACGTTATTGAGAATCACCGCGTGGTCTTGCAGGCTGCTGGCGGCGAACCCAGTACCATTTCCCATGAAGATGTTATTCCGTACCACGACGCGGGAGTGGAAGTACGCCATGATGGCGATGGCGTTGTTCACGAATACGTTGTGCGCGATAACCGCCGAGGTGTCCGTGCACCCATCGGTTTGGCTGTTGTGTCCATCGGCGTAGATTGCGGCCCGGTGCCAATTGCCGCTGCAATTGAGTGGCTTATCGGCGGGGCAGGGATCGTTCGCTGCGCCGGTGTTGCGAAACGTAAACCCTTCGATGACAGCGCCGCTTGCATCCGTGAAATCGATGATGTTTTCCGGGCGGCCCTCACCATCCAGGATGGTGGTGTCAGCCCCGGCCCCGCGCAACCAGACGCCAGTCTTTAGGGCGATGGGACCGCGGTAGATCCCGGGGCCAACCGAAACCGTGTCACCGGCTTTCGCCACCGCGATGGCGGCCGGGATGGTGGGGTAGTCCCTTGGCACGCGCAACACGGTGCCCGAACCGGCCACCGCGATGGGCGCACAGTGAAAGGGTCGCATTGTGGCTCCGGACCAGTTGCCGTTTTCGTCCAGCTCCACCCGGGATTCGTATTGCGTTGTGTCCGCGGGCAAAGCCGCCGCCGGGTCGAATGATCCGGAAGCATCGATGGACAAGGCGTGCGTCGTCGTCGAAACAGCGAGATCGACAGCGAAACGCACCGGCCTAAAGGCGCTCATGCGGGTGGATTCGGCACGCACTTCGAGGCGCCCGCCGGAATCGACCGCGGCATCGGCCTGCATCTTCGAAGCATCAAGGGCGGCGTGGTCACCACATGCCGACAACGCCAGTACGAGCGCGACCGAAGCATGACGAAAATCACGTGTTTCACGTCGGACGGCGAAACGGGGCGCCACCGAACGGCTAGCCCCTAATCGTACTGCACGAGATGGGCGTGGCCCCGACCATCGCCAATGTATTGCGCCTTCCGTTCCCCAACGCGAAAGGCCGTGTCTTGTTGCGGGTGCGTTATTTTCATTGTCGCGTGTTATACTGAGACCGCTGCGGCGTACAGGTTATGTATGACGCTCTCTAACAGCCACGAGACCGACCAAGAGCTCGTGGCTCGGGTGCTGGCTGGCCAAATTGACGATTATGCCCAGCTGGTGCAGCGTCACCAGTCGGCCATTTTTACAATTGCCGTGCGGGCGTTGGGCGACCGGGCCAGTGCGACCGACATCACGCAGCTGACCTTCATTCAGGCTTACGACCACCTGGCGGGCTTCGATGGCAAGCGGGAGTTTTTGCCGTGGCTAAACACGATCGCCCGCAACCTTGTGCGTGACGACATTCGAAAACGTGAACGGCAACATCGCTATTTGGCTCAATATCGCAGCGTCGCTGCTCCCGACATTGCGTCGGCGCAAACATTGGAAGTGGCAGAGCACGAATTGCACCGGGCGCTTGAATCGTGCTTGCAACGCCTGCTGCCTGTGGCGGCCGAAGCGGTGCGCTTACACTACGACGAGGGGTTGTCGTTGGCAGACGCTGCCGCAAAGTTGGGAAGAACGGTGACCGCCACGCGTCAGTTGCTATTCCGGGCTCGCGTGGCCTTGCGTTCGTGTGTTGAATTGGCGGGAGGGTTCAGATGACAAGCGAGCACCGCGTGATGCTCGACCTTGTGGACCGGGCAATGGAGGGCGATCTTGATGGCGACGACGTCACCAAGCTGTCCACGCTGATTTCGCAAAGCGAAAGTGATGCCAGATATGCGCGACAAATGTTCATGTTGGAGGCAGCGCTCCGCGCGCGCGCGGTTTGCCCCAACATGGCGAACGTGGTTGTGCAAGAGCTCAAACAACGGGACCAACGTGAGCAAGCGACAACCTTGGCGGTGGTGATGAGCGGAGTCCGTGGGCGTCCCGGATTCCCGGTACCCCGTCGTTCGCGAACATCACCACTTGTGGCGATTGCGTGGGTGGTTGGCGCCGCAGTGGCGTTGGCTGGCACGGCCACGGTGGCCCTGCACCGTTTCAGGACTGACTCTTCCGCACACTCAGAGGCACAGAACAACGGCGCGCAACGGACACAGATAGACAGTGATCGTCCTCGTCCGAAAAATGCGGCGGTTCCCATTCCATCCTTTGAACCAAACGTCGCTCTCGAACCGATGAACGCGATGACAACTGTTTTTGAATTCGACTTCGAAGAGGGTGTGCTGCCATTGGCATTCGAGCAAGGACATGTGATCAACGCGCCCTCGGATGCGGGCACAAGGTATGTGGTTCAAGGCACGTTCAACCCTTGGGCGCCTCGACGCAGTTCCATCATCATTGGCAACGCTGGTGTTCTGTTTGAATATCGAAGGAATTTGGTGTTGAGCTTTCGCTATTTTTGGGACGGAGAGGGCCGCGGCATCCGGGTGCAGATGTTTAACATTGATCAGCGACAAAACTACCAATGGAACCACGCGTCTCCCGTCAAAGGCGTCTGGAACAAGGTCGATGTTTCTCTTGACGACTTCTATCCGGTTGCCGATCGCACGTCGGTTCTCGAAGGCGGCGACCGACTGCAAAACATATTCATAATCGGTGGCGCTCTCATGGAACAGCCCTTGCTTGTTGATGACATTGCGTTGCGAATCTCCCAGTAACAAAAAGAAAAGAGGGCTAGATGTTTTGCTTTCTCAAACGCGTTTCGATCGTGGGCGCCGTGTTCTTCGCGGCCCTATTTCCTCCAACAATCGCACGCGCGGCCTCGGCTTTTCCTGGGGCAGAGGGCCACGGTTCTCGCACGCCCGGTGGCCGCGGTGGGCGCGTGATTGAAGTGACTTCCTTGGCCGACAGCGGCGTCGGCTCGTTGCGTGCCGCCCTACTTGCCACGGGCCCGCGCATCGTGGTGTTTCGCGTAAGCGGCACGATCACACTCAGCGATCGAATAAAAGTGACGTCGCCCTTCGTGACCATCGCCGGTCAATCAGCGCCTGGAGATGGCATCCAGATCCGGGGTGCTGGTTTGGCCATTGGCGCAAGCGATGTGATTGTACGCGGTCTGCGCATTCGACCGGGAGATGCTTCCGATGGACCCGACCCGCAAATTCGCGATGGGCTCGAAATTTGGAGCCCAAGGGTGATCGTGGACCATTGCTCACTCAGTTGGGCCGTGGATGAGACCGCATCCACATGGTTCAACACCGTTGCCGATGTCACCTATCAATGGAACATCTTCAGTGAAGGGCTTCACGCAAGCACGCATCCGAGGGGTGCCCACAGCAAGGGCCTTCTCATCGGAGACGGCGCACAGCGTGTTTCGCTGCATCACAACTTGTTCGCGCATCAAGACGAACGAAGCCCTCACATGAAGGGCGCGACCAATACAGAGGTCATCAACAACGTTATCTACAACTGGGGCGGGTTTGGCACCCACTATGCGACGTGCCACGAAGACTACGACGATCGTTCAAAACCCGTACTTAGCAATATTATCGCCAACTTCTACAAAGCGGGACCGAGCTCGGACACCACGCGCAGGCCCATCTTCGTCAACACGTCGACATGCGCCCTTGTCGCGTCTTCACGCATTTACTTGAAGGGCAACATTGGGCCGGGCCGGGCAGACGACAATGGTGATGAATACGCGATCTCGAATGTGCCAGGTGGCATGAAAACCGCGACGCCCGCTGCAACGGCCTCAGCCATCGTTGCTGAATCGCCGCGGCCTGCAAGCGAGCGCGTGCTGACGTGTGCCGGCGCGATGGCGCCCATGCGAGACGCCGTTGATGCGCGCATCGTCAATGAGGTTCGCAACGGCACAGGACGCATCATCGACTCGCAAACCCAGGTGGGGGGATGGCCAACGTTTTCGAGCGCGGCGGCACCCGCGGACGGCGATCACGACGGCATGCCCGATGCGTGGGAACAAGGCAAGGGCCTCAATCCCAATGATGCAAGTGATGGCAATAAGCTGGCGCCCAGCGGCTTCCCATGGGTAGAGGAATACCTCAACGGCATTTTCACCGGCGCTTGCTTTACATCTAACAACGTGGGGACTGGCGGCGCGGGTGCAGGAGGTGCAGCGGGAGCGCGTGGCGGCGGAATGGGGAGCGCCGGAGAGGATGGCGGCGAGGGGAACATCGGCAGGCCAGGCGCGGAGAGCCTCCAGCGGGGAGAGGGGCAGGGAGATGGGGCGCGGGAGCGCGGCGGCGGGCACCGGGGATCGTAAGAGCGCGAAGAGTGGACTTTGTTGGGAGATCTTCACGCGGGGAAGGCACGCGGGATTCGTCAATCCCCCCGTGGGCCTCTATGCTTTTGGCCTTGTTTCGCTTGGGCCTGCGAGGCCGGAAGGCGAAACGACCATACTGACCGAACAACATCGCCGGGCCACACTTTTTGGGGAGGGCTGCCCGGCCGGAGAGGCTCACCCAACATGGCCGCACGATCCAGCAAGTCCGCCCGCACGCACGCCGCGGGCGCGGTTTCCAAGAAGGCAGTCCGTCGTTTGGCTCCGGCGAAGCCTGCGAAGGGCGCACCGGCAGCGTCGAACGGGACGGCCAACGGCTCGCATGGCGGGAAACCGGGCAAGCACGTGTACTACTTCGGCAAGGGGAAGGCCGAGGGCAACACCAAGATGAAGCTGCTGCTTGGCGGGAAGGGCGCGAACCTTGCGGATATGACGAGCATCGGGCTGCCGGTGCCGGCGGGGTTCACGATCACGACGGATACGTGCGCGCAGTATTACAAGGCGGGGAAGCGGATTCCGCATGGCCTGATGAACGAGGTGCAGGCGAACGTCAGCAAGCTGGAGAAGGATTCGGGCAAGAAGTTCGGCGACCCGGCGAACCCGCTGCTGGTGAGTGTGCGGTCGGGGGCTGCGGCATCGATGCCGGGGATGATGGACACGATTCTGAATCTGGGCCTGACTGACGCCGCGGCGGAGGGGCTTGCGAAGTCGACTGGGAACAGGCGGTTTGCGTATGACGCGTATCGCCGGTTGATCAACATGTTCGGCGATGTGGTGATGGGGGTCGATCACCATCACTATGAGGAAGCGTTCGACAAGATCAAGGCGAAGTACAAGGTTGATCTTGATACGGATGTTCCGGCTGAAGGGATTGTCGAGCTGTGCGAGCTCTATAAGGCGGTGTATCGCAAGTGGGTCGGGGAGGATTTCCCGCAGAACCCGTTCAAGCAGCTTGAGCTGGCGATCGAGGCGGTGTTCAAGAGCTGGAACGCGGATCGGGCGATTTCGTATCGCCGGCTGGCGAACATCCAGGGGCTGAACGGCACGGCGGTGAACGTGCAGGCGATGGTGTTTGGCAACATGGGTGAAGACTCGGGCACGGGCGTTGCGTTCACACGCAACCCGAGCACGGGCGACAACATCTTCTACGGCGAGTTCCTCATCAACGCGCAGGGCGAGGATGTGGTCGCGGGCATCCGCACACCCAAGCCGGTGAGCGAGATGACCAAGTGGAACAAGAAGTGCTACGACCAGCTGATCAAGATCAAGGGGACGCTGGAGAAGCACTACAAGGAAATGCAGGACATCGAGTTCACGATCGAGCGGAACACGCTGTACATGCTGCAGACGCGGACGGGCAAGCGGACGGGCTTTGCCGCGGTGAAGATCGCGTGCGACATGGTGAGCGAGCGGCTGATCGATGAGAAGACGGCGCTGCTGCGTATCCCCGCGGGCGACCTGACGCAGCTTCTGCTGCCGAGCTTTGACCCGGTGGCGAAGAAGGTGGCGCGGGTGCTGACGCGTGGGCTTCCGGCATCGCCGGGCGCGGCGGTCGGAAAGCCGGCGTTCACGGCCGAGGAGGCCGTGAAGCGGGCCCGCAACGGCGAGAAGGTGCTGCTGGTGCGCAAGGAGACGAGCCCCGAAGATGTCGAGGGCATGCACCTGGCGGCAGGCATTCTGACCTCCACCGGCGGCATGACCAGCCACGCGGCGGTGGTCGCGCGCGGGTGGGGCAAGTGCTGCGTGGCGGGCGCGGGCGAGATTCACATCGACGCGGCGGCGGGGACGTTCACCGTCGCGGGTCGGCACTTCACGCGGGAAGATGTGATCAGCATCGACGGATCGACGGGCGAGGTGATCCAGGGCGCGCTCTCGACTGTTGAGGCGAAGCTCTCGGGTGACTTCTCGAAGATCATGCGGTGGGCGGATAAGTATCGCACGCTGGGTGTGCGGACCAACGCCGATACGCCCGCGGATGCGAAGCGGGCGCGCGACTTTGGCGCGGTGGGCATCGGCCTGACGCGCACCGAGCACATGTTCTTTGAGGGCTCGCGCATCAAGAGCATGCGGAAGATGATCCTCGCGGAGACGACCGAGGCGCGGGTGAAGGCTCTTGATGAGCTGCTTCCCTACCAGCGGGACGACTTCGTCGGGATCTTCACGGCGATGAAGGGGTATCCGGTCACGATCCGGCTGATCGACCCGCCGCTGCACGAGTTCCTGCCGCACGATGAGAAGAATCAGAAGGAGATGGCCGATGCGCTGGGTCTGCCGATCGAGACGGTGCGGCGGCGCGTGAGCATGCTGCACGAGGCCAACCCGATGCTTGGCCACCGCGGCTGCCGCCTGTGCGTGACGTATCCCGAGATCCTGCGGATGCAGGTGCGGGCGATCGTCGAGGCGACCATCGACTGCCTGCGGTCGAAGATCCGTGCGCTGCCGGAGATCATGATCCCGCTGGTCGGCACCAAGAAGGAACTCGCGGTGCTTCGCGGCGAGGTGGAGCAGGTGATTGCGCAGGTGAAGCAGGAGCAGGGATTCAAGCCGCGGCTGGATATCAAGATCGGCACGATGATCGAGATTCCGCGTGCTGCGTTGACGGCCGATGAGATCGCGGGCGTTGCGGACTTCTTCAGCTTCGGCACCAACGACCTGACGCAGATGACGTTCGGGTTCTCTCGCGATGACATCAACACCTTTCTGCCTGACTATCTGCAGCGGGAGCTGCTGCCCAATGACCCGTTCCAGACTCTGGATCAGGAGGGCGTTGGCCAGCTTGTGAAGATGGGCATTGAGAAGGGCCGCGCCACGAGCCCAGACCTGAAGATCGGCATCTGCGGGGAGCACGGCGGCGACCCGGCGAGCGTGCACTTCTTCCACCGTGTGGGCATGGACTATGTGTCGTGCTCACCGTTCCGCGTGCCGATCGCACGGCTGGCGGCGGCGCAGGCGGCGATCATGGATAAGAATTGAGTTGATGTCGGATGTCGGATGTCGGATGTCGGATGTCGGATGTCGGATGTCGGCGAGAATTGTGACAAGGGCCCCGGCGAAAGCTGGGGCCTTTTTTCGTGCTCCGGAAATAGGTGGAGAGCCTCGACTGGGCATTGCGTAGAGGGCCCCGGACGATAGCACGCGAGCTGGCATTGAAGTTTACTGCTTGCCTTTGGTGTGGGCCGCGGCTGGCGCGTGGCCACATTCGGGACAAGTTCCGCTAGCAAGCCCGCGAAGGTCGTATCCGCACTTCTGACAATCCGTTGGCAGCAGTTTCCGCCGCTTCACCCACAGCCACGCGGCGGGCATGCCGAAGGCGAGCGCAAGAGCCCACAGCGGAACGGCCAAACTGAAGACCGCGATGCTCGAATGTGGATACCCCCATTCAAGACTGCCCCAGTGCAGCAGTTGTATGTTCGGATGGACCCGATCAAGCCAGAAGCGCGGCTCGCCAGCATCTTCCGCCCACGCTAACCCGTATTCATAACTCATCACAAAGCAACCACGTGCGATTCCTACATAATCTCCCATTCGTACGCTCACGCCCAATCGCCACCGCCACGTAAAGACCCAAGCGCACAACGACAGTACGGCAAGGACGGTCAGGAACCATCTCAGCGCGAACACGGTCTTGGGGGTAATCAGTTTTCGCACAGCGTCTCTCGCTTGGTTCGAGGATGGGGGGCGGCGTCGCGGCCGCCCCCCAGTTGCAGACTGCCACTGTCGTCATTGGTCCGCCTAGTAGTGCCACCTCTGTTGGCAGCTACAGCCTGTCATGCCGCCGCCAGGGGCAACTCCTGGCGTCACGGTCGGAGGGACATTTGGATGCGTGCCGGATCCAACGCCGAGGCAGTTTCCGGCGGCGTTTGGCGCGCAAGTGCATCGAACCTCTGTTCGTACCGTCGGGCGGCCGGTGCCGCTTCCCGATCCAGTGCTAATGCAAACACAGTTGCCTTGCGAATTCTGCGTGCAGTGCCAGTCAGTCCAGTGGCTTTGGCGGCCACCTGGGTTGGTAGCCGGAACGCCCGGCGTAACCGGTGCAGGTGTCCACCCCGGTGGTTGCGTCGTCCGCCACTGCGGTGCCGTGAGGATCAAGCACCCGCTCGCGTTGACATACCTCACCGTTGTACCCGTCACGTAGGCACTCTGCTGCGCCAACAGCACCGTCGCATCCAGCGGCGAGACCAGGTCAAACGGTCCGTCCACAGCACCGTTGGTTGAATCCACCAGCACGAACGCGTCATCGAACGTCACGCCCACCAGCGGCAGCGAACCAAACACACCGAACACCGCATCCACGCGCCACGCGGTGGCATTGCTCATCTGATCCGCCAGGAACTGGACAATGCCCTGTTCGAATCGATCCGCGTGGCTGAGTTCGCCCGTGATCAATGCCTGCGTTTGCGTGATGCCCTTCGCCGCCTTGGCGATCGCAGGGGAAGTATCGATCGGCCTGTCGCTCATGGCATGTCACCCCATCGCGGTAGTCGCCAGCGAAGCTCTGCGGGGAGCTCGCGAACGCGTTCACCGCATTCAGGGCAAACGTGGCCGGGCAGACATTCATAGCCGCAGTCGCATAGCTGCTCCGGGGCCCCTATGACTGCACGAACCCGCTCTCGGTAGGTCCGGACAATCGCGAGCACGCCGGAGATCATGGGGGCACACAGTATCACAGTTGTCCACCCGAGCGATGGAGCGACATGTCGACCAAGAAATGCACCGCCCTCGATCGTTCGGGAGAACATGACCGCCAACGCCGCAACGGGGATCACCCACCAATAAGCATGCAAAACGCTCACACGCAGTGAAACGCGAAGCAGATGTCGCCAATCCGACTTGATACCACGGCACGTCCAATAGTTTGGCTTGAGCGCCAGCCGGCAAATCCACCGCCCCACGTGGAGGCCAGCCAGCAGACTAACAATGCTTACGAGCGCGGCACACGCGTAAAAAGTGGCAACAAAAGTCAGCGCGCTTCCGCGTGTGGCACCGACAACCATCGGGTCTAGCGTTGCCACGCTCGACAGATCCTCTAGGATCCATTGTGCCCAGCGCACTGACCTTGCCACCGGCGGGATGATATTGAGTCGTCCATCTTGCTGCGTCGGGTACGTCTGCCAAAGTGCCCACCCAACCAGCAAGATCTTCAGCGCCGAGAAGACAATCGTCGCCCAGAGCGGATAGGCGATCAGGCATACGCCAAGGCAGATCGCCCCGCCACACCGACGAAGTTGACTCCAAATGTGTCGCATGTAATTCGCTCGCGCGGCGCTGACCGCGCGAGCGATGCTATCAGTACCAGTATTGGGTTTGACACGGCAATGTTGAGCACGCGGGAGGCGGGGCACCGGGTAAGTAGCCACCGCCGCCGCAGCTGCCCGCTGGTCCACACCTTACAACACATCTTGTCCGGTAGACACGTGGACCGATCGTAGTCGTTCCACTGCTCGCACAAACACAGGCGACGTTACCATTCTCATCGATCCCAAAATCGATGCAGAAGAAAGTCATACCACCCGGTCCCGGCGGATCCGGCACGATGACCGGTGTACAAAACCAGCACGGTTTTGAGTCTTGCCAAGCCGCCGCAACTTTTGCGTGACGCCCTTCGCCGCCTTGGCGATGGCAGGCGCTGCATCGACCATCTTCCCGATGGTGTTCAAGGTCGCCGGAGAAACTGTTGTGGCGATCTGGCCCGCCGGGTTCGCGCCGGTGAGCGTTTCCCACGGCAGATTGGTTGAAACGAGGTACGATCCTTCCATGCCCCAAGTGGTGTTGGAGGTCGATGGGGCAGTCGAGACGAGATTCAGGTGCACCTGCGTGCCGGTTGGGTTCGCAACCGCATCCGTCCGGAACTTCCACAGCGTCATCGCCTCCCGGAACGCATCGCTCACGCCGACATCGCCAAATCCCACCTGAAGTTCGGCGAGGCCATCGCACGCCTGTGCGTTCATGGCGCCAATGGTCTCCAGCGTCCGCCGTGCGCCCCGCACCGGCATAAAGAGCGGATCGTTCAGAGCAGCTTTCGTGAATGAAAAAGTGCTCGGTGTCACGAGGGTTCCCGCGTCGACTCGGGCCCAGTAGTGCGTCGCCCACTGGGTCAACTCCGTCTTGTCGGTCGCATCAAGCGAGCCGTAATGGGAGGTCGATTGCCCAGAAACGACAGTTGTCGCCATGGCGATCACCGCCGCCGCGGCCACGCCCCACGCCCCACGCCCGGAGGCCCGGAGGCCCGGAGGCCCGGAGGCCCACTGACTGTACTTCTGATTTCATACGTTCCATCTGCGACTCCTTTCGTTTCGGCAGGGCGACCGGTTCGCCATCGCAACTCCGCGGCAGTGATCCGAGCGCTCCACCTCCACTCCTTCAGTCGCTGCTCGATGGGTCCGTGTGAGGGGTGAATGCAGGCAAATCGCGAGATTGCGCCGCTAAAGCCTGAACAGGGGAGGCCGCGAACTTTCAGACGGGCGATTGGGGCGACGGTCAACGCAAAAGGCCCCGGCGAGTTGCCGGGGCCTTGGGGGGTCAATCAGATTTTAGACATGGGCAGGATTCCCATGCCACGCAGCGCGGCTTACTTCGCCTCGCTCGCCTTGGAGATCGCTTCGGAGAGCGTTTCCTTGCCCGGCCAGCCCTGGAAGAACGCCGCGACGTTGCCGTCGGCGTCGAGGACGTAGTAGCTGGGGAAGCCGACGATCTTGTATTCGGCCATGGCCGCATCGGCCTTGGGGACGAGGGTGTAGCCGAGGTTGTTGTTCTGGAAGTAGGCCTTGGCGGCGGCGTCATCGCTCTCGCGGCAGGCGAGGCCGACGAACCTGACGTTGTTGGCCTTGAACTGATCGGAGAGGGCCTTCATGTCGCCGCCGTTGGCGACGGAGGCCTTGTTGACGGTGCCGAAGAACTCGAGCACGACGGGGGAGCCCTTCATGGAAGCGAGGGAGACATCCTTGCCATCGACAGACTTGAGAGTGAACTGGGGCGCGGTGGAGCCGACGGGGACACCGAGCTCGAC
>ENA-ORBV01011387-ORBV01011387.1-microbial-mat-metagenome-genome-assembly--contig:-NODE-11387-length-13974-cov-4.993236_pt1 | contig 13974 bp, 10 predicted proteins | sample MGYA00237777_ERZ505514 | MGnify/ENA primary metagenome ERZ505514 (study PRJEB26160, sample SAMN06269048) | microbial mat metagenome | isolation source: Oligotrophic lake microbial mat | place...
CCCCAACTAGTCAAGTGGGGTCTATCCAAATTTTATTGACAAAAGGGACTCAAAAGGGATTCAAAAGTGACTAAAAAGTGACTAAAAATGGCGTGGTTGCATGTGTGCATGCATGTCACATAAGGGAAGGTGCCCCTGGGACAGTTTTGATTTAAACAAAGGTGCCAGTGAGACAGCGCTTGCATGACAAAGTCATGAGTGAGACATCAGTTCTAAAAATGTTGGGGGCTAACCACATCAGTGGCATCCAGCATGGAGACAAGCAACGCCAGAGCCCAGAGGGCAACACAAGACCAGCTGCGAGGCAGGGGCACACGCTGCAAGTGCCAGCAGAGCACACAATGCTGTGGCACATTCTGGGGTTCTCTGCAGACAGCACAGGTGCGACCGCAGCAGCAGACTGCTAGCTAGCAGTGCAGTTGAGTGCTGCAGCAGTGTGACGTGCCTGCTGTGCCACTTTGCCGGCACCAGGTTGGGAAGGATCAATGTGATTGTCCATTGATTTGCTTGAAGACCAAGCATGATCAAACAAAAACAGAGACCCATTTCCATGACAGCACACACATGACAAATTTGTGTTAGTTGATGAAGGACAAAATGCTTGCAGCCAAAACACAAAGTGAGCATTGACATCCTTGAATGAACTTGGTGAGGGGAAGTCATGTCAGCTGAAGGACACAAAGAACTGAATGACTCATTCTTTTTCAATGTGAATGAGACATCTTTGAAAACCAATTGCAGTGAAAATTGTCCATCTCTTGGATTTGTCTGTTCAAAAAGGAGTGAAAAGAGTTCAAACAAGTGTCAATTTTGTTGTTTGCCACTGCCCATCATCGAAAATTGCCTGTCGCACAGCAGCAGCATCTGCAGGGACAGCTGGCGCCTCAGGTGTGCCAGCAGTTTCCTTGATCACCGGATGATGCAAATGGGTCCAGATTTCCTCAAGCATCACCAAAGACTGCCTCAACTCATCAAGGCAAAGGCGCAGGATTTTGTTGTCACGTTCAAAGGCAGCAGTGACCACAACGACCTAGTTGCTTGCAAGGCCATTGTCACCAGCCCGTTTGGGGTCAACACACATGGGCAATTCCTCTCTGTTTCCCCGCTCTGAGAAGCCATTGGTGAAAGAAACTTTTCATCGGACTGGCAGGCCATGGGCAGGGGAAAGATTGGATGCAGGCTGCAGTCAATGACCTGCCCCTGTGCTTCTCTGCTTCTCTGCTTCTGTGCTTCATGATGTGCTGCAGCATCATGGGAGCCCATGACAATTTCTAATGAAATGACAAACAATCAGGGCGCCTCATGCAGATGGCCTTGGTGATGTTCTGAGGCACCAAGAATTGGAGATTGGCTAGCAGACAAGAAAAGGCATTTCGCATGATGACATTTGTCAACGTTGATCCAATTGAACTTTGCAGGCCCACATTGAGTCTGTTCACAACTGCATGGACAATGCTCTGTCACACTGAACAGACAAGAGGTGTTGATTGCTGGCTTGGTCACAGTTTCCTTTTTTCTTTTGCATTTGATGTCGGGTCCAAAAGGAAAAGGAGGAATTCTTCTTTTGCTCTTCCTCCTAATTTTCCTAATTTTCTTTCCATGTCAATTTAGCAAATGGAAAGAGAGGAGGGAAAACAGAAGAAAAAGTAAAAGATGGCCACAGTTTTGTTCATGTTGGTCCACAAAAAGTGGGATGCGGTGCAAATGTTTGAGAAACTGCTACAAAACATGATTGTCAACAACCAGCAATGCAAAAAAATGCACATCATTCCTCATCCAAATGGTGATGCTGCTGCTGCTGCTGCTGCTGCTGCTGCTGCTGCTGCTGCTGCTGGCTCTTGATTGTGTGCATTTCAATTGAAATGTCAGCCAGGGATGCACTGATGAAGGTGTGACTTCACCTGTAAATCAACCCAAGAATTTGAATCGTGGCACGAGTTCTGGACCCGGAACTGTTGTGCATCCCAAGGAACAAGATGCAAGATCCAAAGCTGAACATTCAATGGAGACAAAGGGCTGAGTTTCCACGACGTGTTCCATCACAATGATGTGCATGCCTGCAGACTTCGTTGTGGCAACAAACGGATGTCGCAATGATGAAACATGAGCACCGTGCAATCAATCTTGCCAATGAGATGTCAATCTTGTTGGATGTGATCGACGAACATGGAGCAGAATCAAGTGCATTGCAATGATCATGGGTGTCTCATTTGTGCAAAATCACATCTGCTTTGTTGGCGAAACATCAGAACAGGAAACTTTGTTTCAATGTGTTGTCTTTGCTGTTTTCGTCCCTTGTTTGAGTGCGGTCGATTTTGCTGTGAAGAATCACAGTTTCAAGTGTCACCACTAGCTGAGACCAGCAAAATGAAGTCTCTCATGGCATTGAGGTGATGTGCACATTTGTTTGGTTCTCACTGTGGCATGCTTCCCAAGTCAGGTTCCATTGGTTTCCCGAAAGAAACAGCATGGCAAAAATTGACCGGAGAGACAAACAATGATTTTTTGAACACAGGCTGATTGCAACACAGATCATTGTTCTTGTCAAGTTCATCTTGCTTAAAAACACACATGAACATTTTGGAATTTCTGTTTTGCAGTCTTTTCAGTCAGAAATCAGCTAGGTGTCTTCACCTGAGCTTTTGTTGTGAGGCCTTTTTGGAGGGTTTGCTTTGTCATTTGGTTTGACTTGTCATGCTCATGACATGTTAGGACAATGTCCCCAAATGATGTCAATTGTTGTTAGAAACTAGGAATGGTTTAGAGATTGTTGTTTGGTTGTGGAAAAATGATTTCAAGTGCTTGGATGGGACTCATGGAGTCGCTGGCATGGCAAGCAATGTTCCAGACCTTCTGCTTTGGCTGGAACATGTCACATGTTGCATCAGTGATTGATCAAATCTTAAGATGACATGCAGCTTTGCATGTGTTTGGCAAATCCATTTTCATTTCATTTTCAAAGTTGTTTGTCACAAAGTTGTTTTGATCATCTTGGGCATTGAACTGTGCGGAGCACTGCAACCATTTTGTCAATGGTTTTGCTGCATTTGATGTCTTTTGCAGTTGCTTCAAAGTGTTCAATTTTCAGCATTGTGCAATCAACATGTTGTGATGGCTTCAGTTTCCACACCAACATGAGACATGGTCCAAGTCAATGTTTCAATGTGCAGATGGCCTGAAAGTTGCACTCACATGCCATCTTTTCAGCTTGAATTTGATTGTTGCACTTCTTTTCCTGTCATTTTGTCAAAAACAGAACTCTGCATGTGTTGTTTCACCAAAAGAAACAATCATGATGTTGCCTGAATGTCTTGTATCCATTCCTTGTCTTTGGTTGAATCAATGTTGCAAAGAAAAGTGGCAAGATGTGTGGTCGTTGTGGATTGTGCACAACAACAGCGTTCGGTGAGCAAATGATCTCATCAACTGAAAAACAAACACACAAAATGACATGAACCATGGTTTCAGTTTGCAGTGCTTTGAATCATGACTTTGTGCCTTCAAATGTCGGACTTGCACTTTCAGCTGTTTGGACCTGAACTTGCAAAATTGTGCTTGCAAGCAAGTTGTTGCACACAGAACCATGAAACAGACATTGACATCACAGTTCCAATTTTTGGTCTGTCACTGTGTCATTTCTTTCATGAAACTGACTACCACGCACTGGGGCCTGTCCCTCATGTCACATGCTCCTCAAGTGACAGAGACACACACAGTAGATGGACACACAGAGAACACATGCAAATGCAGACTGTCAGAAAAAAATGCACAGACACCACACTTCACTCACAGTTGAGTTCATGTGATCGTCCTAAAGGCCACACAGCACTGCACAGCGTAATGCGCCGGAGTAATAATCTACGGGGAAATAATCTACGGGGATGTGTACGTTTCGCCGATCTCAACGCGCGGCGAGACTGCTGACGTTACGTCAGTGATCGTACAGTGTAGTAGGAGTACAGTAAAGGAAGAGCTAAATAAAGGAAGTAGTCCACAATCGATAACATCGGGGCTGTAAATCGTTAGAGTGTAGGGAGCGAGTGTACTATTGAAAATCAGAAGGCGAACGGGTGGATGCACGTAAGACGTAACAGTAACAGCCCCCAAGCCGAGTTACGGTGACGAAAACAAGAAGAACACGTTGACGTAATTGTTGCACTGTCATCAGTTTTACAAGCTACGACCAATGTACGACTATTAAGTTCGATATCGTCGTTCAAGTCGGAATTCTTCTCACGATCAACTCGAACTCTGCATTCCCGTCATGTACTAAAAGAGTATAGCGAATTTTCTTATGTCTGAATTGCCACAGGGGTATGGCAATTTAAGGCCAAAGTAGAAACCAACCGAAGCGAACATTTCTTCGTAAACACTTAAATAAGTAAAAGGAGTAGTAGTAATCGGTGGCTTAGGCCTAAGTTTTCACAATCCGAATTCTGATTGTTCTTTAGGAGTGATCGATGACATTCCTACTGTGGCACGTCAGTGGAAAGTATTATTTTTAGTGCACCATTTGGGCTGCGTAGCCAGCCTGTAGAATTTCCAAATACATATTTGCGTGGCTCGTAAAGTGGAATAAGGATTCTTCAAAGAAGGTTCTATCTACTCCCAGAAATACGAAAGGCCGACGCCCTTCTTACGAGTACCTTCAAACATCACCATCACAATATACAAGGCCAAAGGTTTTTTTACACTCGTTTTATTCGTAAACTCTGATATAAGAACGGTGATTACACAACTACATCGCCGAGGCGAACGTCTTTACACCGTGGTACAGTGTGTTCCAGATAGAAGGGAGGGCTCTGTGCAGTAATCAATGAAGAAGATACATTTATTAGGCTTTAGTAGCTAACACAGTGCTGGTAGTAGAAAGAGAGTAGCTGCCCATGTGCTTTGAGTGCAGGGCTCATAATAATTCAATTCTGCATAAAGCAGCAGAGAACAAACAAACACCACTACGTACTACAGTATGGGTGACCACAGTCTAGCAGAAGCCGCCGCTCGTCCAAATGATGACAATGAGAGCAGCAAAAGCACTGATCTAGCTTCCACCTTGCTTTCTAGCACCAGATTGCCTGATAAGATCATGGGTATTCTGCTCAAAAATGAATCACCTGAGGCTATGTGGTGGCTTCCAGGAGGCACCTCGTTTGGAGTACAAAAGGAAAGGTTTGAGGGAGACCCCTTCTTAATGAACCTTTTTCGAGGAAACAAGTTCAAATCTTTGATGCGTAATCTTCACAGATGGTCAGTTGTGTTGAGTGTGGAGCAACGTGCTGTTTCAGTGCTGATTTCAAGTAGAAGATGAACTCGCATTGTTCATGTGAATCTCACAAGTTTTTCCTTTCCTGATATTTGCTTGCTTTCCCAGGGGCTTCAAGCGCATCACAAGCGATATGGAGGCAGTAGGAAAGACGGTTGCATTCAGTCACCATCTATTTCGGCGAGATCAGCCCGAGCTGGTCCAAAAGATCAATGTCGTCTCCAACAAGGACCGGAAACATGAAAAGGAAATGAAAAAGGCAGCCGCTGACGCGGCCGAACTGCAACAAGAGCAGAAGCAGCAAGATGGATCTCCAACCATGGCAGCCGTGGCTGCCATGGAGGCAGATGCAAACATGGCAGCTGCGGCTGTTCGCGGTCACGGGGAGCCTTTGTCGCCGAGCTTTCTTCTTCAGCAACAACAGCGATACCTCGATTCTAGGCGAACGCTGTCAGCCCCTGCGATGCTCGGAGGATCCAGGCTCGCAGGAAATGACCTTCTATTGCAAGGGTCTTTGCAAGGGTCACCGCCGAACCAGGCTGCTCTGTTCGGTAGTTCCATGGGGGCAGCAGCAAGTGGAATGTTTATGCCTGGCAGTGGCCACGATTTGCAAGGGTTATCAAGGCATGACATGGCACAGTTTCTCGGCGGGGCAACATTGGGTGGTGAAGGGTCGCAGAGAGCTGGACTACTAGGAGATGAGCTGCAATTGTTCGGATCTGGTCCTTCGAATCCGTACAGCAGGGGACTTGACCGGTCCAGGTCGCTCAATTCGACCTTTTTACGGTCTCTGATTGCAAACCAGCGTGATAACTTGAACAATCGTTCGGTTTTCCTTGGCGAAACGCCTATCCTTCAGCAACTGGCAGCTACAGCAGCTTCTTCATCACAACCTTTCGACAACTTGGCCGCAGCCAACCAGGGCGGCTTATTCTTGGCGAGGGATCAAGCTCTTTCAGCTGCTGGTCGGGGGGACATGGCAGCATGGAACGCTTATCGGCGAACATCTGCGGCCAATGCTGCTACAAGTAGTGCCGGGTTGCCGAGTAGGTACGACCCTCAGCTTTACGAAGAAGCACTGCGACGCATGGGCGACAATTCTTCTTTGCATGGGAGAAGTAGGTTAGGAGGATCTGGTGGTGGTAGTAGTGCGGGTCCATCCTCTCAGTTCTGAGCTGAGCTGAGCAGCACAGTACCTGGGACCACAGGATCAAATACGATGTGTTGAAGGCAGAAGAAGCCATGTAGTCTTACAGACAACTTCAAGAACTTTCATAACAAATCAATTTTAAATTTAGCGTTTCATGTCTTTGCCAGTTTCTCACAGTCTATGAATGTTGAAGCTCATCAGTCTTTTGAGAAAGCGTAGCTATTCCAATTGCGCATGGCAGATAGTGCTGGATGCTGCCTGTAGTTTGCACTAGCTAGACCACATGTTGAAGATCTCCTTTTGATTTTGTGCTCCTACATCTAAAAATAAAATTGATATCTGTTTGCTTCACACTAAACTAGCTGCTCAATCCTGGCAGGCTCTTTGAGCACAATAGCTAAAGAATGTGAAGTTGCCACTCCAAGCACTGCCCAGGAGTGGCAATGCACAAACTGTTGATCTGGGTGACAGGGGACATGTCCCTTGTGCAGATTGCTGCAATCATTGGCACCACTGAACAGTCTCACAGAAAATGGTTTGAAAGGCATCAATGTGCAAGCCTTCTTCATGGACAGGCAGCAAACCTAAAGAAGGTGTGCACAGACACATGTGCATGCACATGCTGGTTTGTCTGTCACACGGTGCATGTGGGGTTCTGTTTGTCAGCAGTTCATGTGGTTGCATTCATGACAAGCAAAGTCTAACTCATTGAACAAGAACATCTGCTGAATTTCAGACATCTCATCAGGCAAGAACTCATGTCATTGGGCAACTGTGCACAGGACAGAAGCAAAAAAGAATTTTTCCTTGTGCAAAACCTGCCTGACATCATTCCTAAGCCCTGCACAATGCCGATCCAATCACCAAAAAGATTCCAACACTGACTGAACACTTCAAGCTCGACAAATAGGCCAACAGACCCGAACAAGTTCAAATGATGGCACGAACAAGGAAGGAACAGACAATGAACTGTGTGTTTCCACAATTCTCACCCAAAGTTTTGGCCCAAAATGGTCCTCAAGACAATGAAACTCAAGTTCAACATTTGCTAGCAGTTGAGATCAGGAAACTGCAAAGGAAACCTTGCAAAGAATCTTTCACATTGTGTTGTCTGCAAAGATTTTCAGCATCTGTCTTGCAACTGTGAGAGTTGTGAAGAGGAGCCACAACAAGGTTCCCAAAATCTCACCAAAGGAATGCAAAGTCAAGTGACATGAATTTGATCCAGACATGCTCAAAACACTTTGCAACCTCATTTCATGATTCAATCCTTGCCTCAAACACTCAAACACAAAGACATCAGCTGCAGCATTGACTCTCAAGACAATCCCATCAGTGCAATCAAAAGATTTGCAACAAAAAACTGTGTCATGTGTGCTGAAAAAGAACAGCAATTCCAGAACAACATGGATCCAATCCACAACTTCTTCATTGTTAACTCCAAAAACAAATGGTGTGGCACATGCGCACACAATGCCACAGATGTGTCAATTGATGAGGAAAGAGTCAACCCAGTGCACAAAGTTGAAACAAAAGTTGATCAGTGCAACATTTGTCCCAAGGATGTCTCACTGAAAATTTCGCATGATCGCCGTTTTGTCAGAACAATTCCAACAATTTCTGACTGATCAGCCAATCATTGATGTGCAGCACAACTTTGGAAATCAGTTGCATCCATTGTCACATCATCTGCATTTGACGCAAAAAATGCAGCACCCAAAATGGGGCACAATGCAGAGCATCTTCATGTGGAAGTGACACATCCCGGACTCATTTGTGGAAGTGGCTCTCCTCAGTGTCTGCCAGTGAAGAAGGTTGCTCAGGAGAACTGCTGACACATCATCATGTGTGATGCAACGCTGACGCATGTGCAATGTGACGACCATGTTCATCTGACCGTTGCATGCAACTGAAACACATTTGGTTCTGGATGACACGACACGAGCTGTGGTTGTCACTGTCAAGTTCACAACTCGCACACCAATTCTTCACACAGAAGCATCGTTCATCTCAGCAGAGAGAGGACTGCGTCGAGGGGTCTTGAACCTCTCTCAAATGTCACATTTGGTTTTGGTTCATTCCAAGCTTGTGATTTTCATTTGCAAACGACTCAAAAGGACTGCAGCTTTTGGCACAGCACAAAAATGACAGCCTGGGCTTGTTGCTTCTGTTTCACGAGAAGGTTTTGATGTTTTCACAAATTGTGGACAACACTTTTGCATGTGCACATGATGAATGATTCAATGTTTGTTGTTAGTTTGGTTTCTGACATTTTCCTTGAAGCAAAGTTCCCATGGAACTCTTTTTCAACACAACACTTCTTTTTGTAAGCTCATTCAGTTTCAAAGAATGCCTAAAGCATTGAATTAATTAAGGGTGCCATTTGAAGTTCCAAAGTGGCTACGAGATATGATGGTACTAGTACAAACTGCAGTACGATGTAGTGGGTGTAGGTTGACCACTGTCTACTACTACTGTAAGTAGATGCGTAGGTTGAGTGCCATCATTAAGTTGATTCGAAGGGTTCACGATGTGTGGGGCATACAGTAGTGTTAATCCAGTGTCCAGTTGAATGGCCACGGCAGTTCTACTGTGAAATCATGAGTTCGACTTTCGTTCGTCAGTTCGAGTTTTGGTCACACAATTTCTTATCATTGAAGTACCAACACATAGCGGACAAACCTCTCCGTACAGCATCTACAAGAGAGGCGGAGTTGGTTTGTCTTGGTGCTCCTACACCCAAATGAGAGTACGAATGGTGGAGAATACCGGTCTTCACGAGCCTCAACTAGGTATTGTCTCGAGGATCCGAGTGAGTAAATTATACTCAAGGTATTCTTAACGAAAAGAAGGTGAAAGTTGCAAGCCTCAATATCAGCTGACACCGAAGTCAGCTTATTTCTTTAGCAGCCACGAAGAGTCATTGAATAAGGCCATACAATACCGCCTGGGCAAGCAGACGCTGAAACAGAAGGTTCTCTGCATTCGCATTGTGTTATGTTCCTCTGTTGAACAAAAATAATGTCTTCTTGCAGATTGGGGTCTAATTCACCATATATTGTGTACTCGAGTACTTCAAAATTAGTGAAGACTACAGGAAAGTTAGAATTAGAGAAATGTCGGATGCTTCTTTTCTTTTCGCCATGTGCGTGCAAAACCCGAACACAAGATCCCCCTGGCTTCGTTATACGACAGTTTCCTTTCCCCCAGATCCTGTGGAACTTCAAATATCTGATTCAAAAACTTGGAAAAAAGGAATCCCACTCAGTGGTTATAGATAATACTTAACGCGTTTCTAGTACTCTTATATCAAATGGGTCTAGTTCGTCAGACCCCTGGGATCTTCTTCCCGAGTCGACAAACACACCTCTTTCTTCCTGCATACAAATATTGCACGATAACTACTACTAGTTGATTTTACCTGTTATCTAGCTACTAGCTAGCTAGTAGTGGAGTACTTTGGCGTTGAGGTGGTGCGCAGTTCACGCCTTTTGGGGTGTGTGGTGTAGAGTTTCCTCGGTTTCTCCTCAAAATACCGCGCACTACAATTGCAGCTACAGTAGCTCTCCAACGGTACAATCTACCGCATTATGTGATTCATCCTGACCTGGTTGTTTTTTGTCCTTCCCATAATCACAGTGGTTGCGCTTTTTCCCCTTTACTGTAAGAACATTAAGAAATAAACTGCACAGCAACATTCTCAACTCGGAGAAGAGAAGAGAGACCAGACAACAAGGACCAGTATCTTACACAAGTAGCTACGACGACTACTCTTTATCTTCTTCTTGTCATTGTCCATATCTATTTACAACCAAAGAACGAACGAAGTGCGCCTACTCCAGCAGCCACAAGCAATCAAGAGATACTTTGTCTCACCACACACTACCACCCGTCTGTTCTACATAACGGAATGATTCTTGCTGGCTCTACTATTTCACCAACTCGTCGTAACCCACGAAAGCTCCTTCCTGCTGCCTTTACCAATACCAGCACAGCAGGATCACAACTTTCGGATAGAATGAACGAGGAAGTGGAGAAGACTACTGAAAGAGGTACGTTTATCTTGTCTAGCTAGCTTGTAGTATCAGAGGTTATCCTGCGAGCCGGCGAAGTCTCAACTCATCAACGGCTTCTCACCATGATGATATCTCACTCTTCTGTACTCTGTATAGTTTCCCCACGAACTCGGGAAGAACAAGCTGTCCAAGCCTCCTCAAGCAGTCAAGATACCACAATGCTTAGCAAGCCTTCTCCTCCTGCCGGTGGTACGACTCCGGTTCCGACACCTCCCTTGCGCTTGCCCGATAAAATCATGGCCATTCTATTGCAAGAAGAAGCCCCCGATGCCATTTGGTGGCTGCAAAAAGGAACGGCCTTTGCCATGCAAAAAGAGTTGTTTCAAGAACAAATTTTGGACAAGCATTTTCGTGGCAACAAATTCAAGAGTTTGGTGCGAAATTTGCATCGATGGTACGAGGAAGTTCAATTCAGATCACCAGTGTGTGTGTGTGTCTTTTTTGACACTCTGTTCCTTCATGACTCATCCTTTTCGTACCTCTTTCTTTTTCTTTCAAAAAGGGGCTTCAAACGCATGACGTGTGATAGTTCCGCCGAAGGCAAGACCATTGCCTTTAGTCACAAATTGTTTCGAAAGGACAATCCAGAATTGGTCAAGGATATTCAAATCACCAAGGACAAGGACCACAATAAGGGCGGACCTGGTGGTGCTGGTGGCGCTGCGGCTGCTGGAAAGGCAACCGAGAAAATCAAAGAGAGTGTCACGCTCACAAGACATCAAGAAGCTTTGGATGCCCAACAACGGCAAGCCGCGGCCGTGGCGACTGCCAACGCTGCCCTACGAATGTCTGCCCCCACACTGACCGCTGCCTCGTCATCGCCCACGATGCGAGGAGGAGGAGGAGGAGCCATGACAAGTATGGGCGGATTGGCAGCCGCAGCAGCCGCTTCCAGTCATCATCACCAACATTTGTTACCGCAGCAACCATCCTTGCATTCCATGGTGGCAGCAGAGCATCATCACAATCTGACACAACATGGAACCGAGTCCTTGCTTCATTCCATGGAAGCACCGCTTCCAATGGCGGCGGCTCCGGCTGTGGGTGCGGGATTAGGAGGTGCAGCAGGCCGGTTTTCTGCCTTGATGAGTAGCAGTGGTCCTCTCAGCCGGGAAAGCAGTGTGGGAAGTGTGCTCTACGGTGGTCTGGCACCGGCCGCTGGAGGCCGGGAACGAGAGCCCATGTCACCAGCAACTTCTACGACTGCCTTTGGTAGTAGTAGTAGTACTACTAGTAGTGATCGAATGCAGCTCATAGGATCTCTCTTTCGTCCATCTCCTCGCGGCCAAGATTCCATGGCAGTATTGGAGCAGCAACGAAGGGAATCGTTCATGTTGCAACAATTGGCAGCCTTGCCGACCGAAACGAGAAATCGCATTTTGCTACAGCAATCGCTCGGCAACCGACGACTGACCAGTGCCATGTCGTCGACGACCACACCGGCCACAACTTCAGCGGCAAGTCGGTCACTTCTTCCTCAACCTTCCTTTGGTTCCATGGCGGGTTCCTCGCAGTCACTCTTACCGTCTGTAGACTCCCAGTACCTCAACTATTTGTCGCAGTTTGCTGCGACGACATCATCCATTGCCGGCCCTCCCCAACAGTCGGCACGCGGGGTCAACAGTAGTATGGGTCTCCATCATCAGCAGGTAGGAGGAGGAGGTGCAGGCTCACTCAGCGCCATTGAACAAGCTTTGCTTCTGGGTCATCATGCTTCGACGATCCCTACTAGGCATGCGCAGCAGCAACAACAACAACAACATCCAGGTGGCAACACTTCAGCAGCATCAGGGCTGACAGCAGAACATCAAAGAATTCTGGATGAAATGCGGCGTCGTCGCGATTCGTAGAGGAAAAAAAACTTTGTGGGGCAAGCAAGCAAAAATCAACGACACCATCCATTCCATCCCATGTACAGTACGTTTTACTTTTTTTTAACAATATCAGTCAAGACAACCGAATGCTGGCGGGAAAACACGCAGTTCTAGCTAGCTAGTATAGCAGAAACATGCCATGCATACAGGAAGCTGATTCCTTATCCAGAGACAAGAAGGCAGCACTGCAAACACTGGATCACTACAGTACTGAACGCAGGCAGCCTTATAACTAGTCCAACACTCTAGCCATAGTAATAATAATGGAAACTAAAAAAATAACATCGAATAACTATTTCCACAGAACTAGCCCAGAGTTTTCCATTGTGGGGCAGTGTGAGACTGTTTTTTCGTGACTGGGTTGCTGTTAGCCGCAAATGTTATTGACTTATTGTTGATGTGTTTACCGGATCTGTTTTTCGTGTCGAATCTTTTTTTGATTACTCCGCGTACCGGCAAAGATAACCAGCACACAACAGTTAAAGGACCAACGAGGACTTATCCAAGGGGAACTCCGAAGTGCACTTGATGTCGTCGGATAATCTGGGTTATCGATTGAAGGCTTGAAGCTGCAGAAATGCGAAGGGTAATGTGAAGCGACATCAAATACGGCCTAGACCTTGTGACCCGAACAAGAAAGAAGAGAGCAGAATCCGAACCCATGTACAATGAAACGAATGAGATGAAAGTAAGGACTTAGTGTGCATGCTTTCAAATGGCCCCGCAAGCTCACGTGATTACGTGAAGCTGCGCAGTGAATGGCCCCAGAATCGATGTAAGGTTCCTGTGGCACCAGGATTGCTCTCCACAGGCAAAGACATGCTGCAGTGCCAACAGGTTAAATTTGCATGCAATTGCAACAGAACTCATGACACAATTGGAGTTGGTTAAAGGGATTCAACAGGTTGTGGGTGTTGGAAAGCCAGTAGATGAGTGACTTGGTTGGAAGAATTTGATGACATTTTTGACATCAGCATCATCACTCATCTGCTTCATTTCTCCCTTTTTTGGCAAAAACTGTTTGATGTCCCTAATCTTTTGGCAGACTGACATGAAATTGAGGATTTCATTGATTGCATGGAGACATGATTGACCAACCCTGACCCCTGCTGTGGTCGTTGGCGCAAAGGATTGCTCTTCACTGTTGTCAAACATTGGTGACTCATGTGTCCACACCAATGCAGTTTTTCAGATTCTTGTTGGCCAGTCTGTTTGGTTGCCCCTGTTCTGGTCAGCTGACAGCAAGCAGACTGTCACTCGAAGGATTGTGATTTGGTCTTTGTTGTTCTCAAAGACTCCGAGTTGTCCACGCCGATTCTCATTTGATTCATTGCCAAAAAGGCGATCTGCTTGGTTGCTAAGCAAGCGACGACAACTGTGTTTTGACAACCATCATCTGCTCCCTCATGCATGCGCTCGCAGATTTGAAGGATTGTTTGCAACTCAAAGGACACACAATTTGCTCTTCGACATCAAAAAGTTCAAGTTGTCCACACTGACACAGTGCTCCAACCACAGATGACGACAACCCCACTTTGACAAAAACCATTTGATCGTTGACAGGTGGTCAGCAGACCTCAAAAAGTGACCGAATCAATCATCACTGCACTC
>ENA-ORBV01011388-ORBV01011388.1-microbial-mat-metagenome-genome-assembly--contig:-NODE-11388-length-13973-cov-6.376007_pt1 | contig 13973 bp, 12 predicted proteins | sample MGYA00237777_ERZ505514 | MGnify/ENA primary metagenome ERZ505514 (study PRJEB26160, sample SAMN06269048) | microbial mat metagenome | isolation source: Oligotrophic lake microbial mat | place...
AATGATACGGCGACCACCGAGATCTACACCTCTCTATTCGTCGGCAGCGTCAGATGTGTATAAGAGACAGCCACTGTACAGTAGTGCATGTTGGATCTATTGTGGCAACCTTCAGTTTGGTCAGTGATACTAGTACAGTTCAAGTGCATTGTAACCTGCCCTCGAGACATCACTTGCGCAGGGTTCTTTGCAAAAAGTGAGGTGACTCGAACACGGGAGCATGTCACACACAAAATTGAATTACTTAACGCAAAACCCGACTGATCCTCCACTGGCACTTTCAGAACGGCTAAATAAAAAGCAGACCTGGATGAATGCCGCAGTGACAATGGGCAATGGCTTCTGTCTTGTTGTCACACCACAGGACACAGACTGGATAAAATGCTTCTTCATCATTTCCATCAAAATGAGCCCAGGATTAATCCCCTCACCCTTTTTTTCACGCCAGAATTTTCTGAACTTTCATTTTTTGCATGAGTTTTCAGTTGAGCTCAGAGATGTGTTTGTCTGTCTCAGCCCCTGGATTTGTTGTCCTTCGACCAATCCCATTTTTCTGACTCACTGGATGATGTCATGCTGAGCAAATTTGGAAATCATGCCCAACAGCACCCTGAAAAAACACAAGTCTTGACATGCCAATCAATGTGGCATTGTCAAATTTGAATTGACAAGGCGCAAAATGTGCCTTCTGGGCTGAAACAGGTTTGCAATGTGCCAGAGATCAGAACAGGATGCAAAAGCCAACAATGTTGATTTGTTTTGTTGTGGTCATCGCATCATCCTCAGATCAACTCAAATGATAGGATGTGAACAAAGGTCCAGGCTAACTTTGTGTCAGTTCAGATGAAGCAACATGGATCAATGCATGAGCCAGTGGAAACAAGAAGAACTGCATTTTTGTTCAGAACACTTCCATTGACAAAACATGAGATTTTTTGGCAATGAGCATGCTCAGACAGAAACAAAAGAAATGAATCATTCAACAAATCACGGTGAAAAAGTCCAATCTTTACCATGTTGTTTCAATGAATGCTCAAAAGGACATTTGATCACCGGCATTGCACAGTTGTTGTCATTTGAGCATCCGCTGTGCCAGTCTTCAGTTTGCAATTTCCTTTTTTCATGCAGTTTTGTTGTTTAATTGACAACACAAGCAGTGTGTTGTTTGGGCATGTTTTTGCTAAACTTCATGGTGGAGTGGCGACAGATTGCAAGAAGTTTTGCTTTTGAGTTTCCAAAATGAATTCGCAATGTGGTTGAGAAAGATGCTACAAATGAAGAAAAGAGTTGAGGTTTGGAATGAAGCTCAAAATGAAACCAAGCAGCTTGAAACACCAGATTGGGTCAACAGGCAGAATGTGGGGCCAACTTGTTTTCAGTGTCAGTGTGTCTCAGACAAAGACATCTGCTGACAGCTGTCTATCTTTTCAGATGACAAGAACTGATCATCAACTGCTTCGCTTGCTGATGTCAACCCTGCAGACGTTTGAGCTGCCAACCATCACATCTGCAGCCATTCCTAATCTGATCTGAGTCACTGCTTGCAGCCAGGCTTCCTTTGAGACGTTCCTTTCTGCAGAAGAACTGGTCATGCAAGCATGAATTGGTGACAAGTTCTGATTGACAAAGAGCTCATCATGATGACAAAAGTTGTGGCAACTTTTTGACAACCTAGCATCAGCTGGACTGTTTGCTGTGCAAACAACCCCTTGGCTCAGGGGAAAACAAGTTCCTCTGGCTGAAGAGCTAGTTGAAATTAGCTAAGCAGCACCTGGTAGCCACAACGGATGCATGCTTACTGAGGCCTACAAAAACCACCAGCGAGCAAAGTTCATGATCCACTGTGCGTACAATCAACATACTTGACCGAGCTCTTGACCCTTAAAAAAAAGCGTCAACATATCCAATCAATCATCAATCAAATATAATGGATGCATGGCTCTGATGAGCCCCATAAACCATATATAGCTAGTCTACTACAGTCGTCTTATGTTACTACAGTAGTAGTAGTTGCAATGGCCAACCATAAACAACAGTCCCATGCTGCAGCCACAACAACCAAGTGCCAAAGAAAAAGCCAAAGAAGAAGAAGAAGAAGAAGAAGCCAGTACTAATAACTGGTCGACCTACAAACGAGCTCAAGTTCGTTGCAAACAAACGCCTCCAAATTACCACGACCTTCAGAACCTTCCTGGATTTGTCGATTTTGGTTGTCTTGCTCACAGTTTCGATAAAAATGGCGAAGGCGACAATACTATGGAGCATGCGGATCCTCGAATTTTGACCTTAAAAACTCCCACACCCAATGAAAATAACAGTAACAATTCACAGTCCTATTATCAAGGTCCTGCCTTTGGCCTTTCTGAATTTCCCGGATTTATCTTTTTTCCACAAGCTCTGTCGGAATGTCTTCAAACCCAATTGGCTTTTGAGAGTGTAACGGACTTTTGTGAAGCTCCTCATGCTACCAATATTGATTTGGTCGCACCGAAAAGCCATGAAGTAGTGAATGGCGAGGAGGAAACCTTGTGGCACTTATGGAAAACCGAACATGGATTTGCGACTGCTACCAATAAAGGACAAGCTTCCTCGGCTGCCAAGGACAACCCAAACAAAAAATATTATCGATCCTTTCGCAAACTTTCTTGGGCCACGACGGGATACCATTACGATTGGACACAACGATCCTATCACGAAGGAGCCAAATCTATCATGCCGCCTTCTCTTCAAAAAGTGGCCACCTTGTTTGCTCAAACCGCATTGCGCATGGAACAAGACGAATCATCTCCAAACCAATCTACTACCACTACCTACACGACTACCAAATTTACCCCCTCCGCCAGTATTGTCAATTACTATACGTTCAAATCCGTCATGGGAGGACACCGTGATGATCTTGAGTATGCCTTGGACAAACCCGTGGTATCCATGAGTTTGGGATTGCCGGCCATGTTTTTGCTCGGCGGCAACACCAAAGAAAGTGCGCCGGTTTTGCCCATACTGGTGCGACCCGGAGATGTCATGATTTTGGGTGGAGCAGCACGATTGAATTATCATGGCATGGCCAAAGTGTTACCACCCCGACTGTCGTCCATCCATAATGATGATGATGGTGCTGCTGCTGCTAACGGCGACCATGTGCCTGCCTCGTCGTCGTGGGAGAAGCACCCGCAGCAAGTCACGACGGAACTTCTCCTGCGCGAAACTATATTGGAAACTCAGGAACAAGAGAAATCTTCACAAGCTACCACTACTATTACCGGCAAACACCAGGAAATTGTTACCATCCAGGAGGAAGATCAAAAAGCCCTAACCTCATTCCTGAGTCAATATCGCCTCAATATTAACGTTCGTCAAGTTCACAAGGACTGAAAACAACCTTATATATCATTAGTTGAATGGAACGCACATGTAATCCACCACATCCATCGCAAGCGTGGGGATCAGGCAGAATCAACTTCTCGCCTGACCATTTATGTTCCGCGCACTTTTTGCGTGAATGGCTCGATCGCATTCTGGATTCGTTACATAGATCGGTCCAAACACCAGCAGCGCAGCGAGTCTTTGCGATCTTGATGCAACGGCCCACACGGAAGGATCGATCTGCAATAAGGAAGTACCTCCTCCGACCAATGATTCTCGCGCGCTGGCGGCTCCAATCGCTCGGAACGCAACACGAATACTATGCCACACGTAAAACCTTGACAAGCATGACTACAAATCCAAGCAGCACTAACTCTTGGTATTTATGTTGTAACTGTCCAACCTAACCCACGGTTCTGCAATCATCCAAATACAATTGACTTTATCGAGACCCGACGCCGCGATCGATAGCACTGCGAGGGCAATTCCTTCAAAGCCGGCAGTTCCGCATTGTAAAAGAAAGGCGGATTCATTGTATTTTAGAGCTGTCTTGGATCAATGAATAAATCGTTGTTTTCCCTAATAGTTCTTTCGAGGTTCTATCCTCCACTAGTTTATCGTCCGCTCCACGATAAAATCATGCGAACCACCGTAGCCAATTAAGGCGACCGCCATTTGCCCAAGTGTGGTTGTAATCAAGATTTTGGGGGGGTCAGGGGGGAGGGAGGAGAAAGAGGAAAGAAAAGAGAAGGAGATTGATTCCCGATTCCTTTAGTATACGCCAGCTCAGTAGAGCGGGACCCACAGCAATAGCTTGAACACGTCATCGCATGCCAAACAGTAGTCCCATGTGACCACTCATGGGGGGAATAAGCAGGAAAGTGGGGAGACACCTATGTCTCTCAAATCCCATGCCTTATTTCTTTTTTCGACTTTGTTGGCGCGACACACTAAATCAGTAGGCCATAGCACAAATTCCTAGTCTTTTCTATCCCAAATCTCGCCGCTCCCAACATCAATTCAAATGCTCGTTCAAGAGATGCATGTTACATAGATGCACCAACGCGGTTGATGATGCGATCGACTACTCACTAGAATGTTATCACAATGATGCTATTGGTAAGACCTAATTCGTTTGTTAATTTGTTATTAAACTATCTATTTGGACACAATGGATGGTGCGGCGGCCTCCCTTTGCGTGTTGTTAACCATGCTTGGTATTTTAGGCAACAGGCCGGCGGTGGAACAAGGGCCGGCGGCATGTAGAAAACATTCATTGGATGATAAAAGCACGGCATGGGAGCAATGCTGTGGAAGTGCTGCTGCACAACAGCAGGTGCTCGAACTGTGTGAGTAACGGTTTTAGCGAGCTGATGTGGCTGTGTGGCAGCCGTTTGATTTCTCTTATTTTTTGTTTTCTTTTTCCTCGTTGCTGTTGTTGTTGTTGTCGTTGGTTGTTGTTGTGGTGGTGGTTGGGGTTGTGGCACAACATTTGGAGCATTGGATGATCCTGCTTCAGCGCACAATTCGCACAGACACTCATCATTGTCGCCACGTTTATTCCCAATGCTTTTCAATGTCTTCATGTGCTGTGAAAAAAAACGTTCTCCATTATCAGGCAGCAATGGCTCTGCATTTGGAAATGGCATTGAACATCCAACCGACTGAGCCAATTTGTTTACATACCCCAACTCTGTGTGGTTAAAGTGTGGCAGCACCTTCTCCCAGCCAGCCGGTATGACATTCCGATCAACAATTGACTTTGTGGGGTTCGCAGATGCAGCGGCAGTGTTCGCGGAAGCAGTGTTCTCGGTTGTCACGTGGGTTCTTTTGTGCCGGATAGTCAGATTAAACAGGGCAGCACCGGCCAAATTAAGGCTATCAGCAAGGCTCTCTCGCATGCCACAATTGGCAAAGTGAGCGAATCGGTCATGGAATGATTCAAGTTTTGATTCCCCCCTCTTGGATAAGAACTCTGTCAGCTGGTGCTTTGAATTTGGACTGGGAGGGATCTCATCGCACATCTGGTTCAATGGCAATGGATCTGCCAGATAACGCGCTTTTTCTTTGCAATTTTCCACAGCGTCTTTCGTCTCTGCTGTGAAGAGAGGAACATTCCGAATGGGGTCTAGCCTTCCGCGTGCCGGTCTGGTGTCATCTGATGAAGTGACCTTATGTTTGCAGAACCAGTCGTCAAGCTTTTGAATGATCGTCTCCGTGGAATGCAGTTGCTTCCGAAGATGCTTCGAGTAACGGTCTCGAAACAATCCACTTGCTTGGAGGTTGGCAATGTCGGCTGAACTGTGCTTGTGTCCATTCTGCGACATGGTCCCTTCTTTTAAGGCTGTCAACAACTTCTCATAATCTGGAGGATGGCACGTGTAGAGTGCTGATAGCAGATCATTGATCGCATCGGAACAGTCAACGTGTTTCTTCCTCATGGTGTGTATGATTCTTTTCTCATAATGAAACAGACCAAGGCGTCCCTCCATTCCCGGACACAGTGTTCCCCAGAAAGAATTCTTATTCGGCCACGCATCGCTGCACATGCCCTTCGGATTGAAGTGGGGTCGCTTCATCACTTGTCGTGCTGCATGAGCAAAGTCTTTGGTCTTTGTAGTTGGAACCAAAGCCACCGCTGCGATTTCTCCGGTTCCTGTTCCCACCGTCCACGCAGCCTTTGCCCCTACTCGCTTCATGTAATTTTTGACAGGTTCGAACGTGTGATCTTGTGCAAAGATGCCAGAACACTTGACACTCTGCATTTTGCGTGTATGCCGTTCAAAATCACTAACACGCCATGGATTCTTTTTACTGCAAGCAGCGTCCTGGAACATGTCCCGCATTGTGTCTCCGTGTGGTGGGTATGTTTTGATGTAAACGCCATCCTTTGGCACATAGTCAGGGACCGACACCGCATTCTTTTTCGCCACAGAATAACAGGCTTTCAGCCGACGAACATAAGCCCTGTTCATTGTGTTACATAATGGCTTGCTACAAAGTTCTCCATTTCCATAAGTCAGCATGATGGAAGAGAACACATCTGCAGTTGCCCTTGACAAATGTGAGGCATAGTTGGCAAAAGCACATTGCGTGTCCACCGGATGCTGATCCGCCGCATAGTCTGGCAAATTAACCAACACATCTCCATCATTAGAATCGAATGGCCTATGGCAACAGGAGCATTCCATTTTCATTGTGACACACCATGTTGGGGGGGCATCCAGATGGAAGATTGGGAATAAAGTTTTATTCTTAGAGCAGTTGGACCTATCATTTTCAAGTGTTCCTTGACAGCTTCCATCAGGGCAAGGAACCTGCAAACCGCACATTCGTGTCCAGTCGACATGTAACAGCTTTTGGCCCACAATCGAATGGCATTGTGGATTGTTGTAGCCTTCATCACATGAAGGAACCTCCATTGCAAGGCCATCAAAATGTTCATTTGTTTTCTTTTTGACAATTGTCTTGTCTGCTGCTTCCTCTGCAAATGCCATCATGGGTAATGGTGCCGCTTTTGCCTTGTGTTTGTCGATGAACACCGGATCGGATGCGAGCTTTGACACAACTTGACAAAAATTTATGGGTTGTGAGTCCTGTTTTTGACTGTCATTGGATGTTGTTGTTGTTCTTGTTGTTGTTGTCGCCATTTTAGTAACTTTTCGTGGAGCGAAGCAAGCCGCGCCACCGTCCCTAGGTAAGTGTTTCGCACTCGCTTTTTCTGCTGCGGTGATAGGTTGTGCAAGCGACTTGAATCTTTGATTGTCTTCTAATGTGGCAAGCTGTGAGTCTGTCAACTCTCCTCTACCATGAGTCTTTGCATTTTTGGAACACAAGACGTGGTGGGACCTATTGGGAACTCTGCATGTAGAAACAATCCGTTTCAATGCCCTGGCTTTGCACACAACACAGTCTTGCTCGGCTTCAAATGCGATGTCGCCCAGAAGTGTTTGTTGTTGCCCTTTTCTCCTTTAGGGCGTGTGTGATGAGGCCAGCTTGCACTTTCTCTTGTGTTGGTTACCAATCCTTTGTTGAGATTGACGACCCATGTTTTCTACATTGTGACCGACCGGAGGTGGCCTCTTCGCGCACGGATTGGCCGGTGGCCCCTGGACGTTGCCTCCACTCATTTTGGTGTTGTTGTTGTGGCTAGATCAGCTACAAATGACGGCCAATTTGGTCATTGTCGCGCATGGAATCCACATTTCTATTGCTCTTGATAAAGCAAAGGTGGCTCGAAAGGCAAGAAGTAGCAGATTGGCTCCTTGAAATGATGATGTCACACCTCTAAGCATAAGTGTGTCTTACTTGAGTCTCGACCAATCAGATTGCTGCCTTATGACCCTTGCAGACCTCAATCACGCAATTTAATTTGGTCCCACAGCAGTTCGAGCAGATGGCAACGTTAGCTACCAACTGTGCAGAAGCTATGTTTCGCTAGAGCTAACTGTGCTAGTAGAGTTTCAACGTGCTTTTGCTGTGGAGTTGCTGCACTGACTCTCTACGTGCTTTTTTAGCACCAGTTCTTAAGCTATTTGTTGTGTAATGTTACACGTCGTTGTTTAGTACCAGTGCTTTTTGAACTGGTACCAAAGAACAATGTTAAACTGTACGCAACAAAATGGCAAAGAACTGGTACCATAGATTCACAGGAATGTTCAGTACAATGTTAAAACGGGCACCCAGATTGGAAAAACCTAGTTTAAAACGAAACCCAACCCATTTTTGGCACCAAAATGTGGAATTGATGGATTTGAATTCTGCATAAGTAACCACCTATCTTTCTATGTAGCAAATTGTACTAGAAGCTATCATTGCAGTAGCTTGCTCTGTATCATTTGTACCAGTAGCTTTAGCTGTGTAATAAACCGGAGATAAACCGTGCAAATAACGAAAATGTCCACATAGCCAGCTACTAGTAGCTAAGTAGCTACTGGTACCACCAGCAGTTATCGAAGCACTGTTCAGTAGCACACGACACTCGGACGAAGTGCGTGAGGTAGTGTTGTACTATGGTAGATAGCTGGCCTGTTGTACAGTACTTGTCTAGCTAGTATCTAGCTACCAGCTATAGCAGCCACCTATTCGTTTGCTCGTAGAATGACACAGATTTCTTCGTCGCTTGGAAGGTGATTGGTACGAAAAAAATAAGCCAACACAGAACGGTTTTGGACCACCCAGGATCAACGGATGGACTAGTGTTTCAGGTCTCTATATTGAATTCATCACTTTCAAGACACAACTCTGTCTGTGAAGGCAGGACGATCTTTTTGATTTTGATTATTATATTTTGATTTGCAAATTTCTTGCATCAAAATGAACCAACGATCATCCTCATTACGAACCAAAGTCCAACCACAAAAAGAATATCCCCGTTCCTGGCTTGAAAACGAATCGTTGGCGGCCGTGTCTTCGCCTTATGGTCGTGGCAGTGTCATTCGTACCAAGGTGGCATCGGTTCATGACAAGGAAGTCTTTCTGGATCGATTGGAAAAGGAAGTCCTGCAATTTTTCAATCCCAAAACTCAGACGAAAAAGAAGGGACAAGGACCCCAAACCTATGCAACCATGAAGCGACAAATTCAAACACAACTCGAAGAAAAGGCAAAATCAAAAGCAAAGGGGAAAATCGTGCCCAAGAAGGATGTTGGTCCTACATGGAAACATCGAATGGTCGTGGGAACCAATCAATGTACGCGCATTTTGGAACGATTATTGCGTGCGTCTTGCAATAAAGATATTGGTTCGGACAACCAACAAGACGGGCCTATAATAATTCCGTCCTTGATTGTATTGGCACGAGACATGTATCCTCCCACTATGCTGTCTCATGTCCCCGTCATGGTACATCAATGGAAGCAACAACAATCGCCAAATAATAGTCGCGACATACCTATATTGTTGCTTCCGGGACGAGCTTCGCACGAATTAGGAAAGGCCATGGGAACCAAGCGAGTTTCCATTTTAATATTTCTTCCACCCAACAACAGCAACGACACGACGAAGATGGAAGAGAAAGGGGACGCCGTGCCTGCCATTCAAAAACAAGAAGACCAACAAATGCAGGATCGAATCACTTCCTTTGTCGAGTTTGTCAACAAGAGCCTCGTATAACATTTAAAATTTCTCCGCGACAATGAAAGCATTGAGCGAAATGGCTATCTAGCTAGATGGGTGGACGTTTTGACTGTGTATCTATCCATGGCTCGCTGATACGTACAGTTTATGGCACACTGATATAGAGGGCAGTTTGTGAAGAGATGACAAATATTACTACAACAATGCCGAGCCGTTCTACAGAGGGAAGCGGCAATGCATGGCGACCGCTCAGGCAAGAACGGAACCAAAGACGACAACCGGGAGCATTCCATTTGCGAGGAGGACATGCACGTCCTTTATTTTCTATGGGATTTATGGTCGGCTTAGCTAGCTGCAAACTCTATGACTTTATGTCTACTGTACTAGTAGCTATGGTACGGGTCTTCCAATAATCTTTCTTGCTGGACGGGATGGTAAGAATCATTCACGATCACAACACAGCTCGTTTACTGGCAAAGTATATTTTTTGTTAAAATAATGATCGTGATAGTAACTGCCCGTCCCAGGGCAGCATGCACTCTTATGAATTGGTTCATTCTTTAGGTATTTTTTCTGTATAGTAAGATATATAATCCAATCTCCCTGTCACTGGTCTTTCAGTCTTCGTAGAGAGATCCCTAGTTTACTCGATATACTGTACTACTGTATTGGAATGGTCTCATAAAAATCGACCACCTGAGGTATTTCATAGGGTTCTTGTTCCTTGTTAAACTTGACAAATCGTGCAAAATGCGGCGATACCGTGTGCGCTTGAAAGCCGGCCAAATCCGTATACTCTTCGTGCATATAAAAGGAATTGGGCGCATCCAAAGATTCTCCCCAATCAAATTGCAAACAGGCAGGTTCGGATCGACTGTGAATGGCATGGTTGGTAAGGAGTTGGACAAAATCGTCACGAAGATGGGGTTTGATTACAGATTCAACATTGAGGCAGTAGGTGGTGGGAGGTGATGGTTTCTGAATAGCAGAAGATGCTGTCGAGTCGCCATTATTATCGTCTTTGTGCAATAGCAATTTGTTGGATACAGGTGGTGCCTCTAACATGGGTCGCACCCTTTCCAGAAAGTCTCGAAAATGTGGCAATCCTTCGTGTTCTTGATAGGCTTGCAAATCGACAAATTGATCGTGGACGTAAAATACATTCTTATCCGGCAAGTTGGCGTCTTTGCCCACTACAATTTGCAAACATCCTGGTTCCTCGAGTGTTTGAACCGCATTGGAACACAAGGCTTTTTGAAAGTCCAAAAGGAATTCTCCTTTAACAATGCATTTCGTGTTCAAGGCCAAGATCGCTTTGGCGGCTGCCGACATGCTTGTAGTAGTAATGGTGGTAGGGCTCAAACTTGTTGTGGAAAGGAAAAGACCGAACGAAAGAATGCCAACAAATCTCAAGAGGAATGATGTAACTTGCATGGCAGGGGAGAGAGACCGATTTGGATAGCTGAAGAAATGGATGAAAGCGGCCAACTCCTGTTTGCATCTTACGTTTGGATCTGAGTTGGTTGTCAAATCCTGCATGGATTCATTGACATCGCGGTTTTCGCACATCAAGGATCCAGGTCACAATCATGAAATTTGCTTTGGCACGCACACTAACCTCATAAATAAATGAGGGTTCGGTTTTTTTCTGGATTCATTGATTCGTGTGTCATCCATCATACATCGTGAAGCACCGTACTGTACAAAACAGTAATATCGAAGAAAATGAGAGAATCGAGTATCAAGGCAGCATGCAGCGGCGCCATGATCGTGTATTAGTATCAGTACTATCTACCACACCGCCATCACTGTGTAACTCAGATGACGCAGTAGCAGCCACGACATGATGATCGATCGATTGTCCGAGCTATTGCTTGCTGTTGAGAATGGAGTCGGCTCAGTTCCACAACAATTAATACAGACGAAACAAACAACAATCGAGACGACCAGGATGCTTCGTTTTTTAAGGAAGTAGAAACTGTCATGGAATAAAGCAATGACGTCGAGCAAGCACTTTGTCGATTGAAAGCATTAATAACAGAAGAAGTCAAACTTTGGCTTCTGGACGATGCTGGTTCTTCCATAGTAGTATCGGAAGAACTCCAGTCCATCATAGAAACCAATCCGAAAATCAGTTGGTTCTTTTTCAGAAAGAGATCCAGCAGCTACATCCGGCTGCCACGATGCCTTTTTATGATTTTGTTGTACGGATGAAATCTGATTCGCATCGGTGACAGGAACAGCAACAGTGGTACTACGATTCGCCAAGCAGCTGCAACAACAACCACAGAAATCTGGGTTTGGCAACTGGGATTCCAATGTGGCACATCTGCGGGAAATGCACTTGAAGTTTCCCTTGTTTTCGGATCCCTTCCAGGGCTGGTACGATATAAAGTGACTTTCCGATACAATGCGTGTGGAATGACGGCGGGGTCTGGATGGAACCAAAGTGTGGCTTTTGTTTTTGCTGCCCAAAGAAGAAAAGTGGCAATGCGTAGCTAATGCTACTTGGGGCGAGTGATTATATTTCTACAACAAGCTGCGAGCTGCTAAAATAGCAGTTTCCAGTTCTCAGCAACCCTAACACACGAAGATGCTGGTTTCCAGCCTTTACGATGAGTTCAGGGAAGGCGTTGAGTGCCTCCAGGCCAAGCAGTTTCATTTTGGATTGAAACAGAATGAGTGATTGGTACGAGGTGAACACCATTCTACAATTGGCTGGTAAGCATTGGTTTGAAATTGGCCACCCATCACTCACGGGTGTTCTTTTCTCATGAAGGCGCCACAGTTTTACCACTACACAGCCTTTGTAGTGAGTCTGTTTGGGCTTTTTGTATGCTGGAGAATGCAAATGCAGGTTGCGAACAATCCACAAGATAGAGAAACAATGAAATGGCAACGCAATTGGTCTACATATTGCTTACGAGTGCGAAAAGAGGCTGACGCGTCACTGGAAACTGATAAATACTATACACATAGGGACAGCTTTGGGCACCGCCCATCCGCTGATCCATCCCAGGTCCTTCCTACCTGCATGAGTAGAACGTGACTCGATCCGGGAAGTTGCAACATCCTCGTGTCGCAGGGTCAACAAAGAGAAGAATAAATCTTAAGGAATTCAATACACGCGGTCCATACATTTTGGTTCTAGATGGCTCTGTCGTAGCCCCAGCAGCTGCTCCCGTAGAGGACTACCATCCGTCTCTGATACAAGCCAAGAATCGTCGTTTGTGAAGTGGGGCCATCCATGGATACGCCATGACCTCATTCTCTTGCAAAAAAGCTCTGACCATTTGGATGGAATGATAGCCCTCTTTGTAGAGTTCTCGAGCATAGCTTTCGATTACCTTTTGTACAGGATCGTGACCAATTACATCCTTCATGATCCAATCACGCAGTTGTCGAATGCGGTGTTCTGCCTCTTCTTCGCCATCAACGTCATCATTGGAATTTGCAAGGCTAACTTCGATCGTACTACTACGAACAGTGACTACTTCAGGTCGTTGTCCCTCCTCGTCGTCGTCTTCGCTATCAGAACTTAAAACTATCTCTTCATTTCGTTCCCGAGTACTGGCCTCCGCGGATGTATCTTCTTGCTTAATGGCACGGGTGGCGGCGGATGCAGTTCGAGGAGTAACATCGTTTTGATGTAGATTGGTGGCATCTTCCGCGGGTGTATCTTCTTGCTTAATGGCACGGGTAGCGGCGGATGCAGTTCGAGGTGTAATATTGTTTTGATGTAGATTGGTGTTATCTTGTTCGCGTTGGATTGATGCTGCTTCGGATGCGGTCGGGGCAATAACTGGTGGGACATTGCGTACACTATGATGATTCAAACGAAAGGGCTCTTCTTGGTTTGTAGCGGCGGCGGAAACTGCAGCTACAGTATGGGAGATTGGCGTATCTTCCTCTCTCTTGACTGCAACATCTGCAGCAGGTGTAACTATGCGTGAGGCGGCATCAACATTCGGGTTGCCCCTGATGCCAGGTGCAGGGGAGCCGCCCCTGCTACCTGTATTGCTCTTCCGGCCACACCGGGTAAGAATTGTTTCCATTGTTTGCCCATCTTTTTCGTATTGGTAAAAAATGTCCTCGTACGAAACAAACATGTTGACTCCCTTTTCTTCCTTCTCTGTTGGGGTGCCTGGTGCTACATAGATGTAGCTAGAGCCGAGACCTGGCCGCTTTATGTGGGTCCAGCCAGCCGGTACCAAATGCTTGTGATAAAGTGCAAAGCCTTGCTTTTCGGCACGTTGCTCCTCTGCCAATTTGTGTTCGCCCGGTTGATTAAGTCCACGGATTTCCTCCGTCGTCCACTCTATAACACCATCAGCAGTCAACACTTGCTTCAAATAGAAATCTCTCGGTTTGGGAGTTCGGCGACTACGACGCGGGGGGCGAGAATCAAAAGCGCAATCTTTCTCATCCGCAGATCGCTTGGCTGGAGCCATGTTTTGAATACTAATTTATAGTCAAAAGTATAATGAATGTAAAATGTTTCGTCCAGTATAATAGACGCAAGAAATATTATG
>ENA-ORBV01011389-ORBV01011389.1-microbial-mat-metagenome-genome-assembly--contig:-NODE-11389-length-13972-cov-7.233825_pt1 | contig 13972 bp, 10 predicted proteins | sample MGYA00237777_ERZ505514 | MGnify/ENA primary metagenome ERZ505514 (study PRJEB26160, sample SAMN06269048) | microbial mat metagenome | isolation source: Oligotrophic lake microbial mat | place...
ATTTATTACGCCGTTATTGGTCTTCATTAAATTGTATAATAAATTTGAAAGTAAGGATATATTAATTCAATTTTTTTGGTGGCCAACAATAATGTAGATTTATAAAAATTGTTTACTTTTAAAAAAAAATGTTGCAAATGCCTGCCCGACACAGGCGGGACTAAATCCGCCACCGGGGATTTATAAAACTTGCGGCGGCGAAAAATGAAATCACCTCTTAATAAATTATTATAAATATACACAACTCAGACATGTGAGAATCCGCATGTAATACGTAGGATATACGCATAAATTAAATGGTTTATTGAGTATATTAAATCATTATAGCTAATTTAATAAATGACAAATATGAAAAATTCAGACTTTAGTAATCTGAAAGCAGTATATGTAAATTGCACACTTAAAAAAACACCGGAAATTAGTCATACGGGATCATTAATGGAATTATCAGAACGCATTATGACTGAAGAAAAGGTAGAAATTGATATCATCCGATTAGTAGATTTTCAGGTAGCTAATGGGGTATATCCTGATATGACGGAACATAATTGGGACAGGGATGAATGGCCAGTATTGTTCAAAAGAATAATAGAGGCTGATATATTAATTGTTGGAACACCTATCTGGCTTGGTGAGAAGTCATCAGTTGCCCAAAAATTAATTGAAAGACTCTACGCAATGAGTGGAATGACAAATGATAAAGGTCAATACCTGTTTTATGGTAAAGTAGGTGGATGTATAATAACTGGCAATGAGGACGGAGTGAAACATTGTGCTATGGGAATACTGTATTCTCTTCAGCATATCGGATACTCAATTCCACCTCAGGCTGATTGTGGTTGGATAGGAGAAGTTGGACCCGGACCAAGTTATGGTGATAAAGAATGGAAAGGAAAAGAATTAGAACATCCGGTTGGTTTTGAAAGCAATTTCACTAATCGAAATACCACCTTTATGACATACAATTTGCTTCATCTAGCCTCTATATTAAAAGCTAATAACGGATACCCAAATTATGGAAATTCGAGGCTTGATTGGGATGAAGGTTCACGCTGGGGATTTCAAAATCCAGAATATCGATAATATCAAAACTGGCAATAACATTGTATAATCGTAATGCGGGCTGAACGTCTGAAAATGAGCGTTTTTGCTTAAATAAATTTTGCGGTTTGCTTAAAGTGTATCTCTTTGAAACCCTCACTAAGCTTATAATTAGCCATTATATAGTATTTTAAAGCGAAACATATGAGAGCAAAACTTAAAAAACATACATGTTAAACAGATTGATTATTTATTTGAGTGAAATAAGAATTACGCCTTTGTTGTTCTTCAAAAAAATTGCATAAACCGTTTCATATTAAGTTTATTTTATCAGAATTTTTTTGGTGACCAAAAACAATGCAGCCTGGCAAAAATTGTTTACTTTAAAAAAGCAATGTTGCAGGTAAACAAATCCGCCACTTCGGATTGCAATAATATATTCATTAATAAAATATGTAAATTCAAACATTATTCACTGCAATCTTCAATGGTGGATTCGGAACATTTGCAACGGCAAAAAATACAATCACCTCTTGATAAATTATTGTAAATATATGCTATATTTAATCCATGTTGCAATAAATTGAAAATAAAATAACTACTTTTGAATAAATAATTTAATTCACTTAATAATAAAAATAAAATGGACAATACAAATCGAATCGGACTTGACAACAACAAAGCAAAACATTTAGCTGAAAAACTAAATGAACTCCTTGCGAACTATTCTATCTTTTACCAAAATACCCGTGGGTATCACTGGAACATAAAAGGTGAAAAATTCTTTGAACTTCATTTAAAGTTTGAAGAGTTGTATAATGATTTCCTTCTCAAAATAGACGAAGTAGCAGAAAGAATTTTAACCTTAGGGCATACTCCAAAGCATAACTATACTGAGTACCGGATTACATCCAAAATTAAAGAAAGTGTTCAGGTTAGTGATGGCGTAAAAGCTGTTGAAGACATTTTGATGTCATTTCAAACAATCATAATACTTCAACGGGAACTTCTTACTATTTCGGCTGATGCAGGTGACGAAGGAACAAATGCCTTAATGAGTGATTACATCAGGTTGCAGGAAAAACTTGTTTGGATGTATTCTTCTTTTTTAAATAAATAAAAATTCACAGAATAATAGAATAGTAAAACGCCAACAGGTAACAGCGGATTAGCAAAAGGCGGGCTGACGAATTTTGTAGAAATCCAGATAACTAATGTCCCGGCTGAGTCTCACGATTTAATAAATCGATTCAACTAAAAATAACTTAATTCGGGGACTGTGGCCAATCTTGCAAAACAAAATAAATGAAATACATTAATCTAAAAAGAACAACCAAAAACTACCGCCAACATCGGTCTGCCAAAATGGGTACAGAAGTACCGGATTATAAATTTGTACTGCTAAAAACCTTTGTGCTAATTTAACACAGATTTTTCATTAGAATAATTTTATTACAACTAAGCCTCAAAGATTCTAAGCAGTTAAGAATAAATAAAAATGTAAGATAAAACTCTTTGCCCGCTCCTACAAGCGTAGCGAGGCGAGCGAAATTTACGAGAACCTTTGCGGGCTCTGCGTTAAAAAATTATTTCAGATTTCTTACGAACAATTTGGGTTTATTTATTCAAAATCATCTTCTTTGTTTCTGTAAAATCCCCTGCTGTAAGTTTATAAAAATATGTGCCGCTTGTGAAGCCTGATCCGTCAAAAGAAATGCTGTAACTGCCTGCATTCTGCCTGCCGTTTACTAATGTCTTCAATTCATTACCCAGTATATCATATATTTTTAATAAGACAATATTACTCTTTGACAATTCATATTTTATTGTAGTATTCGGATTGAATGGATTGGGATAATTCTGCTTTAAAGAAAAATTGTTTGCACTTATCTGCTGATTAAAAACTGAAGTAACGGAAGTCTTATATACTTTTAATGTTGTCCCGTTTCCGCAAACTGCCAATACATTATTCGGACCAATTGAACATCCGCTTGTATTTAAGCCGTTTATAGTTTCTGAAAAAATTGTACTTAGGTTTGATGAAGCACACAGAAATGTTGATTCAGATGTAATGTAAACTTTACCGTCGGATCCTACTGATACTCTTGCTATGAAGAGATCAGGGTTTCCAAGCGAAGCAGTAGAATCATAACTCTTTCCAGTGTTTTTACTTAAGCGAAGTATTTTACCATAAGAAGGAACATATATGCTTGTATCAGGTCCTTCTCCCATCATACTGAATGGTGAATTTCCTCTCACAGGTGTTGTCCATAAAATATTAAGAGCTGAACCGTTATCCTGCAAGGCTGTTACATTGTCACCTGATTTATAAGCATATATAATTCCGTTTGATCCGACCATCGGTGCCATCTGCTGAAGTGGTCCACCCGGGTTTGTATCGGGAATAACTTTCGTATACTTTCTTGTTCCGGTATTTATATCATATGCAGTTATATTTTCACCTAATGCTACGGCTTCCCAGATGTAAACCGTGTTTCCATATACTACGGGCTCAGTGTGTCCGACTACTCTTGGAACTGCCGAAGTAGCCCATACATTTGCACCAGTTAAATGATTTATTCTCAATATCTTAAAGCCGCTTCCTTCAACTATCAAATCGCCGTTGGATGCGAATACACAGCTGCTTGTTATGCTGATTGCAATTCCCGGTTTTGAAGCCCAGACTCTTTGCCCTGTTAATGCATTCAAAGCAACAAGGGAATCATTATTTGATTCGGTATAAACTACAACATAGACAGTTCCGTCTCTGAAACCAATAGGGAGAGATCTTCCCGTTCCGTTAGTTATTTCTGCTGACCACAAAAGCTGTCCTGTGTAAATATTATGACAAACTACAGGTGCATTTGTGAGAGACGAAAATCTCATAGTAACGAGTTTGTCTCCATCTATATAAATCGGGGTTCCGAATAACCCGTTACTTGTTCCTTCCCATAATACTGTTGCAGCATCAGGACCCGGTATATCCGATAAACCGTTTCTGGACGGATTGCCACCGCAGTTGTTCCAGTTCCCTGCTTCTGCAGAAGAAATGATTAGAAAAGAAATTAGAAAAATGAATTTAGTTTTCATATACATTGTCTTTAGATTTTTAAAAAAAAAATATTTTGTTTTCTTTGAATTATAAATTTAAACTTATTTATTTCTCCGGCTTATATTTTGGAAGAGACATAAGAATCCTTTTTAGAATAATCTCTTCTGTCCCTGTAATACTGCCTGCTGCTATTGTAGATGATTGCTTTGGCAAGTCGGGTAATATCAACAGCGGCATGATCAGTCTTTCCTTGGTTTTCTATTTTTATTCTGACTTATTTTCTTTTTAATCTTTTCCACTGTACTCTGATTATATAGTACATGCACTCCTTCATAATACCAATCTATGCCTTCTGTTAGTAAAGGTTCTACTTTATATAAAACAAATTTTCCTTTCTTTGTTTTATGATTCATGTGACCATGACGGAATTGCTCGAACCTTTGCCTGCTCAATCCGAAAATTTTTATTAAATCGTTTGTATTATATTGCTTTTTATTTTTCATGTATATGATTAATAAAATTTAAACTTCCATAAATTTCTTTTCCAGCTTTCCTGAATTCTACTTAGCAAGAATACTGAAAGTTAAAGAAGTTTCACCTTTCACCTTTCACCTTTCACCTTTTACCTTTCACCTTTTACCTTTCACCTTTCACCTTTTACCTTTCACCTTTCACCTTTCACGTTTTAAGAAATTCCCTCCACAAAATACATATCCAGCTCCCCTTATTCTTCGCTTCAATTTTACCGCGGTAAGTGCAATTGAATTTATCTTTTACAAGTTTATATGTATCACCGGAAATATTAATTTTACCTGCTTCACCATGCTGCTCCATTCGCGCTGTGTTTTCTGAGATAATGTAAAAAGATATATTCATTCGATCACTTCATAAATGTTTGTTGTACCTTTTTTATTTTTTAAACTTACCTCGCCTACTTTCCGGCAGTCAAAAGATTCTTTTACTTTTTCGAAACAACTCTCACTTATAATAATCTGACCAGCTTCTGCAGCTGACTGAAGACGTTGTGCAGCATTAACTGTATCACCTATGACTGTATAATCCAAACGGCGAAGACTGGAAGAACCGATATTACCGGAAATCATTTCTCCACTGTTAAGTCCAATCGAAACTTTGGGTTTAAAAGAATTACTGCCTGATAAAGAAGGTAATTTCTCAATTTCACGTCTGACAGCAAGGCATGAATCAATTGCCCTGTCCAGATGATAATCCCCACGGAAAACTGCCATGATTGCATCACCGATGAATTTATCTATATAGCCGCCCTGAGCTATGATCTCTTTCACGATCACATCAAAATAATTGTTTAGAAGTTTTACAACCAGGTCCGGAGTTTCCTTTTCACTGATTGAAGTAAAGCTGCAGATGTCGATGAATGCAACTGTTGCATCAATGGTTTCATTTGCCATCAGCGACGATTCAAACTCATGGCTCGCCATAAAGTTAAGCACAGTCTCGTCTACATACATCTTTAAAATATTATTTTCCTTAACAGCTTTTAATGTCTCCCTGATCTGCAATACCTGCCGAATGGTTTTTTCAATTGTCACGGAAAGGTCTTCAAAATTTATCGGCTTGGTGATGAAATCAAATGCTCCTCTATTCATTGCAGTACGAATGTTATCCATATCACCGTAAGCTGAAACGATTACCGCTTTAATGAGCGGACTGGTTTCATTCAGATTGCTTAGTAAAGTCAATCCGTCCATCTCCGGCATATTGATGTCGCTAAGCAGAATGTCTACGTCAGGATTCTGCCGTATTTTTTCAAGAGCATCTATGCCGTTGACAGCAAATATGAATTCATATTTTTGTTCACGTATTTTCTGCCGGAATTTTTGCTTTATGAGCATCTCAAGATCCGGCTCATCATCGGCAACTAATATTTTTGCCATAATTTTATAGTTTAAGTTTTTCTTTTAATAATGTGAAGTCTAACGGTTTTGTTAAAAAATCATCAGCTCCTAATTCTTTAGCTATTCTGAAATTCTCCCCGTCTCCGTAAGCCGTGATCATCATCACTACGGGAGGAGGCTTGTGATATCTTTTTTTAATTTGTCCGAGCAGATCAAGACCGCTTATTCCCGGCATGTTAATGTCGGATAAAATCAGAATTGCTTCCTGTTCGTGTTCGTGCAGACTGAGATAGTCAAGCGCTTCCTCCCCCGAAAAAGTAAAAACAAATTCCACAAGATTGTCTTTTATCTCTTTTCTGAAACGCTGCTGAAATAATGTTTGGATGTCTGTTTCGTCGTCAACTACCAAGATTTTCATTTTTAATATTTATTATTTAGAATGTAAATTAATTTTAAATTCTGTTCCTTCACCTTCAGTCGTCTCAACTTTCAGTTCACCTCCATGAGCTTTCACAATATCATAACTCAATGATAATCCCAATCCTGTTCCCTGTCCTGTCGGTTTAGTAGTAAAGAACGGCTGAAATATTTTATTTAATACTTTCTGAGGAATTCCGTTGCCGTTATCTTTTACACTTATTTCAACTATATCTCCTTTCTTCTTTGTACTGACTGAAACAGTCGGTTCATATAAATTATTGTCAGCTGAGCCTGTCGAAGCTTTCTTCTTCTCTGTCACTGCATAAAATGCATTCGTAATTAAATTCAAAATCACTCTTCCTATATCCTGCGGTACAACTTCAACATTACCTATGCTTTCATCAAAATCTGTTTTCATAGTCGCATTAAAAGATTTATCTTTAGCTCTCAATCCGTGATAAGCTAATCGTAAATATTCATCTGCTAATACATTAATGTTTATTTGCTCTTTGACACCTCTGCTTATGCGGCTGTGCTGAAGCATTCCTTTTACAATCGCATCTGCTCTCTTTCCGTGATGATTTATTTTTTGTTCGTTGTCAGAAATATCAGTAGCTATTGCCTTAACTTCTTCTAAATTTCCTTTGTCAATTTCAACTTTCATTTCTGCGATCAGCTCAGTATTCACATCCGAAAAATTATTTACAAAATTCAACGGATTCTGAATCTCGTGTGCAATGCCTGCAGTAAGCTCACCAAGCGAAGCCATCTTTTCGGAATGAATAAGTTGCGTCTGTGTAACTTTCAATTCATCCAGAGATTTTTTTAATTCGGTAGTTCGTTCATTCACTTTATTTTCAAGCTCTTCATTTTTAAGTTTCCACTTTTCAAGATTCCATGCGTCACCGGCAATTGCTGCAATAGGATGCGAAGCATGCCAGTGGACAACAATCCATTTCTCATCCCTGAATTCGTATACACTTGTAAGCCTTATAAATAAATTCCGGTTCTCTCCTTCAATAATCATTTTCCCCACAACTTCTTCGACAACAGTTGCCGTATTTTCATCTTGGGAAATTAAACGGAAAACTGGTTTTTGCTTTATAATAATTTCCATTCCTTCTAACTGTTTTCCCTGTCTTTCCGTCTGTTCCCTTACATCCCCGAAAGAAAACATTGTCTCATCCATATTGGTACCGTATCCCATTACATTTTCAGAAATAAATTCTTTGGCTATATCAAAGGGAATAATATTCAGACTAACTTCAATAAATTTTTTGTTAGTTTCATTTAATAATTTTTCTTTTACTGCTTCCATGCTTTATTTTATTTTAATTCCGGCAATTCAATTATAAACTCACTTCCTTCACCTTCCTTCGTCTCCACTTTCAACTCCCCTCCATGAGCTTTTACAATATCATAACTCAATGATAATCCCAATCCTGTTCCCTGTCCTGTCGGCTTAGTTGTAAAGAACGGCTGAAAAATTTTATCTAATACTTTCTGCGGAATGCCGTTACCGTTATCTTTAACAGAGATTAATACTTTATCATCTGACTTTTTTGTACTGACTGAAACAGTCGGTTCATATGAATTATTGTCAGCTGAGCCTGTCGAAGCTTTCTTCTTCTCTGTTACTGCATAAAATGCATTAGTAATTAAATTTAGAATGACTCTTCCGATATCCTGGGAAACAACTTTTATACTTCCGATACTTTCATCAAAATCTGTTTCCATCTTAGCATTGAATGATTTATCCTTGGCTCTCAATCCGTGATAAGCTAAACGAAGATATTCATCTGCTAATGCATTTATATTAGTCGGCTCTTTTAAACCGCTACTGCTGCGGCTGTGCTGAAGCATTCCTTTAACAATGCCTTCGGCTCTCTTGCCGTGATGCTTTATCTTCTCTTCATTTTCTTTTATGTCCTTTGCAATTGCGATCGCTTCTTCAAAATTTCCTTTATCAAGTTCCTGATTAAGCTCATCTATTAATTCAGCATTAACTTCAGAAAAATTATTTACAAAGTTCAGCGGATTTTGAATTTCATGTGCAATACCTGCTGTTAGCTCTCCGAGCGATGCCATCTTTTCAGATTGTATAAGCTGGGATTGTGTCGACGTTAGTTCGGTAAATGCTTCTTCAGCTCTTTGCTTTTCTTCTTTCAAATTTTGAAGATCCTGTCGTGCTTGTGTTAAATCTCTGAAACGTGAATAAGCCAATGAAAATACTGAAGCTGCTCTTTTTAATAAGCCCCAGCTTTCATCGGTAATATCTCCGGAAGTTGCAACACCTATTGCTCCGTGAGAAAATTTATATAAATGATAAGTTCTGTCCGGAATTTCCTCTCCGTAATATCCTTTCAACATTCCTGATTTATCTTCACAATATTTAATCCACTCTTTACGGGGATCACCCTGCATCACAATCGAAATTTGCTTTTCATCCGAATCATAAAACTTAAGCATTTCCCTGCCCACCCAGGTATCATTTAAATTAAATGAAATATGATCAACGATAAGTTTCTTATCTTCCTGTCTGATATCTTTTATTGCATACCAGCATTCAGCTTTATTAACATTTTCATCCTTGATATATATACTGCATGTCTCTAATTCCTTCAATCCAAGCAATCCCATTTCATGACGAAGTACCTGCGCAACTTCCTTCAGCTCTTCCGGTTCCTGCATTGCAAGTGCACGTGACCGGACTCTTTCAAGTGCTGTTTCTATCTTTGCTTCCCTTGCCTGTGCTTCTGCTTTTTGCAGATCCTGATAGCGCCGAAAGGTGAGAGAAAATACAGCGGTAAATTTTTTCAATACAAGATTCTCTGCTTCGGAATAAGGATGAACCGAGAATGTCCAGATGGCACCTTCTCCAAAGTAATGACATTGAAAATTTTGATTGGGTTGTTCGGGAATGACCTGGTCTGCATATCCAGGGGCATTGGCAATAATATTGTAATAGGTTTTCTTATCTTCATCTGCCAGATAGTAATAAAGGAATTCGTCTTTTTGCTTCCATCCGGTAAAGATAAGTTGCCACAAAGGATGTGCATTCATATCAAACGTCCCGGCGCCCTTTACTATTTTTCCATCGTCTGTGTTAGTAACAGACCATACTTCCATAGTTTGCATATCATTGATAATAGCAATTCCGCATCGCATGGTTTGTATGCCCAGTTTATCCAGTTCATTAAACATGGTAGCAGTGGCTACACTCACATCATTACTGTTTTGCATAGCCATTGCATGAAAACGTACTCTTTCCAAAGCTGCTTCTATAGTGGATTCTCGTGCCTGAGCTTCTGCATTTTTTAGATCAATAAAACGCCTGATAGTGAGGTCTAATATTCCTTTGAACCTGTCAAGAATTTTTATTTCACTTTCTGAATAAGGTTCTTCACTCCATGTAAAAAGAAATCCTTCCGAAAAAGGAAGGAAAGAACCGAACTGCTTTTTATCAACATGGAAATATTTAAGCGGAACAGATAATCCTTCGGATAGAATTTTATAATAAGATTTTAATTCTTCACCCTCAATTAACGGAAAATAATTTTCTTTTTTTATCCATGAATCATATTGCTTTTCAAAAACCGGATGTCCGATAAAATCAATCTCACCTGTATAAGATAGTGTAGTTTCTTTATCAAATGAAGTTGCAGGATAAAGTTTTGCCCTCCTTGAATTTTTTGTAAGTAATACAAAACCGCTGCGAATTGGATTTATGCCAAGCTTGTTCAATTCTGTAAATAATGTTCCGGCTGCATCAGTAAGGTCGCTGCTGTTATGCATTGCCATTGCTCTTCCCCTGACTTTTTCCAGCGAAGCTTCAATCTTTGCTTCTCTTGTCTGTGCTTCTGCATGCTTTATATCGAGAAATCTTTTATATGTAAGATTAAATACGCCGGCAAAACGCTTCATCAGCAATCTGGCTTCTTCACTAAATTCAGTTTCCCGGAAAGCAAACAATCCTCCTGCCTGAAAAGTAGTTACATAATAATATTGCTTTCGCTCCTCAACTTCTGAAGTAAATGAATTTGAATCAGGTAAAATAAAATTTGTATCCTTTAATGTTTCATAATATTTCTTATAATCTTCACCTTCAAGTTTATATGAAAAGTCTTCTTGAACCAGCCATGCGTCAAAAGCTCCCTGTAGCAAAGGATGAATTTCCATAGATTCGTCACTCTTTGAAACCTGCAGCAACATACCTTGATCTGTTTTTAATGCTGCAAAAGCTTCCGCAGTTTTCTTTTCTTTATTTATGATTCCGATTCCGCATCTGTCAATTTCAAGATTCAGTTTATCCATCTCTTCAAATACAGTTGCAACAGCAGCATTCAAATCTTCGCTCTTATGCATCGCCATTGCCTTTGACCTGACTCTTTCCAAAGCTGCTTCAATCTGAGCTTCTCTTGTCTGTGCTTCTGCTTTTTGCAGATCGAGGAAGCGGGTATAAGTCATCTCAAATACTTTGGTAAATCGCAACAGCATTTCTTCCTGCATCGCTGATAAACTTTCCTCACCGATGATAAATAAATATCCCTGTGTGAAATGGAAAGAATATATCACCGCAGTTTGTGGCGATATTGCCAAAAACTCTTCAACCGAAAAAGGGATGTTATTCTTTGCAAAAGTTGTTTGTATATGCTCACCAACCCAGGTTTGATGTGTAAGGGTAGCTTTCTCATCTAATTCAATCACATAAAAAGCTTCCTGTTTTTTCCAACTTGACAAAATGGAACGCATCACATGCGTTTCGGTATGAGGAAATACAAAAGGAATCGGGGGAATTTTGCCATCCACAGGATTGATACCGTAGTATAAAGCATTTTTTTCCTGCTCGTTTACAAAGGCGTATGAAACAGCCATACTTGTTATTTCAAGGCTGGTTAATTCTTTGTATACAAGTTCTGCGGCATCGAGCAATTCATCTGTTTTGTGCATGGCCATTGCCCGGCTTCTCACCCTTTCCAAGGCGGCTTCTATATGTGCTTCTCTTGCCTGTCCTTCTGCTTTTTGAAGATCGAGGAAACGTGTGTAAGTTTGCTGGAATACTTTTCCAAAACGCATAAGTGTGTCATTCTCTTCATCTGAATAAGGAATCCCTGAAAAATTCTCTATGTACAAACAAATATTCTCTAACAATACAGTCGATGCTGCAAGGCCAGGGCAACTGAAATAAAATTCCTTTGCTTTCTCGGACAGTCCGGGGATATACTCAAAAAGCTTTTTATAAAATCTGTTTTTCTCTTTAAAACTCAGGTTGGTGGCAAAGAAGTCTATTCCTTTATCTTTCGCTTCATTAAAGTTATTGTAATACACAGAATCAAAATAAGGAATGGTTACATGAGAGATAACTCCGATATGGTCAGCTACCCAAATATCGTAATCATCTCTTATCTTATAATCCGTAACAAATCCTGTATGTTCGATAAAGATATTCAAGTGAACGAATTGTTCGTATACAACCTGAATAACCTCTTTGAGCTCTTCACTTTTTTGCATGCCCATTGTTCTGCTTCTCACTCTTTCAAGCGCTGCCTCTATCTTTGCTTCTCTTGTCTGTGCTTCTGCTTTTTGCAAATCAAGAAAACGGGTATATGTCTGATCAAATACTTTTCCGAACCGTTTGAATATATCATGAAATTCCGGACATGGCTCTGTAGTATGAAATGTTAAATATCCATAACGGAAAAATACAATATGAAATATCATTAATTCAGGAAATTTATATTTTTCATTTATATGTTGCTTTATAATTTCACCGATACCCGGAATCTTTAACAAACATTTGAAGTGTTCTTTTTGTGATTCACCCGAAAGTTCATCTACATAAAATTCCTCTCCATTCTGCATAGCAGCATAAACCCTTTTATAAAGTGGAGTATTTGTATGAGGTAAATTAAATGGCGGTTGAAATCCTCCGTTTGGTGAAGACATCCATGCAGTAGAAATTTTTTCTTCCTTTGTCCAGATATTAAATCCGCAACTCATGGACTTTACACCTAATGATTGAACCTGCTGAAATAATAATGATGCGGCATCAGATAACTCTTCACTTTGGTGCATTGCCATAGTTCTTGCTCTGACTCTTTCGAGAGCAAGCTCAATAATTGCTTCTCTTGCCTGAGCTTCTGCTTTTTGCAGATCAAGAAAACGTCTGTAAATTAAACCAAAAACTTTTGCAAATCTTTGAAGTAAATTAATTTCATCCTCTGTCAAAGGATCGTGTCTTACTACATTGAGCGAACCTTCAGGGAAAAAAGTAATATAAAAGTATTCTCTGGGATTATAATCATTTGTTTCAGGATATGAAAGAATGGATGTCATTGCACCATAATAATTTTTTACTTCATCTCCTTCTACTTTGTAGGAAAAAGAATTTTCTTTTTTCTTCCATGCTTCAAAACATTTTTCGAAAAATAAATGACTGTGAATCGGTACTACTCCGAGTATTTTATTTTCAGAATGTTCACCTGTATAAGTCCTTGACCAGATTTCCATCGCTTCATTTTCTTTGTCATAAATTGCCACACCTGTTCTGATGGTATCAATTCCCAGAGTTTTCAATTGAGCAAAGAAAACGTCGGAAGCTTCTACAAGTTCATCGCTTCTGTGCATTGCCAAAGATCTTGCCCTGACTCTTTCCAATGCAACTTCTATCTGCGCTTCACGTGCCTGTGCTTCTGCAAGTATAATATCCGAATATCTCTGATAACATAGATTAAAAACATTCCTGAATTGTTTCAGAACTTTAAGCTTCTCTTCATTTATAGAACTGAATGTTGAAATTCCGATTGAACCTGTCCCTATTGAATAAAAATAATAATAAAGTCCCGATGTATTTTCAATTCTCGGGTCATCATATTCACCGTTATCTTTCCTGAACTTTTTCCATTCATCTAATTCTTTTCCTGTTATGGAAAATTGTGAAAAAGCTTCATTCGATTTTCTTATTTGATTTATAGAATTAGAAATTACAGGGAGACTGTTGTATAAAATATCAGCAATTGTTTTACCTCCTACATCGGAATAATCATAATTTAAAAAAGAACCTTTTTCATCATTGTGAATATTTATCATGGCATTCCTCAGCTCATTGAAACCAAGACTTTGCAGCTCTTTATATAGTATTTCGCAAATGCCGGGAAGGTCATTGGGTTTTCTCATACTCATCGCAACTGTCCGAACTCTCTCCAGTGCAGTTTCAATTTCAAGTTCACGATTTCTAGATTCAAGCTCTGCTGTTATAATTTTCACAGCTTCACTAAGTTTGAGATTTTCTTTTTTTATATTTTCAAATGAAATTGTTTCGCCTTCATCTTTTTTGCTGAGCTTCATAATTTATTTATTACTTAAACATTAATATTTTTTAATATAGATATTAAAAATAAATTCATTACAGTGAAATTTATTTCAAGATAATAAATTTAATATTTTATTAAACTGCAATGCAGTGAAGAATTACAGCCGGTTTTTGATTTTACTTTTGCAACTGAATCTCTTATTATATCTGTCTCTTATACACATCTCCGAGCCCACGAGACTAAGGCGAATCTCGTATGCCGTCTTCTGCTTG
>ENA-ORBV01011391-ORBV01011391.1-microbial-mat-metagenome-genome-assembly--contig:-NODE-11391-length-13971-cov-4.725421_pt1 | contig 13971 bp, 15 predicted proteins | sample MGYA00237777_ERZ505514 | MGnify/ENA primary metagenome ERZ505514 (study PRJEB26160, sample SAMN06269048) | microbial mat metagenome | isolation source: Oligotrophic lake microbial mat | place...
AGACGGCATACGAGATTCGCCTTAGTCTCGTGGGCTCGGAGATGTGTATAAGAGACAGACATAGCCGATCGCAGCGGGCGTGACGCCGGCGTCGGCGAGGGCTTCGCCCACCGCCCGCTCGAGCTGGGTGCCGTGCGGATCGGGCCTGGTGGCGTGGTAGGCGTCGCTGCGCAGGCCCCAGCCGAGCAGCGTCGCGCGCGGGGATGCGCCGCGGGCGCGGGCGTGCTCGGCGTCTTCGATCAGCAGCGCGCCGGCGCCCTCGCCCAGGCTCATGCCCCCGCGCTCGCGGATCAGGGGTCGGCAGCCATTCGGATCGATCAACTGCAGGCTGGCGAAGCCGGCCATGGTCAACCGGGTGAGGGCGTCGGCGCCGATCGCCAGCGCCATCGGCGCGATGCCGCTGCGCACCACCTCGGCCGCCTCGGCGATGGCGGCGGCGGCCGAGGCGCATGCCACCGAATGCGTGCTCTGCATCCCGCCGCAGCCGAGGACGCGCGCCACCATCGCGGTCAGGCGATGGGTCTGCTGGCGGCGGTAGCTCGGCCAGGCGCGCTCGCGGTCGCCGTCGAGGAAGTCGCGTTCGCTCTCGGTGATGCCTGCCGTGCACGAGCCGATGATCACCGCCACCTCGCCGCGGCAGGCGCGCGTCAGGCCGGCGTCGGCCAGCGCCTGGGCACCGGCGTGCGCCGCCAGCGCGGCGGTGCGGCTGGGCATGCGCGGCAATGGGCTGGCGACCTGGCCGATCGGCAGGCGGGCGGCCAGCGGCAGGCGTGGATCGTCGCGGGTGGCGAGGTGACAGGCCCCCAGCCCAAGGGCCTGCGCCTGCGCGCCGAGGCCGGCGCCGGGCGCGCCGACGCAGCCCAGTCCGGTGATGGCGAGGGCGGCGCCCACGGTCAGCGTTCGGCGGCGTGCGCCGCGCGTGCCTCGACCAGCCCGGCGATGGCCTCAAGAGCCGGACGTGCCAGGCCAGCGCGCTGCGCCGCCCGCTGCAGGTGGCCAAGTACCCACGGCAACTCGCCGGCGTGCTTGAGCAGCGAGGGCCGGTGATCCCCGACCTGGGCAAAGAATGCGGCGGCACGCTCGGCCATGCCATCATCGATGGCGATGCCGCTGGCGCGCGCGATGGCGACGCCTTCGCCGGTGGCCGCCATGGTCAGGCTGCGCAGCGCGGGGTCGGCCCACACCTCGCCCATGCCCAGACCGGTGGCGAGGCAGAGCGGGCCGACGGTGGCGTTGAGGATGGCCTTCTCCCACTGCGCCGGGCGCGGGTCGGCGACCACCTCGACGGCGAGGCCGGCGGCGCGCCACGCGGCGATGATCATCGCCCAGGCCGGACCGGGATCGGCCAGCACCACGCGCGGTGGGGGGCCGACGTGGCGCACCGCGCCATCCGGCCCGACATCGAGGGCGAGGAAGCAGGTCAGCACTGGGCGTGGCTGGCCAAGGCCGTTCTGCGCCACCAGCGCCTGCGTCGGCAGGGCATTCCACGGCGTGTCGGGAATGCCGGTCGCGACCAGCAGGGGCGACGTGGGATCGAGGTCAGCCAGTGTCGCCCCCCGCGGCTGCCAGGTGACTGGCTTGGGCCTGCCGGGCAGGCGCACCAGTCGGGCACGGGGCTTCCCGCCAGGACGCGCAACGCAGCTCTCGGCGCCGGCCGCGGCGCCGAGGAAGCTACCGACGAGACCAGGACCGAGCACGACGAGCGACATGGGCGTGGCGCAGCATAGGTCGGCACCCGCGACGACAAAGCGTCGCCGACCCAACCATGCCGACGGGGTGCGTCATGGATGATGAGAAGCGTATGAGCTGGTAGCCCGTGCGCGGAGGTTGGGCCGGCGCGATGGTCGCCTATCCTGCTCATCGTGCGCACGCCGATATCCACCAGCGGACCAAGAGAGGACGCGACGGCTGAGCGCTGGAACGGCCGCACGCGCGGGGGCCCATGGCTGGTCACCATCTGTGTGCGCCTGCTGCCCCTGATCCGCGCGCCAGGCGCCCGCCTCGGCAGCTACCTGATCGCGGCCGGCTTCATGCTCGCCGGCGGGCGCGCGCAATATGGTAGCCTCGCCTATTGGCGCCGCCTGCGTCCACGCGCCGGCACGCTGGTGCGGTTGATGCTCGTCTTCCGCCACTTCGCCAGTTTCGGGCGCATCCTCTGCGATCGTCTGCTCGCCGCCCAGCGGCCTGCCGACTACACGTTCTCATACCGCAACGAGGCTGCCCTGCGCGCGGCGGTGACGAGTGGTCGCGGCTGCATCCTGCTCGCCGCCCACGTCGGCAACTGGGAGCTGTCAGGACTGCGCCTCAAGCAGCTCGCGCGTGGCACCGTGCATGTGGTGATGGTGCGCGGCGACGACCCGACGGTGCAGAAGATGGCCGACGAACGCATGCGCGGGAAAGGCATCGAGGTGATCGATCCGCGTGATTCGCTTGGCGCGTCGTTGGCGATCCACGCCGCGCTCGGCAAGGGCGAAACGGTGTGCATGCTTGGCGACCGCATCATCGGCGCGCAGCCGGTCGCCAACGCCCCGTTCTTGGGCGCGCCGGCCACCTTCCCGCTCGGCCCGTTCCACGCGGCGGCGATCACCGGGGTGCCGATCCTGATCTGCTTTCTGGTCAAGGTCGGCGCGCGTCACTACCGGCTGGAGGTCGACGATCCGTGGCACATTCCGCTCGCCCCTCGCGGCCCGGCGCGTCGGCGCGCGCTGCAGGCCGCGGCCGAGCAGTGGGCGGCGCGACTTGAACGGCAGGTGCGGCGGTTTCCGCTGCAGTGGCATAATTTTTACGATTTTTGGGGGTGAGGAAGGGTGCGGGGTCCTATCGGGTGCGTGGTGCGTGGTCCGTGGTCCGTGGTCCGTGGTCGGAAGGCAGGATCGGCAGCAAGCCTCCACCACGTCCCCTGCTGTCCGACCACGGACCACCGGCTCTCGACGCCCCGAGGCGGGCGTCTGCCGCCGGCAGTGGGACCACCGACCCCGCACCCAATCACGGCATCAGATAGACCGTGACCTCGTCCTGCACCGGGCGTCCGGCGCGGGTCAGGCGCACGCGGTCGCCCTCGCGCGCGATCAGCCCCTCGCCGACCAGCGCCGCGACCCGTGGCTCGTAGCGCTGGGCGGAGTCGCCGAGGACACGCACCCGCGCCAGATCCACGCCCTCGCCCAGGCGCAGGCCAAGCATCCACGCCTCGACCAGCCGCTCGCTGGCAGCGATGGTTTCGCTGCGCCACACCGCATCGCCGCCGGCGGTGATCGCGGCGATGTACGCGGCGGGGTGCTTCTCGCGCGTCGCGCGTACACCGGCGATGGTGCTGACTGCGCCAGCGCCGGCGGCGTGGTAGTCGCGCGCGCGCCAATAGGCCAGGTTGTGCCGGCTCTCATGCCCGGGCGCGGCGAAGTTGCTGGTCTCGTAGGGTTCCAGCCCGAGCGCGCCGAGGGCGTCCCAGGCCTGAATGAACCGCGCGCGGCTGCGCTCGGGCGCGATGTCGCGCAGCTCGCCCCGCCCGCGGCGGGCGTGGAACTCGGTGCCGGGTTCGTAGGTCAGGTGGTAGACCGATGCATGGCGCAGGCCGTGGCGCCGGTAGAGGTCGAGATCGACCGCCAGTTCATCCTCGGTCTGCTCGGGCAGACCGAGGATGAGGTCAGCCGACACGCGCGGCACCGCCGCCAGCGCCAGCGCGATCGCGCGCTCGGCCTCGCCCGCGTTGTGCACCCGGCCGAGGAAGGCGAGGTGGTGGTCGTGGGTCGACTGCACGCCCAGACTGATGCGGTTGACACCGTGCGCGGCCAGCACCGCGAAGCGTTCGGCATCGGCGCTGCCGGGGTTGGCTTCGCAGGTCCATTCATAGTCGGCGGCGAGCAGGACATGCGCGCGCACGCCGACGAGAAGCCGTTCGAGCAGAGCCGCCGAGAGCATGGTCGGCGTGCCGCCGCCGATGAAGATGGTGGCATAGGGGCCACGCGGCAGTCGGCGCACCTCGCTCAGCAATGCGTCGACATAGGCGGCGTGCTCGTCATCGCGCCCAGCGATCGAGTTGAAGTCGCAGTACGGACACTTGCGCGTGCAATAGGGGACGTGGAGGTAGAGGTGCACGCGGGGGGTCGCAGCGTGTCCGCCCCGCGCCGAGGGGAAGCGGATCTGGCGCAATCGTTGCGGTTACTGACCTCCACCCGCCCTTGTGGCATGGGGAGGGGGGTCTAGCATTCCGGTCTTCGCGATGGCCACCTTCAACTGGTCGATGAACGTGATCGGCTATCCCGCGCACCGCCGCAGCGGTTCGCCGGTGGTTGGCGTTTCGCATATGAGCACGCACGAAGTGCTGCGTTTCGCCGAGTCGCTCCAGCTATCCACCGGCTGGCTGCGCACCGAGGGCAGCCAGCCGCAGTTGGAACGCGTGCGCGGTGGGGACACCACCTGGGTGTCCTTGGCCGAAATGTTCGCCGACCGCCGGGTGGTGATGACCGACGGCCTCGCCAGCGGCTCGCTGGTGTTCGTCGCCGCGAAGCCGACGCATGGCACGCCGCCGTCCGACCGCAAACTCGCCGCGTGGGCGGTCGAGCACCAGCTGACCTGGGTCGAGGTGATCGATAACGAGATCGCCTACTGGGGCGGCCTCAAGCCGGTGCAGGTCGACCGTCTGCTCGCCTGGTTCCTCTGCCAGCGTCCACTCGACCAGGACTGGCGCAGCACGCGCCTGCTGCTCCCGGTCGCTGGCCGCCTGCGCCACGGTCTGTTCGAACATGGCTGGGTGCGCAACCTCGAGCTGGCCAAGGCGGGCAAGCGCCCGGTGATCGATCTCTGGGGCGGCGTGCACGCCACCTGCATCCTCGACCACCTTGCGCTGCCTGCGCCATCACGGGTGAACACCGGCATCCATCTCACGCTCGCTGGCGAGGAATGGGACGGCAGCGAACTGGGCGGCAGGTGCCCACTCAACGACGACAACGGCAAGCTCGCGCGGTGAGCATCCGGCAATGAGCCGTGGCGCGATCGCCCTGATGGTGCTGGTGGCGATGTTCGGCGTGGGTGCGATCTTCGTCGCGCGCGAATTCAAGACCGCGATGTCAGCCCCCGCCGGGGTGCGCCTCGCCAGCCAGGAACGCCTGCGCAATCTCGCCGCTGCCCTGCGCGCCTATCGCGCCGAGCACGCCGCCTGGCCGGACAGCACCTTGCAGCTGCTGCGCGATCGCAAACTGGCGATCCCCGCGGTCGCCGGGGTGCTCTATCGCAAGCCGCCTGCTGACGCGCCGCCCGATCAGGTCGTGCTCTGGCGCGAGCAACTGCTGCCCGCCGTGCGGCGCGGCGAACCCTGGGCTGGAGCCGACGAGCCGGCCGTGCGCGACATCCCGGCGGTGGGCCATGTCGTCACGGCGGATCTCGCCGTCGGTGTGCTGACCCCCGAGGAATTCGCCCGCCGGGTGCCCGGCCAGACGCTGGCGCGGTGAAATCCCCTGGCATCGCCGAGGTGCGCTCGGCCCTCGGGCTGGCGCCACCGCCAGCTCAGAAGACACTGCCGAGCCATGCGCCTCGTCAGCTTCGGTGAACCGGGATCGGAACGTCCCGGACTGCTGGTCGATCACGCGATCGTGCCGGTGCAGGCGTTGGCGCCCGATGCCCCGGGCTCGGCGCGCGCGCTGATCGCCGCTGGCCTCGCGCGTCTGGCACCGGCGCTCGCCGCCTACCGCGGTGCGCGCCTGCCCGCCGATAGCGTTCGCCTTGGTCCGCCGGTGCCCGATGCCGGCAAGATCATCTGCATCGGCCTGAACTACAAGGATCACGCGGCGGAGCAGGACAAGCCGTGGCCGGTCGAGCCGCTGCTGTTCTGCAAGACGCCCAACACCTTGGCCGGGCCGCACGATGCGATCCGCCACCCGGCGGCGGATGTGTTCCTCGACTACGAGGTCGAGCTGGCGGTGGTGATCGGTCGGCGCGCCCGCGGGGTCGCTGTCGGCGAGGCCCTCGCCCATGTCGCCGGCTACATGGTCGCCAACGATGTGTCGGCCCGGCGTTGGCAGCGTGGCGATGGCCAGTGGTACCGCGGCAAGAGCTGCGACACCTTCTTCCCCTGCGGACCAGCCCTGGTCACGCCCGACGAAGTGCCGCCCGTGGCCCAGTTGCGGCTGACCACCACCGTCGATGGCGAGGTGCTGCAGGACGCGCTCGCCGCCGAGCTGATCCACGACATCCCAGCGTTGATCGCCTACATCAGCCGCGACATCACTCTCGAGCCCGGCGACATCATCAGCACCGGTACGCCGGCCGGCGTTGGCAATTTCCGCAAGCCACCGCGGGCGCTGGCGGTCGGCAATCTCGTCGCCTGCGCCATCGACGGCCTCGGCGCCCTGCGCAATCGCGTGGCGGGCTCGGCCTGATGCCACGCCGACGCCTGCTCGCCAGCCTCGCCTGCGTGCTCGCCGCCCTGGTGCTGGCAGGTCCCGCCACCCTCGCCTACCTGCGCTACCACGTCGCCTGGGGCGACCTGCGCGAGGTGGTCGTCACCCCGCTCGGCGATGGCACCGCGCGGCTGGGCGTGCTCTATGACTTCAGCGTCGGCGGCAGCCCCGGCCCGCAGGGCGAGATGCGCGGGGGCACCACGTGGCTGGCGTGGGGCCAGGACCGCGGCTGGTTCAGGCCGGGCGCCGACCCGGTGCTGCCCCTGGCCAAGGCGCGTGCCCGCGCCGAGCGCCTGCGCGCCATGACCGAGGATGGCGAGCATCGCCGGCTGTTCCGCGTCTTCTTCGCCGCGAACGATCCGTCGGGCAGCGCGTTCATCCAGCTCGGCGATGGCCGCGGCGCCACCGCCTACCTGGTCGGCATGGGCTTCGTCATCGCCTCTCTGCTGCTTTGTTTGCCCTCTCCACGCCGTCGCCAAGCAAGGACTGATCCATGAGCCGCCGCCTGCTCGTCTTCGTGATCATCGACGTGATCGTGATCGCCGCCTTGCTCGGTTGGTGGCTGTACCGCCGTACCCCCGTCGCCACGCCGGCGCCGACGGCCCAGTCCGCGCCTTCACCCGCTTCCGTGCCACCGGCCGCCGCCGTTCCAGCCGAGGCCCCCGAAGCGGCCGCCCCGGCGCCCGAGGCCCCCGCTGGACCGGTCGAACTGCACGGCACCTTCCACGGCCAGCCGTTCTGGGCGCGCCTCGCCGCGCCCTCGCCCGAGTATGGGGGCAAGCGCCGGCTCGAACTCGTCTACACGCCGCCCGCGCCGGTGGCGGTCGGCGGTTCGCTGATCCACGACAGCCCGCTGCTGCTGCTCGACGAGCGCCTCGCCCTGGTGGCATGGAACAACCGGGACGGCGCCACCGGCCTCACCTCCACCGCGGCGCCGGCAGGCTACAAACTGGTGCGCGAGGTGCATGGCGCCAGCGATTCGATCGAACTCTTCACGCGCAGGCTGGTCGGCGCGCCGGCCTGGGATCTGCGCCTGGCGCCGCTGCTGCTGGCCCTGTGCTGGCGCGCCGATGCCGGCGAGCGATCCATGCGCGTGGTCGACTTCTGGGGCCCACGCGCCAGCGAGAAGCTGCGGCTGGGTGTGCGCGGCGTCGACATCACCGTCGGTGGCGACACCTGGACTGTCAGTCCGGACGGCGCGGGTCATCTGGCCCGCCTGGTCGCAGCGGATGGCAGCGACGTGCTGACGGTCGCGAGCCGTCGCTAAGACGGCTCAGTCGTTGCGATGGCGATCACCTGAGGGCGGTCGCCTGATGAGCGGTGCTTTATCTCGACTTCATCTCGGCTTCATGCGCTGGTGGATGGCCGCCTGACCGCCACCATCCGCCCGGAGGTGTGGCCATGCGGACCGCCGTTTTCAGCAGCAAGGCCTACGACCGCGCCACGTTCACCGCGGCCCAGAGCCGGGATCCCGGCCTCGCGCACGAGTTGACCTTCCTCATTCCATCCCTGAGCACGCAGACGGCGGCCTTGGCCGCCGGCTTCCCTGCGGTGTGCCTGTTCGTCAACGATGTGGTCGACCGTGTGGTCCTGACGCAACTGGCCGCTGGTGGCACGCGCGTGGTGGCGCTGCGCTGCGCCGGATTCAACAATGTCGATCTCGTCGCGGCCAGTGAACTGGGTCTCGCCGTGGTGCGCGTCCCGGCCTATTCGCCGTACTCGGTCGCCGAGCATGCGATCACCCTCATGCTCGGCCTCAACCGCAAGCTGCACCGCGCCTACAACCGGGTGCGCGAGGGCAACTTCGCCCTCGACGGCCTGCTCGGCTTCGATGTCCATGGCAAGACGGTCGGTGTCGTCGGCACCGGCAAGATCGGCGCCATCGCCGTGCGCATCCTCACCGGTTTCGGCTGCACCCTGCTTGCCTATGATCCGCAACCGAATGCCGAGGTGGAGCGTCTCGGCGCCCGCTATGTACCCGTGTCCGAGCTGTTCGCCGCGTGCGACATCATCTCGCTGCATGCGCCACTGACGCCACAGACCCGCCACCTCATCGATGCCGCCGCGCTCGCGCGCATGAAGCGCGGAGTGATGCTGATCAACACCAGCCGGGGGGCGCTGGTCGACGCGCGCGCCGCCATCGACGCCCTCAAGACCGGCCAGCTCGGCGCGCTCGGTCTCGATGTCTACGAGGAAGAGGCCGAGCTGTTCTTCGAGGATCTCTCGTCAACCGTCATCTGCGACGACGTCTTCGCCCGCCTGCTGACCTTCCCCAACGTGATCATCACCGGGCATCAGGCGTTCTTCACCGCCGAGGCGCTGGCGGCGATAGCCGAGACCACGCTCGCCAATCTCGGCTGTCTGGAGCGTGGGGTGCCGTGTCCCAATCTGGTGACCTGCGGGTGAGACCGCGGGTCAGAGCAGCTGGCTGAGCGGCGTGCGTGCGGGAGCCACCGTCAGGACGGACGAACCAGACCAACTGGAGAACGATCCGAGCGAACGGATCCGCTCGATGAGTTCATCTGCCGTCGCTGGAATCGACGTCATCTGCCGAACAACTCCACCTGCTCTCGGAAGTGGCGGATCGCATCGGCGGTCTCCGGGCGGAGTGAGAGTTCGGCGCCCAGGGCGGTCGCCAATGGCCCCAGGACCTTTAGCGCTTCCGGCCGTCGTAGCATCACCTGCGCAGGCACTCCGGTCGTCTCAGTGATCTTGAGCAGGAGTTTGGCCGTATCCTGCCACACCGTGGCCAGGCGGCCCATCTCCATGCCGAGGATCATTCCGCTGCTGGGGTCGAAGGCCATCACATGCGTCATGAAGTACGGACGGCCATTGGCTTCCGGCCCGTCGATGACCGCGCTTCCCACGAACCAGTCGATCAGCACGGCGGATCCGGCGCGACGGGGCGCGGCACGCACACGGGCCACGGTCACCTCGTCGACCGGAATCACCGGCAACGGAGCCGCTGCGATCGTCGGCATGGCTTCGCGCACCACGGTGGTCATCCCGCTGGGATCCGGTTTCGCTACCCAGGGGCGATCCTGGCCGTCGTGCCTATCCCAGCCGGGTTCCTTGGCGGCCTGCACGCACATCCCCAGCAGGGATTCGAGGACGGTCGTGATGCGCCGCAGATGCTCGACCTCCCCTGGCGGCATGGGGAAGTATCCGGGATCGTGGACGACCAGTTCCGGCCAGGCGCTGGCGCCGCGATACCGGCGACCGCAGACCTTGAGGATCGCCACCATGTCCTTGGTCACGCAGTCGCGGTCATTGAAGGTCAACACCAGCGCAAACTGCTGGATCATGGCATCGAACTCATCAGCGCCGTCCTTCAGCATGCGCTGGAAGCTGCCCAGGCCGGCATCGCCGGAATAGATGGCGACGCCGAAGGTCTCGCCTCCCTGGCCCATGATGCTGCACCAGTCGATCTGCCCGCTGCGCTGGTCGTGCACGCCCAGGATGCTGGTGCCGTTGATCCAGCGCCACGGCGCCAGATCTCGGAACGCCTCGGCGCGCTCCAGCAGCGCGCTCCAGGCGGCGATGGCGTCAGGGGTGAGTATTCCAGCTCGGGAAGACTTGGGGGCGCGGGGCATGGCGATCCAGGCTCAAGACGGTGGCGCGGCAGCCTATGGCGCCTGCCGCTTTAGCCCAGCGATAGGCGCTGCTCGGCCTGATCGCGTGCGTGGGGCCAGTCCTTTGCCGTGCAGATGATGGATGCACAGCTCGCATGCCGCGACACGGCGGGCGCCCAGCGAGGCATGGTTGGCTATCCCGCATTTCGGAGGTTGAGGTCGGTGCCGGCAACCCTGCCACCACCTCAGCCTCGGACCGGTCGGGGTTGATGCAGTCGGTGATGATGTGGTCGGCCAACTCGCCGAGGTATTCGGTCAGCACCTTGTTCATCTCCAGGTACTCGGGCCACAGATCCGAGTTGACGGCACGCTTGCCGATCATCACGCACACCGAGGTCCGGCGCACGTGACGATCGCCACGATCCGCTCGGTCCGGCGATGGCCGTCTCCACGAACAAGCTGCGCGGTTCACGGTGGCGCCGCCTGTGCGGCCTGGATCATCCCTGGCGTATGCCGGTTCTCCTGCGTCGCAGCCTGGTCACCCTGGGCATCCTCATCGCACTGGGGGTGAGCGGCGGACTGGCGTACTGGCTGGCCCGGCCACGGCCGATCCCGGTCACCATCGAGACCACCGATTTCCCGATCTCGGCGCCGTTGCTGGTCGCCCAGCGCTTCGGCGACTTCGCCGCGTGCGGCCTGGCCGTCGAGCTTCACCTCCACGCGACCGGCAAGCAGGCCCTCGCCGTGGCGCTCGCTAGTCCGGGTGGTTACGCCACCGCGACCGAGACTCCGTTGATGTATGCGGCCTGCGCGGGCCAGGACTTCGCCATCCTCGCCACCATCGGTGAAACCGGCGATGGCCTGCGCATCCTGGCCCGGCGCGACGCGGGGATCCTGGTGGCCGCCGACCTCGCCCAGCGACGGGTGGCGGCCCGCGCCGGCACTAACGCCGAGTTCTACCTGCGCAGCTACCTGCACTTCGAGGGCATCGACCCGGCTACGGTCACCATCGAGGACCTGGCACCCGAAGTGGCGATCGAGCGGCTCATCGCCGGCACCATCGCGGCGGCGTGCCTGTGGGACCCGCACCTTCGGCGCGCGCACGCCGCATTGCCCGGTGCGCTCAGCGAATTGCACGAGCCCGCGCTCTATCGTTTCACCTGGAACCTGGTGCGCACCGGCCCGGCCAGCAATCCCGATACCGAACGGCGTCTGCTGGATGCCCTCGCCCGCGCTTCGCGCCGCATCGACGCGGACCCCGCCGTCCGGGCCTGGCTCGGCGAACGCTTCGCGCTGGCGGCCCATGAGCGCGATGAGTTGCTGCAGCAGTTCCTCTTCCGGCCGCGATTGACCCACGGGCTGGTCCTCGCCATGGAGGACGAGGCACGTCTGCTGAACGGTGCCGACGTGGCGCAGACCATCGACTTCACCCGCTTCATCGACCCCGCCGCTCTGCTCGCGGTCGACGCCAACGCGGTCCGGCTGGTGCGATGATCGCGCGCTCACCGATCCTGGTCAGCGGGGGTGTGCTCTGCGCCCTGCTGCTGGTGGGGGTGGCCCTCCTGCTGCAAGCCGATCATTCCGCGCGCGAGGCCGAGGTGGTCGAGGTGCAGACCCGGCAGATCCTCGACGCCTCGTTCGAGATCCAGTCGCTGGTCCCCGAGGCCATCGCCGGCAGCACGCGGGCCCAACGCATGCTCGATCTTGCCCAGCACCGCGCCGCCGCTTCGCTCGCCGGCCTGCGCGCACCCTTGGGTGACTCGTCCAGCCTGCGCTGGCTGGATAAGGACCTGCGCGCGGTGCAGCGCCTGCAGGCGCGCCTGTTCGCCAGATCGGGCGTCGGCAGCGAGGACCATGTGAAGAGCCGGCTGGCGGTGAGCCTGTACGAATTGACCGCCACGGCTGGTACGCTCAACGCCGATGCCGTCGCACGCCGCAGGCAGGCAACCGCGGTTTGGCGCTGGGGCGCGCTCACCTTCCTGCTCGTTGCCGCCGGCGGGTTGGTGCTGCTGGCCGTGCAGCAAGCGCGTGCCGATCGCCGGGCGATCCACCACCAACGCGAACTCGCCGCCGCCCACCAGCACTTGCGGGCCTATGCCGACGATCTGGAACAGTACGTCTATGCCGCTTCGCACGACCTGAAAGAGCCGTTGCGGATGGTGTCCCAATTCCTCGACCTGCTCATGCTGCGTCTCGGCCAAGCTCCCCAGCCGATCGCCTCCTACCTCGAACGTGCCCTCGCCGGCGCCAGTCACATGCATCGGTTGCTCGATGACCTCCTGCGGATCACCATCCTCGAGCGCGATGCGGTCAGGCACGAGACCTTCGCCGCCGGCGTGGTGGTCGACGAGGTGGTCGGGATCCTGGACCCGCACCTGCGCGACGTGGACGGCAAGGTGGTGATCAGGTTTCTGCCCACCGTGGTCGCGGAACGGACCGGTTTCATGCTGGTGGTCCAGAACCTGATCGCCAATGCGCTGAAGTATCGCGACCGCGAGCGCTCGCCGCTGATCATCATTGACGTCGAGGATACCCCCAGCGAGTGGGTGTTCAGCGTCACGGACAACGGGGTGGGCTTCGCGATGACGCACGCCGAGGACATTTTTCGGCTTTTCAAGCGGTTGCATGCCGCGGATGTTCCCGGCACCGGTGCCGGGCTGGCGATCTGCCGCAAGATCGTCGCGCGTTGGCAGGGCCGCATCTGGGCCGAGGCGGTCCCGGGACAGGGTTCCACCTTCCGCTTCTCCATCCCCAAGCCGGGTGGCCCATGAGCCGTCTCATCGTCGTCGATGACAACGCGTCCGATATCGATTTGCTGAGCATCGCGGTCGAGACCTATCATCCCGAGGTGGTCGTCCTGCCCTGCCCGCTGGCCGCCGACCCGGTGCGCTTCATCAGCGAACAGGCGCGCCCCGAGGACATCATCCTCATCGATCTCAACATGCCGGCGATCGACGGCTTCACCGTCCTCGAACGTCTGCGCCGCGCCCGTCCCGATCTGCAGCGCGTGGCCATCCTCAGCGGATCGCCAAACCCGGCCGATCGCGCGCGGGCCCTGGCGCTGGGGGCGGCCGAGGTGCTGCGCAAGCCAGACCGCTTCGCGCAATGGCCGGCCATGCTGACCAGCATCCTGGCCTTGGCCGAACCCAGGCCCTGAGGGCGAGCGGAAGCTCACGCGCCGGCGCAGGAAAACGTGCCGCTGGCGGTGGACGGACGCAACGCGGCGCCCAGGCTCCTCCCATGCGCGACGAGGTCACTTCCGGCCGCCCACTCTCGGTCGGCGCGCTCAGCCAGCGCATCGCCGGCGCACTCGGCGACCTCGGCATGGTTCTGGTGCAGGGCGAACTGTCGCAGGCCAAGGTCCACACCTCAGGCCACTTCTACGCCACGCTCAAGGACAGCGAGGCGATCATCAGCGTGGTGATGTGGCGCTCGACCGTGGTCCGCAACGGCCCGCTGCCCAAAGAGGGCAGCCTGGTCACCGTGCGCGGATCGGTCAGCGTCTATGCGCCGCGTGGGCAGTACCAGTTGACCGCGACGCGCATCGCGCCGCTGGGCGTCGGCGACCTCGCCGCCCGCTTCGAAGCACTCAAGGCCAGGCTGCTTGCCGAGGGTCTGTTCGCCGCCGAGCGCAAGCGCGCGCTGCCCTTCCTGCCGCGCGCGGTCGGTCTCGCCACCGCGTCGGGCAGCGCCGCCCTCGCCGACCTGCTGCACTCGATCCGCGCGCGCTTCCCGACCATGCCGGTGGTGCACGCGCCGTGCGTGGTGCAGGGGCCGGACGCGCCGGCGCAGATCGTGGCCGCGCTGGCGCGCCTCGCCGCGCATCCCCAGGTCGACGTCATCTTCTGCCGCCGCCGCGGCCGGCGAGCTGGTGGTGCCCGACCTGCGCGCCCTGCGCGAGCGTCTCGACGACGACGCCATCGCCCTTGAACGGGCGATGCTGGCGCTGATGCAGGCCTGGCGCGAACGCCTCGCCGCGCTCGCCGCGCATCGCGCCCTGTCCGGCC
>ENA-ORBV01011392-ORBV01011392.1-microbial-mat-metagenome-genome-assembly--contig:-NODE-11392-length-13970-cov-5.632621_pt1 | contig 13970 bp, 8 predicted proteins | sample MGYA00237777_ERZ505514 | MGnify/ENA primary metagenome ERZ505514 (study PRJEB26160, sample SAMN06269048) | microbial mat metagenome | isolation source: Oligotrophic lake microbial mat | place...
GCGCGCAACGAGAAGCGCATGCTGCAGGAAGCCGTCGACTCGCTGCTCGACAACGGCCGCCGTGGCAAGGCCATGACCGGCGCCAACAAGCGTGCACTGAAGTCGTTGGCCGACATGATCAAAGGCAAGAGTGGTCGTTTTCGCCAGAACCTGCTGGGCAAGCGGGTCGACTACTCCGGCCGTTCGGTCATCGTGGTCGGCCCGACGCTCAAGTTGCACCAGTGCGGGCTGCCCAAGCTGATGGCGCTCGAGCTGTTCAAGCCTTTCATCTTCTCGCGCCTGGAGGCGATGGGTATCGCCACCACGATCAAGGCCGCGAAGAAGGAAGTCGAGTCCGGCACGCCGGTGGTCTGGGACATCCTGGAAGAGGTCATCAAGGAACACCCGGTGATGCTGAATCGGGCGCCCACGTTGCACCGCCTGGGCATCCAGGCCTTCGAGCCGATCCTCATCGAGGGCAAGGCGATCCAGCTGCACCCGCTGGTGTGCGCGGCCTTCAACGCCGACTTCGACGGCGACCAGATGGCCGTGCACGTGCCACTGTCGGTGGAAGCGCAGATGGAGTGCCGCACGCTGATGCTGGCATCCAACAACGTGCTGTTCCCGGCCAACGGCGAACCGTCGATCGTGCCGTCGCAAGACGTGGTGCTGGGCTTGTACTACACCACCCGCGAACGCATCAACGGCAAGGGCGAAGGCCTGATCTTCGCCGACACCGGCGAGGTGCAGCGTGCTTTCGATGCGGGCGAGGTCGAACTGACGTCGCGCATCAATGTGCGGCTGACGGAATACACCAGGGACAAGGAATCCGGCGATTTGATGCCGTCGACCAAGCTGTGGGAAACCACGGCCGGCCGTGCCTTGCTGTCGGAAATACTGCCCAAGGGGCTGCCGTTCGCGAACATCAACAAGGCTCTGAAGAAGAAGGAGATCTCCAAGCTGATCAACGTGTCGTTCCGCAAATGCGGTCTCAAGGAGACCGTCATCTTCGCGGACAAGTTGCTGCAATACGGTTTCCGCCTGGCGACCAAGGCCGGCATCTCAATCTGTATCGACGACATGCTGGTGCCGAAGGAGAAACACGCCATCATCGAGCGCGCCGAAAAAGAGGTCAAGGAAATTGGCCAGCAATACGCTTCCGGCCTGGTCACCTCGGGCGAGCGCTACAACAAGGTGGTCGACATCTGGGGCAAGGCCGGCGACGAAGTGTCCAAGGTCATGATGGCCCAGCTCGCGAAAGAGAAGACCATCGACCGTCACGGCAAGGAAGTCGACCAGGAGTCCTTCAACTCGATCTACATGATGGCCGACTCCGGTGCCCGCGGTTCCGCGGCCCAGATCCGCCAACTGGCGGGCATGCGGGGCCTGATGGCCAAGCCCGACGGCTCCATCATCGAGACACCGATCACGGCCAACTTCCGTGAAGGCCTGAACGTGTTGCAGTACTTCATCTCGACCCACGGTGCACGCAAGGGCTTGGCCGATACCGCGCTCAAGACCGCCAACTCGGGTTACCTGACCCGTCGTCTGGTCGACGTGACGCAAGACCTGGTCGTGACCGAGCAAGACTGCGGCACCCAGGACGGCACCTACATGCGCGCCATCGTCGAGGGCGGCGAGGTCATCGAATCGTTGCGCGATCGCGTGCTGGGCCGTGTAGCGGCCGAGGACATCGTGCATCCGGAAAACCGCGCGGTGCTGGTACCGGCCGGGGGGATGCTGGACGAAGACGTGATCGACGAACTCGAGATCGTCGGCGTCGATGAGATCAAGGTTCGTACCGCGCTGACCTGCGAGACGCGTTTCGGCATCTGCGCCAAGTGTTACGGGCGTGACCTGGGCCGTGGTGGCCTGATCAACGGCGGCGAAGCCGTCGGCGTGATCGCGGCGCAGTCGATTGGTGAACCCGGCACCCAGCTGACGATGCGGACCTTTCACATCGGTGGTGCGGCCTCGCGCGCCGCGATTGCATCGAGCGTGGAAGCCAAGTCCAACGGCACGATCGGCTTCAACGCGACGATGCGTTATGTCACCAACAACAAGAAGGAACTGGTCGTCATTGCGCGTTCGGGCGAGATCGTCATCGAGGACGAACACGGCCGTGAACGCGAGCGCCACAAGGTGCCGTACGGCGCGGTTCTGACGGTGACGGTCGACCAGGTCGTCAAGGCCGGAACCATCCTGGCCAACTGGGATCCGCTGACGCGACCGATCATCACCGAGTTCGCTGGCAAGGCGGCGTTCGAGAACGTCGAAGAAGGCCTGACGGTGGCCAAGCAGCTCGACGAGGTCACCGGCCTGTCGACCCTGGTGGTTATCGACCCGAAACGCCGTGGTTCGGCCAAGGTCGTGCGGCCGCAGGTCAAGCTGATCGACGCCAGCGGTGCCGGGAATCTTGACCTCGGCACCGACCACTCGGTGACCATTGGCTTCCCGGTCGGCTCGCTGATCCAGGTGCGCGATGGCCAGGATGTGGGTCCCGGCGAAGTGCTGGCCCGTATCCCGATCGAAGGCCAGAAGACACGCGACATCACCGGCGGCCTGCCGCGGGTCGCCGAGTTGTTCGAGGCCCGTTCGCCCAAGGACAAGGGCCTGCTCGCCGAGATGACCGGCACCGTGTCGTTCGGCAAGGAGACCAAGGGCAAGATTCGGCTGCAGATCACCGATCCGGACGGCAAGGTCTGGGAGGAGCTGGTGCCCAAGGAGAAGAACATGCTGGTGCACGAGGGCCAGGTGGTCAACAAGGGCGAGAGCGTTGTCGATGGTCCGGCCGATCCGCAGGACATCTTGCGCCTGCTGGGCTCCGAGGAGCTGGCGCGTTATATCGTCGATGAGGTGCAGGACGTCTATCGCCTGCAGGGCGTGAAGATCAACGACAAGCACATCGAAGTCATCGTGCGCCAGATGCTGCGCCGTGTCGTGGTCGACAACCCGGGCGATTCGAACTACATCGGTGGCGAGCAGGTCGAGCGGTCGGAGATGCTCAACACCAACGACGCATTACGCGCCGATGGCAAGATCCCTGCGGCCTTCAGCAACTTGCTGCTCGGTATCACCAAGGCGTCGCTGTCCACTGACAGCTTCATCAGCGCCGCGTCGTTCCAGGAAACGACCCGCGTGTTGACCGAAGCCGCGATCATGGGCAAACGCGATGAACTGCGCGGTCTCAAGGAGAACGTGATCGTCGGCCGCCTGATCCCGGCCGGCACCGGCATGGCGTACCACGAGGCACGCAAGGTCCGCGAAAACATGGACGACGCCGAGCGTCGCGCCATTGCGGAATCGGAGGCTGCGGAACTCGCCGGCGAAACCGAAGTGGCCACGACTGCCGATGGCGACACCGAAGGCAAAGCGGCTGCTGGCGCGGGAACCGTGACCGAGTAAACCTCGGCCGTGTTGCACGCGATCGCCCCAGGTTCCGCTTGCCGGCACCTGGGGCGTTTTCATTCTGGCCACATCCGCCAGGCCATCCATGTTTCCGAGCCGCGCGGCGCAATCGCAGCATGACTGCCAGTTTCGCGTTCTGGTTGCTGGTTGCGGTGCTGTTGTTCTGGTCGTTGGGTGCCTACAACCGGCTGGTGCGGCTGCGGGCCCAGGTCATCGGCAGCTTTGCCGGTGTCGATCAACGCATGGTGCAGGCACTGGCACTGCTGGGCGAGGTCTCCTGCGCACCGGATTCCGATACGCAGGGCCGTTCAGGCCTGCTGGCGGCCGCGGTCCAGTTTGAGGTGGCGTTGCGGGTGGCGCGCAAGCAGATACTCGATGCCAGTGCGATGGCCGCGTTGCAGACGGCGTATGCGACCGTGCATGTGGTCTGGGAACGCCGACGCGCTGAAGCCGCGGAGCCGGACTTGACCGCGATTGCGGTAATGCAGCGTGCCTGGGAGGACAACACCCAGGTGGTGCGGGAGGCCGAGGCCAGCTACAACGCCGCTGTGCAGGAATACAACGGTGCGATCCGGCAGTTCCCCGCTTCCATCTTGTCCTACTTCTTCAACTTTGCGCCAGCCGCAACATTGTGAACGTGCGCTCTTTGGCATGACCCGCAAACCCGCGATTCCGTCATCGGTGGAAGCGGCTGTGCCAACTGGCGCCGTCGCCTTGTGGCGCTTGCTGCAGGCCACTGCGGCTTGCCTGGTCGCCGTGCGAAGCGGGCGCTCCGGCACCGCGGCGCTGGACCAGGTCGAGCCCGCGCTGCGACCTGGCGTGCAGGCCTTGTCGTTCCAGGTCTGGCGTTCGCTGGCGCGCGCCGAAACATTGCGACGTTTGCTGGCTCGTCGCGCACCGCCTGCGCCGGCGGACGCCTTGTTGTGTGTGGCACTGGCCCTGGCCTGGGATGAGTCGCAGGCGCCGTACCCGTCCTTCACGCTGGTGGACCAGGCGGTCGAAGCCGCCAAGCGGCAGCGCACGACCCAGCCGCAGGCTGGCTTCATCAATGGATGCCTGCGCCGCTTCCTGCGCGAGCGCGATGCGTTGGTGGCCGTGAGCGACCGGGATCCGGTCGCCGTGTGGAACCATCCCGACTGGTGGATCGCGCGCCTACGCCAGGACCATCCGCTGCAGTGGCGGCAAGTGCTGGAGGCCGACCGGGCCCATGCGCCGATGACGTTGAGAGTCAACCAGCGGCGTGCCAGCCGGGCCGACTACCTCGCCATGTTGGAGCACGAAGGTATCGCCGCCATGGCGGTGGGCACGGCAGGCGTGCAACTGGCGCGGCCGATGCCGGTGCAGCGGATTCCCGGCTTCGATGCCGGCCTGGTGTCGGTGCAGGATGCCGCGGCCCAACGGGCTGCACCATTGTTGTTGCACGGCCTGCCGCCGCACCGGCCCTTGCGCGTGCTGGACGCCTGTGCGGCGCCGGGCGGCAAGACGGCACACCTGCTCGAGATGGCAGACTGCGCGGTAACCGCGCTCGACGTCGATCCGGCGCGATGCATGCGTATCCACCAGACGCTGACGCGGCTGGGTCTGCACGCCACGGTCGTTGCAGCCGATGCGGCTCGTCCGGCCGACTGGTGGCAGGGCGAGCACTTCGATGCCATCTTGCTCGACGCGCCCTGCACCGCATCGGGGATCGTGCGGCGCCATCCGGACGTGCCATGGCTGCGCCGGGAGTCCGACATCAGCCAACTGGCGCAACTGCAAGCCCGCCTGCTGGCCGCCTTGTGGCCGCTGCTGGCGGTTGGTGGCCGCATGCTCTACTGCACCTGTTCGGTGTTTCGCGCCGAAGGTGACATCCAGATACAAACGTTTGTTGAACACAACACCGATGCCGCTTTGCTGCCGTCTCCGGGGCATTTGCTGCCCCGATTGCCGGGAAACGACGCCACTGTCCCGGACAATCGGGATGGTGACCATGACGGATTCTTTTACGCATTGCTGGAGAAGCGCGCGGCCTGATCGGCTGGCCGGCTGGCTGCTGTCCTGTCTGCTGATCCTGTTGCCATGGACGCTGGTTCATGCGCAGGAGGGGTCCGAGGTCACCCAGTTGCGGCTGGAGCGCACGACCGACGGCCTTGTGTTGTATGCCAATGTGCGGCTGGAATTGCCAGCGGCGGTGCAAGATGCGTTGGCCAAGGGCATTCCCATGGTGTTCCTGGCCGAGGCGGATCTGGTGCGCCACCGCTGGTACTGGAGCGACAAGAAGGTTGCCAGTGTGCAGCGCCATATGCGCCTGTCTTATCACCCGTTGACGCAGCGCTGGCGCCTGAGTGTTGCCTCCGGGCCCATGACAACCAACAGCCTGGGTCTGGCGCTGAACCTGAACTTCGATTCGATGGAAGAGGCCTTGTCGACCATGCAACGTATATCCGGCTGGAAGATCGCCGATGCCGGCATGATCGAATCCGATACCACGCTGAAGGTGGAATTCCATTTTGGACTGGACGTGACCCAGCTGCCCAGGCCATTCCAGATCGGGGCATTCGGACAGTCCGAATGGAAGGTCGGCGTCAGCGCCAGCCAGCAGATCGGACCTGAAGGCCGCCGGTGAGAGCCGCGCCGGGCCGCCCCAGGCAAGCTCACGTTGCGCCGCGGCGTGCGCAGGTTATTCGATGAGCACGTCCCGCAGCCAGGCCCCGTCTGCTGCACGCACGCAGGCGCACGAGTTCCGTGGCTTGCGCTGGGGCGTTGGTGTCGGTATCGCCACGATGGCGGCCATTGGCCTGGTGTTGTTGTTCCTGCTGACACAGGCAACCAACAACCGGGAGTTGTATGAGCGTAACTACGCATTGTTGTTCGGGCTCAATGTCTTCGTGGCTGGTGTCCTCTTGCTGGTCATTGCCTGGATAGGCCTGCGTCTGTGGTTGCGGCTGCGCAAGCGGCGCTTTGGCAGCCGTCTGCTGGTCAAGCTGGCGGCGGTATTTGCACTGGCGGGTTTCGCGCCTGGCGTGTTGATCTACGTGGTGTCCTACCAGTTTGTGTCGCGCTCGATCGAAACCTGGTTCGACGTCAAGGTCGAAGGTGCACTGGATGCGGGCCTGAACCTGGGACGTGTCTCGCTGCAGGCCTTGTCCAATGACCTGACCAACAAGGCCCGGCTGGCTGCACCGCAGCTGTCCAGCGTGACCGATGCCGCGGCAACCCTTCCCATGGAGCGGCTGCGTGACCAGCTCGGCGCCAGCGACATCGGCCTGTTCACCGCCACGGGGCAATTGATCACGTCGGCCAGCCAATCCCGTTTCAAGCTCACCGCCGAGCGACCCTCGGTGCAGCAGTTCCGCACCGCGCGCGGTTCACGCTCGGTGACCTGGATCGAAGGGCTGGAAGAGGCCCCTTCGCCGACGGTGGCCGACGCCCGCGTCAAGGTGCTGGTGCTGGTGCCCAATCCGAGCTTTGCGGTGCTGGCGGAACCCCGGTTTTTGCTGGTGACCCAGGCGCTGCCCAGCGCACTGGTCGCCAATGCGCTTGCCGTGGCGCAGGCCTACCGGGAATACCAGGAGCGCTCCTTGGCGCGCGAAGGGCTCCGTCGCATGTATATCGGCACTTTGACGCTGAGCCTGTTCCTGGCGGTTTTTGGCGCCGTGTTGCTGGCTGTGGTGCTGGGCAACCAGATCGTGCGTCCCCTGCTGCTGCTCGCCGACGGCGTCAACAAGGTCGCCGCAGGTGATCTGACGCCCAAGGTCACGCTCAGCAGCAAGGACGAACTGGGCGGCTTGACGCGCGACTTTGCCGACATGACGCAGCAACTTGCCGACGCGCGGCAAGCGGTCAGCGCCAGCATGGACCAGGTCGATGCAGCACGCGCCAACTTGCAGACCATCCTGGACAACATGACTGCCGGCGTGATCGTGCTCAGCGCCGAGGGTCAGATCCGCTCCTCCAATCCCGGGGCCACCCGCATCCTGCGACTGTCACTGGGTGCCTACGAAGGGCAGCGCCTGGACGCTGTGCCGGGCCTCGAAGACTTCGCGCGGCAGGTACAGGGGCGCTTCGACGCCTTCCTGGGTGAACGCAGCGCGGACGGACTCGACCACTGGCAGCAGTCGTTCGAGCTGGGAGCAAACAGCTCCGGGTCGGCGCTGCAGCAGCACGACAACACGATCGTGCTGGTCGCGCGCGGCGCCAAGCTGCCCGGTGCCGATCGGCTGCTGGTGTTCGACGACATCTCGGAGATCGTGTCGGCCCAACGCGCGCAAGCCTGGGGCGAGGTGGCGCGCCGCCTGGCGCACGAGATCAAGAACCCGCTCACCCCGATCCAGCTCTCGGCCGAGCGGCTCGAGATGAAACTCTCGGGCAAGCTGGGCGCAACGGAGCAGGCGGTGCTGACCAAGTCCGTCAAGACCATCGTCGACCAGGTCGATGCGATGAAGCGGCTGGTCAACGAGTTCCGCGACTATGCACGGCTGCCTGCAGCGGAGCTCAAGCCGCTGGACCTCAATGCGCTGTTGACCGACATCGTGCAGTTGTACGAGGCAGACAACGCACGCGTGCCGGTGCACATGGAGCTCGATGCGCGTTGCCCGCGCATACTGGGTGACGCGCAGCAACTGCGCCAGGTCGTGCACAACCTGGTGCAGAACGCCCAGGACGCCACCACTGCGTTGCCGCAGCAGACGAGCGACCGGCGTGCAGTCACGCTGCGCACCGTGTGGGTGCCGTCCAGCCGGCGCGTACGGCTGGTGGTGCAGGATCAGGGCGCCGGTTTTCCGGAGAACATCCTCAAGCGTGCCTTCGAGCCTTACGTGACGACCAAGGCAAAGGGCACCGGCCTGGGCTTGGCCGTCGTCAAGAAGATCGCCGACGAACACGGCTCGCGCATCGATATCGCGAACCGCATCGATGCGGGTAAGGTGCTCGGCGCCCAAGTGTCGTTATCATTCGCGGTAGACATGACAGAACCGGACGTCCGCCCAGCTTGAGGCGGCGCTGCCGGCACAGGCAAGGGATAGCGCATTCATATGGCAAACATTCTGGTGGTCGACGATGAGCTCGGAATCCGGGACCTGTTGCAGGAGATCCTGAACGACGAAGGCCATACGGTGGAGGTGGCCGAGAATGCGCAACAGGCACGCGAGGCGCGGCAACGCGACCGGCCCGACCTGGTTCTGCTGGACATCTGGATGCCCGACACCGATGGCGTGACCTTGCTCAAGGAGTGGTCGTCCGCTGGCGCGCTGACGATGCCGGTGATCATGATGAGTGGTCACGCCACCATCGACACCGCGGTCGAGGCGACCAAGATCGGCGCGCTGGCCTTCCTGGAAAAGCCGATCACGATGCAAAAGCTGCTCAAGGCGGTCGAGCAGGGCCTCACCCGCGGCACCGTGCGCAAGCTGCAATCGCCCGCGTTCGCAACGGTCGCCGGCGCGACTGCGATAGCACCGATCGTCGAGCCCGGCCAGGACGCCGCTACCGTCGTTGACGCCAGCCTGCAGCCGCGCCAGAGTTTCGGCCTGGACAAGCCATTGCGCGAGGCGCGCGACGAATTCGAGAAGGCCTATTTCGAATACCACCTGTCGCGCGAAAACGGCTCCATGACCCGGGTCGCCGAGAAGACCGGCCTTGAGCGCACCCACCTGTATCGCAAGCTCAAGCAACTGGGCGTCGACCTGACCCGCGGAAAACGCAGCGTCGCCTGAAGCGCACCCAGTTCGGGCCGAACCCGCTGGTATACTTTGCCGCTCTGGCCCGGTAGCTCAGTCGGTAGAGCAGAGGATTGAAAATCCTTGTGTCGGTGGTTCGATTCCGCCCCAGGCCACCAGTACCCAAAAAACCAACCTCGAAAAGGTTGGTTTTTTTACGTCCATTGCGAGCTGAAATTGTCCAAAAATAATTTCAGCTCAATTACTTATGGAGCGCATGAGGTCCTGTTTATGCGAATCTGCTTGTCCGGTACAGTGCAGTAACTTTTACAGTAACTCCGAATTTGTGGCTCTTCTGGCCAAAAGTTACTGCATTCCTGACGCGGTGACTGCCGGCCGTCAGAGGCCCTTGCCCCTCTTGATAGATGGGAAGGCGGCGGATCCCGCGCTGCTGCCTTACACCCCCCACCACCCTTGCTGTACTTGCCGTTCCCGCAGTCGATTGAGCGCGTAAGCGCCGTGCCATGCAGCTGAGAGCTGCAAGAACAGCAGGAACATCAAGATCCTCGGGGCCAACAAAGCAACGGTACCCGAGGTTCCGACTCAACCGATCATCCTTGGCACATTTCCAGATTCCCAACCCAAGGTGGCACGACCACAAAACTCGACCCTAAATCAACGGCAAGTCGCAAGGTGATTGCTCTCGCCCAACTTGGATCGTGAATGCTGGATAAATTGACAGTAAGTCGTTGGTTTGCTGTAAAGTGGCTCGCATAGTCAATCGGTGACGTAAAAAGGCTAATGGACGAACGCCTCACCTCGAAATATCAAACTTGGTATACACTGCCCCTCTCAGTTTCCACAACGATGTGAAGGCAGATCTTGCGGCGATCAAATCGGCAAGTCCTGATACACATGCGAAGTTGTTGGCGTTACTTCGCCAGTTGAAGGCCGACGCGCGGATGGCAGAAAAATTGCTGGACCACGGTCATGGCTCGCAGCAATCAGCGGAGTACTCTGTCAGCAAATGGTTGCGTGAATGGAAGACTGGCAAAGATCTCTGGCGACTGAAGTTTTGGGATCTGGAGAGTTTGGGTCTCAGGTATCGAGTGATCTATCTGTACTTGCCGCAAGAAGCACGATTTGTAGTAATGGCAATTGTTGAACGGGAGCACTTTGACTATGACGACAAAGATCATCCGATCCGGAAACGGATCACCGAGAGTCTTCAGCGGACATACGGGATTGAGTGAAGTCGTACCGTTTAATCCTAAGCCATTGCAGGTCTATGACCTGCGATCGGATGACCTTCCCGTATCTGGCGCTGAAGAGGAATTTGCGATTGACGATTACATCGATCGGCAGGACGCGGCGACCAAAGAGAAGGTGGCCGCAGCTGGCACTTGGGTGGCCGACACGGTCTACAAGGGCCCTGCGACGCTATCTACCCTTCGTCTCCGAGCGGGGTTGTCTCAAAAGGAACTGGCGCAAAAATGTGGTTTGGAACAACCCCATGTTTCCCGCTACGAGTCTGGTCGGCATGAGCCCGGTGTCTTTCAGGCACAGGTAATGGCGTCCGCACTGGGTGTAACTCTTGATCAACTTGTATCGGCCTTGCATGAGTCCGCCGAAAACGCCAAGAAATGAAGCTCACTGAGCACCGTTGGGTTCACGCCATCTGGTGTGACGATATCAGACAAGAAGTCGGCAATAAGCCGTCGTTCATGGGTGTCTACACAGGCTCGCTGGTTGTTCCAAGTCTGCCAACCGTCTTGCCAAGACTTGCCGTTTGGGTAAATGTCTGGACTCCAAAGGCCCAGCCATTCAAGATCTTGAAGGTCCGGATTTGCAACAACGAAGATGAGAAGCCGTTTGCAGCGATCGACGTGGACTCCGAGTCATTGGCAGGCGCAACGAACCAGGGGCAATCTCTGGAGCGAAGCGAAGACAAAATAGTTGTAGGCGAACCCAGTGCGCTGGGGCTGTCCTTCATTTTGTTGCTGGGTCAGCTTCCGTTGAAGGAAACGACGAGGTGGTTGAAGGTATGGGTTGATACCGAATCGGAAGTTTTGGAATCTTTCAAGCTTCGAATAGATACGCCGGCGACGGTTGAGATGTTGAACGCTCCTCTCGGGACATAACACTTGAGCCACTGTTTTCCCGCCCAATCCCGCATTGAACCCCGTTGAACGCTGTTGAAAGCCGATATCGGGGCAGCGTTTCGCGCAAGCTGCGTCACCCGGCCCAGATGATCACTGGGCCGGTGTAGGCCAAAGCCACCCTTGCTGTTCTTGCTGTTCCTGCGGTTGATCGAGCGCGCAAGCGCCACCATTGGGGCCTAAAACAGCAGGAGCAGCAAAAACAGCAAAGTCCCCGGGGCCTGCACACTGGTGGCACCCGGGGTTCCGACGCAGCCGATCAGCCTTCGTACAGCGCCGGATTCACCACCACGAAGCGCCGGCGCCCCTCAACCTCCAGCCGCGCCCGCCCGTGCTCGGCAAGTAGCGCCAATGCCTCTTTCAGGTCCTTGTTGTCCCGCACGCAGCCCGGTCCGTACCGATACACGCGCGTGGTCGGTATCCGGCCGTCGCCGGTGCGCATGGCCTCGCTACGCAACCAGGCGTCGAAGCGGAAGGCGGCCGCCAGAACGGGCGGGGCATCGAGATCGCCCGACAGGCGGCGGGCTTCCTGAAGGTGCCAGACCACGATCCTCTCGGCGCTGTCCACGCACGCCCGACCGATGGTGCCATTTGCGTCGTGATCCAGCAGATGAAAGAGGGCGGCCATCCGTGCGATGTTCTCCGCAGCTTTCGCGGCCACTTCCCTGATAGGTGCGTAACTGCCACCGCCGGCAAGTTCACGTTCGATGGTGTCGTGGGCATGGACCCAAGTGGCGTGGGCCGATGGGGACATATCCAGTGCTGTCGGAGCCAGACCCCCGAGCGCATCGGTGGTCAATGGCGTGTCGAGTAGTGACCTGATCCGCATGTTGAACCCTTCTACGGCCGGCATCGCCCCCGGCGCAGGCCGATATGAACGCTGGCCTTGTGTACTGTCTGGCCAGGCGATCAGGAATCGGGCCAAAAAACCAGTGCCGCAGGGTAATGCGCCCGCACGCTCGATGAATCCGCGCAGCGCTTCGGGCTGGACCATGACACCAAACGTAAGTCGTCGGTCCCGCAACTGGAATGATGTCTTGCTGCGGCGGTCTACCGCGATCTCGCCGCCATCCCACAGCACATTGAGTAACGCGAGGTTGCGCAGGATGGTCTCATAGCCCATGCCGTGGGCCCCGAACACCGCGCCGGCCTCGGCGGAGAGCACAGCCGCACTCGGCCAGCCGGTGGCCAGCGCATGGGAAAGGGCCTCGGGGGTTGCGTCGACGTAGAGCAGACGCGGCAACGTCGCCGCTGGCGGGGCATGGGCTACCAGCTCCTGCAGCGCGGTCTCCTCCTCGGCGGTTTCCAGCATGTCGCGGCGCTTGCGTTTGATGGCCTCCAGCAAACCTGCTCGTTCGGCCTCGGACGTGGCGAGCGCAGCCTCATGCGCGGCGATATCGGGCGCGCAAGCGCGAGCCCGGTCTCTCTCCCAATCGCGTAGCGCGGCACCGAAGATCCGGTCGCAGGTGGTCTTGCGTTCTCCGGACTCGGCCACCGCCAACAGGTACAGCGACACCGGACCCACGAGCTGGTGATCGCGGCGCACATTCGCCAGGCCTTGGGCGGCCACGGACAACGCCGACAGCGCCGAGCAGGCTACCAGCGCGACGGGTGCCTGAACGAATGCCTGCGCCTCAAGAACGGCGTCACGCAACAGCGGTGGCAACGCGTCGGTTGGGTAGGGCAGTGAATCACCTGGCGCTGTCAAGGGCTCGGGATCTGACCATTCGGGGTTCGCCACGGCGAGTGGTGCCGCGCTGTGGCCGGGCGGTGACGTTGGTGCTGTGGCGCTTTCGAGGCATGTCAGCACTGATGACAGGCCGCGCAACCGGTGCAGGTCATTGAAGTCGGTGGCGTTGGCGGGCCGCTCGGCACCGAAGTCTGGCACGGCGACACAGCCGCCCACCCGGTGCGCGGCTTCCTGCGCCTGGGTGAGCCCCGGATTGCCTAGGGTGTTTCGGTCGTCGTCGGCGCACACGATGATGCGCGCTCTGGGGTACCGTGCTCGCACGGCACCTGCAACTGGGCCGAGGTTGCCAGCATGGAAGGCGATGACCACCGGGTGGCCCGCGGCCTGGTGCAAACTTGCGCCAGTGGCGAAGCCTCCCGTAACACACAGGGTCGTCTGGTCATCCCGAGTCAGATCGGGAAGCGTGCCGACCCAGCAGCACAACCCATGAATGCGGCCACCCTTGAGGAAGCGCTTCACGCCGCTGGGGGTGATGAACTGCAGGCTGTGCAACCTGCCGGCCAGGTCCTGCACTGGCACGACCAGTACACCTTTGTGAATGCGCAGGCCGAGCGCGTCCACTCCCTTGCGTACGAGGTACATGTGCGTGGGCGGGGCAGGCCGCGATGCTGACCAGATCCGCGCGGCGACGTGGCGCGCCGCCTCGTGCCGCAGACTGGCTTCGTCGTCGCGCGCTGCCTTTGGCTTGCGCCGCGCCGCCGAACGCGCTGCCCGCTGCAGCTGTGACCTTCGACGCCACCTCGCCCGCCATGCACAGAGTGCATGTCGTCAACCACCGCTGGCACACCGGCCTCGTGCTGCGAGCGGGCGATGTGCCCGCCGCCGCATGGTCTGTGAAAGCCGACTTTCCAGGGGCCACCTACTTCGAGGTGGGCTGGGGTGACCGTGACTACTACCGGGCCGCCGATCCCGGCGCCTGGCTGGCGCTGAAGGCCGTTGCCTGGCCGACGCCGGGTGTGCTGCATGTGGTCGCTGTCGACACCACGCTCGAACGCTTTTTCGCCTCCACTGGCGTCATCGAGACCATCGAGATCGGCG